>Ga0307515_10021987_pt1 | contig 11269 bp, 6 predicted proteins | sample 17_EM_MG_FD_194513 | JGI IMG/M metagenome (GOLD analysis project Ga0307515, IMG submission 194513) | Populus trichocarpa ectomycorrhiza microbial communities from riparian zone in the Pacific Northwest, United States - 17_EM | ecosystem: Host-associated > Plants > Roots > Unclassified | place... | reverse complement strand
GGGGCTTACAGCTCGGCGTGGTCCGAAAAAAGCTCGGCGTGGTCCGAAAGTTCAACGTGGTCCGAACTTCAAATTTAACCCTGGACCACGCTCAGCTTTGGACCACGCTCAGCCTACGCATATGCAATGCATATGCAATTTAAATAAAATAGAAAATGCACAGTTATTAATCTTAAATTGTAAATATCCTAGCGTATATGCCCTGTATATGCCTAGCATATGTAGGGCATATGTAGGGCATATGCAGACACTTTTAATATAATATTTAAAGAATTTTTTAAAAAAAGGTTATAGCTATATATGCCTAGTATATGTTGGGCATATGCCTAGCATATACAATCTATTAACTTATACTGCCTTCTAAAGTATCGCCTTTGTATTTTATATAAGGTAGGCTACGCTATAGTATCTACCTAAGTATATACTACGTATATGCCTAGTATATGCTTAGCATATACCTTAATATTTATTTTAATAGAATTTAAAGTATTTAATAAATAACAGGTTATATGCTAGGCATATGCTAGGCATATACAATAATAAAATTAGTAAACTAAGTTATTAAAATATTCTATATATAATGTATAGTCTTAGCATATACAGAGCATATGCTTACTCTATATACTTTACCTATTTTATCTTTATATTAAAGAGATCTTACTCCCTATATACTACCCTTTAAAGTATTACCTTTGTGTTCTATATAAGTAGGCTATACTATACTAAGTATATGTATAGCATATGCTGAGCATATATAGCATATGCTGAGCATATATAGCATATGCTGAGCATATATATAGCATATGCTGAGCATATATATAGCATATGCTGAGCATATATAGCGTATGCTTAGTATATGCTATATATGCCCAGCAAACACTTACTAATAAGCTGTTTTACCATTGTAATATATTCTTGTAGGTATATGTATATGCTTAGCATATGCATTGTATATCCAGTGCATACGGTCGCTCAGGTAAATTGTGGCTACTAATGCGCGTTCTGTATGGGTAAAAGTTGAGTACCGCCGACCTTTTGCCGGCGCTCCATCGGCGACCACGCTCAACTTTCGCCGACCCCCATCGGCGACCACGTTCAACTTTCTCCGGACCACGCTCAGCTGTACCCCACGGGGTCACCGATGGAGCCACCGGAAAAAGGTCGGCGGGGTCACACTTTTACCCATATAGAACGCGCATCAGTAGCCACATTTAACTTAAGCGACCGCACAAACCAAAATATCTAGGGCATATGCTACGCATACGCACGGAGGCATACAGATATTAGATATACATATGCACATACATATACACACACATACACACACATACACGTGAATTTATACATGCCTCGCTATGCCAATAATAACTAAAAACTATTCTGAAGCAAACGGGGGTATAGTAGGGTGGTTAAACGGCCTACTAGTCAGTTTGCCCAACTATATGCTACGCATATGCTAAGTATACGCAGGTACCCTAGAGCGCACCTAACATCGAACATAAAGACGATAGTTCTTAAGATGATATAATTGGCAGAGAGAGTATTAAATATAAGGAGGATGAGGAGGGGGAGGGTCAAGATAGTATATAACGGCGGCTTCTATTTCATATGGGTCTCTCTAAGGTAAGACTATGTATAACTCCATGCATAGGCTATACATAGGCCATATATATACTTAGAATAGCTAGAGTACACTCCAAGACTATGGAGCACTTATTAGCTCTAACGGTAAGCATTAAGTTGTCGTCTAAGAGGCAATAGACTATATTATAATGCTAGAATATCTAGCGACTAGAAAAGAAGGAATTGCATACTTTATCTATAAAGCAATACCTTTACTATCTATAGATGCAGATAAAGAAACAGTACGTGACGTTATTAAGTAGTATATATTAAAGGTAAGCAATGCACATGCTAGGCATATACTGTACTTATACCTTTAGTAGATTTAATTTTCATTCCATTAAACTGGTAACCCTAAGATTATATAACTATAACTTCTTGGAGAAACTAATAATTGGGAGAGTAGAAAAGCATTTTATTAAGCGTTTAAATGCAGCGGCATTAGACACTGCGAGTACGCCCATTAGGATATACTCAGCATATACTCAGCGTATAATAGGGTTAAGCTTAAATCAATTAACGACCTCCGAAAGCGTAGTAGTCGTCTATACCAGGCAGCAGAGATTAATAGAAAGCTTAAGTAAAGTATAGAGAAGTAAGCATCGTCTATGTATATTAGGCATATACTTATAATATACAGCTACTACTATGGTATTCTATAATTACGGCGGCAGTATATCTACCCTAGTACACAAGAACGTGTATATAGTAAAAGCAGACTAATAATGTTTTTTTGGCATGGAGTATGTATATAGTCAGCGTATACACGATATATACTTATTATATATAGGTAGAGTTTATTAGTTATTCCAGCAGTAGTAATACTAAACTATGGCATACTGCCTAGCCCTTATCACCGACGACCGCCCGGGTAGATATTTAATACCTTTATCTACTTATTAAATATAGAGTTTAGGAAATTAAATAAGAATGTACCTATATCGGATATACAACATTAAAGCGAAAATATTGTGGTAGGTAGTGTATCTATTGTGCATATGTTATATATATGCTAAGCCTATATAGGTTTCGACCACCTATAAGGCTAAGGTAGGGTAGTAGGCCGCGTATGCGATGCATAATTAGATTGCTATATTCCTGTTAATATAGTATAGTATCCTTATATTTGTCTAATTACACGGAATTCTTATATATATTATCCACCATACCTAATAAAGCTACTAATCGACCTTGCTAATGACGTAGTTAAAGCAATAAGGTAGGTAGAAGTCCTAAGCCTTACTATACGTATGCCCCGTATATGCATAGCATATGTAAATAAAACTACTTACTATTATATAGGTCGATTCATCCTATTACCGTAGTATAATATTTTATGTAGGAAGTATAGGGCGCAGACACTACGTGCAGTATATAGTAGTCTTAATATTAAGGATCGAATTACTACTCTAATTCGAAAGGAAAGGATGCTATAATTCCTAGAGGGGACGGTATATATAGGTAAGTATAGGCTAGGCACACGCTAAGTATATGCAGAGCTTAAGTATAGTAGGTGTACTACGCGAGTTCTCTATTAATTAACATAAAGAGAACACCAAGCAATGGATTCGGTTAATTTATAACTTTAATAACGAGCATTTCCTAATTGTATGCTGTACGTATACGTAAGCTAAGGCATTCCAACGCGTAATATGTATTAAAATAGACCTATCATTTAAGATGGTTTAAGGCAAAACGAATCTATTCTTAATTGTAGGATGGGACGAGAATTCTAAACGTATATATACTCTATGCCACGCATATGCCACGCATAAGCTAATACCTATATTAGGAATTAAGGTATAGGTATACGCCTTTCTTAACCTAGAAACACGTGCTGCGTACATAAAGATGTTTTAGCTAGTATTTAAGGTTTTAGGTAATGCTGCTCGATCATCTATACAATTTGTATATATTCACGGAACTAGACTTCGCACTACTACTGTTAATATATGTAAGAAACAAGCTAGCGGTATATATACGCTCTATATACGCTTCGTATATGCCTAGCATATGCTTATAATATAGGCTTTGGAGATTACCTACATTTAATTGACCTATCCCGTAAATGGGATGAACACCTTTAGTACATACTTGTATTCTGCCTAGTATACATTAAACGAAACTTTGTAAAGCGCTTTCTAACTTATAAAGTAAGATATATTATAGAGTAGATATAGAAAGCAGAGATAGAGTAGAAATTAATGGCGCGTATGTAAAGTATATACACGCTGTATTTGGAGCTTACGTCTTAGATAAACAATAAGAAGAAAATATAGATACTAGCTGGGCTTGTAAAGGAAAAGTTAAAGGTCCCTTATAAGTGGTGGGCATATGCACAGAAGCATACTAGAATTGGTAAAAGCAGTTACTTTTAAGATAATAACTTTACCGGTCAAAAATTATGCGTGCTTGCTGTAGTACTATAGTAATGTATACGCTCTATATATGCACCGCATATTCTAATAATTTACTATAGGCTTAAACTCCGTATATAAGAAATGTTTAATCTACAAGAGCTATATAAGGAGACGGGAATAGATAATACATAGAAAAATTATAGCAACTTAAAGCGGATAGCAGTGCAGCTACGGAAATAATGTATATATATGCGCTGCGAATATAAAGTATATACTAAGCTTAAGCAGCGTAAAAATAGCAGAAAGTAGCCGAGCGGCGAGCTAGAAATCCTAGGCTAAATCTTCCCTAGAATCCTTATAACCCTTTTAACACCCCTAAGCCTACTATATTTAGTAGGCAAATTATATTATAGATAAGTACGGCAGATAATAATATTGCATTAATATTGGATATATTACGCGTATCCACCGCATATATAACTGAGATACTACCACTACTATCTTAAAGTTAAACACCCCGGACTGTGGGTAAGAGGCATAGATCTTACCTATCTATAGAAGAGCTAGAAAAGGAAGTATATATACTATATATAGAAAATATAGAGCGACGAATTAACAAATTAAAATAGGCTAAAGATATATATAATAAAGCAAAAGAACTAGCAGAGCTTAAGAAGTGGGCGTAAGAGCATAGTGTTAGCATATAGGGCGCATATACACAGTATATACGCATTAAGTATTATATAGAGCTCTATTACCATAAATAAAGAATTAATTAATATAGGCCTATCGCCCCCGCGCCCTATATTAGGTATATACCTAGCCTATCTCTCTAAATAAACTCTACCAAAACTCCTCCTATATATACTATACACTGCGTATATAGTGTATAGGCCTAGTATATACCGGGACTTAAAGCACAGGACTATTTAGCTATACTATACGGGAACGGCGGTTTAACTAGCGGGTCCCACCTATGGCTTATATAGAGCATAAGCATAATATACGTAATAGAAGGAGCTAAACTTACCAGAGTTCTTACCTCCACTATAACGGCTTGTTGGTTTTCTGGTTACTGTTACTAAACATTAGCGGTGTATATATAGGGTATGTGCAAGGTAAACCTACCCCTTTGGCGATGGGTGGACGGCAAGGGTAACTCCTTACGGTCGCCTGGGGGGCTTAGGCCGCGCTACGCATATAGTTAGCATATGCTAAATATATATAGGTAAAATACTAACCCTGCGCTTTAAGCTAGTAGAAGGAGTGGACGGGCTAACGCGCTGTTTCTCTTATATTAGCATACGCCTGGCATAAGCACGTGTTAATTTATAGTTAGCAGAAGACAATAGGGGTTTGTATATACGTAGTATATACGCGTATAAGCTAGCAATATAACTAAGTAGTGGTTTTGGTAATATATATACAGGGCCTATATAAAACCGGACTTTCCTAGTATCCTAGACATAGAGACGAGCGTTTATTTCCAAATCGGGTAGTAGCCCTAGTGGTAGCCATGCTTATTCCTCCCATACGCTACCCTTAGGCTTACGAATACCTTTAGGTCTTAAATTAAACTTAAGGGGAATAAGTATATAGATAAATAGATAGATAGATATATATTTTGGGGTATAGTGCGTATATATAGAAGCGACACTAGTGCTCTTACCTCGCGATGGAATTGCCTGCTAAATTAGGTGGTAAACCCCTAGTCTTAGGCACTATATCTAGTTAGTTTAGGCTAGGTATATACTAGGTATAGAGTAAGTATACGCGATTAAGGTACAGGCGTCTATATACTCCGCTATCCTTAACCCTAAAGGGCCACGGCTATATTTAGTGTTAGTACTGTATACGTATTATATATATATAACCTACCTAGGCTTATACAGGTACCTAGCATTCCGCCAGCCACTAAAGAAAACAAAACACTTTAAGGCGCTATGTTGCATTAGCGTTATATATATATAGCATGTACTAGGCACATACTTCTCTCCTATAATTAGCTCCGCGGCCGACGTATTAGTAGTAGGGGGGTTAGTCACTACGTATGGTGAGTATATACCTTAACTACTAGTATATAGTAATATATACGGGCACCACTATGCTCGTTGCGGATATAGCGGCGGTACTACAACTATATTAGTAGAAGAAGTAGATGCTATATATATACGGAACACACGCTTAGCTAAGCAGTAAAGACTCAGCCGCACATCTACGTTCCATTCACTGCAATATCGCAGCTATATTTATTGTTAGCATATGCTATATAGAAGGTATAGATATGCGACCTATACTATAGAGTTAACGGCAGACAGAACGGAGGCGGGATTAGGCGGGTCTAGTTTATACTTAGTATATATACACTCTTTGCGTCAAGCTCTTCTAGCACCTACTCGCGTTATCCTAGACCGTTACGGCTAGGGCTGCATAAGGTTAGCATATGCTATAGATATGCGGCGCTTAGTTTACCTACACCTTCCACCTATTGCTGCTGCGGCGGCGCGTGCTTTGTCTATTATAAGCATATACCTTACATATACGTTCTTAATAACTAACCTAGTGTTACCCAGTTAGGGTTAGGGTTAGGGATCGGGCCTATATACTTCTATTAGTATATGCTTCTTATAGGCATATACAAAGCATATGCTCACTATAATAGTAGCCGAAGGTGCTAGGGTTGTTAGCGCTAGCCACCTGCGGATTATTAAAGTCTATAATTAAGAGGTTGCTTATAGTAAGCGTAAGCTAGGCGTATATAAGAATAAAGTTCAGTGGCTAAATTTAACTGGCACTATATTAGCATATACAACGCTTATATATAGGTTATGCAGTACATACCCGTGGTATGTGCTATAGTGTTATCCCTTACATTGTTAATGTGATATAAAATGTGGCCCGTACGCGCGATCAAGAACATCGAAACTTCTTCGCGTCAAATTGTAAATACATAGCTTTATTAATCAAATATACTACAATCATGGTGCGCAATCGTGAAAGTAATGATATAGACTTTGTTCCTTATACTCAACACCCAAAACACGCGTCTTAGAAGTCTCGAAACCCTCCTCCTAAGCCCTAGCCCTTACCTGATTTCGAACCTCTTCCTATTAAAAACAAAAATACCTACGGCAAGCCGAATCTTCCTTCCAACGTTAATAATAGTAACCCTCTATAGCTATTTAAGCTATTTTTTACGGACGAAATTTTAAATTAACTTGTGGAGTATATAAATAGGAACGCGGAGCTTTACTAGACTCCGGAGGATAAGACTCTAAAGGGACGCCCGCGGAAGTGGAAGCCAACATTAAGGGCAGAGCTGTATGCATATTTAGCAGTACTAATTTATATAGGGCTACATATAGAAAGCAGCACTAAGGAGTATTGGTATAAAGACTTTAGTTTTAGCTCAATGCACATTATTCGGAACTTTATTGGACTTAATAGATTTCGCCAAATTAACCGCTACTTCTACTGCACTAAACCACGAGAAGACAATAACGAAGCTTTCTAGAATACTTTTAAAAGGATATGGGACCTTAGTAAGTACCTGCGTGTGCTCTATAGGAAGCTCTATACCCTTAGTATATACCTTACCGTTAACGAGACGATTAAACGGTTTACTGGTTGAGCTCCTGAAATCGTTAATATTCCTACTAAGCCGACGCCAGAGGGCTTTAAAATCTAGGTTTTGGGTAATTAAGGCTATGTTCTTAACTGGATGTTCCACGCTAAAGGTAATAAGAAAGGACCATATAATCTGGATGAGGTATATATAAAGGAGGAAGGCTTTTCTAAGACGTAGGCAGTAGTACTTGACTTGCTATTATAAAGAGACAACCTTACTAATAAGCCACTTTATCCACCAAATAAACATATGGTGTGGCTTAATAACTTATTTACAAGCGTTAAGCTACTCTCTCGGCTTCAAGAGGTCGGAATTAGCGCGTTAGGGACTATATGCACTACTAAAATAAAGCGGGAGGAGTAAGAGGAGGCTTTAGGCGAAGTTAAGGCCCAGTATAGAGCTCCAATTAAGCAAATCAGCTCCTCCCTTGTAGAGCTTAAATTGGTATTTAACAACTAGATACCATAGGGTTCCTTATATAGAGAGCTTTCTAAAGACTCTACGGTTGCTTAATTTGCCTAGAAAGATTTAAATATAGTGCTGTTTATAAGTACGGTCCTTAACGGTAAGTTTACCTAAACTTAAGATAAGGCTCTGCTACTAAAAATAGTATCTAACGTCATCTATTACAGGATTTTAATTAATTAAACGGCTATGATGACGCCCTGTAAAGACCTCTGCCGGTGCTATAATGACTTAGAAGATTTTCGGCAGTAATATAGTTAAGGTTTTATAAATTCCGCTATTTATTAACCTCTACAATCACTATATAAAAGGCGTTAATACTGCTAATTAGATAAGATCTTATTATAGCTCCCTCCGACGTTATTATAAGACTTAGAAGCCTCTGTTCCACTTTCTCCTTAATATAATTATTACCAACTGCTATAAGCTATCTTCCTACTCTACTAATGGCTGGCTGAGATGAGGCGGCCATAAGAAGTTCCTTAAGCGACTTGTGAACTCTCTATTTAAGCTATCTACCTAAATACCTTAAAGCAATCGTGCGCGGGTCTCTATGGATCAAATATAGTAGTACCCGGCAATATATTATGGATATAAGGCAGTTAAAATTAATACAAAGCCGATGACTTGCTCTGCGTGCTTAGAGGCAGGAAGGAAGAGTAAAATTAAGAAACCTTTAAGTAGGAAGCCTCTCTGCGAGCTTTCGGTGAATATAACAAAGAGGTCGCGTAATAGTAAGGAGTTTAAGAGACCTTAAAGGTCACCAAGAACAACGTACGGGTGTAGACTTTGTCAAATACCACTATGTAAAGACGGCCCGTGTTGGCAGGAGCACGTAGATCGACTTAACACCAAGGAATAAGTGTCTATATATAATATACACCAACATTTTAATATATTCGTAGCTTCAGTTAAGACCTTTAGTGATGTGGCAGAACGATTAACCGCCTAGGAATGCAGCTTATTGATTGGTACGCACGGGCCACAATTTATTGGACGTAAACAACAATGTAAGAGATAGAGAAGTTCTAGTGCGACCGCTGTTGTTGTGGATATGCGACGCGTATGCACGGGCCATGTTTTAATGACTTAGCTCGCCTATTTTATAATGCAGCTAGGGCATGCATATGCCCCGCATATGCACTTTAAGCGTTATATTAATAGTCATTATTTATTAAACATTTCGCGTTCTGTATATTAATTAATTAATTTGTTTATTTATTTATTTTTATATATGCGCTGCATATGCACAAACTCAGCGGGGTTAGAAGCTGAGCATAGTCACAAAGTTAAACTTAAATTTCTGACCCCGTTTAACTTTCTAACCTCACCGAGCTTTTCCATGACCTTGCCGAGCTGCGACCCCCAATTAGATTAAGAGGGGAAGAAAACCGAAGTCATTAGTATAATATATTTCAAAGAGCTTTACGATTCGTGCATAGCCATGCGCTGCTATACCACCTTATAATTGGCCTAATCTTTTAAAGATCTTTTCCGGAATGAAGCAATTGTTCCGGAATCAAGACGATAAAACCAATACACGAATCGTTCCTTTTTAAAGACGATTTGTTCCGGTATGACGCAGGAATTTTCCGGAACGAGGCTCAAGCCAGTATGGGGCAGAACAAGAATTCGTGTGTGCATAGACTAATGTCTTGGCACTGTAGCTCACTGCCTATAACCAGCTCTACGCTAAATACAAGGACGATCTACGCGTACACTAGAAGCAAAAACAGGCTATAAACAATATTAACAACTATATCGTTCGCACCACATCGGTAGCCTACCTTTTACTTATTAACAGCCTTAGTAGTCGGTTACATTAAATATTTAAGGCGTCTCTATTACTGCAGTAGCTACTACAGTGATAGAGACACCCCGTATTTTGGTAAGCAATTAAGCCCATCTTATATGAGAATCTTGTGCTATTAGTACTTACCAAATTACGTACTCGTAGGGCCTCCTCCCGTCTATAAATACTCCCTCCTCTATACCTTCCTCTCTTCTTCTTTCTTCTTCCTTATAAGAGCTAGAGGTGCTTTAATACCCCTCCCTAGTCCCCACTAAGGGATCTATTGGTCGACGTGGCAATATAGATAGTATTGGACAACGAGACGGGCGAGAGAGGACAGGAAAGACAGAGGAGCCTTCGGTATATATTAGTCGAGCAACGTCACTGGCTATATTATAGCTGCCTAATCTCCTATACTTGCAGGCCTCCTCCCGTCTATAAATACTCCCTCTTCTATACCTTCCTCTTTTCTTTTCTTCTTCCTTATAAGAGCTAGAGGTACTCCAATACCCCTCCCTAGTCCCCACTAAGGGATCTATTAGTTAACGTAGCGATATAGATAGTATCTAACGAGGAGACAAGTGAGAGAGGAGATAGGAAGGACGGAGGGGCGTCTGGTAGGTGTTAGTCGAGCAACGTTAATGTCTATATTATAGCTGCCTAATCTCCCGTTCGCAGGCCTCCTCCCGTCTATAAATACTCCCTCCTCTATACCTTCCTCTCTTCTTCTTTCTTCTTCCTTATAAGAGCTAGAGGCGCTCTAATACCCCTCCCTAGTCTCTACTAAGGAATCTATTAGTTAATATAGTAATATAGATAGCATCGGACGAGGAGACGGGTAAGAGAGGAGATAGGAAGGACGGAGGAACCTCCGGTAGGTGTCAGTTAAGCAACATTAATGGCGGTTTTCGTTACCTAAAAATTGCGTCACATGACGATATTTGGGAACGCAAATATGTACCCCCATCCTATACTCACACCACTACTAAATATTCTAGATTTTATACTCGGAGCTACTTATAATAGGCATTCCTAGGAGATCTGCCGGTTTAAAGCTCTATAATTAAACGTTGTTAACATTTTATATAGGGGTCGTCGATTAAGCTCCCGGGATATAATTTTTAAAGTTTAACACCACACCAATATTACGACCTTCTTATAGTGGCCGAGCCACCCCCAATCTCCTCCCCCTCCTCCCCCCTCCTATTACTCGGCGCCGAGCTATTACGTCGTTGCTAAGCTATCGCGTCGTTATATGTCCGAACTAGGTGGGTAATGACGTAGTTACTTAATTATATTAGACGTCTCTATATACAGTTATATCTCTTCCTACACGCGTATTTAATTGAGTTGGGGTAGTAGACTTACTTTAATTCCAGCTATGCGGCGATTTAGTTATTA
>Ga0307515_10021986_pt1 | contig 11269 bp, 11 predicted proteins | sample 17_EM_MG_FD_194513 | JGI IMG/M metagenome (GOLD analysis project Ga0307515, IMG submission 194513) | Populus trichocarpa ectomycorrhiza microbial communities from riparian zone in the Pacific Northwest, United States - 17_EM | ecosystem: Host-associated > Plants > Roots > Unclassified | place... | reverse complement strand
CTCTATTCCTATTAGACCGAACCCTGCCTCGTCCCGCCCCATCCTCTACTGTCCCGTTCCGGCGTGACCCACACTTTATAGATCGTAAGATATTTGCCGAGATTGAATGCAAGAGCCAGCCTACATCCAGAGTGGCGCTTGTTGGGCTTGGAGGCGTTGGGTAGATGGCAGACCTTGCGAGCTTGCACAGCATGCGTCGCTAACTCTATCTAGGAAGTCCCAGATTGCTATTGAACACTCTTACCGGGTACGGGAAAAGTCGCCGGGGACGTGGGTATTCTGGGTGCACACAGGCACGCAAGCGAGGTTCGAGGAAGGCTACCGGAGGATTGCTGAGTCAACGAGGATGGATGGGTGGGACAACCCTAAAGCAGATATTCTACGGCTTGTTCGCAACTGGCTGTGCAACGAGTCGAACGGACGGTGGTTGATGGTCGTCGACAATGCTGACGATTCAGGCATCTTTCTTCCACATAAGGGACCGCAAATCCATCGAGCTGATAGTCTAGATCGATCAGTAGGGTCGCTCTTAGACTTCCTACCGCAATCGCCAAATGGGTCGATCCTTATCACCTCCCGAAGCCGAGACGTAGCCTATCGACTGACTGGAAGCTACGCGGACATCATTAGAGTCGATCCAATGGACCAAGCGCATGCTGTGGCCTTAGTCCGAAACAAGCTCGAGGGGAGCTTTGACCAGGACGACGCGGCAGCGCTGGTTAAGGAGCTTGACTATATGCCCCTTGCCATCACCCAAGCCGCTGCTTACATTAACCAGAGAGCGCCGCGCGCCACAGTTTCGAGATATCTAGAGGATCTCCGCAAAGGCGACCAAGACCGAGCGAAGCTACTGAATACGGACATCGGAGACTTTCGCAGGGACGGCGCTGCGTCAAACTCCATTATTGCCACCTGGCAGATATCGTTCGAGTATATCCGCGGAGCGAGGCCTTCAGCAACGCGGCTGCTGTCGCTTATGAGTCTATTTGATCCGCAAGGGATTCCGGAGTCTTTGCTCGATGGCCGCTACGAAGAAAACGACGATGCCAGCTTAGACTTTGAGGACGACCTAAATGAATTGATGAGTCTCTCTTTAGTTGCGACAGACATAGACGGAAGCCGGTTTGAGATGCACCGGCTAGTGCAATTCTCGACGAAGAAGTGGCTGGAGTTAAACCAGGAGCTGGAGGAGTGGAAGGAGAAGTATTGTCGATCGGTAGTCCGTGCACCGATTGTAAGAAAAGAAGAACTCGTGTAAAGATTGATCTATGAAGAAAAAGAGGCTATATATACATAAAGTAGATGCAGGTATAGGCTAAATCCAACCTGAATCGACAAGTATGTAAGGCTTATGGATAATAGCTACCCGGTGGGACGGCATGAAAACTGGCCGGTGTGTCAAGCGCTGTTTCCACACGCTCAGGCAGCGGTAGGGTGCCGGCCGACTAATGCAAAGACACTGGAGGCATGGTCGTCTGTTCTTTTTAAGGCGGCGTGGTATGCAATCGAGATGGGACAGTATGACGCAGCGAAGGAGATGAATGCTAGTGCTTTACAGGCAAGAGAAGCTAATCTAGGAGCGGAGCACCCAGATACGCTCAGCAGCCTTAATAGCCTTGGGTCAGTCTTATACTGGCAAGGCAAGTATAAAGAGGCCGAAGCAATGCACCAGCGAGTGCTAGAAGTAAACGAAAGGGTACTTGGACCGGAGCATTCAGACACGCTAGCTAGTATGAACAACCTAGCGTCGACGTATATAAATCAAGAGCGGTGGAAAGAGGCTGAAGAGTTATTTGTGCGAGTAATAGACACACTTAAGAGGGTGCTTAGGCCGGAGCATCCAGATACGCTGACTAGCATATGTAACCTGGCGACGACGTACATGAATCAAGAGCGGTGGAAAGAGGCTGAAGAGCTATTTATGCAAGTAATAGAGACGAGAAAGAGGGTAATTGGGCCAGAGCATCCAGACACGCTAACCAGCATATACAACCTAGCGTCGACGTATATGCATCAAGGGCGGTAGAAGGAGGCTGAAGAGCTATTTATACAAGAAATAGAGATGAGAAAGAGGGTGCTTGGGCTAGAGCATCCAAACACGCTAACTAAGATACATAACCTAGCGTCGACGTATAGGAATCAAGGGCAGTGGAAGGAGGCCGAAGAGCTATTTATGCAAGTAATAGAGACAAGAAAGAGGGTTCTTGGGCCAGAGCATCTAGATACGCTAACTAGTATATACAACCTGGCGTTAACATACAGGAATCAAGGGCGATGGAAGGAGGCCGATGAGCTATTTATGCAAGTAATGGAGACGAGAAAGAGAGTGCTTGGGCCGGAGCACCCAGATACGCTAACCACCATGAATAACTTGGCGTGGGTGTTTTTAATTCAAGGGCGATGGAAGGAGGCCGAAGAGCTAGGGATGCAAGTAATGGAGACGAGAAAGAGGTGCTTGGGCCGGAGCACCCAGCTACGCTAACCACCATGAACAACTTGGCGTTGGTGTTTTGGATTCAAGGGCAATGGAAGAAGGCCGAAGAGCTGGGGGTGCAAGTAATGGAGACGAGAAAGAGGTGCTTGGGCCGGAGCACCCAGCTACGCTGACCAGCATGAACAACCTGGTATATACGTTCAAGTTCCAAGGCCGCAACGACGAGGCTACCTCACTGATGGGAAAATGCTCCCAGCTGTGGAAACAGACCCCGGGCTCTCAGCATCCTCCCACAGACACCACTTAAAGCCCCCAACAAGCGGCAAACGGAGAACATAGAGATACAGTAAGACTTTGAAGTGATTACGGTCTATATACTCGTGAGCCTCTACGTAGTCGAGAAGAGATTATGTAGTTGTCGATTGTAAAATCAAGAATGAGAAGTCTATCTCTTCGAGGTGGCTCTAGGAGCCTATATATACATAAGGTAGCGAAAGACTGACGTCAATGCTGACGATGATTTGAAACTGTTACTTATAGGTAAAAGTGTGGTACCGCCGACCTTTTTCCGGCGCTCTATTGGTGACCCCAGTGACCCCGTTCAACTTTTCAGTGACCCCGCCGAGCTGCACACCTCTTATATTTTTGCACCAAAGGCCTTTAGACGGCAACCGAGATAGTAATCCTAAATACAGGGGTTATATAACGCTAGCAGGGTTTTACAAGGGGGTAACATGAGCGGGCCAGCTGCCCTCCCTGCTAGCGTTGGCGCGGTATTAGCCATATAAAGTATAGCTCTTGTAGTAATCTAATAATTTATAAGCAGCCGAAGAGGCTACGAGAGCACAACCTGGAGGTAATATAAAGTAATTAAAATGCGAGATATAATATACATCTCGGGATGCCGGATCTTATGCACTATGGACGTGGCCACTATCTACCTCCAATACTTAGTTATCCAGTTCTTCGAAATGCAGGAACCCGGCCCTCCTTCCGCGAGCGTAATATTGCATATTCTCTTAATCGCTATGCTGGTTGGACTTATAAGAAGATCGGCTGCCTTTCTCTAATTGCTGCAGATGGGGGTCTTACAAAATACTGAATAAGCACTGTTTTTAATGTGGCAATGTGGCAATGTAAGCACTAGCAGGAAGCGCTTGCAGGGAGGGCAGCTGGCCCGCTCATGTTACCCCCTTGTATAAAAGCTAGTAGGGATTTTCGTAAAGCTATAATAGTTAAGTACTAGCGAGATTTACTGTCTTGGTCTGAGTCGCTTGCCGAGATAACAGCGCAGTTGCAAGTAAACTAGATCACGTAATCCCTTGAGGATCAAATTGAGGACTATCTAGGTTTTAAGTACACAAAGGAGTGGGGAAATGAGCTTACGAATAGATACACTGTGCAGAACGAACGTATCTAGTAGGAATCTAGTGGAAATCAGGTAGAGACTGTACATGAGGCAGTATAGCGGCGGTGCTGTTCGGTGACACGAGGGAATCCGACGTCCAACCCCTTGCCAGCTTCTCAAGTTTACCGCGGATCCCGTCAGAGAACCTTGTCGCAACACCCTCATCGATCACATCAATACAATGCGAAAGAACAGTGAAGCCACCATCCAAGGTGAAGGATGATCCGTCCCTCTTCGTCAATGTCGGAATGCCTTCCCGCTTCGCCAGATACCTTACGATCAAGGGGTGCTCCGCAGGCAAGCCATCCACCGCAAAGGTAACATTCGAAGCCGGGTTTGCGTTCTGCTGATTCGGACTCAGTTCCTTATTGTGCGTCAACGAATCCGTCCAGAGGATAAGAGCAACCCGATAAATCGCACCCGGCCACCAAGGCGGGCGAACCCCCCTACGCATGGTCCTAACGAGTCTGAGGATCTGCCCAGCGTGGAAGATAGCCTCCTCGACGTCCAAGATGCACTTCTTATGTATCCATAACAACTGCTGATACGTGCCATCAAAATCCTCTCGTCGAGCAAGCCGCTCAATAGCAGGGAAGTTTGTCACGGCGTTCAGACCGATGAGATGGAACATGACAAGATTGGCTTGCATCATTGGGCACATAGGATTTGACTTGTACCTTTCGGCCAAATCATACCACCGCTGCAATAACGCCTGCACCTCCTCAAGGCGAACACGGGTCGATGCCACCGTGACGGGTCTTGATCCCTGTCTTGAGGCCATGCTATCTGAGAAGCAGCTTAAGAGTTGGCAGTACTGGCATATCAAAGTCTGCAAAGGATGAAGCAGGAGCCGCAAACGCATTGGCGTAAGATGAATATCCTGAGCGATAATCTCATTATTAAGGAAATGGCGAAAAAGATCTCTTAAAGACAAAGGCTGTGCACTGGATCCAGCTGAAGGATAGCCATTGGAGAACTGAATCTCCGACCATTCCGAAGCCGTTTTTGCCTGCCACAATCGATCTGCGTCTGGCATGGGAGCCCCAAATTCCGTCACAGAGAATAGGGGCGCTGTATCGTGGAATAAAGACAGATCCTGATCAATCATCACCCACGCATAAATCAGCCTGGAATCATGTTAGTAAGCATATCTCACGTGATACAATGACCGCCTGATCATCGAGATCTCCGGGACCTACCGACTTCGACTCTCTTGCTGCATCCAGTTACTCCACGTCGTCTCCGCCGTCGCATTCCCGTTCACGTGAGGCGTAGTTACTTGTCGTGGCTCAAGTACTCCCGAGTGTCTCAACATGGCGAAATACATACCCTGCTGGCCCATCGCGAAATCCATCTGCCACTTTTCGCCACTCCAAGCCGCCTGAACGGTTAAGAGCAGTGCTGCGCGAAGGACTATCGGATCACCAGCCACGATAATGTTCTTCTCGATGAACTGGGAAAGCGAGATTCGGCACACTTCGGTCAACCCTCCTGTCAACCACCAGGCTTCGACCGATGGGATGACCATAGCACCTTGGGCAATCATCATTAAAATTAATAAGCTAGAGGCTTCGTCATTAAAAGATTGTATTAACTCGTTTGGATCAAGGATCCCACGGTTAGTCATGGGATAGTACCGTTCAAAAGAGTTAGCATATGTGCAAAGGAAATATTCGAGGGCGCGCGCGGGTGGGAGAAGGATGAAGTTTGATACGCTGGAGCTTCTACTCATGCCGTCTTTATGGGTATCGAGAGCTTTGTGGATATCGAGTGCTTTGTAGAGGATACTCTGTGTGATGGCGAGGAGCTTGTCGCGGGTGGCTTCGTGGAGTTGCATCACGATTACTTGCTCTCCTTGTTGGAAGTCAGATTCGTCCCACGAAGGTCTCCAGTTACTCCAGCCCTCGTGATTCCTGAGACTTAGCTCCAGGCGCTCTAAGTTCAATCTTGCGGTGCGAGGGCAGGAGCTTGATGGAATGGTAGGCGTGCATCGGAATACTGTCCAGCCGTCCCGAGCAGCGATAATAGCACCGAGATCAGGGACGCCAGAATCAGAGATCGAAGATTGCCTGTCTGTGGGATAAAACATAGAAGCAGAGTTGCTAATCTGGAGATCTGAGCATGACTCGTCCATCCTAGGTGCCTGGATTGGGGTCCGGACCAGCCTGGGTTGCTGAGGAACTTCATGCCCAGCAGGGTGAATGAAGGGTCCGAAGGGCAGCCCTATCTGCTCGTATAGAGGGAATGGTGTCGGGTGAGATGCAACAGATGGAGCATATTCAACATGGCCTTGAAGCCTACGAGCACAGTTAATTTTATATGTGCTAGAGAATTTAACTGATTTTCCAATTGGACGCGATTAAAGAAATCTTACCGGTCTGTAATGCTGCTAAGTATTGTATTACTATACATTTCTTGAGTTTGGACTGCCATGTTTGTTCTGCTTGTCATTTGCGCATAGCTCTTTGAGGTCTCGTTTGCCGAGCAAAGCAGGTCTTTCTTAGCACATCTAATGCACTTCTGACTTGGCCATTCTCGGGGAAATGGTTGGCACTGTAAAAGATTAGGAACCGTTTCTTAAACATTTGAGACTATAATAACCTTTTTCTTATCCCGGCGGCAATATTTGCATTTTTCGTACTGAAGTCGACGCCTTTTCTGTGATGGCTCAGACATCAGAGAGGGTTTAAGATGAGGGAATATGCTGCTAATTTGAAGAAGCCGATAAGCGATGGTTTCTTGCCTGGATTATAGGTTGCAGAGAATTGATCGCTATTCTTTGTGGCAGCCGAGAAGTCTGCCAAAAAATTCTCATAGCCTTAACCGATCATCAGGTAGTTGAGTGACAAAGCATAGTGTGCCTCTCTAACCATTTTAATCCCCCCATCTGATTCTGCCATCTCACTTGCATATCATCTCTAAGGCAGTGTTTTTGCTTCGGCTAAGTGTTCGACAGTGCGACAGCGCGACAGTGCGACAGTGCGACAGTGCGACAGTGCGACAGTGCGACAGTGCGACAGTGCGACAGGCCGACGCTCCGGTGCCGGCGCAGGTTCAAGACAGGCTGACCAATAATCCCTTCGTGCGGCAGAAGTGGGCGCTTTTGGCGCTTTGCCCAGGTTAGCATTCTGCAGGCGCCCTAGCTAGCGCGATTTTACTAGTAAGCCCTCCATATTGCGATATAATGTTATGGAAGGCCACTACTGAAAACACTTGATATATATATATATATATATATTTTTTAAGGAGGGCAAGTAAAAAGTCGTAATATATAACGCCATGCCTGTAGGTTTCTGCCCTTCCTCCGTCAGCTAGCTAACTACTAATTATATAGGAAAATCCTCTATTAAAGTCTACCGAGTCACTACTACCCATACGCTTTATATACGTTCTTAACGTTAACAAGGATAAGTCTCCTAGGTTTGAGATGCTTTTAGAGGCGTTGGGGGCTTAGAGGCTTCGGAGCCGAAGACGTACGACGGTTTTTAGGCAGCATAAGGACAATATTTTGCTGACAATTCAAGGATTAAATAGACGGCGACGATATTGAAGCTTTTTAATCAACTACACCAAATATTATATAGTTAGGCTTCCTAGCCACGTCGCTGCTGTTTACCGCAATACTCAAGCGTCGAAGACGTCAACGAGACGCCAGTACCCCTGCCGCCGAGTAACCGCACTGACCAGAGATATACGATATAGAGCCTCTAGATAGGCTTATGAGGCGTACATATACGAAAAGTGCAAGAATTCGTTGCCACATTAAGGTATAGCGCACTTGTCGCAACCAGCCCCCACGACGTCACGCACTGTCGCGCTGTCGCACTGTCGCACTGTCGCACTGTCGCACTGTCGCATGGACAAGTCAGGCTTGAACGTCAACTCTCCGGTCGTGTCCGCTTCGCGAGAGCTAGTACAATGGCATCCAGGTTCCGTTGAGGGATCTAATAAGCATATAAAGGGTAGCCGCTTTTTCCTGGTGGGCATTACTTTGCATCACAATTTTTGTCCCTTGGATTTGACATGTCTCAGACTGTTTTGGTTCGTTACCAAGTTTGTCGGTTAATATATCAAGGTTGCCGCATCCATGACGCGAGGGATTTCGAGCGAAATTTGGCACAGCAATTGCCGAGAGGGGCATGGTTCTGTGGTCGTCGCTTTATCCTGCCGCCTGGTCGAGTTTGTTACGACGTTATCGTTGATCTCTCGAGGCGCATATCGGCTTCTAGCGTTGGGGCGATGTTCGCATTGCCTGGGGACTTTGGGGGAGTAGAGGTGTGGAGGCGCCCCTCGAGAGGAGAGGGTGCTGCGCTGTTTTTGCGCCAACAGATGAGAGAGATGTATGCTGAGGCGCAACGCAATGACGGACAAGTTCGCATTTTTGGAGGCATTGGCCTAAAGCCACCTGGTGAGTGCGATCATGATCAATCTAGGGGAACTAACAGTAAAAGCTAACGGTATTGCTTTGGCAGTTGCTGAGCATGGAGGTGGCGAAGCTGTTGATAGAGTAGGGGATTCTGTTCAGACGATAGGGATACAAGGTCTCGAGTCGGCGGAGTTGCAAAATATGCAGGGCGATATTACTCTTGATCAGTGGATTAGAGAGAATTTGGACGTTGAGGATGCAGAGCATCATTTCTGAGACGGTATATGTGGGAGTAACTGCTTCACATCATCTTAGCCTAGCGCTCGTGCCCGTCCGCCCTTGTGGCATCCAAACATGATCAAAGTGCATAAATGAATAGCCTTACGCGATTTCTACCAATTATACTGAAGAGTGAACGGGATTATGGTAGCACTCAACTTAGATACATAACGGTAATAAAAGCAGTTTCTGTGCTGTATATCGCCACCACAAGCAAGGGCGGCCGACCACACCCTTGTCGAGATGTGGTTCGCTAAGGCGACTGCCAAGAGATCTATCTATGCGCGAGGCAGAATCCAGGAAAGTCTCCGATGGGGGTCGGTGAAAGCTGGGCGTGGTCACCGGTGCCAAGAATTCGTTTCGCCGCCTGCAAAAAGCCTAGCGCGGGGCATTCGATCTGCATCGGCGGGTTGAAAACTTCTGAGAAAATTCGGACAATCCCTTCGGACTTTCACCCCCCAATATAAGCTTCCCCCATTGCTATTGAGCTTTCCTTTTCTCTAAAAATCCCCTTAATCCCCTACAAACACTGTTGTATACCCTCCTCACCATGTCTACCTATGCATTGCCCAAGTCCCACCAGGATGTGAGTCGATTCAGCGTGTCAGCAATTGATCTTGCCTTTACTAACTCATTCCACAGCTTATGGAGAAGTCTCTAGTTGAGACGGATCCTGAGATTTCTGAGATCATGGTATAAAAATATCCTTGTTCCATTCGCTTGATTTCCTTTCATTCTAACTCTCGATAGGCAAAAGAAATCAAACGCCAGCGGGAATCCATCCTTCTTATCGCCTCCGAAAATGTGACCTCGCGTGCCGTATTCGATGCCCTTGGTTCACCCATGTCCAATAAGTACTCTGAGGGCTACCCTGGAGCACGTTACTATGGCGGAAACGAGAACATCGACGCAGTTGAACTCCTCTGCCAAGCGCGTGCTCTTAAGACCTTTGGTCTGGACCCGGAGAAGTGGGGGGTTAACGTACAGACCTTGAGCGGCAGCCCTGCCAACCTCCAGACCTACCAAGCCATCATGAGACCTCACGACAGGTTGATGGGCTTGGACCTACCGCATGGTGGCCATTTGAGCCACGGGTACCAAGTCCCAGGAAAGAAGTAAGAATTTTCTTTATAACAAGACGAATTATTCGACATGCTAACCATGGAAACCAGGATCTCCGCAGTATCTACCTACTTCGAAACTTTCCCATATCGCTGCAATCTTGAGACCGGCCTCATTGACTACAACCAACTCGAGCAAAATGCCCTCATGTACCGCCCTAAAGTTCTCGTCGCCGGTACATCCGCTTACTGCCGTGAAATCGACTACAAGCGTATGCGCGAGATTGCAGACAAAGTTGGCTGCTACCTCATGATGGACATGGCACACATCTCCGGTCTCGTCGCTACTGGCGTCAACAACTCTCCTTTCCCTTACTGCGACATCGTCACTACCACTACCCACAAATCTCTCCGTGGCCCAAGAGGCGCAATGATATTCTTCCGCAAGGGCGTCAGGAAGACCGACCCCAAGACTGGCAAGGAGACCCTCTACGATCTCGAAGGCCCCATCAATTTCTCCGTCTTCCCCGGCCACCAGGGAGGTCCCCACAACCACACGATCACTGCATTAGCCGTTGCGCTAAAGCAGGCTCAGACTCCTGAGTTCAAACAATACCAGGAGCAAGTCATCAAGAACGCTAAGGCGCTCGAAGTGAGCTTCAAGGAGCTCGGATACAAGCTCGTGACAGACGGCACAGACAACCACATGGTTCTCCTAGACCTAAAGCCACAGAGCCTCGATGGCGCCCGTGTTGAAGCCGTCCTCGAACGAGTAAACATTGCATGCAACAAGAACACCACCCCAGGCGACAAGTCCGCTTTAACACCCATGGGCATCCGCATCGGCGCGCCCGCCATGACTAGCCGAGGACTCGGCGAGGAGGATTTCAAGAGGATAGCCAAATACATCGACACTTGCATCAAGCTGTGCAAGGATGTGCAGAGCAAGCTGCCCAAGGAAGCGAACAAGCTGAAGGACTTCAAGGCGAAAGTGGCCTCCGGCGAGATCGACGAGATCAACAGCCTAAAGAAGGAGATCGCGGAGTGGGCGAGCACCTTCCCTCTTCCCGTCTAGACGGTTTCCTCCTTCTCATATACCAATTTCCTTTAATTAGCGTGCTAATTTCAACACGGGCTTGCTCATGGCGTCTTGGATTCTTCAACCCAGGGGGGGGGGGTAGCGACGGTTCAACAAAAGTCGGCATTCTCAACAAGCTTGTTTCTTTATGTTGGTCATTGGAGTCAAAAAAGAGGGGACTCCAGAAGCAGCTGGCCACGCTGCTCAACGCACACTGCATTCTGAATTTGTTTACTAGCATGTGTCATGTGTCACAGCTAGATTTTGTATATGTTGCTGCTTAACCAGCGACCAGGCGAGCCCCACCTTATGTGGAACAGTATCAAGTAGTATTACTACGCAGGAAAATCTAGAACAGGTTTCCGCGATGCGAGTCGGACCATGTTGTGCCGAAACATTTTGGAGTGAAATAGGACGCCTATCTCGCTATGCCCACTGCCCTCCTTATCCATGAATCAGCGACCAATTAATCCACAGCCAACCACTTCCCCTATCAATACCACCTCCCAGCTCAATTCCCTACCCCCAACCCTATCCTCAACTCAAGTGCTCCCACTCCTCCCATACCTGGTCCCTTCCTCACTCCCACTCTCACTCCCCCGCCCCTCCGCCCCCCCCAACCCCAACACAAACGGCACGCGCC
>Ga0307515_10021985_pt1 | contig 11269 bp, 8 predicted proteins | sample 17_EM_MG_FD_194513 | JGI IMG/M metagenome (GOLD analysis project Ga0307515, IMG submission 194513) | Populus trichocarpa ectomycorrhiza microbial communities from riparian zone in the Pacific Northwest, United States - 17_EM | ecosystem: Host-associated > Plants > Roots > Unclassified | place... | reverse complement strand
GCGGGGACGAAGGGTAGCGGGGGGGGAGCTCCGCCATCTAGCCGGCTCGCCCGGAGGCGGAGGGGATATCAGGGTCCTGTCATACTCTAATTAGAGTCAATACAGTATGATTAAACAACAACAACAAACAATCTCAGTACCATTCAGTATCGATCTAAATCGACAGTCCCTTTTGCAAAGTAAGTCGCTATTGGTTTATTCTACACCATTTATACAACAGGTGGCAGGTTTCACAACACGACGCCATTTCCGTCATCTTTAAGTACAGTGATAGAGAGGTTCCGACACTGTCATTCCTTACACCGACGGATCGCAAACATGCGGATATCGAGTTAAGGCATGGGGAGCTACGTACACGGTACATAGTCCGATGACTTTACTCGTCACAACGCTTTCCAATGGACCTGGATATCGGTTACATGTAGCCCTGCTCCCTTATGCACCTTTTGCCACCGTAGGCGGGAATAACTCCCATCGAGATTCAGTCAGTGCTTAGGCCGACGAAGTGTTAACTTGCGCCAGTGGGGTATTCGACTACTATAATCTAGATAAAGTTTTTAGCTAGATCTAGGCGGCTACTGCGGAGATTGGAGGAAGTCCGAACGGATCAGCTGCCTGGAGCTTTGTAATAACATTTGTGGGCGGGGATATCACGACACGGACTCAGGAGGTCACGCCTTCAGTGTTCTGGCGGGGAACATACTAGCTATTTAAAATAATTGCATGATTACATTGAAACAGAAAAACTCCCGATGCTAGTAACATACAATCACATCCAATACAATCACCATCTCTGTGAAGTAACTGCAATTATTACATTGAAATAAACACAACTGAATTATGAAACTAATTATCCAAAAAATCCCAAACCACCACCGCTAAGAGACTGTGGGACGTCTCCTCAATCCATGGAAGAGTCTGCTCAGGCAGCCCCAAGATTGGGGGACGATCTGAGGCGTCCTACCTATCCGGTCAACGATATCCTCTGCCGAAACTCTGTTGTTGGTCCCCGTTGGGGGGGGCTCCACCTTTGGGTCTTGTCGACTCGGGTGCAACCCAGCAGCATGATGTGCAAGTTGACTGCGCTCCAATTTGCGTGCAAATTCCGGATCTACCAACGCTTTAGCACACGCCCTGTCAACTTGAAAAGAATCTCGCAAACCTTCAGTTAACGAACGGTTTCCAGTAGCGATCAGGTTGAGTCTGCCTTTCGAATTTGCTTCCATAAGAAGATGAGCATGATCAGAGTACACATGGTGGTCAAAAACGAAGTCATGTCCGAGTATGACGTCATACGGACAGCGACGCATTATCTCGAAGATGGTGGTGATAGGTGCTCCATCGCTTCCGAGGGATAATTGCATCTTTACCCGACCCAGAGACTTCTGTTCCGTTCCGTCCGGAAAAATGAATACGGTATCTGAACTCCTTATTGTCAGACCGTACACATGAACAGATGCTGCAGACATTATGTTTCCCTGTGCACCAGAATCCGGAAACGCCTGCAGATAATTCCAATCCCTTTCACCGTAAGGACGGGCTAGCATTGTCAGCCGATGATAGACAGCACCAATCCTATAGACCAGCAACCCGTTTGCCCTTGAGCACGGCATCCTACAAAAGCGAGATTTCTTTTGCTTTTCAAATGACCCGGTTTTCTGGAGGAAGTGGTATCCAACTATGGCGTTTTGGGTGCATTGTAGAACAACTTCGAAGTCAATAAGATGGATCTGATCGGGGCTGTCTCCAAATATCCATTCCGCTACCGTTCTACCGATGATCTGAAGCTCACTACCATTAGCAATAGGTATCGTGTCGGCGTCTCTCGTACTCGTGTTGATCTCCATATAATATGTTGACGCACAAGCCAACGTAATGATGTTGAAGTCTGACCCAGAGTCGGCAAGCAAGATTGCAGGGATCCCATTCAGTGTGCCGGATAGTCCAGACAGTCCATATGAAATCCCGGATAATTTCCCAGTCATATTCCGGCCCTCATGGATGGCTTCTCTGTTCTGGGAGTCCTTGTTGATCGTAGTCAGAGGAGTTGACTTTACTTTGTGAGATATCTGCAGTGATCTTCTTGAATGAATAAGCTTGTGTGTACGATCTTCTTTCTACATATGCAATTAGCATCAATCGGCAAGGGCTTCAATTGCATAACAGTACCTTCTTGTACATATTGACAAATATTTGTTCCTTTCGCCAATAATTGCCATCACTGATCTCAGCAACAATAGCTAAAATGAATTCTACCCAATCTATCGATGCACCTTCGTTGGGGTCGAACTTAACAGCAAATGTTTGATCAAGCAGAGACTTCGAATTCCTTTCCAGCGGTGGATTATCCTTGAAAACCCGTAAACCATTATTGAAAGAGTCACTATGTGTTACATGGCCTATCCCTGCAGTTGCTGATCTTCCCAGTGCTGAAGGTTGAAATATAACCGCATTCTTGTCGGCCCCTGAAGTTACCTCTTCAGACATGACCGCTCCATTGGGCATTATCCCATCTAAACTCAGGTTCGCCTTTAAATTATTTCTCAGCCCCCTCTCGAATCCTCCCAGTGCCTTCAACGCCGCAAAGTTCTTCGAATTGATCAGTTTCTCCACCCGATTGCAAGAACACGCAAAGTTATTATCGTCAGCTTGAAACCGATGCTGGTTTCCATGTTCGGGTTTCAATGCATCTTCATCTTCATCTTTTTGTTTCTCTGAATGATGTTTTCCCCTTGGGAATCGTGGCGACACTGACATTTCAACACATTCGGATATTCGTGACTGGCCGATAGAGATACCTCGAGATGCAGCTCCGTCAATAATGAGGGCTTCAGGACTTTGTCGATTAGAGTCGGCTGGCAGCACTAACTGTGGGATAGTTTTCATTTGTTTGAACAGTGCCGAACATTCACTGATCTTACCGAAGAACCAATCGTGATTAGATATTACATCAAGAGAGGCCCGAAGGACTGCGGTAGTAATACTCACTACATCATGTCCTACCATAGTTTAGGAGCTTAGTGATATGTAGGCAAAGCAGTGGGTGCTTAATTAATAGCAATCAGTGATTTTCTCCAACGCAATGACTTTGAGGTGGCGAAGCGTGTTTGTATCTGCTGGATAGGCGTCATGGAGTAAACGGGGTAGACACCGATAATAAGTCTTCCAGAAATCATGACAGTCAGGTTTGGAGAGACGGTGAACTGAAAGTGAAAGTGGTGGTGTGGTGGTAAGTATGTTTCATCCTTGATCGATATGTAAATGCGATAGGGGAAGCCCGTTGTTTGAAATGCATTCTTTACCAGAGGGACTCCAGTAACAGCACTTCCTTAGAGTTTCACTACCATGCACCTAACCTCCTACCGATCGCCAAGCACCTCCAAAGCCTGGCCACGATTTTAACATCGATGCATTCATTCCACAAACCACTTATCTCCGGCTAGAAATCCTTGGAATCTCTCTCACTGAATGGAGTGGAGACCGTGATCCCCAGCAAACCTAAAATTCAATGTTCGAGAATTTGTGCCAATTAGCGGCGCGATATACAAACAGCAGCTGCACGGTAAGGGGTGGCAAGTCTCAGATTTGCTGGGCCCACTGATCTCTAAAATGTCCATCACGCGATTCATAGGGCTATATCTTAACGTTTTGTTCGCCAGTTCAGACATGCTAAGGAAGCGAACAAATAACAACTTCTGCTATTCAACTGACACTTTCAGATGAGGATTCCACGTGGACATCTCCATGCACACACATACTCAGTTATTTAAAGCGGAAGCATCTCCGCGATTCTAGATTGCCGCCAAGAGGGTCTCAGCCGTGGGTAAGGCGACCTAGTGGACGTATCGACACATGATCCTTCGAGATCGACGTGTCCTTCGCCTTATTTCTTATTTACTTAGCCCACCGAAAGATGCACCAATTGAAGGTGATCAAAAAGTATGTTGGGATTTGTATGTTTACATGGTCCTGACCTGACTGCCAAAACAATTTAAACAGTGGCCCTTGACATGTACCGGCTGGAATCAATGCAACAACCTTCTCAATTTGCCGGCACCCCGCGAGGCTCACACTAGCCAATGTCGGTTGCAGCAAGATAGAAGCATTGATATGCCCTCCGCCCTCTCTAGACTAAGCAAGGTATTCAACTCATTAATATGCAGAATAACATCACCACATGCATTATGTGCCAGCTTTGACTCTACCTTCCTCCGCTCATTGAGTCTCATCGAGACATTACTCCACAATAAGCCGCCCTAGATCTAATTAAGAGAAATAACAAGTAGTATTAAGCATATGGCTGGTTAAAAGATGCTGCCTGGATTGGGGGAGTGGAAGGTGAAGAAATAGTGCCTTTTAGCTATTTTATATAGAACAATGCTATGCTGATAGATGGAACTCATACTTGTGAGGCTGACTAAGTGCATCAATGGGTTAGACGCGTCCCCCTTCTGACTGCTGATAGGTACAGTATATAGAAAGATACAAATGAATTTATTATGCTTTACCATCAACCGCTAGGTTAGCAAGCTCCGATAGTGTGGTTGGCTTGAATACGACATCACAAAATAAATGGTAGGGATGTACGGCTTTGCAACGGCTTCTAAATCAGAATGGAAAGGTGCTAGAGAACTTGCCAAAATCAGAAGAGGTTAGATTAGAGTAGTCTTGCCACCATAAAATCTCAACTTCTCGTAGCATACTCGGGTCTGGGGGTAAAGGATCGGACGCTCCTATTCTGGTATTAAATTTTGCTGTGAATCAAGGGTGTTAATAGGGAGAAATCTTAGGTGGAAGCTAGTGCACTCTCCAGCTTTAACATTTTTGCCATTATTCAGATCGCACTTCACGTAAAACTGTGTTGCGGCACCCTCAATTTTACAATTTCGGTGTGGTTGTTTGCCAGAAAAGGAGCGTCGGATCCTTTGCCCCCAGACCCGAGTACTTTAAATCTTAGCCAGTAGTAGCTCTGCATTGACTTAACCTTTGTGAGCTCTTTCCAATCATCGACAATATCTACTGCAACTGCGGCAGGCTGATAGACTATAAACTACTGAGTTTTCATTAATTTGCTGATGCAAACTGCGGCCAAGGCCCAAGACGCACGGCGAGAAAGTTGTACTTTTGGGGTGGTATGGCAGCTCCTATGTTCGAAGCTTGCACTGGCGTGCTCAACATTTTTTGGGCATACCCGTGAGGCGAACACATTAAGAATCAAGAGGTCACTTAGCCGGTGACGTTCCAACCAACGTACCTAAACATAATTCTCATTGTCCAAACGACACCCACCTATATGTATTTCCACTATGGAGATCGGCACTGCTGTCACACTCTGATTGGAAGTCCTGGCATTCTTATCAATTCTCACGCTGGTCATTATCAGCTGGCGTTAAGGGGTACATGTTAAGCTCCAATGGAGCACACCCCCTCTACCTATAGGGTTTGGTGCTTTTGCTTTTTACAGCGTTGGCCTCAGCGCTGACGCCAGGTGCATGATGACGCTTTGTTGGTTACCACAAATTGAACATATTTAAAAGTTTAAAAGTAAGTGAGAACCGTCGGTTGGAAAGAAGATGGTAAAATTTACTCATAGGATAACAAGTCGTAGTTAAATCCAAACCTCACGTCGGGAGGCTTTAAAATGCTGCAAAGCTTTCGGGCGTGCCCAAATTCGGTTCACTAAATCAAACGCGTAAACCGATCAGCCATCCCTGTAAGGCTACGATCGGGATGCGTGCAAAGAAATTTAATACAGTAAAAAGCAACAAGTATTCAGGTAAAAGTGTGGGTGTGATAAATCTGAAGGTACAAGCTGTATCGACCTTTGGTCTATCTTGGTGTTTGGTGCGCCGTAGGCCCATTGATAATTACGTGTTCGGCATTGCAGAGAGAGCTACAGTAGAATACCTTATTTAGACCACGAAACTGGGTGAAATAATTGAAAGGTCGGAAGCTAGAGTTTACCAAGAATTTGGTAGGCAAGGTGTCTTTTTCTATCAAGCATTAATTAATAGGTTATTTATCATTAATAAAGATTTCCGCACTGCTGGTCCCTAAAAAAATCTATCAATTTTGTTGAAATTACCATTTTATATAACTGCAAGTACGGAAATCAACAGAGTTGTAGGTAAAAAAGTACCTAATAGAAATTGTTTTTGGACTTTGAGGCTCAAATTGCCAACCCATTTGCAAGGGTAAGAATCCATCACTCACCTACCACTTCTCATGAGCAGCCGTCGAACTCCAACGTTGAGGTGATTTTGGAATCTGCAGTTACACAATCTCAGTACCCAAATGGATATTCATCACTTGCAGCTTTCATCGCGAGTGACCGAGAACTTTCCGTCTACCGGAAATTTCGACGCATCAGTAGTCGTAACCTCCTATATCTACAGAGTGAGCTTCGAATCCTAGAGAATGAGCTAGATCGACTCGATCAAGAGGACCTCAATTCAGATACCGGGTCCATTAGGCATCTTGGATCCCAGTGTTTTGCAGAACTGTCGAAAGCAGATGACGCAGGATCCAAGGAAAGAAGGGAACTCATTCAAAACATCCGAAAATTGACAAAGGAATATCGTAGTAAAATGACTCCACTTCATTTATTCATTGCTAATAGCATTAGATGAGGCGTTAATACTCGAGAGCCAAGTCCTGGCACTTTCGCCGCCTTCTAAGAGACTGATGGACGTGATAACCAAACACTTTCAGTTGATGCCGTTGGTGGGCTTGGACGTCAACCTTCTCGAAGATGTTAGGGACCTCGCCGCTCTTGCCCCTCCGAGGTGTAAAGACCGATTATCGGTGTTTCTCCAGGATCACTGCGGTCGATTATTTCAAGTCTGTTGCTACTCCACCGCGAAGAAGAAAGGCGTGTTACTGACATGGTTTCTCATCGCAAGAAACGAAAACCCACTGAGCAATCGGGGATGGGAAATATCTACTATGAAGAGAAAACCATTGAAACGGTTGCCAACATCATTAACACTGTGGCTGCTGCGGCGCTGCTGGTCGGGGCTATAGCGATTCTTCGGCGGATAAAGTCCTATGTCAAACTACGATTAGGGCTTATAGCAGTTTTCACGACACTGTTTGCAATCAGTTAGCATTTTCACGAATTCTCGCAGAGCGGAAGTATTTGCCGCTTCGGCTGGGTCAGCTTCCACAAGTGGTACTAGCGTATAAATGTTAACTAATCGTATTAGATACGCCGCAGTTCTAGTGGTATTTATTAGCGGAGACAACCCAGCTCCCCAATAGCATATTATGCGGCTGGACTCTGCGAAATTGGGAATAAAAAACTAAATATTGTGCAGGACTCCGGTAGGTTTTAGATTGGCTGAGATTCGGAAGATTATGTGGAGAATGAAATGCGGAGCTACATTGTGAGAGTAATAGAGATGATATGCTATTCGGCCGACTTTGCACTATCAGGTGGTAGCGGGGCTTTGATATAAACTCTAAGAACAACAAAACACATACCTTCCTTCTTCGCCTTCCTTCACCTTTTTCACGCTCCTCTTCGGTTTGCACCACACGGAGTCGATACGCAGATCGAAGTCTATTAAGGGAAAATATTCGGATTCTTGAACCTGGCAAGTTATAGTCTAGAAGGGGAGATTGTCTAGCGCGGCCAGGTACTGTATAATAGCGTCGATGATCAATGGAGAACATCACAGTACTCAATAGCTAAAACTAATGCGATACTGGTGGTCGAGGGTACGATATACACAAAAATCAATACAACACCGCCTATCACCAAACACTATTCCCATGCATTATATTATATCTCATGATTTTACGTTGTTACAAACCGCTCCCGGGTTCTACGGGACATGGAAAATTGCGCGCCCGTATTTTCCCTAAACTAAATAGTGTATTTTAAACGCTTGCTCATAATTGCATGTGCCTACGCAGTATTATCCCGTACTAATAAATGCATTCCGCACATTTCCTCTACAATTGCGATGTATTTTACCATACTAGGATTTTCTGTGATAACCTCTGTGTACCTCAGCTATAGCGAAGCCCTCTTTAAAAAGTAATTGAAGCTACGCAACTGGTGTAGGGTGTATGATAGATTGCCGCCAAAAGCACTGTAAGAGATAAAGAGTTGAACACCGGTGCAAGTACAGTCAGTAATTAGAATTATCGTTATTAATAAATTCGAGATTTCCCTCAAAGCGCAACATGCACCAACAATGTTAAACAACACGAATCTTAGACTAGATCAGTTGAGCATTGCCGAAACACCACCGAGAGCACCGCGAAGATCATGATCATGAGTATTGTCAAGTGTAATAAAGAATGAAGCCTGGGCAAGACGTTGATGCGTCATAAGGAGTTTTGGAACTGCAGGACGATTGAACCGTCGACAACCGGCTGACGCTGAGTCGCAGTACCCTTATTCCTTGTCCACAGAACAAATTTAAAAAAGAAAAAAGAGAAAAGCGATACAATAAATTAAGTATAAGGTCAAAAGAAAATTGCAGGCAACTTGGGTTTGTCAGTTAAATTGGAAATGGGTTTGCAGAGTTTTTGCGCAAAATATTATTTGTATTTTCGCTCTTCTCCCATCTTTTTTTGTGGTAGTGGGATCCAATGATCGAATGGAATCACAACTTCTATTGCCAAATTACTTGGTAAAAATTAATTAAATATGAGACAAATACAAGTAACTATTTCACACATTTTGCGTGGATTTGATAATGCTTAAATGCCTCTTTGTGGGCTGTTCAATTTAAATGTGCTTTTTCTCTGTTGCGGCAATGTATTGACAGAAGGCTGATGCGACTCGTGGTTAGCCGATTGTCTACGGTTCAACCGTACCCCAATAAGTCACATTGAGGATTGGAATATCGTGGAATTAATCCTTGTTCTTGCTTAAATGATTCTCACGCCACGCGGGGGCTCGAAAGTTGAGTTGCACCCCAAAATCTCAAAGTCGGGTCTCAAAACGCGTTTGTGGGTAATATAGTGGCGTTGGTGTTGTGGCTCAACGTGAACGCCAAGTGAACGTTTAATCGCCGCTATGCTTGTCTCTCCTCTAACCACACGCTCTCCCACCGTACCCTCCACCTAAGTCTTCACCGCTGTGCGCCTTCGTCTACGCTGCCGACATCCATTGCGCTTCTCTTCTCCTTTTAACACATCTACACCTGGATGCTCTAATAGTTTAACACCCAGACCCACGATTCGTCGTCCTCTAAGACCAACTCAGCTCGAATTTGCCTCGATTGGTTTTCGTCGTGCTCGAAACTGCCGCCCTCTCAGCCCTTCCCGGTGATGGAACCTATTCCATTGAGCTCATTCAGCAGTGTGTTCGAAGCCACCAGTGCATCGTGCTGTTGGTAGAGACGCGATTATATCTCTAATTCTCGAGTATTTCCAAGAGTCAACTGATAGTACCTCAACTGACTGCCCTTCGATGCACTCGGGGGCACTCTCAAACAGTGACGGAAACTGCTCTAGCAAGAATATGAGCACACCATAGGACCACAATCGCTCTCTGATGGATTACAGTTACGTCGGTAACCTGTGAATACTTACGAAAAAGGTTGTAAATAGCAGCGCATCGGAATTGAGACGAGGATGACATACGGTGGCGGTACATTTGTGATACCGACGCGTCGAGGTCATGTAGCTTCCAAAGTATTGATCTGTGTGTAGTTTCCATTGTTGCAGTTCATGTGGGTTGTTGGAAATGCTAGTGGGCGTAGTGAGAAAGTCCAAAAGAGGTACCATTCTCTCTACTCTAGCAGTCTTTCTATATACATAATGACAAGACCATATTGGCCGCTCCGCCATCAGGCGGACTCGGGTGTGGGGTTGAGCAAATTTCCAACATGGGCTGGATGGGTTTAGATGGGTGGATATCTATTTCTTCCTAGTAATTGCTTATTTGTGATATCCGTATCGCAACCTTTTTGAACGGAGATAACGTTTGATGAGATGACAATGCTTTCATCGTGTTTAGTAGTAAGTTCAATCTGACGCACGGTAGAATCAAAGCCTCTATTGAATTAACACATCTGTTATGAAATCTTTTCAAATGTGTTCCCCCAGTATGGCGAACCCTCGCGACGCGTCAAAACTATCACCGCATCCTCATTTCTAGCACGAGGCAAACTGAAACAAACCCGGAAACCATATTTCTTACTCAATACTCCCGCCCAGTGAAACAGGCTCAAAGTCAGAATTATTTCGATCCAATGATTCCCTGTTCTAGTCCAGTCACGGAGGATGTCCCTCCGCGGAGAGACCGGTCCAGTCACGGAGTCCCACCCTCAGTGACTGCACTGATTCATTCGCGGAGTGTACCCCTGCACCCCACCTCCGTGACTGGACTGGTCCATTCACCGAGTGTACACTTGGTGAATGCTCTGCACGCATATATGCCCACGCATGTAGGCGCACTCAGCTGGCCATATTCAGCCCAGTGCAACTACGTGCATTCAGACCAGCACAACTGCGTGCATTCAGACGAGCGCAACTACGTGCATTCAGCTCAGCGCAACTGCCTGCATTCTGAACAGCGCAACTACGTGCATTCAGCCCAGCGCAACTGCATGCATTCAGACCAGAGCAATTACGTGCATTCAGCCCTGCGCAACTGCGTGCATTCAGACCAGAGCAATTACGTGCATTCAGCCCAGCGCAAGTGAGGATTGTATGCATAGCCAGATATATCTGCGATGACGCTCATGATCTAAATACACTCTCTGTACATATATATGTCGCTTATTCTGCCTTTGGAGCTTTCTACAAGTACATTCTTTATTAGTATCTTCCAAATATCGAAACTCACATTATCTTTGCCAATCAACAACCACTACGTTCTCTATCTTCATAATCATGGCTTTTCCTGATCCTATGCCAACTTTACAAGAGCCCTTCAGTACTGAAGCTCGTGATGGCTTCTTGCAGCATATTAATTCCTCTGGACACAAGAATCGATACCACTTGGATGGATTCAAGCAACTCCAAATTAAGGTCAGTAATCTCTTCCATAACACAATCAAGCTTGTGCTTGTGAATATTTCTGAGACCCAGTGAAACATAGATCTATGCAGACAGTCCACAGCACCCAGCGGAAACAATTGAGCAGCAACGCGTTCGATATACATCAGCAACAACTCTTAGTTCCGTCAGAAACACCCGGGTGTTCCGGACGGCTCTGACGGCTCTGACGGAACCTCATACCCTCTGACGGAGAATTACACGCTACCCGTCGCCCAGGCGACGGGTCGCGTTGCATAGCATCAGCAAA
>Ga0307515_10021984_pt1 | contig 11269 bp, 10 predicted proteins | sample 17_EM_MG_FD_194513 | JGI IMG/M metagenome (GOLD analysis project Ga0307515, IMG submission 194513) | Populus trichocarpa ectomycorrhiza microbial communities from riparian zone in the Pacific Northwest, United States - 17_EM | ecosystem: Host-associated > Plants > Roots > Unclassified | place... | reverse complement strand
ATGGCCTCGTCGTTGCGGTCGTTGCCGTCCTCGTTGTGCTCGCCGGTTTGCATGCTGGTGTGGAACCAGCGGCGCCCTTCGACGAAGCGCTGCATGTTCTGCATGCCGATGTGGTTGTACGGCTGCTGGAACATCCGCACGTTGTCGTCGGAGTAGTCGTACGACACCGATCCCAAGCCGCCCTGCAAGGTCTCCGCGGGCAGCGGTGCGTTCATCAGCCGCGGCTGCACGCCGTACCACGGGCGCAGGCCCTCGCCCATCACATAGGTCAACTCCATCGAATAGTAGCGGAAGGCACCGCTGTCGCCGACGGCGTCCATGTCCGCGCGGGTCGAGAAGAAGGAGTTCGTGAATTCGAAATAGTCGCCTGCCTTGAGTGGGCGATCAGCAACCTTGTCGCCGTTGCCGACGAGAACGCCGTTGGCGTCGGCGACGAGGGTCTTGTAGCCCGGGTAGTTATCGAAGATCAGGCTGCAGCCGCCGTTGGCGCCGATGACACCGTTGTACCCGCTGGTGGGCTTGAGCAGCGCAGCTTGCGTCGGCCTCGGCATGGCGGGGCAGGCGGCGATGCCTTGCCCGCCCTGCGTGTACGCGGTGCGATCCAGGATCTCACCGGGGCGCGTCCAGCCGAAGCCGGTGACGTTGGGGTTGGTGAACCCGCGAACGAATCCGTGGCCGCCGCCCCGCTGCGCCTCTTGGTAGTACTCGTTGACGATCAGCCGCGGGTTGGTCACGCCGGCGACCTTGCTGTTGTCGATGAACTCGACACCCCAGGTCCGGTTCTTGAAGTAGTTCTTGACGAAGGTCAGGTAGGAGCCCGGGCCTTTGTCGAGCGGCTTGCCCGCCGCATCGACGGTCTCGTTCTCGCCATAGCCCATCTCGTTCCACGACTCCCCGCGCTCGCGGCCGTGTCGGCCGCCGGCGCGCATGCCCCAGCGAGTCACCAGGGTTCCATCAGGCAGCGAAAACTGCAAGACCTCGAGCGGATCCTTCACGGCAAGCGCAGCAGCGAGCTTGTCGCCGCTGGCCGGGAATGGCGTGAACGAGGTCGCCACCGCGCCGCCCAGCGTGTTGTCGCTGCCCGGGGATTTGAACTCCACCTCGTACAGCGAGTAGTCGTACTTGGTGCCGCGCGCCACACCCTTCAGCCGGACGTAGCGGACGTTGGCATTGAGGTTGAAGAATTCTTCGGTGCCGCCTTTTCCGTCGACCACGTAGCGAAGCTGGTACCAGGTGGTGCCGTCGTCGGACACTTGGAGCGCGTACTCCTTGCCGTACGAGTTTTCCCACACCAGCTTCATGTAGCCGATCGCGGTCTTCTTGCCGAAATCGAACTGGATCCAGTTGTCGTCCGCTTGAGAACTCTGCCAGCGGGTGCTGGTCGCGTCGCCGTCAAGCACCTGTGCGGCAGTGTTGCCGCCGTTGGTCGTCGAAGCCGTCGCAGCCACGGGCTTGATCGCCACGCCCAGCTTGCCCATGTCAACGCCCGAGGTTACTTGCTGCGACAGCGGTGGCTGTGCCGGAGCGTCCGCCATGGGCGTCGGCAGCGCAGGCGCAGGAGCAGGCGCTGCATTGTCATTTTCTGGCACGGGCGGACTGGGGTCGGCCGTCGTCCCGTCAAGAAGCGGCGCAGGCGAGGGCGCGCTGTCGCCGGACGATGGCGTGCTGGACGCCGAGTCGCCGCCGCCGCACCCACTCAAGGTGGCAGCCGCGAGGAACAGGGAAGTCAGGGTTATGACGGCCCACGACGGTTTGTGCCCCGCAGGGGCCATGCGTTTCGTTTTCATTCGCTCCCTCTTTTCTTGTGCTCAATTTTTGTGGGCAGGCGGGCCGATCGATGGCCAGGCGGCCGAACGTCGCCGACGGGCGTCGGGGGTGGGCGATGCTGAAGTCAGCACGCCTTTTGGCACTGCGCCCCGAGACGCTCCGCGAGCGTGTCCGCGCAGCGGTGCTCCAAGCTCGCGTCCAGTGTAGAAAGCGGCTGTGCCGGCGAGAAGATCGATTCGGGCACGCGCCCGTTGCCGAAATCAGAACGCCCGGCAGGCTCGCCGCCGCAGCGGCCCATGGCAGTGGCGAGCAGCTCCAGCAGTGCGCGCGCGGCCAGCGTTCCGGGTCGACGTGCTGACCCAGGATGCGGGGCAAGCTCGCGAGGAGCAGGCCTGAAGGCGGGTCAGGTTTCGATGAGCGTCAACACGCTGCGGCGGTCCGCACTCAACTGCCTGTCTTGTCGGTGACGAGCCGCATCGCAGGCAACACTGCCGCGGCGACTTCCGGGCGGTCCATCGCGTGCTCCAGATTCATTCGTGCGATTTCGATGTGTTCTTCGCCCAGCGCCTGAGCTCGAGAACCTTGGCCGCGCTCGATGGCCTGCACGATCGCGTGGTGAGTGCGCTGGGCATGCTTCATCCATTGATGACCCTCTTCCATCGACGACTGCATGGGCAGCATGGCACTGGGCGCAGCAAATGGCTGCCCATTGAGCATGTCCATCGCGCGGTGCACCGCTGAGTTGGAGCAGCCACTGACGATCAGGTTGTGGAAGCGGTCGTTTGTTTCGACGTAGACGGCGTAGTCATCCAGGTCCATCGTCGCCTTCTCGACCGCCTTGTCGCCCTCCGCGAGACATTCGTGAAGGTTCCGCAGAAGCTGGCGCGAGGCGCCGTCTTCGGCCAGGAGCCGTGCCGCGAAACCCTCCAGCACGCCGCGCAGTCGAATCGCGTCGCTGATTTCTTGTGCGGTGAAGCGCCGCATCTGGTAGCCGCCGCTGGGTGAGGGCTCGATCAGCCCCTCGTGCTCCAGGCTGCTCAGCGCGAGGCGGACGGGCGTCCGCGAAGCATTCAGCTTTTCGGCCAGCGGAATCTCTGCGAGACGCTCCCCAGGGACGAACTCACCCTTGAGGATCATGTCTCGCAGCTGCACGAGTACGCGCGATTGTTGAGAGTCCATCGTGTTCCAGTGAGCCAGGTCCAAGGACGATTTTACGGGCGCACCACCAAGATGCATGCGAACGCGACCGATCGCGAAGATGTTGCATACAGTACCGCCACGGAGACGCTGGTTCGCCTGTTCTTTGATCAAAATCATCAGGGTATGCACCTACAAACAGGCGATACGAATTGACATCTCGCATTCGATCGAGGAAATTGGCCGGCATATTGCATGCAATGGTATGCAATAAAGGACAGTCAGCCTTGGAGCGCCCATGATCAGTGCCGAACAGAACGACCTCATGACCCGGGTCGGCCCCGGAGCCGCCGCAGGTCGGCTCCTGCGTCGCTACTGGCAGCCCGTGGCGCTCGCGGACGAGCTCTCCGGCCCGAAGCCCTTGAAGGCGCTCCGACTCATGGGCCAGGATTTCGTCCTCTTTCGCGATGAAGCCGGGCGGCTCGGCATGCTCGATCGCGACTGCCCGCACCGCGGCGCCGACCTGGCATTCGGCCGGCTCGAGAACGGCGGCTTGCGCTGCGCATTCCACGGCTGGCTCTTCGACGTCAAAGGAGCTTGCCTCGACACGCCTGCTGAGCCTGCGGGCAGCAAGTTGTGCAGCCGGATCAAGCAGTCGGCCTATCCCGTCGCCGAGCGTTCGGGCGTCATCTTTGCGTACATCGGCGAGGGCGAGCCTCCGGCGTTCCCGGCGTTCGACTGCTTCGTCGCACCCGACTCGCACACGTTCGCCTTCAAGGGTCTGTTCGAGTGCAACTGGCTGCAGGCGCTCGAAGTGGGCATCGACCCTGCGCACGCTTCGTACCTGCACCGTTTCTTCGAGGACGAAGACACGTCGCAAGGCTACGGAAAGCAGTTCAGGGGCGCCTCGGCCGACTCCGACATGCCCATCACCAAGGTGCTGCGCGAGTACGACCGCCCCGACATCAGCGTGGCACCGACCGACTACGGGATGCGCCTGACCGCGCTGCGCGAGCTCTCCGAGACCCAGACGCACGTGCGTGTCACCAACGTCGTGTTCCCGCAGGCGTTCGTGATACCGATGAGTTCGGACATGACGATCTCCCAGTGGCACGTGCCCGTCGACGACACGCGCTGCTACTGGTTCGCGATCTTCACGAGCTTCACGGGCCCGGTGAACAAACAGCAGATGCGCGACCAGCGCCTGATGCTCTACGAGCTGCCCGACTACACCTCGCGCAAGAACAAGCGCAACGACTACGGCTTCGATCTGCAGGAGCAGCTGACCCAGACCTACACCGGCATGGGCGACGACATCAACGTGCACGACCAATGGGCGGTCGAATCGCAAGGCCCGATCCAGGACCGCACGCGCGAACACCTGGGCACGACGGACAAGGGAATCATCGCGTACCGGCGCATGCTGGTGAAGGCGATCGAGAGCACGCTGGCAGGCGAAGGCGCGCCGATGCTGCTGGATGCATCGCAAGCCAAGGCGCTGACCGGGCCGCCGTCCATCGACGGCATTGGCGACGCCAGCGATCCAGAGGGCTACTGGCAGGGCGCCGATCTCGAACGCCGCAAGAAGTCGGACTGGGCCTGCGCCCGGCTGACTGCGTAACGCGGCGACCCACGCCATGGCTTCATTCGTAGATCGCCACGGCCTGTGGTCGCAGGACCAGGCCAAGCAAGCCGACGAGATCATCGCCCGACTGGATGCGGGCAGCCTCGACGTCGTGCGCTTTGCCTGGCCCGACCAGCATGGATTGTTGCGCGGCAAGACCTTGGTGGCGAGCGAGGCGCGCGGCGCCCTGCGCGACGGCGTGAACCTCACGTCGACGCTGCTGGCCAAGGACACATCGCACAAGACGGTGTTCCCCGTGTTCGCGCAGGGCGGTGGCTTCGCCATCGAAGGCTTCCAGGGCGGCGCCGATTTCACGATCGTCGCCGATCCGTCGACCTTCAAGGTTCTGCCCTGGGCGTCGCGCACCGGCTGGGTCTTGTGCGATGCCTACATGAGCGACGGCAGGCCTTGCCCCTACGCCACGCGCCAGATTATGCAGCGCGCGGTGGCGCAGCTTGCCGAGCGCGGGCTCGAGTTCGTGGCGGGCCTCGAGGTCGAGTTCCACGTCTTCAAGCTCGACGATGCGCGCATGGGTCTGGGCGACTCGGGCCAGCCCGGCGAGCCGCCGCGGGTCTCGCTGCTCACGCACGGGTACCAGTACCTCACCGAGCTGCGCTATGACCGGGTCGACGCGGTGATGGAGCTGTTGCGCTCACAGCTTCTCGCGCTCGGCTTGCCGCTGCGCTCGCTCGAGATCGAGTTCGGCCCCAGCCAGTTCGAGTTGACGTTCGGGCCGACCGCTGGCGTGGCCCCGGCGGACACGATGGTGCTGTTGCGCAGCGCGATCAAGCAGATCTGTTCGCGCGCCGGCTACCACGCGACCTTCATGTGCCGCCCGCGGATTCCAAATGTCATGTCCAGCGGCTGGCACCTGCACCAGTCTTTGCGCCGCACCGGCGATGGCGTCAACGCCTTCATGCCGAACGAGGCGGGCCGCGACCTCAGCGAGATCGGCATGCACTATCTCGGTGGTCTCAAGGAGCACGCTTGCGCCGCGGCCGCGCTCGCCAGCCCGACGATCAACGGCTATCGCCGCTACCGGCCGTTTTCGCTGGCACCCGATCGGGCGGTCTGGGCGCGCGACAACCGCGGCGCCATGCTGCGTGTGCTCGGCGGCGTCGGCCAGAGCGCCACGCGCATCGAGAACCGCGTCGGCGAGCCGACTGCGAACCCGTATCTGTACATGGCGTCGCAGCTCTTCTCCGGTCTCGATGGCTTGAAGCACCGCATCGATCCGGGGCCTTCGGCGGACGCGCCGTACGAGACGAGCGACCGGCATCTTCCGCGCTCACTCGGCGAAGCGATGGCGTACCTGAAAACCAGCCCAATGCTCAACGAGCAGATGGGGACTGTCTTCATCGACTACCTGTGCCACATCAAACACGCCGAGATCGAACGCTTCAACCTCGAGGTCACCGAGTGGGAGCACCGCGAGTACTTCGACATGTTCTGAGCAGCCACATGCCAGCGATTCACTTCATTCTCAAGGACGGCACGCGCAGAACCGTCGACGCGAAAGTCGGTGACAGCGTGATGGAAACGGCCATCCGCCACAACGTCCGTGGCATCGATGCGGAGTGCGGCGGCAGCTGCTCATGCGCGACCTGCCACGTCTATGTGGAGGCCGACTGTTTCGACCGGCTGCCGTCGGCAGATGCCATGGAAGAGGAGCTGCTGGACGGTGTAGCCGCGCAGCGCAAGCCGACCAGTCGGTTGAGCTGCCAGATCCCGATGACGGTCGAGTTGGACGGACTCGTCGTGCAAGTGCCGGAAACGCAGGTCTGATGGCCGCGACACAAGCGCTCGTCATCGTCGGCGCTTCGTATGCCGGCGTTCAGCTGGCGGCGACCGCGCGCGAGCTCGGCTTCGAAGACCCCATCGTTATCGTCGGCGAAGAGCGCCATGCACCCTACCAGCGCCCACCGCTGTCCAAGGGCGTGCTGACGGGCAAGACCACGGTCGACAAGCTTGGCCTGCGCGGCCCGAGCTTCTTCGACGAGAACCGGATCGAGCTGCGGCTGGGGGAACGCGCCACGTCGCTGGACGTGAACGCCCAACGGCTGGGCCTGGCCGGTGGCACCGAGCTGACGTACGGCTGGCTCGCACTGACGACCGGGGCGCGCGGTCGCGCGTTTGATGTGCCTGGCGCGCAGCTTGACGGCGTGTTCCAGTTGCGCACGCTCGACGATGCGCTGAGGCTTCTTCCGGCGGCGCGCTGCGCACGGCGCGCCTGCGTCATTGGCGGCGGCTACATCGGGCTCGAGGTCGCGTCTGCGCTGCGCTCGCTCGGCATCGAGGTCACGGTCGTCGAGGCGGCCGAACGGCTGTTGACGCGCAGCCTCACGCCGTCGATGTCGGCCTACGTCGAGAACGCCCACCGCAAGCGCGGCGTGCAGTTGTTCACCGGCCGGGCCGTCCGTTCGCTTCACGGCGAAAACGGACGGGTCTCGGCGGTGGCGCTGCAAGACGGCGAGCGGATCGACTGCGATCTCGTCGTGGTCGGGATCGGCGTGCAGCCCAACGACGAGCTCGCAGTCCAGGGTGGGCTGAAGGTCTCCAACGGCATCGAGACGGACATGCTGGGCCGAACGTCGGTCCATAACGTTCTGGCCGCCGGCGACGTGGCCTGCATGGCGTTGGCATCGGCGCCAGGGGCGCCGGCGCGGATGCGTCTCGAGTCGGTTCAGGCCGCGAACGATGGTGCGCGAGCCGCCGCATCGGTGCTGGTCGGTCGTGCCCAGCCGTGCGCTGCGGTTCCCTGGTTCTGGAGCGATCAATTCGATCTCAAGTTTCAGATGGCAGGGCTGGCGATGCCGGGCGATGACGTCGTCGTCCGCGGCGACACCGAGCGCGATCGTTTCAGCGTCTTCTACTTGCGCCAGGGCACGCTCGTCGCCGCGCACTCGGTGAACCGCCCCGCCGATCACATGCACAGCCGCAAGCTGATCGGTGCCCGAGCTCGGCTGACGCCGGAGCAGCTGGCCGATGAGAGCTTTGACCTCAAGGTGTGAGGGTGGCGACGGCCGACGTCGCATGACTCTGGCGGTTCGCCTTATCGAACAACGCCAGATCGCCAAAACGCCTTCGCGGGCCTATCGACCCTCGTGTCATGTGTTCGTAGCATCGTTGCTTTCGCTGCTGCCGACCCCGGTTCCACCTGCCATGAATGCTTCCGCTGAAAGCCCGAACGCCGATCGCGTCGTCACCGACGGCTTCGCCTTCGTCGAGTTCACCACCAACGATCCGGACAGCATGGGAGCGTTGTTTCGCCGCCTGGGCTTCGCGCTCGTCGGCCAGGCCAGGCACAAGCAGGTCTTTCGCTATCGCCAGCGCGACGCCGAGTTCATCGTCAACGCCGAGCCGAACAGGTTCCTGGAGGCCCATCGTGCCAGCGTGCGAGGCATTGGCATCCGCGTGAACGACGCGGCCGCTGCCACCCGCGCGGCCACCCGCGGCGGCGCGCGGCTCGCCTCGGAAGAGGAGTCTGGCGCGTACGCGGTGGACACGCTCGCGATCGAAGGGATCGGTGAGAGTCTCGTCTACTTCGTCGAGGGCTCGCTCGATGAGTTCTTCGAGCCGGTGGCGGCCGCGCAAGACTCGGTTGCGCACGACGCGATGATCGTGGCCGTGGATCACACATCGAACATCGTCCACCCACAGAACCTCGATCGGTGGGCGGACTTCTACGCGTCGACCTTCGGGTTCGTGCAGAAGCAGTATCTGGACGTGAAGGGGCGGCGCACGGGCATGCGGGCGCGCTCGATGGTGGCGCCCTGTGGCAAGCTGTCGATTCCGATCGCTGCCAGCGCGCATGACACCGACGGCGCCCTGAACCAGAACGACGAGTTCATCCGCGACTACGGCGGAGAAGGCATCCAGCACATCGCGCTGCTGAGTGCTGACCTGGTCCGGACCATCGACGCGTTCGAGAGCGCGGGCATCCAGTTCATGGACGCCCCGAGCCACGCCTACTACGTGGGGCTCGATCAGCGCATTCCAGGACACGGCCTGCCCGTGCAGGATCTCAAGCGGCGCGGCCTCTTGATCGACGGCAAGTCGGAGGGCCGCTTGCTGCTGCAACGTTTCACGCGACGCCAGATCGGGCCGGTCTTCTTCGAGGTCATCGAGCGGCGAGGCGAAGACGGCTTCGGCGAAGGCAACTTCAAAGCGCTGTTCGAAGCGCAGGAGAAGGACCAAGCCCGCCGCGGGTCATCGACGGCAACAGAAGCAAAGGCAGTTTGAGATGAGCAAGCGCATCATTCAGGTACCCGACGGACATCCGGTCTTCGGCTCGACAGCGGTATTCGGCACCTTCAAGTACTCGCCGGCAGTGAAGGCCGGTGGCTTGGTCTTCGTGGCTGGCCAGGTGGGTCTGCGAGCGGACGGCACCATTCCGGAAACCGCGCAAGAGCAAGCCGATTGGGCGTTCAAGCGGCTGGGCGTCATCCTCGAAGCCGAGGGCCTGGGCTTCGCCGACCTGGTCGAACTCGTCAGCTACCACGTCGACATCGACAAGCAGCTGACCGACTTTCGTCAGATCAAGGATCGCTACATCAAAGAAGAGTTTCCGGCGTGGACGATCCTCGGTGTGGCCGCGTTGGCGCGCCCCACGCTCTTGATCGAGATCCGCGCGGTCGCTGCCGCTCGAAGCTAGGAATAGCCGGTAAATTGGCAAGCTAATTTCTCACCGGCGGAAGAATGAAGTCTCGTACCGACAAGAATGCGATGGCCCAGTACGTCAAGGTGGTCGAGGCCGGGAGCTTTTCAAAGGCGGCGGCAAGCGAAGGCCTGCCGGTGTCGACCCTGAGCCGAAAGCTCGCCGAGCTCGAGAAGGCGCTAGGCGTTCGTTTGCTCGAGCGCTCGACACGCCAGCTTCGAATGACCGACATCGGGCAGGACTACTTCGAGCTGTGCCGCCGCGGATTGACGGAGTTCGACGCCGCTGATGCGCTGATGACCGACCGCCGCACCGAGATTTCGGGCCGGTTGCGGATCTCGATCCCGCCCAGCATGTCGGACCTCGTCATCGTTCCGCTCTTCGCGGCCTTCCAGAAGATCTATCCCAACGTGGTGATCCACTGCCTGGTGACCGAGCGCGATGTCGACCACATTGCCGACGGCGTCGATGTGTCGCTGCGCGTCGGTCATCGCCATGACAGCAGCCTTGTGGCCCCCACCGTGGCGATCCTCCGGCCGAGGCTTGTCACGTCGCCCGGGTATCTGGCGGGCATCGAAGCGTTGACGCATCCGCACGAGATCGCACCCCATGTGAACGTCGCGTTTTCCCGCTGGGAGCGGCCGGTGCAATGGACCTTGGTCTGCGGCGACGACACGGTGCAAGTCAAACCGGAACCGCGCCTGGTACTCAACGACTATGCGGGTGTTCAGCAGGGCGTGGTCGATGGTCTGGGCATCTCCGAGGTGCCCAGCTTCATCTGCGACGCGGCATTGAACGACGGGCGATTGGTCGAAGTGCTGCCCGAGTGGCGCTTCGCGACCATCACCATGGCGGCCACCTACCCCAGCAACAGATACCTGTCGCCTTTGGTTCGTGCGTTCAAGGGCTTTTGCGCCGAGTACTTCGAACGCCGACCGCTTGCATAGTGCGAGCCCGCCATGCCTCGCATGGGGGCTGCATGCCAAGGGTCAGAACGACTGTTGTCCCGTTGCTTTCTCGATCAGCTTGTCGATCGATACGGCCAACACCAGCAGGAGGCCGGTCACGATCAGGCGAACTTCGTTTTCGACACCGATCGCCTACGGCGGCTTCCAGCCGTGGAAGAACCGAGCCGGGCGCTTCCGCTCGCTCGGCGATGGCCAGGTCGACTTCGGCGCCATCTTCTCGAAGCTGGCCACCTACGACTTCGACGGATGGGCCGTGCTCGAGTGGGAGTGCTTCCTGAAGCACCCCGAGGATGGCGCCGCAGAGGGGGCAAAGTTCATTCGCGAACACATCATCCGCGTGGCGGACCGCGCATTCGATGACTTCGTGAAATCGGGAGCAGACAAGGCGGCGAACCGCCAGATGCTGGGCCTTGGCTGAGGAGCAATGACGACATGAAGCAGGCTCGCGTCATCTGCGAGAAGCCCTTGACCACGACGCTCGAAGATGCCGTCGCGCTCGAAGCCATCGTCAAGAAGACCAAGCGCTTCATGGGCGTGACCTACACCTACTCCGGCTATCCGATGGTTCACGAAGCGCGCGAGATGGTGGCTGCCGGTTTGCTCGGCGCCATTCGCGTGGTCCAGGTCGAGTACCCGCTCGAATGGATGGTCACGGCGATCGAGACCCAGGGCAATGCCCAGGCCGCATGGCGAACCGATCCGAAAAAATCCGGAAGAGGCGGATCGATCGGCGACATCGGCACACACCCTACCATCTGGCCGGCTTCGTCACAGGGCTCAAGCGGGAGTCCCTGAGTGCCGATCTGGCCACGTTCATTCCCGGGCGTGCCCTCGACGACAACGCCCACGTCATGCTGCGCTATGAAGGCGGTGCCCGAGGTCTGCTCTGGTCGTCTCAAGTCGCCATTGGCTGCTCCAATGGCGTCCGGCTGCGCGTCTTCGGTGAGAAGGGTTCGCTGACCTGGTTTCAGGAACAACCCAACGAACTCCAGGGCCCGCCAAGAAGGACGAGAGCCTGGAGCTGTCGGGCGGAACATCCCGAGTGTCTACGACGGACTGAAGGGCGTCGCCTTCGTGGACGCCGTGGTGGACAGCGCGCAGGATGGCGGACGTTCC
>Ga0307515_10021983_pt1 | contig 11269 bp, 7 predicted proteins | sample 17_EM_MG_FD_194513 | JGI IMG/M metagenome (GOLD analysis project Ga0307515, IMG submission 194513) | Populus trichocarpa ectomycorrhiza microbial communities from riparian zone in the Pacific Northwest, United States - 17_EM | ecosystem: Host-associated > Plants > Roots > Unclassified | place... | reverse complement strand
TGTTCTCCCATGGAAGCATCTGCATATAACAACCAGTCTAACAAGTTATAAATGAAACAAAAGAGCACAAAAGAAAGAAAAACAAATTAATCAAATCCAAATTATATACCAATTGGACATTCAAATTATCACTCAAATCAACTATCTAGCAAATACTATCAAACTTAAAGTGACCTGGATGACAGTTCCACTGATGAAGCATGACAGGAAAATATCTGAAGACCCATTGCCCTAAAGGCTGGGTTACAAGTCAGCCAGCTATCAGGTTTGTCAGTTCAGCTTTGAAGTCAACTTGATTAGTCATTGTTGCATAATAGGAGATAAACGGCTTTGAGGTGTTCACGAATCAATACTACAAATAGTTTACCTTCAATACCTTTTCTTTCCAATTAATTTTTTATTTAGAAAAGATGAGAACTATCAGTATTCTTTTGCAAAATATTGTGTACTGATTTATCAGCAGGATGACATAACAATATAATGAAATGTATTTTTCATCTAGACTGTGGCCTTCAATAGAGTCGTTTCCATCATCTATTATACTTCACATTAGTTGTAACTTCACAGAACATATCATAGAGAAACCTTTCAGATTTCTAATCGTAAACCTAATGGACAAGGTATCCAGTCTCAATTATATACAGAAGAAACAATCCACCCCATCATTCATTTTTAAAGCTAACCCTTCCTGTTTGCATGCTTGCATTTAAGTTTACAAAGAACTCAACAATCATATGGCCAATTACCATCACAGTTATAAAGATGGAAAAATAGACAAGATAGTCAAGTTCAATCTCATAATGATAGGGAAGGGAAAAACCAACAAAGACCTACCTGCACCTCATAGTCAAGCACCAAAATTACCGGTTCTCTAATTGTGGACTCTTCTTCTTGAAGCTCATTCACAGCATCATATACCAATTGGACAGCAAGGTCAGACAGTTTCTTGGCCCCTTCAGACACTTCAGAAAATGTCTCACACCTTTTCTCTTCTGAATATCCAGCTTGAGCAATGAAGCAACCCTTTTTAAGAGACATTAATGACGAAATACAAGCTTCTTCATTGAAAGCATGTCTTGCACCTTGAAGAATAACCTTAAGAAAGCTTTCATTTGTATTGATTTTGCATTTGGATTTCAAATCATGCACCAGCTTCTTCATTATAGAATCCAGGCGTGAGCAGTTGAACCAATCTCCTAAAAGAACACACCTCCAAGGGCCTAGCCATGAATCTTCAATTTTCCTGGTTCATAAAGGCATCATATTCAGTTAGAACCAAGATAAAATATTGAGTAATTTTAAGAAACAATTCCAAAGCTGTTATATAGATGTACATATGGATAAGTGGCATATCTGCCAGAGTTCATCAACAGCCACTAATAAGAGCTCAATGCTAAAGCTAACTTAATTGAGCCAAACAGGAAATTCTAACAGGCACCAGAAAAAAATCCAAGAAACTTTGAAGATTCCTACTAGAGTCCTAAAACTAAATTGGTGTCAATAAAGCATCTAAACATTTTACCTTATGTCAAAGTAAGTCAGCAGTGGACTTTGTTGAAAGAATATTACATGGCTCTTAAATGCTCAAGTCATAACCCAACATGGAAAATTAGTGAAGATTAATTTGATATACAATTGTTACATGGAATATTCAACTAAGGGCATTTGTTTTGCAAAAAAACACCTAATAGAAAAGTGAATGATGGATTTTCACGTGCTTGTTTTTCATAAATAATTCACAAGAGAACTAGTCAATGCACAGTATTTTACAATCAACCTCCCACCAAAAATCACCAGTGCTATCAGTAGAAGATGGCAGCACTCTAATAGCAAAAATCCCAACCAAAAAACAGTCTGTTTCCTGATCAAACAGTTAGACTTTGAAGCTTCAAGATGGCCACACACAAGCCTGAAGTAAACTTGTTCTTTCCATTTGTCAATACTTCAGAAGATTTATGGGATTGATTTCTGGAATTTCAAGATGGTTTATTTATGAATCTGTGTTCTATCAAGATATGGAAATCTTACTGGTTGCAGGAATTATGTCATTTTTTTTCAGTGGCCTTTATAATTTTCAGGTTTTGAAGGGTGAAATTGGTTTTTGGTAAGAGACCAAGGCTGAGATTATTGTCCTTGAATTTGCAGTTTCGCATCTTATTTTACTTCTTTTTTTCTGTGGCAACAATGAGGCAAATTACTTTCTCATTAAATTACGCACGTCAACATAATAATGAGTTACAATGTGAGCCTTCAACATCTTTTCTAACAGGCAACAACTTGCGGACTTGAGAAAAAATTTAAAATTCTAGAATATTTAACTGACCATGTGGATTTGATAAAAATCTAAAATGCTTCAATATTTGATAAACCTAACAAAAACGTTTTAAGACTTGATCAAGAAGTATACAAAGTTTTAGGAATAGTTATGCTGTTATCCCTAATCTGACTATGTTTGAGTCATGAAACTGACACAAACAATTTAAAAATGCAATAGAAACTACCTCAGTAATTTGCCAAGTCGATGATCAAGCTCTTTTCTCTTCGTCCACCATAAATTTCTATTCTCTTTTGTGTCTTCCAGGGGAAATTTTGATGAAGATAAGTAATTCTCCTCCAATATAAATCTAAATGTTGGAGCCACATCATCAACCACTGTCGAACCCCAGGGACAATGCCAGTGTTTATCCAAGTTGTTGCTCACAAGAAACTCTCCAGTGCAAGACATAGCACAATCATCATCTGAAGTTTCTGACAAATTGTTGCAAATTATTCAGTACTATCTGTGTGTGAAAATCATGAATTCCAGCTATCCAGACATATGTTAATCAGTGTACCTTCTAAAACTTTATTCACAGGCAGAAGCATCATAATAGGTTGACTCTTAAACTTTAAGCGTGACAACAACATCCATGCACTAATACATGAAGGATATTGCAGTAGATCTTTTAATAAATTTGCGCAAGGTCCTCCGATTAAACTTATGCAAATGACGGTTGTGCAAGGAAGGCCTGAATAAAATTCTGTCACAAATTGTTCCAAATCTTGAAAAGACTCGGGAGCAAGCCTGCAGCATGAACAAAAGGTATCTGAGAATGTGTTTAGAACCATGGAAAGCTTTAGTATGCAAAAGACAGCAGAAACCTTGGTAAGTTGCATGTTTCTGCTCCTTCCCAAGCTGAAGCAGTCACACATGAGCCCTGAAGAAAGAATTATTAAATTATGAAAAAGCATGAGGTATTAATATGCCAATCATGTGCACAATCAACACGAAGGTTGAGATACTTGAGAAAAGGCACAGGTTAATAATTTCTAGGTCTGCATTTTGACACCATCAACCGGTAACCTACAGAATATATATATATATATATATATGAGCCAGAAGAAGCTTGCTGATCACAAAGCACATATTTCCTGAAAAGAATCAAGCTCTCAAAAAACAAGACAGCTCAGACCATTAAAATTAAGCAGTTTAGAGTTGCAGCTTTAGATCTTTAGAATTACTTTTATGCTAATACAAGTTTACTGAAACAGACAACATTCATCATGGTGAAAAGTAGGCCCATGATTAGGATTAGTTTTAACCATCACCAACATTAAAACCTAACACTCCATCACCCTGCAATCTTGGACTCAAACAGAACAAAACAAAGTGCTTCCCAAGTTTTTTCCCTCTTAAATAAAAAAAGGAACAGACTTGGACTCAAACAAAGAGCTTGCATGTATTCATATGCAAATCTAAAACAGGATATTTCCACGCATATGTGAAGATATATGAATTACACAAAAGAGGTTTAATTAATCATGTACTTCCCAATAAACATGGAAACATAAATGGAGCCAGCATTGAGAAAACACACCATACCACAGAGAATGCGTTGCTTCCTATTCTTAATTGTTTGAGTTCTTTCATGCTTTGAACAAAGCAAATCATTGATATAGATTGCAACAAATTACGATTGAAATCAAAACAGGAATTGTTTCCATACAAACTTAAACAAGTTTCAGAGTTTTTATTGGAACTCTCTAAACTAAAGTATGGAGAGACCAATGACATCTCAAATTGATTGGCACATAAACCATGAAAAAGTAAGGTAAACAAAAAAAATAAAAATAAAACATAAAACATAAACTTCTTCAAGAAGCTACTCATCAAATAAAGCATGCAGGTCTACCTGATCATCGGCAAAGTTCTGTGCTTTATGCTTCAGAGTTGTATTTGAGAGGAACTGACAGTTAAGGTTATTTCCAAGTGAAGCTTGATGAAAAAATGAAGCCCAATGACTTTCTGAGAGAACTTTGCTATAATTTGACAACGAAAATGTCTTGCTAGAAGAAGAAAGTACAAATATAGCTGAAAGTAATCTGGAAACCTGTTGAAGTATGATTGCAAGTCAAAAACCAATTCAAGATGGCATAAAAGGAAACACAAGTAAAGCCAGAGCTGCAAGCAACAAGTGAAATTAAGATAAAAGGAAAGGCAAACTTGGATTATAATGATCAGACATGCCAAGTCCATTAAAAAACCAGAATTCTGATCAAAAGTGATTGATATAACCTCTGCATTGCTTTCATCTATTAGTGTAAAAGAATGCTCTCCTTCAAATCCAAGATAATGTTCAGATTTGATTGCAATAAGATTAAGTGCATTATCATCTAAGAGCATAAAACCAACCACAGTAAGCTTAGTGCCCTGTAGAAATTAGAAAAACTTCAATATACTACTAATGAAAATCAACTGCAGAGATCCTTTTAGGTCCACTAGAAGAGCCCAATGATTGAATAGAAATATTTAATGGGATTTTATAGCCAGTGGGATTTGGTGATGTTTCGCTTCAATAGCATAGCAGCTCCAACTTTCATTACATGACAATCACAGCCACTGCACTAGAAACATCATTTTTATCTTTCTTTGAGTAGTAAATGTTGTATATGCTGTGAAAGTTTTGCAGTCTTAAATTTTTAGGTTTGTGTAAAAGTTATCTGTATTTTTTTATAAATTACAGCTGCAACGACGAGAACAATTCATAACACAATCAATGGCCCAATGACACCACAACTGCAAGCATGAATGCAAACCATGATTGCAAAAAGAAATCCCACATCTTAAACCAAATTCATGGTGTACAAACCCAGAGAAAGGATTTGTTTAGCTCAAACCATCCACATATTCCCAAAAATTCTTCATGCAACATTCCAATACATGACCGGAAATGAGATGATAGGAAACTCATCTACAAAATTAGCATCCTGGAGTGCGTGATAGTCAATCCACCAACAAAGAATATATAACCCAGAACACACAAAAAAAAAAAACCTTGATGGAGTCACATCATATAACTAAACATGCATTTGATTAAACTTAGTTCATGGTAAAATATTGTTGTAACCTCTGCAAACTTATGTCAGCAAAATTGGTCTAGAAAATCCACACTACCATCCATATTCAGAATAATCAATTACAAGGAAAACAAATGCTTATAACAGGTCCTGTTGTTTTGGATTCCCCTAGTATGATAATAGTCCACGTACTTCCAATAAAAAAGATCAGACTTTTTCATAAATATCATACCTACAGAAAGGAGATCGTTAGGCATTGTTGTTTTATTCATGCTTAATGAAACAGAGAAACTTTTGTTACATTAGAAAGTCTCCTTGTCTTCAGTCAGAATGAAAACAGAAGCTGCACTGGCATTAGGAATGTTCATTCCACACAAGAAAACAATCTCATTGGTTCCCTTTGGTCTATTTTGTAGTCATCACTTTATATGGCTCTGTTTGGCATTTCAAAACCTCAAGAAAATTGGTTCCATTTCCCTTACGACTTTCAGAAGCCTAGAAAACCCAAACCCCCAAACTCGATAGAATGAAAAATATGCCCGTCATCCCAAATAAGGAGCCACTAACATTACAAATTAAATTTTAATTTATATATGTTTCATTCAAATCAAATAGCTTTTAGTCTTTTATGAGTTGAGCATAACATAATGTCTTTTTAATTGAAATAAATATATTGAAATTTGATTCTTAACATTTATGGACCACCTATTTTGTGGCTGAGGAAGTAATTTTATTCTATTATCCTGTCCTCATATATTAAAAGGTTTTTCGCAGTTTTTGTTTTTGAACAATCAGGATTGCAGAACAATAAGGCTTGCACTACTAAATTGGTCAGCTAAGTCCTTTAACAATCATTTTTTGGGCAAATGCTGCCCCATATGTCAGCCTCTTTTTGATTTAACTATTAGTCAATGGGTCAACCTTTGATCAAGACCAAAACCCCCTGTAAAATGTATTTTGAGATCATTTTTTAACAGATGCTAACAGAGAATCCAGCTTGCTTCCAAAAAAAATCAAGATTTTTTGAGGTCGAAAAGCTTCTTTTTTTTTCCTGAACACTAAATTGACAAAAATTAAAAATAGGCTAGAAGGGTTCCAAAATGTCTGCATGTGGTTTCCAAAGCTAATCTATTTTAAGCTTGGTTTGGTGAGGCATTACATATTGGACCATGCAAACATTTTGTGAACATTTAAAATTTTAAAGGAGCCTTCCAGCATAAACAACCCTAATTGAGTAGTAAATTTAACCTCACCTGGACTGAAGTTTTTGATTTCACTAAACAGTACCAACAATATTCGCTCTATTCAATTAGCTTAGCTCTCTATTAATTTTGTTTCAGTTAGCATCAGAAATTCTTAAACTGATCTTGAATTGTTCAGTTCAAAATTATCATCCCAAACAAACAAAGACAACCCATGAAACTTCCTGTGAGGAGTTGAGCCATCAAATACAAAAACAGGGCTTAGCCCAACTCCAACTAATCAATTAAAGGTAGAAGAGTAACTGGAAGTCCGACATATAGGACCACAGCACAATATCTGAAGGCCTTATACCTTAAACAAGTTAAACATTTTTCCAAGCAAAGAACCAAAAAAACCTCTACCAAGTCATCACACATATATTATAAAGACAATACTAAAACCAAGGGATAAAAAAAGAAAAAAAAAGCAACAAAACCAATCGAAATTAATGAGACTAGTGAATAGAAATGGTTAATGATGTGAAGGAAAAAAAACAAAAAACAGATTGACCTTCTGAAGAACTGCAGGAACCTGCCGGCAGAGTACAAATGCTAGCATCAACCAAGACACTATTTTTGATACTTGAACATGGTATAGATCACAGCAGATAGTCCTGGAGCATAATATATCAAGACAAAAGTAAGTCAATTAGTTAAAAAGCCCACTTATAACACCAAGCTATAAAACTGATTACTAAGTAGGCTAGGATTTTAGTCTAGATTACAAAACAAGATGAAAAGCTAATGAAAAAAATATCTCTTCCCCTGGGAGTCATTGAATCATTGAGAAACATGCAAAATGGAAGTATCCATTAAAACAAATACCCATTATCCTTTGAGGAGTAGCTCTTCAGAGAGCACCAAGATATGTCGTAAAGTACTGCTGCACGCTCTATACTGAATACATCCCCTGGCAACTCTTTCCCGACTAGATCAAGCAAGAAAGTGAATGGAATACGAGCATGAGTGAACGGGTTTCGGCTGACTAGGACAGAGATGCTTTGTGAAATAATTTCATGTGCTTCATGAAATCTGCCTTGAATTTCCAGGCATTTTCCTGAAATTAAACAACATAGATAATATTGGATGGATCTAAAAATTAAGAGTGAAGAAAGAATGAATGAAGTTCCATATATATCCAGGTCATTGTTAGTCCTTGTATTAGCTGGGAAAACTGGGTGCATATTTACATGTATAATGTGTGCTACTATCAGCATGGATGAACAAAAATACACTATGAGGAAAAAGTTCATAACCTTTCCCGGTCTACTGTTTAGACAAAAATGCCACGTTAAAGTCTTTGCATCATTTTTCTTGCTATAAAAACTTCTAAAGAAATCTCGTATCTACTTTATCACTATGGCTACACTAAATTACTTCATAGAATAATCTAATGACATTAAAAATGTATGTGTACACTCACAAATAAATATAAAAACATGTCCCGTTGACAAAAAAATAAAACTCTATACATGAATTCACCCACACAAATATTGAAGCATGCGTGATATTTGATATGTTTGTGTACAATAAAATAATCAGAACACATGTAGTGTTGTGCGAAATATTCATATACAAGGGTATTTCTCTAATTTCAAAGTTGCTCAAAATTATCTAGATCTAAGTTTTTTTTTCTCTTAGTTTTAACTAAAAAGTCCTAAAATATGTTTGGTTACGAAAGAGAGGTTTGAACTCAAGACCTATTGGGGAACAGGAGGGACATTGGTGCCTGATGAGCTACAGTTCATTGGCAAGAAGTCCATAATTAAGTAGGTTTAGGTAGGAAAAGTATTTTCTTATTCAAGAGTCGAAGTCCTTGTAGGATTAGAAAACTAACTATGAAGGAAAAGTAGTATTTCCCTACATCTTTCTACAATTTCCAGAAAACAGACTTCTATATTCTAACCATCAAACATCTACATTGAACTACTAAACATCCAAACCTTCATACCCAATCAATCCTATATAACTATTATAACTAAAACACGTAAAATCCCTATTCTAAACACTGTTCATAGCTCCTAAAAAACAGCACCAGAACATCCCTTATGCGTTCCTGCATTACCTGCATGCAAGAGTCAATATATGTCATTTAATCATTAGGTTTTAATACTCTCAGTACCACAACAAATGCCCATCCACTCATATATCCCGAATAAGTTGTCCTTGTTTTTCTGTTGAAGGATCAATTCTCAACTCTTCTGCATCACTCTTTAAGTGATCATTGAGCGGACCAAAATAATCCACTGAAATTAGACTATCTTAAACTGATAATTCAGATATGACACCAGGAATTATCATAACTTATAATTTATGATTTCTTGTGCGTGCAACAATGACCAAACTAAGAAATAATACTCAGTTCCCACTAACCAATGCCAGATAGTAGCCTTATTGATAGCCGCCTACGAGCAAACTCCCATTTCAGATATATGAAATTGCTCAACAATCCAGATTCCTTAACTTCCCTCGCAAGGCAAAACCAACACTTCTTTCCATTGCAAATGCAAATGATTTCACACCCCAAATCAACCATGCAACTTTTTCTTCCAGAGAGCCACTGCCTCTGACCATTAGGATCAACTATATCGCATGTTTTGTTTCCTTTCAATTGATTTAAAGGGCCGACTTGTACCTCAGCAGAACTGTCTACTTTCTGATTCTGAAAAGAATGATATCTGGAACGAGTTAATCTAGTATTGTGCTCCGTTACAGAAGATTGCTCCTTTAGCAAACATTTTGTTGCCTTTTTAGTCTTTCTACACTTTTGACTTTCCATCTTCAATTTAGGCCCCACCTGACAAGTAGGGAAACAGACAGAAGCTCCCTCAATTTCTTCCACATCTTTGGAATAGCTAACAGAGTTTTTCCATTCAGGATGACCTAGTCTGTCTAGGGCTGATCTGTACAAACTTTCAGCAAGAGATAGTCTCTCTATACTCCTTGTTGTATTAAAGAGACTATGGGATAAATCACCAAGTCGTTGATCAATTGTGGCTTCAAGCATCAATCCACACTTTAAACAAGAAAAATCTGCACAGCCATGTACCAAAACGTGTTTGGCATTTCGAAGTTCCTTTTCTGACAGATCCCAAGACCCCTTGTTGCAGTACAGTTTACCTGATGTTTTAACAGATATAGTAAGAGGATAGACAAAACAATTTATTACGTAACACAGAAATTAATACAGGGAAACAGGTAGCATGATCTTAATTAATTCATACCTAAAACAGAGGAAAAGGCAACTATAAATAGCGGCAAGCATTGGGAGCGGGAGATGTCTTTACCCCACCGTAAAAAAATTTCAGCCTCAATTCCATTTCCAATTAATTCATGGATAGTTCCAACCTGCAAGGAATCCAAAGAAAATCAATAAACTCTATGCAAAGAAGAGAATCAGCCTTAAATTTCTAGGTCAGAAAGGTGTTGGTCAAAGAAGGGGTGACCTGGAGAGTGCTTTCAAGGTAACACTGAAGTATTTTCCATGGGCTAAGATAACAGGCATCCATGTCCTGTGGAAGGGTATCGAATGACCAAACTTCACAAGCAACTGATTTTTGCATTCTTACATCAGAAAGACCATATGTATTCTTCTGCATATCACTGCCAGCTCCAGTGCAGTTTTCTGATTGCTTCTCAACAGTATACATAAATTTCTCTTTAAAGAGTTTAGTACGCAACCGGTGAGCTTCTTTAGCATATGAAAGTGCCTACAAACATGAGATAAAAATAGTCAAAATTAAAATCATATGAGCAGCAGGAGGCATTAAAACATCAAGATTAACTACTAACCGTTATGGAACCAATATAAGGGTGCAGTGCACAAAATTACTATCTCAAAACAAGCACAAAAAGAAGCAATGCCATATTTACAAAGTATACGACAGTATAACTAGTGAACTGGAGCATAAGTTGAAACAAAGTTATTTGCAAAGCTTTAACAAAAATAAACACAGGCTTGCAGATAGAGTATAAGAGTGGTTTTGTTCCGGTGGAGAGAGAAGAGGGGAAATTATAACTTACCAAAATCGAGATATCATTGAGAAAAAAAGTAATTTCTAAGCATCTTACAGGAATAAGCCAGTGAACTAGGTGGGACAGCAGAATATGATTCGTTTTTGGAATTACAGGATGGCTTTTCAACTTTGAAGAGCCTCATAGATAAACTTCTCCCAAACCATTAGAAAATGGAAGAAAAAAGTGGGACTTTCTAGAAATACATACGTACAGGCTAAGGAATCTCTATAGCTTATTGATTTGTTCATATTAAAAAATCAAAATATAATCAAATATGGTCAATCTCTGTTGCTATTTGCAAATGCTTACCAATTATCTTAACTACTATCATGATTCCATTTGGATGCCTGACCATTTTTCTCTAATAATCCTTTACAACATAAACATTCAAATTTCAAAGTACAGAAAGAAAAGAGAAGAAAAGAAAGATAACAATGAAACAATTTCAGGCTAGAAATAACACAAGTGTATGTGGATAACAGCTAACATGCCTTACATTACCAAAACAAAATAGCCAAACTGAGACAAACATGAGAAGCTACTTTTGAGACATGTTTTATAAAAGCTGAATAAACTTACTTAGGCCACAAAACAGTGGGCATTTGCTTTAGTAACAAGTGACTCAAAACAGATTGACAGCTTAAATAAGGAACAAAGTGGAAAATGCAACTGAA
>Ga0307515_10021982_pt1 | contig 11270 bp, 12 predicted proteins | sample 17_EM_MG_FD_194513 | JGI IMG/M metagenome (GOLD analysis project Ga0307515, IMG submission 194513) | Populus trichocarpa ectomycorrhiza microbial communities from riparian zone in the Pacific Northwest, United States - 17_EM | ecosystem: Host-associated > Plants > Roots > Unclassified | place... | reverse complement strand
CCATCCCGCCGTTCGCGCCGGGTGACACCGTGATCGTCAGCGTCAACGTCGTCGAAGGCACGCGCAAGCGCGTCCAGGCGTTCGAAGGCGTCGTGATCGCCAAGCGCAACCGCAGCCTGAACTCGAGTTTCATCGTGCGCAAGATCTCCAGCGGCGAAGGCGTGGAACGCACGTTCCAGCTTTACAGCCCGTTGATCGCGTCGATCGAAGTCAAGCGCCGCGGCGATGTGCGCCGTGCCAAGCTGTACTACCTGCGCAGCCGCTCGGGCAAGTCGGCGCGGATCAAAGAAAAGCTCGCCTGACGGAGTCAGGCCTCGTCGCGAGACGATGTTCGCGCATGGCGCGAAGCGCGCTTTCGCCGCAGGCAAAAGCTCGCTTGATCGCAACGAGGCAGTTCACGCTGCTTTGATCGAAGGCCGCCTCTCGTGGGCGGCCTTTTGCATTCCACATCCACCATGGCCCTGAGCTTCGACCCGCAAGAGCTGCCTGTCGTCGGCGTGGACGATCATTTGCCCGCGTTGACCGCGGCTGCGCTGCGCTCCGACGCATTGCGCCAGCGTTTCATGCTGCCGCCGATCTGGACGCCGGAGGTCAAGCACGAGCCGCGTTTCAACGAGCGCACGCCAGCCCATGCGTCGGTGCTGGTCGCGCTGGTCGAGCGGGATGAACTGACGGTGCTGCTGACTCAGCGCACGGATCACCTGACCGACCACCCGGGGCAGGTCAGCTTCGCCGGCGGGCGGGTCGAACCAACCGACGCGGATGCCGCTGCCACCGCGCTGCGCGAAGCGCAGGAAGAGATCGGCCTCGACGCCGCGTTCGTCGATGTGCTCGGCGCGATGCCGACCTACACCACGGGCACCGGCTTCGTCGTCACGCCCATCGTCGCGCTGGTGCGCCCCGGCTTCACGGTGAACGCGGACCCGTTCGAGGTCGCCGACGTGTTCGAAGTGCCGCTCGCCTTCCTGATGAACCCGGCCAACCACCGGCGCCACGCGGTCGACGTGAACGGTGCGCGGCGCGAGTTCCTGTCGATGCCATGGGACGGCATCGACGATCAGGGCCAGCCGCGCCGCTACTTCATCTGGGGTGCGACCGCGGCGATGCTGCGCAACCTCTATCGCTTTCTTGCCGCTTGATTTGAACGACGGCCTGCGTCGGTATCATCCGCGCACATGAGTTTCTTCGCCGTCCTGTTCGCGCTGCTGATCGAGCAACTCAAACCGCTGCCGCGCGGCAACGTGGTGCACGACTCGTTGACCGGCTGGATGCGCTGGACCGGCCGCAACTTCGACGCCGGTCGCGATCACCACGCGTGGGTCGTCTGGGGCATCACGGCGCTGGTCCCGGCGCTGATCGCATGGGGCGTGCACGCCGGCCTCGCGCACCTGAACGTGCTGCTGGCGCTGGCATGGAACGTCGCGGTGCTCTACCTCACGCTCGGCTTTCGGCAGTTCAGCCACTACTTTACCGACATCCGCGACGCGCTCGATCGCGGCGACGAGATCGAGGCGCGGCGCCTCTTGTCCGAGTGGCGCCATCTGGACGCGAGCGAATTGCCGCGCACCGAGCTGCTGCGTCATGTGATCGAGCACTCGCTGCTCGCCGCGCACCGCCATGTGTTCGGTGTGTTCTTCTGGTTCGTGCTGCTGTCGTCGTTCGGCTTCGGGCCCGCGGGCGCGGTGCTGTATCGCATGGCCGAGTTCGCGGGCCGCTATTGGGGCTTCAAGAGCCGCACGATCGACGCGCCGGTGAACGACCGGCTGCTGAATCTGTCGCAGCGCCTGTTCAACCTGCTCGACTTCGTGCCCGCGCGGCTCACCGCGTTCGGCTTCGCGGTGGTCGGCAATTTCGAGGAGGCGGTGACCTGCTGGCGCCGGGACGCCGGGCTCTGGAAGCACCCGAACGAAGGCATCATCCTCGCCGCCGCTGCGGGCGCGGTCGGCGTGCAGCTCGGCGGTAGCGCCGCCCCGGGCGTGACCCCGGATCGCTCGAAGACATTCGAGGCCGGTGCCGAGGCCGATGCGATGAATGCCGAGGGGTCGACGCCGGGGTTGCCGCCCGTGCCCGGCCACCTGCGCAGCATCGTCGGGCTGGTGTGGCGCTCGGTGGTGCTGTGGATGCTGTTGCTGGCGCTGTTGTCGCTCGCCAATCTGGTCGGGTGAGTCTCAGCGTCGCGAGACCAGCTCGCTCAGGATCTCGCCGTAGATCCGGTAGCGCGACTCGCTGATCTCGCCCCGCTCGACCGCCGCGCGCACGCCGCAGCCCGGCTCGTGCTGGTGGGTGCAGTTGTAGAACTTGCAGTCGGCGTGCCGGCGCAGGTCGGGCATCAGCTTGGCAAGCTGCTGCGCGTCGATCTGGCGCAGCCCGAATTCCTGGAAGCCGGGCGAATCGATCAGCGCGGTGCTGCGTTCGGCGTTGTCCAGCCAGTACCACTGGGTCGTCGTCGTCGTGTGGCGCCCCGAGTTCAGCGCCTGCGAGATCTCGCCGATCTGGGCTTTGGCATCGGGCGCGAGCAGGTTGATCAGCGTGCTCTTGCCCGTGCCGCTCGGGCCGAGCACGAACGTGGCTCGGCCTTGCAGCAAGGGCATCAACACATCGCGGGCCTGGTCGGGCCGAGCCTTCAGCGCGAGCTCGATCACATCGATGCCGAACGCGGTGTACGGTGCGAGCCGTTCGCGCGCGGCCGCAATCGAGGGCAGGTCGGCCTTGTTCAGCACGATGCGCGCCGGGATGCCGGCGCTTTCGGCCGCGACCAGTGCGCGCGCGAGTTGCGATTCGCTGAACACCGGTTGCGCCGCGACCAGGATCAGCAGCTGATCGAGGTTGGCGGCGAACGACTTGGTCTTCCATTCGTCCTGCCGGAACAGCAGGTTGCGGCGCGGCTCCACGTGCTCGATCACGCCTTCGTCCCCCGAGGCCTGCCAACGCACGCGGTCGCCGACCACGCAGTCGCTCTTCTTGCCGCGGGGGTGGCAGGTCAGCCGCTCGCCTTCCGGCGTTTCGACGATGTAGTGGCGGCCGTGTCCGGCGACCACGAGGCCCAGATCGAGCGCGACGTTCTTGCTCAAATCAGGCGACGAACGAGATCAGCGCGTCCGCCTTCGCTGCGCAAATGAAGTCGTTGACCGAGATGCCGCCCACCGAGTGCGTGCTGAAGCGCACCACGCAGCGGCTGTAGCTGACCGCGAGCTCCGGGTGGTGATCCTCGGTGTTGCAGATCCAGGCAAGCGCATTCACGAACGAGATCGTTTCGAGGTAGTTCTTGAACGAGAAGGTTTTCTCGATGGTGCCGTTGCTCAGGTGCCAGCCGCTGAGTTGCGCGAGGTGGTCGTGGACAACGACATCGCTCATCGGCGTGCCGCCCACCTGGGCTGTACAGCGTTGGTGCAGGAGATTGCTCATGGAGGGATCTCACTCAGGCCGGTTGCAGGGATGGGTTCGGGCCGCGCGACAGCGCTGCGAGGCGCTCGGCGGCGGGCGGGTGCGAGTAGTAGAAGCGCACGTAGAGCGGGTCAGGGGTGAGCGTGGCGGCGTTGTCCTCGTGCAGCTTCAGCAGCGCAGCTGCGAGGTCGTTGCCATCGGCCTGCCGGCAGGCGTAGGCATCGGCCTCGAACTCGTGCTTGCGCGACAGCTGCGCGAACAACGGCGACACGAAGAACGCGAACACCGGCGTGACCAGCAGGAACAGCAACAGCGCGACCGCGTCGTTCGGCACGCCGAGCGACGGGCGCACGCCGAGCGCGAGGTAGAACCACGTCTGCGTCGAGAGCCAGCCCAACAACGCGAAGCCGGCGAGGCTGAGGGCGAACATCGCGACGATGCGCTTGATGACATGCTTGTGCTTGAAGTGGCCGAGCTCGTGCGCGAGCACCGCCTCGACCTCGCCGGGCGACAGCTTGCTCAGCAGCGTGTCGAAGAAGACGACGCGCTTGGCCGCACCGAAGCCGGTGAAATAAGCGTTGGCGTGCGCCGAGCGCTTGCTGCCGTCCATCACGAACAAGCCCTTCGCGGCGAAGCCGCAGCGCGCCATCAGCGCCTGCACGCGCGCCTTCAAGGGCTCGTCGGCGAGCGGCTCGAATTTGTTGAACAGCGGCGCGATCACGGTCGGGTAGAGCACGAGGATCAGCAGATTGAACGCCATCCACGCACCCCAGGCCCACAGCCACCACATGTGGCCGGCGGCGCCCATGATCCAAAGCACCAGCGCGGCGATCGGCAGGCCGATGAGGGCGCCGACGAGCGCACCCTTGAGCATGTCGACGAGGTACAGCTTCCAGGTCATGCGGTTGAAGCCGAAGCGCTGCTCGATGCGAAACGTGCTGTAAAGCTCGAACGGAAGATCGAGCGCGCCGCCGATGACCGCGAACGCAGCCAGCAATGCGAGCTGATAGGCCATGCTGCCGAAGCGTGGCTGCACGGCGTTGCGCAGCAGCGCATTGAGTGCGTCGACACCGCCCAGCAGCGTCCAGCCCAGCAACACCGCGGCGCCGAACGCCATGCTCAGCAGGCCGAAGCGGCTCTTGGCGAGCGTGTAATCGGCGGCACGCCGGTGCGCGGCCAGCGTGATCGTCTGCGCGAATGCGCCCGGCACCGCTGCGCGATGAGCGGCGACATGCCGCATCTGCCGGCTCGCGAGCCAGAACTTGATGGCCAGCGAGGCGACGAGCGCGGCGCTGAACGCGAGGGTAAGAATCATGGCGGCCTGCATGATGTGAAGTGTAGACCTGCGAAAATGCCCGCATGGAGAACACTGCATGAATCAAACCACCCTGGCCCGCGCCGACGACAACCTGATCTGGATCGACCTGGAGATGACCGGGCTGTTCCCCGATACCGACCGCATCATCGAGATCGCCGTCGTCGTCACCGACGCCCAATTGGGCAACCGTGTCGAGGGGCCGGTATTCGCGATCCACCAGAGTGACGCGACGCTCGACGCGATGGATGCGTGGAACAAGGGCACGCACGGCAAGAGCGGGCTGATCGATCGTGTGAAGGCGTCGGCCGTCAGCGAGGCGTCTGCCGAGGCGCAGATGATCGAGTTCCTGAAGCAGTACGTCGGGTCGAACAAGTCGCCCATGTGCGGCAACAGCATTTGCCAGGACCGACGCTTTCTGGCCCGGACCATGCCGGCGCTGGAATCCTTCTTCCACTACCGCAACCTCGATGTGAGCACGCTGAAGGAGCTCGCGAAGCGCTGGAAACCGACCATCCTCGCAGGTTTCAAGAAGGCCCAGGCGCACACCGCGATGGCGGACATTCATGAGTCGATCGACGAGCTCGCCTACTACCGTGAACACCTCTTGTCGCTGTAGCTTGCGGGAAAACCCCCGCTGACATAGAATGCGAGCTTCGCCCGGGATCTCTTTTGCGATTTGAGAACAAGAGAGCCGGGGCGTCTCGTTCATCCCCTCTGACCTCATCGAGTCTTCGCGCGCAACGCTTCCAAAGAGCGGTGGCGTGCTCTTCGAACCCAAGCTGCACACGGGGCTTGCGGGAATGGTTGGCGGCGATGCCGTCGCTTTGACTGTTCTCGATTTTCTGCCCCCAGAGCATTCTGCGTGGGCCGGTTCGGACCTTCTCCCCAGCGACTGATTGGTTGCTCCTTTGCCGGAGTGGCCGCTGCGTTGATGTTCGCCGTCCACAAGCCGGCGAGCAGCGCGCGTGTTTGAAGATGAAAGAAGACCATGAGTTTTGAAACCCTGGGCCTGCATGAAGCCCTCTTGAAAGCCGTCGCCAGCTCTGGCTACGAAACCGCCACCGAAGTCCAGACGCAGGCCATCCCGCCCGCCGTCGAAGGCGCCGATTTGATGGTGTCAGCCAGCACCGGCAGCGGCAAGACCGCCGCCTTCATCCTGCCCGCGCTGCAACGCGTGCTGGCCGCGCGCGCCGGTGAGAAGACTCGCCAACGCGGCACGATCTACGGCCCGCGCGTGCTGGTGCTCGCACCCACCCGCGAACTCGCAATGCAGGTCGCCAAGGCCGCCGCCACTTACGGCCGCTGGGTGCCGGGCCTGCGTGTGGCCACCGTCGTCGGCGGCGTGCCGTACCCGGCGCAGATCGCCGCGCTGCGCGGCCCGCTGGACATCCTGATCTCGACCCCGGGCCGCCTGCTCGACCACATCCAGACCGGCAAGTGCATTCTGGAAAATGTCGAACTGCTGGTGCTCGACGAAGCCGACCGCATGCTCGACATGGGCTTCATCGACGACATCAACACGATCAGCGAGCAGATCCCTGCGACGCGCCAGACCGTGATGTTCAGCGCAACCTTCCTCGGCCATGTGGGCCGCCTCGCGCAGAACCTGCTGCGCGACCCGAAGCGAATCGACGTGGCCTCGCACACCGACACCCACGCCAACATCGAACAGCGCCTGCACTGGGCCGACAACGCGAACCACAAGAACGCGCTGCTCGACCACATCCTGACCCAGAAGGAGATGGAGCAAGCGGTCGTCTTCACGAGCACGCAGCGCGATGCCGACTGGCTCGCCGACCGCCTCGCCGACATGGGCCACCACGTCGCGTCGCTGCATGGCGGCCACCCGCAAGGTCGTCGCAACCGCGTGCTGCAAGGCCTGCGCAACAAGCAGCTGAAGATCCTTGTCGCGACGGACGTCGCCGCGCGTGGCATCGATGTGCCGACGATCAGCCACGTGATCAACTACGGCCTGCCGATGAAGGCCGAGGACTACGTGCACCGCATCGGCCGCACCGGCCGCGCCGGCCGCAACGGCCTGGCGGTGACGCTGGCCGAGCGCATGGACGCCGGCATGATCCGCCGCATCCAGCAGTTCACGACGCAGAACATCCCGGTCAACGTCGTCGCCGGCCTCGAGCCGAAGACGCCGGAGCCGAAGATGTACGCGCCGCGCCCTGAAGGCGGCGCACCGGGCCGCTTCGGCGGCAAGCCGTTCGGCCACAAGCCGGGCTTCGGCAAGAAGCCGTTCGCACCGCGCGGCGGCGAAGGTTTTGCGCCGCGTGAGCGTGCGCCGTTCGACCGCGACGCCCGCTTCGAGCCGCGCACCGCGCACGGCGCCGAGGCGCCGCGCAGCCCGTTCGACCGCGCGCCGGCTGCCGGCCGCGTCGACCACAAGGCCGGTGGCAGCAGCTTCGCGCCGCGCAAGCCGGGTGCTCCGGCGGGCAAGGGCGGGTTCAAGCCGCAGCGTCCGCGTCCGGGCGGCTTCACGCGCTGAGCGTCAACCCGTCACAGCAAAGGGCCCGCATGCGCGGGCCTTTTTCATTTGAGCGCGCGCCGCCAAACCGGAACGCGAACGTGTCGCGATTCGAGCATCATCACAATGCGCTCGGGCAAGGCCGAACTGCCGCCAAGCCCTGCACAATCAGCGATCTCAAACAAACAACAAGGGGTTAGCGATGCAGGGCGATGCCAAGGTTCTGGAGTACCTCAATCTCCAGCTCAAGAACGAACTCACCGCGATCAACCAGTACTTCCTGCACTACCGCATGCTGAAGAACTGGGGCTTCGCCAAGCTCGCGAAGCACGAGTACGAAGAGTCGATCGAAGAGATGAAGCACGCCGACAAGCTGATGGATCGCATCCTGATGCTGGAAGGCCTGCCCAACTTGCAAGACCTGGGCAAGCTGATGATCGGCGAGAGCGCGGTCGAGATACTGAGTTGCGACTTGAGCATCGAGCGCGGTTCGGTCACGGTGCTGAAGGACGGCATCGCGCACTGCGAGACCGTACGTGACTACGTCTCACGTGACCTGCTGACCGACATCCTCGAAGACACCGAGGAACATGTGGACCACCTCGAGACGCAGATCGAACTGGTCGCCAAAGTGGGCGAGCAAAACTGGCTTCAGAGCCAGATGGGCGAGATGTCTTGATCGCGCGATTCAGCGCCGGTGCACCGCCACGTTGACGCTCATGCCCAGGTAGTCGTCCGTTTCGCCGTACCAGCTGCCCGAGATCGGTGCCGCTTGCGACGGGTCGCGGGCCACGCCGACGCGGATCAGCTGGTTGCCGCCGGTCAGGTTGTTGGTCGGATCGAACGGCACCCAGCCCGCGCCGGGCAGATAGGCCTGCAGCCACGCATGCGTGGCGCCTGCGCCGACGGTGGCGTCGGCATCACCGCCGTCGAGCGCCGGGTCATAGAGGTAGCCTGAGACGAAGCGCGTTGCCACGCCGAGGCGGCGCACCGCTTCCATCATCAGCAGCGCGAAGTCGCGGCATGAGCCGGTGCTGCGCTTGAGCGTCTCCTGCGGCGCTTGCGTGCCCTCTTCGTCGCGCGCGGCGTAGTTGAAGTTATCGCGTATCGACTGGTTCATCTTGAACAGCAGCTCGCGCGTGCCGGTCAGCCCGTCGGTGCGCAGGAACTGGCGCGCCCAAGCCGTCAGGTGGCCGCCCGGGTCGTCGTAGTGCGGCCGCAGATACTGCTCGAGGTCGAAGCGCTCCTCGACGCTGTAGGCGAACGGGAACACCTCGGCGCTGGGCGCCAGCGGCAGCTCCTCGTTGTTGGTGTGCGCATGCTCGATCGTGAACCGGCAGACGATCTCGAGCTCACTGGCCGGCCCGTCGGGCTGCACCAGCGCGACCGAGTTCGAGTGCGGGTCCTGGATCATGCGCACCTGCGAGGCCGGGCTCACCTGCAAGTCGGTGGCGAGCACGCGCAGGTCGTGGCTGTCGCGCGGGCGGAACATCACGCGGTGCTCACCGAAGGTCACCGGCTGCTTGTAGCGGTAGACCGTCGTGTGGACGATCTCGTACTGGACGGTCATCTCAAACGGCCAGAAGCTCGACCTCGAACATCAGCGTCGCGTTCGGCGGGATCACGCCGCCCGCACCGCGTGCGCCGTAGCCGAGCTGCGGCGGGATGACGAGCAGGCGCGTGCCGCCGACCTGCATGCCCTGCACGCCCTCGTCCCAGCCCTTGATGACCATGCCGGCGCCGAGGCCGAAGTCGAACGGGTCGCCGCGGTCCTTGCTGGAGTCGAACTTGGCGCCCTTGACGCCCTCGTTGTAGAGCCAACCGGTGTAGTGCACCTTGACGTGCTGGCCGGCCTGCGCGGTGGCGCCGGTGCCGACGGTCGTGTCTTCGAACTGGAGTCCGGATGGGGTGGTGATCATGGTGACGTGTCTCGCGGGTTTGAAGTCAATCCGACATCATGCCAGCCGGCGCGCCATTTCTGTGTGGCGTCGGTGAGCCACGCATCGAGTTCGTCGCCGTTCACCTGCAGGCCGAGCAGCTGCGCCGCGGCACTCAGCGTGCGCAGCGGCGCGCTGGTGTCGACGGGCTGGGCGCCATTCTGCTTCGAGAGCTTGGCGCCATCGGCGCCGAGTGCCAGCGGCGTATGCAGGTAACGCGGCGTGGGCAGCCCGAGCGCGCGCTGCAGGTGGATCTGGCGTGGCGTGTTGTCGGCCAGGTCCTCGCCGCGGACCACGTGCGTGATGCCTTGCGCGGCATCGTCGACGACGACCGCGAGCTGGTAGGCCCAGAGCCCGTCGGCGCGCCTGAGCACGAAATCGCCGATGGCCTGGGCGACATCCTGCTGCTGCGCGCCCAGGCGCCGGTCGTGCCATTCGATGCACGCTGCGGCGTCGGTGCGCAAGCGCAGCGCACGCGCGGGTTTGCCGTGCAAGCCGTCGCGGCAAGTGCCGGGGTAGACCAGCTCGTCGTGGCGTTCGCGGGTGGCGCCTTGCTCGGCCAGCGCCTGCGCGATATCGGCGCGCGTGCAGCCGCAAGGGTAGGCGTGGTCCTGCGCGAGCAGCCGCATCAGCGCGTTTTCATAGAGCGCCGAGCGGGTCGATTGCCACGCCGGCGGCTCATCGGGCCGCAACCCGAATGCGGCCAATTGCGCCAGGATGGCGGTGTCGGCGCCGGCCACGCAGCGCGGCGTGTCGACGTCCTCGATGCGCACCAGCCAGCACCCATCGTGCGCGCGGGCGTCCAGCCAGGAGGCCAGCGCGGCCGCCAGCGAACCGGCGTGCAGCAGCCCGGTGGGCGAGGGCGCGAATCGACCTCGGTAGCGGCCAGCGCGGTCTGCCGCGGGCATCAGAGCCCCGCCAGCGGCACCTGGGCGTGGCGCTCCAGCAGCGCGGCGCGCGTGGCCGGGCTGTCGAGCTGGTTCAGCCACCAGCGCAATGCCAGACCGAGCTGCGGCTTGCGCGCCGCGCCGGGTGCGTTGGCATCCGGCGTGCGCCAGGCGTAGCCGATCTGCGGCGAGCGCACGGTGCGCTGCATAGTCTTGAGGACGAGCCGGCCGGCCGCGACGTGCTCGCGCACCATCGGCTCGGGCACGAAGCCGCAGCCCATGCAGCGCAGCAAGGCCTCGATCTTGAGCTGCATGCTGCTGACGGTGAGCACGTCCTGACCGGGCAGCAGGTTCACGGTGAGCGGCGTCAGGCGCTGCGCCGAGTCGGCCACCGCGACCGCGCGCTGGCTGATCAACTCGGCGTCCGTGATCGGCGTCGTGACGGCGGCCAGCGGGTGGTGCGGCGCCACCGCGAACACGAACGGAATGTTGCCGATCTCCTTCGTCTGCACGCCCGCCGGCACACCGGCTTCGATGCCCACGCCGATGGCCAGGTCAGCCTGGCCAATGACCAGGGCCTCCCAGGTGCCGGCCATTACTTCGGTGCGCAGCCGCAGCCGCGTGCCCGGGTTGCCGAGCGTGGCGGGCACCACGGCCGACGCGCCCTCGCGATGCGCCAGGCACTGCGGGTTCAGCGCATAGAACGATTCGCACAACTCGAACATCGTCAGGCGCGAGATCACGCCGTCGACTGCGATCGTGAGCTGCGTCTCCCAGCCGGTGGCGACGCGCTTGACGCGGTTCGCGACCGCATCCATCTGCTCGAGCAGGCGCCGCCCCTCGAGCAGCAGCTCGGTGCCGGCCGCGGTGAGGCGGGCCTGGCGCGAGCGGCGATCGAACAGCAGCACGTCGAGCGCGTCCTCGAGCTGGCGCACGCTGTAGGTCAGCGACGATGGCACCTTGCCGAGCTCGCGCGCGGCGGCGGCGAAGCTGCCGGTGCGCGCGATCACGTCCATCATCAGAAGGGCTTCGGGCGTCAGCACATTGCGGCTATCAGACATAGATGAGGGTAGGTGCGGAGAGGCGTTCATCTTATTTGAACGTTCGCTTCAACGCGTGGCGTGCGGTGATTCGGCAGCCCCGGACTACATTGAGTGCACGAAAGGATCAACACCATGATCACCCTGCGCAAATCATCCGACCGCGGCCTTGCCGACCACGGCTGGCTCAAGAGCTTTCACAGTTTCTCGTTCGCCGACTACCACGAC
>Ga0307515_10021979_pt1 | contig 11272 bp, 7 predicted proteins | sample 17_EM_MG_FD_194513 | JGI IMG/M metagenome (GOLD analysis project Ga0307515, IMG submission 194513) | Populus trichocarpa ectomycorrhiza microbial communities from riparian zone in the Pacific Northwest, United States - 17_EM | ecosystem: Host-associated > Plants > Roots > Unclassified | place... | reverse complement strand
TCCCGCAGCAGAGTCCGAAGGGCTGCAGGTGGAGTTCAACCCGGCCTTCCTCCGCGGCGGATCCCAGGTCGACGTTTCCCGCTTCGCCCGGGGCAATCCGGTACTTCCCGGCGAATACCTGGTGGATCTGCAAATCAATGGCAAGTGGGTAGACCGTGCGTCGGTTCGCTTCGTTGGCCAACCCGGCAGTGACGTCGCGCGGCCGTGTATCGACCGCGCATTGTTCGATCGGATCGGGCTTGATCTCGGCAAGCTATCCGAGAGCGCAATCGCCGGATTGCAGCAGGCCAGATCCGGGGGCTGTGTGGATCTGGAGGCGATGATCCCGGACGCCGCGGTGTCATTTGAAATGTCGAGGCTGCAGCTCGACATCAGCGTTCCCCAGGCATCGCTGCAGAACAATCCACGCGACTATGTCGGCCCTGAGTACTGGGACAACGGCGTGACGTCCGCCACGCTGGGTTACAACCTGAATGCCTATCGTTCTGCGGCCTATGGCAGATCCGCAACCAGGGGGCATGTCGACCTGATGATGGGGGTCAACTACGGCAGCTGGCATCTGCGCCAACGATCTTCCGTCGAAGTCACCTCGGGCGGACCAGCGACGTACCAGAGTGCCGCCACCTACCTCGCCCACGACATTCCTTCCATCCGCAGCAACCTGCTGGCAGGTGACAGCTTCACGGATGGCGCCGTGTTCGACAGCTTCGGATTCCGCGGCGTGTCGCTGGAGAGCAGTGATCAGATGCTGCCGGATTCCCAGCTTGAATTTGCGCCGGTCGTGCGTGGCATTGCACGCACCAATGCGCGCCTCGTCATCGCCCAGAACGGCATCGTCATCCGGGAGACCACCGTGCCGCCCGGTGCATTCGCGATCAATGATCTGTACGCCACTGGCTATGGTGGCGACCTGAACGTCGAAATTCATGAAGCAGATGGCAGCCAGCAGCGCTTTTCCGTTCCCTATGCACCCATGGCGCAACTGCTGCGTCCCGGGGTGTGGCGATACACCGCTACCGCCGGGGAACTGCAGCATCCGGCGCACGCCGGTAGCGAGCTGTTCGCGCAGGCGACACTGCAGCACGGCTTCAACAGCTTCCTGACTGGCTATGCGGGTGCGGTGCGCTCTGAACACTACCTGGCCACACTGATGGGAGTCGCCCTCAACACCAGCGTGGGCGCCTTGTCGGCCGACGTGACCCAGGCCAGGGCCTCCCTCACGGACGCCTCATCACTCACCGGACAGACCGTACGGCTCAGCTACAGCAGGCTGCTCCGCGAAACCGGAACCAATATCACGCTCGCCGCCTACCCGTTCTCTTCAATGGGCTTCTATTCCCTGGTCGATGCGCAGTTGGCCCGTCAGGCGGCAAGCGCTGGCGCCGACCCCGAAACCACGGGCCGCGTGCGCCGGCAGTGGCAGGTCAGCATCAACCAGAACCTTCCCGGTCCTTGGGGCAATTTCTATCTGACGGCCTCGGCGCGCGAATACTGGCACTCACCCGACAAGACGACACGGCTTCAGGGCGGCTACACCAATCATGTGCGGCTCGGGAGCACGAGGCTGAGCTACGGTGTCTCGATTGCCCGCCAGAGCAACCTGCTGACTTCAAAACCCGAAAAGAGCATGCAGGCAAATTTCTCTCTGCCGCTGGGGCATTCTCCCCGCTCTCCCCTGCTCTCCACCAGCATGATTCAGAATACGAGCGATGGCGTACGCACCCGCAGAGGCCAGGAAGTAATCATCGGCAGCCTGGGCGAAAACAACCAGTTGAACTACAGCGTTTCCGCCAGCCAGGCTGCGGGGAATTCGGCCTACACGGCCAATGGTCAATACCGCGGCGCCAACTCCAGTGTGTCCGCGAGCGCCAGCGTGGGCAGCGGCTATTCGCAGCAGTCGCTGGGAGCAACAGGAGGGATGGTGATGCATCAAGGGGGCATCACCCTTACCAATCAGATGACCGATACCTTCGGCATTGTCGAGGCTGTCGGGGCCGAGGGGGCGCGCGTAACCAACAGCATCGGCACCGTCGTCAATCGGTCGGGCTATGCGGTGCTGCCTTTCCTGTTGCCCTACCGGATGAATACCATCAGCATCGATCCGGAAGGCGCCGTTTCTGCAGATGTGGAATTCAAGAGCACGACCGCGCTGATCGCCCCGCGTCTGAATGCCACAGTGCTGGTCCGCTTCCAGACCGTGAGTGGGCGGGCAATCCTGATCACCGCCCGTCTGCCGGACGGATCGGAAGTTCCGTTTGGCGCCAGCGTTTACGATGCGCTGCGCAGTGAAGTGGGGTTGGCTGGACAGGACGGCCGTATCTACCTGCGTGGCATTGCGGAGGCCGGCACGTTGACTGCCATCTGGGGCGATGCGCCCGACCAGCAGTGCGCATTCGCGTACCAGCTGCCCGCGAAGCAGGCGGACAATGGTCCGTTCATCCGGATCGATGCCACTTGCAGGCTTGATCAGGCGTCCATCGACCGCAGCACGGGGCAGCAGTAAGCATGTGGCGCGGGACTGGCTGGTTGCAGAGATTGCTCGTGTCGAGCATGGCTGGCCTGCTGCTGTTCCAGTCCGTATCTCCAGCCATTTCGCAGACAGTGAATTTCTCGCCAGCGACATTGTCATTCTCGCCGGCCGGACCCTACTCGATCCCCAGGGACGCCGGGGTAGGCAGCCAGGTGGCCAGCTCCATGGCAGAAGCCACAGCCGGCGAGGTTACCTGTGACCTGATCGAGACGGCCACGGTCAATGGCACGGAAGTCCCGGCTGGAAGCGGTGTCTACCAGACCAGCGTGAGCGGCGTCGGAGTCAAATTCTATGTCGTGGATGGGCCTGCGCAGACCTTGATCACTTCCACAGGCGGCGGCTATACCTCAGGCACGATAGCTGCGCCCGGCGACGGCGCGCTTCCCGGCATACTGGCGAACCTTGTAGTGACCGGACAGATCGTCTCCGGCTACTCGCTCACCAGCCTGCCGAGCGTGACCGTCACTTTTACGCCCACCGGTGGCTGTGGGTGGAGCACGGGAATCGCCAACACTCTCCCGACGAGTGCCGGCAATAGCGCCGTCGTGCCGATCACCTGCACTGTGACGACTCCCAGTGTGAGCGTGAATCTGCCCGTCATATCGCTGGGCGCGCTGAGCGACGTCGGCAAGACAGCCGGGGATACACGCTTCCCCATTGGCCTGAACTGCGCATCCGGCGCAATTGTCTTTATCACCCTCAGTGATGCCACGACACCCGCCAACACAACATCGCTGCTTACGCTTGCCCCCAACTCTACGGCCCAGGGTATCAAGCTGAGAATCCTGAACAGCGCTGGCCCGGTGGATTTGGGGCTTGATTCAGCGGAGGCAGGGACGTCTCATCAATGGCTGCTGGGAGCCTCGGAAATCGTCAACGGCATTCCGCTGACGGTGCAGTACTACCGTGACGACACCGATCCTTCCGGCGGCGCCCCTGCCGCATTGGGCGCGGGCAGCGTTCACGCGCAGGCGACCTTCACGATGAGCTATCAGTAACGCCAATGAAACCCCGCCTGTTCGTCATCGCCGCCCCGTCCGGCGCCGGAAAAACCAGCCTGGTCAAGGCCTTGCGTCTGCGCCTGCCTGAGCTTGCCGTATCCACCTCGCACACCACGCGACCCGCGCGGCCCAACGAAGTCGATGGCCGCGAGTACTACTTCGTCGACAACGCACAGTTCGATCGCATGGTGGACGCCGGCGCCTTCCTCGAACACGCGCGGGTCTTCGACAACCAGTACGGCACCAGCCGCGGGCAGCTCGAGGAAAAACTCGCCGCCGGCTCCGACGTGATCCTCGAAATCGACTGGCAGGGAGCCCGCCAGGTGCGGGCGGCCATGCCCGGCTGCGAGAGCATTTTCATCCTGCCACCCTCCCGTGAGGCCCTGCGGCAGCGTCTCACCGACCGCCGCACCGACAGCGAGGCCGTGATCGAGCGGCGGCTGGCGGATGCGGTTTCCGATATGTCCCATTACCGCGAGTTCGACTACGTGGTGGTCAATGAGGATTTCGATCGGGCTGTGGAGCAGCTCGCCAGCATCGTTCGCGGACAGGGGCAGCAACTGGCTGCGGGCCGCTCCGCGCTCGCACCCGTACTGGCCAATCTGCTAGTATTTCCAACCCCTTAGAACGCATCCGCACAGGCGAACCATGGCCCGAGTAACCGTCGAAGACTGCCTGCCCAATGTCGAGAACCTGTTCCAGCTGGTGCTGCTGGCTTCGGCCCGCGCGCGCCGCCTCGCCAATGGCGCCGAACCGACGGTGCCGGTGGACAACGACAAGGTCACGGTGATTGCGCTGCGCGAGATCGCGGAAGGCAACATCACTCCCGAGATGCTGACCGAGCCGGAGCCAGTGCCCGAGCCCGTCATCAACGACATCGACGCGCAGCTCGAGAATTTCCGAGCACCGCAGTTCGGCCTGGTAGGGGAGTAAACCTCCGACCATATGGATATTGCGCAATCGCTGCTCGGCCTGATTCCAGGTACCAGCGCGAGGCGCACCCCCGGCCTTTCGGAATTGCTCGGCAAGGCCGAGCTGTACCTTCCGCCGGAGCAGGTCGAACGCATCCGCGTAGCCGCCGAGTTCGGCGCTGATGCCCACCAGGGGCAGAAGCGCCTTTCCGGCGAAGCCTATATCTCCCACCCGCTGGCAGCCGCCGGCATCCTCGCCGACCTGCACCTCGATGCGGACACGATAGTCGCGGCGATCCTGCACGACGTCATCGAGGACACGCCGGTCGCCAAGGACGAGATCGCGACGCGCTTCGGCAAGGACGTGGCCGAAATCGTCGACGGCGTCACCAAGCTCGACCAGATCAAGTTCAAGAGCCGCGAGGAAGCGCAGGCGGAATCCTTCCGCAAGATGCTGCTGGCCATGGTGCGCGACCTGCGCGTCATCATGGTCAAGCTCGCCGACCGCACCCACAACATGCGCACGCTGGATGCCATGTCCGCGCCCAAGCGCCGGCAGATCGCGCGCGAGACGCTGGAGATCTATGCACCGGTGGCCGAGCGCCTCGGCCTGTACAAGATCAAGCTCGAGCTGGAAGACCTCGGTTTCCGCGCGCTTTATCCGCAGCGCTACCGCGTGATCGAGCGCGCACTGAAGCGCGCGCGCGGCAACCAGAAGGAATTCCTCGGCAAGATCGAGAAGCAGCTCGAGGAAGCGATGAAGAAGGCCGGCATCGCCGGCACCGTCGAGTCACGCGAGAAGCATCTCTACAGCATCTACCGCAAGATGCGCCGCAAGCGCTCGCTGCTGGGACAGGTCGTGGATGTCTACGGTCTGCGCGTACTGGTCGACACCGTCGACACCTGCTATCGCGCGCTTGGCGTCGTGCACGCCACCTTCCGTCCGATGCCCGGCCGCTTCAAGGATTACATCGCGATTCCGCGCGTCAACGGCTACCAGTCGCTGCACACCACGATGTTCGGTCCGAATGGCGTACCAATCGAAGTGCAGATCCGCACGGTGGACATGCACAGCGTCGCCGAAGCCGGTGTCGCCGCGCACTGGAAATACAAGAACACTGGCGGCAAGGAGGGCGGTAAGGGAGGCGGCAGCGATTCGGCGCAGCAGGAACGGGCGCGCGCCTGGATCAACCACCTGATGGAGATGCAGGCCAGCGGCAACGCCGAGGAATTCATCGAGAGCGTGAAGGTGGACCTGTTCCCGGACAAGGTCTACGTGTTCACGCCCAAGGGCGCCATCCTGCGATTGCCGCGCGGCGCCACGGTGGTGGATTTCGCCTATGCCGTGCACACCGATATCGGCAACCGCTGCGTTGCGGCCAAGGTGGATCGGCGCCTGTCGCCGCTGCGCACCGTGCTGCGCAATGGCCAGACGGTGCAGATCATCACCGCCAAGGGCGCATCGCCGAATCCTTCGTGGGTGAACTTCGTCGCCACCGCCAAGGCGCGCAGTTCGATCCGCCATTACCTGAAGTCATTGCAGCGCTCCGAGGCCATCGAGCTGGGACAGCAGTTGCTGAACGCCGCACTGGGTGAATTCCAGCTCGATGTGGAGAGGATCGAGCCGGCGGTGATGAACCAGGCGTTGCAGGAATTCAACATCAAGGACAAGGATGAGCTGCTGGCGCAGCTCGGCCTCGGTGAGCGTCTCGCGCCATTGGTTGCGCGCCGGTTGCTGCCCGGTGGCCATGATGAGCAAGGCAAGATCACGCCGCTGACCGTGGCCGGCACCGAAGGCCTGCTCGTTACGTATGCACGCTGCTGCCGGCCGATTCCGGACGACCCGATCATCGCCTACCTCTCCGCGGGCCGCGGCATCGTGATCCACCGCGAAACCTGCGGCAACGTCGAGGATTACCACAAGCATCCCGAAAAATGGCAGCCGGTGGCCTGGCAGAAGGATCTCACCCGCTACTTCAGCGCCGAGATCCGCTGCGAGGCCCAGAACAAGGTAGGCATGCTGGCCAGCCTGTCGGCCGCGATCGCCGGCACGGGCACGAACATCGGTGATGCCAAGGTCGAAGTGAAGGACGGCAATGTCTCGCTGTTCCGCTTCGAGGTCGAGGTGAAGGATCGCAAGCACCTCGCCAATGTTGTGCGTACCATTCGCCAGATGCCTGAGGTACTGCGCGTATCGCGCTACCAGGCTTCCCGCCGGAGCAACGAAGAATGAGCAAGGAAATCATCAGTACGCCGAAGGCCCCCGCCGCCATCGGTCCTTATTCGCAGGCCGTGAAGACGGGCAACCTCGTGTTCCTGTCGGGCCAGATCCCTCTGGATCCGGCCACCGGCCAGCTGGTCAGCGGCGAGATCGACGCCGAGACGGCCCGCGTGTTCGAGAACCTGAAGGCCGTGGCCGAAGCGGCTGGCGGCTCGCTGAACGACGCCGTGAAGGTCAACATCTACCTCACCGACCTCGCGCATTTCACGAAGGTCAACGAGGTCATGGCCACGTACTTCAAGCTGCCCTACCCGGCCCGTGCCGCGGTACAGGTGGCGGCGCTGCCGCGCGGCGCCCGTGTGGAGGTGGAGTGCGTGCTGAGCCTGTAGCGAAAGAGACGGCGGGCTCCGATCCGCTGTTCCTGCTGCCCGCCCGCTACGAGGACCGCACCCGCGTAACGCCCATCGGCTCCCTCGCCAGCGGCATGCGCGTGGTGGTGGAGGGCGAGGTGCAGATCGCCGACGTCACCTTCCGTCGCCGTCGGGCGCTGCTGGTGCGCATCTCCGACGGTTCGGGTTTCCTCAACCTGCGGTTCTTTTATTTCTCGCGCACGCAGCAGCAGGGTTTTGCGCGCGGCGCGCGGCTGCGCTGTTTTGGCGAGGCACGCCGCGGGCCGCAGGGCCTGGAGATGGTGCATCCTGAGTACCGGCTGCTGGGCGCGAACGCGGTGGCGCTGGATGACCGGCTCACACCCATCTATCCATTGACGGAAGGCCAGACGCAGGGCCGCGTGCGCGTCATGGTGAACAAGGCGCTGGAGAGACTGGCCGCGAACCCCGCCGAAGACCTGTTGCCCGCGCGCGTGGTGGCAAGTCTTTCGCTGCCACCGTTGCGCGATGCCCTGGAATTCATGCACCACCCACCGGTGGGCACCTCGCTGGAAACGCTGGCCGAAGGCGACCATCCGGCGCAGCGACGACTGGCTTTCGAGGAACTGCTCGCGCACCAGCTTTCACTGGCGCAGCTGAAGCAGCGCATCCAGCAGGAGCCGGCGGAAGCCCTGCGCGATGCCGCCGGACTCACCTCGAAGTTCATCGCCGCACTCCCCTACGCGCTGACCGGCGCGCAGCGGCGTGTGCTGGTCGAGGTGGATGCCGACATGCAGCGCGAGCTGCCAATGATGCGACTGGTGCAGGGCGACGTCGGTTGCGGCAAGACCGTCGTGGCCGCCGCGGCGGCGGCGCGTGCCGTCGGCAGCGGCAGGCAGGCCGCGCTCATGGCGCCCACCGAACTGCTGGCCGAGCAGCATGCCCGTTCGCTCGACGCCTGGTTCCGGCCGCTGGGCGTGACGGTGGCATTGCTTTCCGGGTCCCAGCCCGCGCGCACGCGGCGCAGTGCGCTGGAGGCCGTGGCCAGCGGCGAAGTACGCATTGCCGTGGGAACGCATGCGCTGTTCCAGGAAGGCGTTGCCTTCCATGACCTCGCGCTGGTGATCGTGGATGAGCAGCATCGCTTCGGCGTACAGCAGCGCATGCAGCTGGCGCAGAAAGGTGAACGCAACGGCCGCGTGCCGCACCAGCTGATCATGACCGCGACTCCGATCCCGCGGACGCTGGCGATGACCGCGTATGCGGACCTCGATGTCTCCGTGATCGATGAACTGCCGCCCGGCCGCACGCCCATCCGCACCGTGGTGCTGCCGGAGGAGCGCCGCAGCGACGTGGTCGAGCGCATCCACGCCGCCTGCCGCGAAGGCAGGCAGGCTTACTGGGTGTGCACGCTGATCGGCGAATCCGAGGAACTGCGCGCACAGGCCGCCGAGGAGACGGCAGCCCAGCTCACCGAGGCATTGCCGGAACTGCGCATCGGCCTGGTCCACGGCCGCATGCCCGCCAAGGCCAAGGACAAGGCCATGCAGGATTTCAAGGCCAACCGCACCCAGCTGCTGGTGGCCACCACGGTGATCGAAGTGGGCGTGGATGTACCGAATGCCAGCCTCATGGTCATCGAGAACGCCGAGCGCATGGGTCTGGCACAGCTGCACCAGCTGCGTGGTCGCGTGGGCCGTGGCACGCAGGAATCCACCTGCGTACTGCTGTACCGCGCACCACTCTCGTTGCTGGCGCGCCAGCGCCTGGCCACCCTGCGCGACAGCACCGATGGCTTCGTGATCGCGCAGAAAGACCTGGAATTGAGGGGTCCGGGCGAGCTGCTGGGCACGCGCCAGACCGGTCTTGCGGAGCTGAAAGTGGCGGACCTGGTGCGTGATGCGGATCTGTTGCCGCAGGTCCGCTCCATCGCGGAAGACCTGCTGCGCGAGCACGCCGAATGCATCGCGCCGCTGCGGCGGCGCTGGGTGGGCAACGCGGAAGGCTACGGGCGGGTCGGGTAGAATCCGGCGGCGCGAATCGCGCGAAACCTGGGTCGAAGCATGGCCTCCCTGGTCGATGGATGGATGTACGGCTCGGCGTTCTCCCCGCTGCTGCGCCGGATCACGCGCTACGCGCAGCTCATGCGCATCAATCGCCCGATCGGCATCGGCCTGCTGCTGTGGCCGACGCTGTGGGCGCTGTGGATCGCCGTGCGGGGCTTGCCCGGTGACCTGCGCACACCATCGTGGAAGCTGCTCGCGGTGTTCATCGCCGGCACCGTGGTGATGCGCTCAGCCGGCTGCGTCATCAACGACTTCGCCGACCGCAACATCGATCCCCATGTGAAGCGCACCAAGGGGCGCCCACTCGCGCAGCGACTGGTGTCGCCGCACGAGGCACTGGTCCTGTTCGGCGCGCTGGTGCTGCTGGCACTGTGGCTGGTCACGCGCCTGGACTGGAAGACGCTGCAGTTCTCCTTCGTGGGCGCGGCGCTCACCGTCAGCTATCCATTCATGAAGCGCTTCTTCGCGCTGCCGCAGTTCTGGCTGGGCGCGGCCTTCGGCTGGGCGGTGCCCATGGCATTCGTCGCGACGCTGGGCGGCGTGCCACGCATCGGCTGGCTGCTGTTCATCATCACGGTGCTGTGGGCCGCGGTGTACGACACCCAGTACGCCATGGTGGATCGCGACGACGACCTGAAGATCGGCGTGCAATCCACCGCCATCGCCTTCGGCGACATGGACAAGGTGCTGATCGGTGGCATGCAACTGATGGTGCTGGCCGGCCTTGCGGCCACTGGCAAGCTGCTGGTGCTGGGTTCGCCGTTCTGGCTGGCGTTGAGCGCGGCCTCGCTGCTGTTCGTGTGGCAGCAGTGGTTGATCCGCGATCGTGACCGCAATGCCTGCCTCAAGGCCTTCAAGAACAACAACTGGGTTGGCCTGATCCTGCTGGCCGGGATCATCGCGGGATAAAAAAAGCCCCCGCAGCAATCGCTGCAGGGGCCGTTTCAAGATCGGCTGGTCTTTGCCGGCCTACATCAGAAGTCCATCGACAGGTTCATCGACCAGCGGCGACCCACCAGGTCGTCGAAGGGGTTGAACGAACCGAAGCCCTTGGTCGGATCCGTGTAGGAATACGTGCCAGTGCGCGGCTTCGTGTTCAGCGGATTGCTGACGCTCAGCGAAGCATTGACCGGCCCGATGCGCGTTCCGCCGGTGAGACTGAACTGGTTGCTGATCGGGTAGCGCGAGATGTCGTCGTCGCAACCCGCCGCGCCGTTGACGGCGATGCAGGTACCCGAACGATAACGCCAGTTCGCGGAGACGCGGTTGTACCCCCAGCTGTAACCCACCGTGGTGCTGGCCTGGAACGGTGCGGCGCCGCCGACGCCGGCGTAGTCACGCGTCGTGCCGCCAGCGGTAACAGCCTGGATCTGGTCGAACAGGAAGTTCGCATTGATGCCGATCGACAGGCGGCCCGAGAGGCTCTCGAGCCCCATGTCGGCCATCGCCGCGCTCCAGTTCATCGAGACATCCATGCCGCGGATCACCAGCTTGCCGCGATTCAGGTACGGAGTCTGGACGTAGCGGATGCCGCCGATCACCGGATCGCGCTCGATGACCGAGCAGTAGCCGCGCGGGTCGTCCAGCTGGAAGTTGGGGTTGTTGCCATAGGCGTTGAAGCATTCCCAGGCAGCAACCAGCGGCGAGACGATTTCGATCGGGTCGTCGATGCGCGCTTCGTACCAGTCGAAGGTGGAGGTGATGCGCGACAGCAGCGGGTGCGTGAACGGCGAGCTGAACACGACGCCGGCGGTCCAGGTCTGGCCCTTCTCGCTCTTCAGGTCCGGGTTGCCACTGACGACCACAAGGCCAGTGGGTACCGAACCCGGAGTGCGGCCGAAGTTGTTCGGATCCAGGTCGAAGTCCGAAGCGCCCGAGCCACCGGCGGCTTCGATCTGCGCCCGGCACAGGGCCTGCAGTTTCAGGTAGTCCGGATTCAATTGCGGATCGTTGAAGGTGCTCAGCGGCGTGAGGTTGTCGCCTTCGGCTATGTTCGTGAGGGTGTTCTGCACCGTGGTCGCAGAGGGCACGACGCAGGGATCCGTGACGATGCCATTGGCGTTCACCGAATCGCGCGTGAACAGCTCCGCGATATTGGGCGCGCGCTCTGCCTTGTTGAAGCCACCGCGGGCGCGGATCCAAGACACCGGCTGCCAGCTGGCCAACACCTTCCAG
>Ga0307515_10021978_pt1 | contig 11272 bp, 11 predicted proteins | sample 17_EM_MG_FD_194513 | JGI IMG/M metagenome (GOLD analysis project Ga0307515, IMG submission 194513) | Populus trichocarpa ectomycorrhiza microbial communities from riparian zone in the Pacific Northwest, United States - 17_EM | ecosystem: Host-associated > Plants > Roots > Unclassified | place... | reverse complement strand
TTGCAACTCGCTTTCTTTTTTGCATATATAGGTTTTCAATGCGGTTGTTATGTATAACCACTACAAAATTACTTCATAATTACCAGACTAACAAGACCCAAAATCGTTCATGCTCTGTTGACACTCATCTTCAAGATGGGGCAGGGAGCGTGTTGCTTTTTTTTTTTGCCTATAAAGGGTGGCAACACTTCCATTATGTGTACTCCCTGCCAAATCACGTTTTTATTAGCCGACATACACGACCTGAAATGGTTCACGCTCCATTGACGCTCGTTTTCAAGATGGGGCAGGGAGCATCTCGCTTTCATTTTTGCGTATACAGGTTGTCAATGCTGTTATTATGTATAACTACTACAAAATTACTTCATAATTCCCTGACTAATAAGACCTAAAATTGTTGACGCTCTGTTGATGCTCATTTTCAACATGGGGCAGGGAGCGTGTTGCTTTCTCTTTTGCCTATACAGGGTGGCGACACTTCCATTATGTGTATTCACTACCAAATCGTGTTTGTATTACCTGACTTACAGGACCAAAAATCGTTGACACTCCGTTGACGCTCATTTTACCACGGGTGTAAGCACAATATGGAACCATTCACTCTGGCAGACTATATCAATGATGGTCTTGTGGCCGCCGTTCTGTGCTGTTCATGTACGTTCTCCTTTATTACTACATTGTTCTTTAATGATGCATATAAATATACCCTTTAAGATATACTTTAAACTATCCGCTAATTGTAGATAATGATTATACTTAAAAATCCCGTTCCGTTCAGTCATCTCTTGTCTTCGCTGTCTTGTTCACTCAAATGGCTGCCGTGGTCTACAAAATGGCTGTCAGCTGCATTACTACGCAGCTGATAGTTTACTAACCTGTGGATGGACCTTCATCACTCATCAAATCTGGAATGGAATCTCTATCGCGCATGCGATCCTTGGCATATAGATCAAAATTGAAACATCGAGCGCTGGGAAGCGGAGTATGTATATCGAGATATCCGGGTGGCACACTGTCTGTTTCGAAACTTTGGGTTCTCTCACTGTCATCAGGTAGGGCAGGTGGTGTTCCGGGTCTCGGTGGCAGCGGTCGTGGTGGAGGCGCACCCGTTCCTTTGCACCTGCAGCGAGTATGTTGATACATTGCTGTGCCATTTTGGCAACGAAGACAGCCATCTGTTTGATGTGCACGAACCATTGCCGGGTGTCTTTCTATCGCAGCGTACACCTTGTTATGCGCAAGGGAACACAACACCCCACTTCTTCTCTTCTCGGACCTCGGTGGGAGGGTTCTTGATTAGTTGTTGCATTTCGTCAACAGTGGCGAGTGAATACCCTTCTTTCGCCATTTTGGCCATAGTCAAGGCAGGACGCCTGTTGGACTGTTCAAGCTGTACCCGATCTCCTTGTCTTGCCATAGTAACTGACATGTTGAAAACCTACAAGTAATTAGTTGCTGCTTCTAGAGTGAGACTCTGCTGATAACTCAACCATATACAACTCCGTAGCCACCTCAAAGGTCTTTAAAGCCTGGTTTGTCCAGTCCCGGGAACGCGTATCACCAAATTCATCGGCGAAACACCCACAACAGACAACATTGTGATGTTCCATCTCGCGGACTGCGTGGACGAATGCCTTGGTCGACCGTGGAGGTTTCCCATTACGGGCAGCGATGAATTGGTCACGTAGCTCTCCAGGCACCCCAGCTGTGCATTACACTGTTATTAGAGGTTTGTCTACATTGATATGGATTGACTCCCATCCGATTGCGTGCTGCTTCTCATTCTTGCCGCTTCTGGTTTTACGTATTATTATAACTGTGTGTCCTGGGTCATATTTTCGGTGGCTACAATTGCAGCATCGCGGTGGACGAACTGGTGTCTGTGTTGCTGCTGTGTCTCACTGTGTGGCGCATTGTTTGAAGGGTGTGTTGTTTGGCTTGTTTCAGCTCCAATCGCACCTGCTTGGAGTATTTCTGGAGCTATGCCTTGCCGCTATGGATTGGTGAGGAAGATCATCACAAAGAGAAGTGGGAAGTCCTGAAGATTATATAGTAACCTACAAGTCAAAATGGAACGAGTGACAGCCAACTTGCACCTACAATTCAAGTTGAATCCGGCTGCATATAGCTGCACTGCATATAGCTGCAGGGGATCCTGACGGTCCAGCGATTTGCAGTAAGTCAGTCCGATGTTCTTTCTTTGTTTACAGGGATTCATCGTGATGAAGGACAGCTGATATTTCATTGTTGGTGGATATTCGAAGGACATTCTTCGATGGAAAGGACGTCTGGTGATGTTCGTCTCATGACATCACCAGGATCTTACATGAATCACACGCAAACCATCAAGTCTTGATGTACGGTTAGCATGACTATTCCCAATGAAGTGACGGTCAAAACGCTGATTTTGCTTTGTTTTAATTGATCAGACCTACCAACCTTGACATAAAAGACGCAGCTTGCCTCCATGTGGTCCATATCTGGCAACATCCAACATCTCACCCAACAACAAGGTCAACACAAGATACAATGGTCAATGCTCCAAAAAAGAACCTTTCGCCACTTCCGGCGGGCAAATACTGCAAATCGACAATGAATACCACACGATGAAGTCATCAAGCCAATACAGCCAAGAGTGGCTTGGAGGCAGAAAGGGTCCAAGCGTTGGGAGCAGTGCGCAGCTTACAATCTAAAAAGAAGCTTTCGGCATAGAAACAACGGGAAACACACTTTTTAAGAAACGAAGAGCAAGAGAAATGGATCAAGGTTTTTGTGGATAGAGAGACCGCAGTGGCAAGAATGCGAGTTCAAGACACCAAGACATCTATCATGCAAGAGCAGGAACATATGAGTAATGTTGAAATGGCACGACAACAACCATGAAGCCTGAAACAACATTTCAGGTGATGTTGAATTCTATCGGAGACAGTCTGAGCAATCTGGCTAGTTCCGATGATGAGGAGGATTGGGAGACAAGGATGATGATCAAGATGATACAGAGCTTGGCAAGCTGAGCGAAAATGATGAACCTGGCTGGGTGATGGGCACAATCTCCAAAGCGGTACAGCACCGCATGGAGAGCATTCGGCAGAAGCAGATGAGGCTTGACGAACTGCCGCAACTGGGATTGGGCGACCCAGCGGACTACTTCCTTGAGAGAGATATGAAGTACGGGACGACTGAATTGAAGGTTCCCGCTGTTGTGAAGCCCCAAACAGACACGACAGCAGCCACACCATCACCGACAACATTTGGAGAGCTTATGCAGGGTGTTGATATTGTCCCCAGACAATCAGAAATCCCGCAAGTGACGTCTCGCCAGGGAAGTAGTCAAATGAGGCTGGGTTTGGAGAGACATCACGCAGACAATCACATCGTATCTCTCATGCCAGAAGCGTTGCCCGATTCGTCACAGATGCAGATTATGATGCCAGTTCAACCCGTGAACTTTTACCCCAGCATATAGCGTCGCTCGCGAATTACTATATAGCAATCGGATTCGGACGGTGACATGGTCACGCCTCCTGCGTCACCGGAGAAATTGATAACCATATAGGTATTATTCACGACGTATTTCGACTAAAAGTAATCTGTACCTACTGTGTTACGTGTCAGCTGTTTCTGGATTTCAGTGACCAAATTGTGAGACACGATTATTTGTCAGTGTGTGTGCAAGGGTCCTACGGGCCATCCAAATGTTCTAGACTCCAAATCAAGTTGATTGACAAACAATGAACTGTATATGGTGTTGCCTGTTACAGTTAAATGATACAGCAAACCCTAAATTTGAGACGAAATTTACTAACACAGATTAAGTCAGTGATGTCATACTACTCATAGAAGGAGCGGTCAAAGCACATCTGAAACCCGGCTGAATGACAGCCGTCAGTCTGCATCAATCAATGCAACGAACCACATAACTTTCCGCTGAGACCTCGTACACACAGTCGAAAAATCGAAAATTGCTTATTGTATGTCACCGAAATCGAGGAGAATGAGCTTGATACGGAATGGTGAGGACGTTGGGATATCAATATCTACAACTGGTGAATCGATTCATATGCTGTAAATTGCCGGCCAAAAGCCATGAAATGTGATGGACCTACGTCCTTCATCTTGTAAATGATGTGCATAGTGGTGGCTAAGAAACTGAGATGTCTCAACGATTTTGGATTCAAATGATAATCCATAGAAACGGTATACTGGCTGCCAAAACTGACTGTATGGATTATATGTACAATTGTTGCGCACCAAATGACTGTTAGTTTGTCTCTAAGGTGAGTTCAAAGTTCAGCTTCAACAGAGCGTTAACGACTTCTGGCCTTGCATTTTGGAAAATGCAAGGGCTGTGCTGTGACAATAAGCCATAATCGAACTATCAGCCGCCATTCTAGACACAAATGCATGCGACAACTTCTTCGCTATGCCCTAAAAATCAGCGTCAACGGAGCATCATCAGAGCCTCAACAATTTTTGATCTTGCATCTTGGAAAATCTAACGGCAATGGAACGCAGATAAGCCACAATGAACCTATCGGCAGCCATTATTGGCAAAAATGCTAGTGACGATATCGCTTCTGCCTCCTACAACTGAGTGCCCGCAGATCTTCAAAGGTTTTTGTGGAGGCTCAAAACACTACACAGCGATGAACGGCATTGTGCTGTTCCTAAATCGAGTTTCACACAGTCAGTGTTTGCAATCTAACCTTGTGTACAACGTCTCAAATATGCATGCAATGTCTTACTGATCTGATTGTTTTACTTGTTGCAGTAGAGTCAATAGTTGGGAACCCGCAGTCTGGTTTGCTGTATCATTACTTACGGCAGTCTTTTGAGTCGGATAACCCAGCATTCCAATTCCCACCGCCATGTCAAATTCGAAATCTTTGAACACCTCATTGCTCGAGGTTATAATCTGTTTAAAAAATGAACGTGTGCATATTCGTAATCTGAGTGGCCTTACTTTACAAGTCATGTTTGATGCTTGGTGGTCGTCAATGAATGTGGACTCGAAGCGGCCAATTGCTTGGAATTATTCTAGACATGCCCCTTCGTGGGGATTCTATTTACACTACAAACTTGAGGGGACCGGCAGCCCTGACATCATATGTATCGTTTGTCATCAAGTTCTTCACCATCCATCAGAACATGGGACTAGCTCAATGGGGAGACTAGCTCAATGGGGAAACACTTGCTGGCAAAAGCTCACATCACAAAGTCAAACAGATTAACAGAGTGAGAGGTTACTGAATAGACTAGTTCAACATTCGATGAAACAGCTTTGGACATCCTGAAGATGCAATGGAGTCGAGGAATCACAATAGTAAGTTCCCAGAGGAAGATCATATCTTATATCCAGGTTGATCCATATTGACCGAAATGACAGACAAAACGAGCTGAACTGACAGCTAAGGACTTTGAAACTTCCGAATTTCACCAAGACAGATGGAATCGCTACCTCATGTTATGAATTGTTTCGGCTCATATTACATGGAATGCTATATCAAAGCTAAAGCTACGCTGGTTATATACAGCGTTACTCGATGACCAAGTGCTGCCATCTGCTAGGATCCTTAGCAACTTTTGCCGGAGGGAATATGCACTGACTGTGGATGCAATTAAGAAACAAATGCCGTCACAAAATGAACTGAGTGTAGCTTCAGCTGGATGGACATCAACCAACACACTATCCATAACGTCGGAAATTACTTACTAAACTGATCGAAATTGGGCATTGCATGAAGTTCGACTCGCTTCCAAGGAGGTTGATCGCCGGTTCTTTTCACGTTTCGAAAACTCATCCAGGATGAAAGGTCAAGGGCCAACATACTGGAGCAAGGCTGGCAGTACATTTGAAGGATGTGCTTGATCATTTTGAACTGACCGACGGCGGTTTCCTTGGAATTACAACAGAGAATGCCTCCTCAAATTATTCGACGACACGCGAGCTGCAATCAACACTTGAGGCCTGTGGAATCGAGTGGCCTGCATTGAGGAACCACATACCATGCATGGCGCACGTCATAGAGCTGGCTGTAGATGCATTCATGAGCAGTCTCAGTGTGACAGGCCGCACCAAGTCTTGAGAAGCCCATTAGCACGATCAGCAATGTGAAGAGAATGAAAGCGTCAACATTGGGAAGAGTCAACGGATTCGAAAAGAGGGCAACACTAGAATCAATACGGCGTCGGCCATGAAACCAGGTTTGGCAAAGGTAAATGAGAAAGTATGTATTTCAAGATAGGTTGAAAGTGCTGAAACTGACCTTCATATAGCAGAGAATGCTTGCTCAATCGTTTATGCTGACACCTGGTTGTCGAAACGAGTTCATTGACTGTCACAAAGCCAAAGTCCGCATCGCTGTACTTCTGATTATGGATGTTAAGACTCCTTGGAACTCGACCCTGGAGTTCCTCGAGCGTGCCTTCTAATTACGTCCATTCACAGGTGACTGGCTTAAAAACCCAAAATTCAGCGATTTCTGGCCACTCTTCACAACACAAGATGAACGGGCCATTGTGATGTATTTCATGGAAGTTTCGGGGCCATTCCGATATTGAACCCTGTGGATCTTGAAGAGGCATACAGTCAGATTGCATCACATTCTCACAGTGTATAATGACATGTTCGATCGCATGGAGGGTGTGATGTGAGCTTTGGCTAAGAACAAAACTCAGTGGAAGGAAGACGTGTTCTTCGCCGTGAAGTTAGCTCGACAGATGCTGTCGAAATGGTACGCTGAAGTGACACCATCGACGGGCACAATTCTCATTTCCGCACACATGCTGGATCCTTGCCGGAAGTTGCGATCTTTTAGAATGTGGTCCAAGGGAATGGATATTGATCCTGGGGACGAAGCATTCTATAATACCCAATACCCACAGGCCTTTCTGCAGAATGTGGAGGATGAATTCTGCGCCAAACAATGACATGTGATGGTCAATAAACACGAAAGCTTGCCGACGAACAATCTCATCCCCTCTGCAATGGCTTTAGGATCCTGTCAATCATCATTTGATCCATATGATTTGTGCAGCGATGATGAATAATACATAACGCCTAACAATGTGGCTGAGATGACACCAGGACAAAGCGATTGCGCAGCACCCTCATTGACTGCAACCTGGCCCTATTTCACTTCGCCGCCTGAAGCACTAAAACATTGGGGGCAAGATAATCCAAATCTCAATGATTACCACTCCGGCCCAATGGAGATTAGCAGAACATTTTCGTTACCGGACATACCCAACTGGTGGCATCAACAGGAGGAAACGCACTCAAAGTACGCCGATCTGTCCAATGTGGCACGGAATATATTCTCTATCAGACCACATGGTGTCGAAGTGGAGGCCAATTTTTCCCTTGGCCGAGATGGTATTGGCTGGGGGCAGTCAAAAACCACAGGAAAGACTCTTCGCTAGGAAGTCGTTGTATCGCAGTTTGCTCAACTCAATAACCTGATGTTGGCAAGCGCTGAACCAGACTTGGATGCAATGATCACAGAAAACGACTCGGAAATGAAGAAAGAGGTGGAGAAAAGGAAATTGCACAGAATGGCCAAGGTTCACAAAATTTTGGAGATGTTGGAGGGCAGCCAGGACCCACGTGCTACCCAGAAGAATCTCGCGCTCAAAACAAGCCGATGACCACCGTGGGACACATTTCGGACACCGAAGAGATTGTCAAACTATCCTGCTTACTCTTTCAACATGATGGGGCGGCTGGATCCAAATCGTCAGAAAGATCTCCATTGCCACGACCATTGTCTGCAGAGAACCTCCTAAGAAGACGAACTCAAATATTAAATGTCTGCAGAATCCCAAGAATCAACCATCCTCCAGTCGAAAGCGATGAGGATAGTGCACCTGAAAGCAGTTTGGACACTGAAACTTGGCTTAACTGGAATGGGGACTTAGATAATCCCAATGACAGCGGAGACGATTGCACGGGAGATGTTGAATCTGATATAGACCAAGGCAATCGCATCGAGGATCCGGAATGCCCAGACAAGCTGGAGGTGAGTGCCGCGCGAAACGTTCCCGGATGGATTTGGCCTACACGGAAGTTAAAGAGAAAGGCTGAAAAGCTGTTGATGACAGTCAATGCAATTGAAATGAGAAGGAATAAGGGAGTGAAGAACAAGTAGGACACAATGCATCAATGTTTCACCAGCTTCTTTATGTATCTTGACTTAGAGTTTTAGTTAGTGATATATTATGGGCGAATGGTGACCAGTAGCTGATCAATATTGGTTGATAAACAGATGCATAGCAGACGCAATGAAGCTTTTGTCAAGAGACATAGATTTCAGTCGTGTGAGAGTGAACAGAGCAAGAATGTTACTGCGCTCGGCTTTGCCACACGGACAAGTCTCAATCTGTCAGATCGACTACCAATAAGGTCAAATGATGATGAAAACTAATATTGATGGCAGCAGATGTTGAATGGACAATACATTAAAATGAGTGTCAATGGAACGTCAACAATTTGTGGTTTTGAAAGTGCAGTGATTGAACAGTAATTTGGTCGCAGTAATGCATGACCAAAATATTCGAAGCCTTTATATGTAAAAGAGACAGCGACATGCTCCCTGCAGGATCCTGAGTGTAAGCGTTAATAGAACGTCATTAATTCTTAGCTTCGCATGTTGGGTAATTTATATTCCGATTGGTTGTAGACATCCATTTGTCAGATATTGACAGCCTTTACTGGGAACAATTGCAGCAACATGCTCCCTGCCGCATCCTGAGAATGATCATCAACGCAGCGTCAATGATTTTCAGCTTCGTGTTTTGGGCAATTCAAGTTCCGATTGGTTGTAGACATCCATTCGTCAGATATTGACAGCCTGTACTGGGAAATACTACAGCGACACGCTCCCTGCCGCATCCTGAGATTGAGCGCGAATGGAGCATCAACGATTGGTAGCTTCACATCTTGGGTAATTTATGTTCCAATTCGTTGCTGAGATCCATTTATTAGATAATTGCAGCCTTCACTGGGAAAAACTACAGCTACATGCTCCCTGCCTCATCCTGAAAATGAGCGTCAACAGAGCGTCAACAGTTTGAGTTGTTACATGTTGGGTAATCTGGGCATCGCGCGGATCGTCACGTTCATAACGGAGTTATTGACCGCCCTGATTGGCAGAAATCGAATATATTAAAGTCAAAACACCTATTCCAAATTAATCGATATTGCAAGCTGCAAATCATGCAACAACATATTATTGGTTATTGAAAACGCGATTTTGATAAGATACTATTAACAAACTCCAACAACAAGAGCCTAATATGAATGTATGAATGGACCCGCTGGGCGACCTGCTGACAACCCTCCCAATTCAGACTGCTTGGATGTTTACCATCAAACAGTACCCAAGTTGACGGTGTGGGTTTATTGACAAACCAGACTCCCAATTTGGCAATGGTTCGGTTTGGACCCGGCCCCTGACCCAAAGTGACAGTCCGGAATCTTTGCTAACACTACTTAGCAGTAATCGGCCAACAGAAATCGAACGTGTTGGCCGTCTTAAAGCCTGATTTCAATTCTAGACCGTTCACATGGTGCGTTCGACCCTTGGACATGCACAGATGCATTGTCATGTCTCAGAATTTGGTCACTGAAATCGAGAAAAAGCTGACACGGAGCAAAATTGGTACACAAATTGCATTTCACAGAGATATGACGGTTAAAATACAAATATGTCTCTTTATTCCTCCCCAGACGCAGGAGCCGTCACCATCTCATCGTCTGATTCTGATTTCTATATGGCGATTAGCTGGGGAGGCTATATGCAGGGGAAAACGATTACCGGTTGATCTGGCTTCGCTATCAGCACTGGTGGCGAATGAAGGCCTGCAGCGAGCGCAAGACCCGCTATACTGGTGTTCGACTGCAGCTTCACAGACCCGAGGCTCATATGTGTTCTTCGTGGTCGCGGTATCCCTTGCGGCAATTGCAATATTGTGTGGACAATGTGAAGAGACTGAGAATGTTCTCGAATTGTCGTCCGTGCGGGTGCCGCTGTATCATCATCCGTTTGGTGTTGAACGACTGCCGATACCCTCAATTCGGGTGTGCCGTACTTCTTGGGTCTATCACAGAAGTAGTCGGTTGCATCCACCCATCCTGGTTGTGTCAATTCGGTTCCAGAACCGTCCAAAAACCCGACCCACTGAGTCTTGGCGGGCCAAACCCGGACCTGTACCCGTCAACCCTCGGATTTCGCCGGGTTTGGCTAGATCCGTCGGTTCCAATCTCTGGTTCTGCGTTTCGGGTTCCATATTTATGGTCGCATTCGGATATGCTACTGTTAATCGTAAAATATTGACATTGGTACGTCATGGTTCATTTTCGACGTATTAGTCGCCTTGATGTGCAAAACAAACATACTCACGCGCCCAACCACATCCTGAAAACGAGCGTCAACAGAGCGTCAACAGAGCGTCAATGATATATGGTCTTGCAATCTGTTTTGCCTATAAAGGCGGCCAATAATTCCATTATGACCGAATACGACATATCGGAGGTGTGATTTCCCAGGACACATGACCAAAAATTGTTGACGCTCCGTTGACACTCATTTTCATGATGGGGCAGGGAGGGTATTGCAATCTGTTTTGCCTATAAAGGCGGCCAAAAATACCTCTATGACTGACTACAACCTATCGGAGGTGTGATTTCCAAGGACGCATGTCCAAAAATCGTTGATGCTCCGTTGACGCTCATTTTCATGATGGGGCAGGGAGGGTATTGCAATCTGTTTTACCTACAAAGGCGGCCAAAAATACCTCTATGACTGACTACAACCTATGGGAGGTGTGATTTCCCAGGACGCATGACCAAAAATCGTTGACGCTCTGTTGACGCTCATTTTCATGATGGGGCAAGGAGGGTACTGCAATCTGTTTTGCCTATAACGGCAGCCAATAATTCCTTTATAACTGACTACAACCTATCGGAGGCGTGATTTCCCAGGACACATGACCAAAAATCGTTGACGCTCCGTTGACGCTCATTTTCATGATGGGGCAGGGAGGGTATTGCTATCTGTTTTGCCTATAAAGGCTGCAAATAATTACTTTATGACTGACTACAACCTATCGGAGGGGTGATTTCGCAGGACGCATGACCAAAAATCATTGACGCTCCGTTGACGCTCATTTTCATGATGGGGCAGGGAGGGTATTGCAATCTGTTTTGCCTATAAAGGCCGCCAAAAATTCCTCTATGACTGATTACAACCTATTGGAGGTGTGATTTCCCAGG
>Ga0307515_10021977_pt1 | contig 11272 bp, 3 predicted proteins | sample 17_EM_MG_FD_194513 | JGI IMG/M metagenome (GOLD analysis project Ga0307515, IMG submission 194513) | Populus trichocarpa ectomycorrhiza microbial communities from riparian zone in the Pacific Northwest, United States - 17_EM | ecosystem: Host-associated > Plants > Roots > Unclassified | place... | reverse complement strand
ATCCAAGCAATTTAAATTACTTTATGATGGGACTAACATTTATTTCTAAAAGAATTCTCTAGGCCTCTAGGCAACTAGATTAATATTTTTTATTATTATTTCTATCTCATCCTAGCTAATTTATCACTGAAATATAAAAATTACCATATGGGGGGGGGGGGTTTATATTTCTATGATTAATTATTATTATTGATGTATTAACTTAATGTTACTATATATTTTCATAATTAAAAATGTTGTAGCTATCACTTAATTTCTCAAATATAAACTTAATATGGCATCATAATTATTGACTAAATTTTATGTCAATTGCAAATTCTTTATATTTAATTAGGAAAAAAAAAATATGCATTGAAAAATTAAGCATGCATAAAAATCCTAATACACACACGTAATGAATTAACAACCTAATGGTGGCTATTGAGTTTTTCTCATATTTTCCTGAGTTCGATTCCCCATAAAAGCAACATTTTAAATGTTGAGGTTTTATTCAACAAAATATTAACAAGTGAATCCAACCCAGCTTCCCTTAAAGAATTAAAAGGATGTTGATTTTCGCTTTTTACCTTACCAAAAGAGAAAAAATTATTTGGTTAGTGAAATGATTTCTGCTTTTTATACCGAACCCCACATATAATTGTGTTTTAAACATTGAATTTATAAAAATTAAAATAATTTATTTTTTATTTATAAAAACCTGTTTTTTATTTATTTTATATGCAAAAATCTATCTTATAACTGTTTTAACCAAATACATTTTTTAAAAAACCACAATTAAAAATATTTTTTTTATAAACCTTTTACCACAAAATCAAACACACTAAAAGCATGTTTTGGAACGCGGCTGCGGCTGCGTTTCCAAAAAATTTGAAATTTTTTTTTTTTACTAAAATTTAATATGGTTTGTACGTTTTGGATTGTTTTGATGTGCTGATGTCAAAAATAATTTTTAAAAAATGAAAAAACATCATTGGCATGTATTTTGACACGAAAAGTTATTTGAAAAGCACCCGCAACCACACTGCCAAACACGCTTTAAATAACATGGGACACAAATGACAATTATGCAGAAGAAGTGTAGCAAAAGGATTCCTTGTCTAGTTACAGACCCATAATGTTATTCATGATCCATACAAGATAAGAGCATGCAGCATCATCGGGCTTTTTTCTCTCTCTCATAATTTCACATGGAATTTGATTATCCAATTAGTTTTTTCAAAGATAAAATTTATAAATAAAACATCACAAATGTAAGAATTCCAGTATAATTCCACATGCAAGAATCCAGTTTGAATAGAGTTTTGAAATACAAATGTAAAACACCACACATGCATGAATTTCAGTAGAATTCCACATTGTGCAGAGTTTCAAACACAAAGCAAACTTGAAAACATCGTAATATACATAATTTAATAGATAAACCAGATAAATTATGCAATCAAAGAGCTCTTTAATGGAATAAAAACACTAGACTGGAGATATTGCTTTGATACCAAAATGTTAGCAATATCATCAAAAGCGGTAGCCCAAGAACACATACCTCTACTCATAGTAATTAGATTCCAATTGTGAGAGAAAAGCACAAATACCAAATTGTTGAAAAGAATTGAGAAGTATTTTGTCTAGTCTCTCCAAGTCCTTAATTTGTGCACCTGATGAAGAAAGGACAAGCTTTCTTGTTAGACCAGAGAGACCTTGCTGCATTCTGAGCAGCAAAATAAAATTTTAATTATATAACTACTCTTCGCCAAGGATCGGAAAAAAAACAAAGAAAACAAGTGCCGCTCTCACATCTGCAACCAGTGGCAGCCCCCTCGCCTAGTTTGCTTTTCTATTTTACCTCTACTTTTTTTGATCTACTCTTGAAGTCAATTATGCTATCTATATGTTTGGATAATTTTGCTTTCCTCTTTGCGGTGGAATCTTTAACTTGGCAGCAACAAAGAATTAAGGAGATTTGAAGAGATTACTGGTAGAATTTGTGGCTGCCATGTAAGAGGAGGTCGAGGTGTGCACTTCCACAACCTCCATTTTACTAACAAATGTGGAGTTTTGATCCTGTGGCCTTCAAAGGCCTTGCAGTACTACACACTCATCATTAGTGCAGCTGTTTTGACATTTTCATGCCATCTCCATAACATCTGTTGATCATGTTTCAATTTATCTTCATTATTCTGGTAGAGAAGTTTATCCTCCCTTTAGCAGAAGTTGAAGAGTGGTTAAAATAAGTCCAAATAGAAAGAAAGAAAGATTAAGATTAACCCTAGGAACGTTGAACCAGTCCAGAACTAATTAATTGCAAGTTGCAAAGTAATAAAGAATCTTAATAACCCACCAAATTATCCGATTCAGATCTGCATCTACCACACAGCATGATAGGTAACAAGTTTGGCAGCACCTAGAGTTCCTCCAAACCCTTCAGCAAATCAGGAGTAATACCACATATACTTGATTAAATCCTCTAACAGTAGAACAAATACTTGAATGGCGCCGTAAATAATCAATAATATTACCTTTAACACATCCAAATCTGACACCTGCCAGTCTTACCAGCTCAAGATAATTGTAGCATTAGCTTTCCACGGGTACTGAAGAAGCTAGGAGGAACTCAGGGTGACCCCAAACAAACTCATTGCCCATTTCTAATCAACTTCCGATGAATATTTCAGTTTGTCGACATAGCTAACATATATATGCCTCCTGCCGTGTCCTCCTCCTCCTATATATATATATAACTGCCTCTGGATCTGTCAAGGACTGTATGGTTTATTTTCAACCGTGATAAAACTACGTTTTAGGCGAACCTAGCCCATGTTGCGATCTGGTTCTGGATGACCCTTCTACTAGATTCATTGAACTTGGACATTTTCTCAGGCTCTACTGGTTCTCGTACCAATTGACCCGAGTGTAATCTTAAATACCACTCTTAATAAGATATATACTAATTATTTCACCCGTGCTTTCGTGGGTTGACTAATTTTTTTTTGAAAAAAAATAAATATGCAACTTTATTAAATGTGTTTTTTTAAAAAGAATTATAATTAAAAATTAAAAAGTGCATTTAATTAAATAAATCGAGAATCATTTGTGTCAATAAATACAAAAATCAAAGTGTTAATGTGTCTATTCAACTCGTCTTATTGTAGGTCAAATAATTTTTTTTAACACAAAAGAATTAAGGTTTAGGTGTTATTAACGTATTTTTTTAACATCGGGTAAACAATATAATCATGAATTAAAAGGTTAATGCTTATATATAATAAAATATAGTAAAAATTATATACCTTAATAAAAATATATAAGTTCTCAAGTTAATTTTTAACGTAGCAGAAGAATAAAACAATGTTCTGATTGCTACATAGAAACACCATTTCCTTATTTTTTGTATAATAATTTTTTTTAAAAAAAAAATATAAAGAAAAAAATTGAAAAACATATTACAAAAAAATAAAAGATAAGAATAAAAGGAACAATATAAATAGGCTAAGAGTAGAGTGATAAATATTGAAAATGTAAAAAATACAAAATAATAGTTTTTTTTTCTTTGTCTCTAAGTTATCTAATTAATGGTTGAGATTTATTTTTGAAATCCAATGGTTATTCTTTATTCGCTTCATCTTAAAGCCAAAGAAAATTTTCACCTATAAATAGATGGTTATATACACATAAAAATAAGGGCAGAAATTTAGGAGAGAATTTCTAGGTGGAATTTTAGGAAAGAATTAGTTAGGAAAAAAAAAAAACACCCACACACCAAAACACTTTCCCATCTACCAACTCAAAAACACCCATATAACACAAAAAACTTGTACCTATTATTCTGAAACCAGTTGCTAGCTACGCAAGGAAAAAATGGGTGACTCACACTAACCATTACTACAGTCCAGCCTCTCTCCCTGCACACCAGCCTCTCTCTTTTCCTCCACAAGTAGCCACCACTATCAAAGGAATCCACCAAATCACAAACACTTTCATCAACCCACAACAACCATTTTCCTCACTATCAATGATCAGAGTTTACCTCCTCTCAACCACAGTTTTGTCCCCTCTTACCATACCAATTAAATAGTTTTTCTCATCCACCTATTGACAACCACTCGAAGCTTAGTCACAATTTTTTATAAATCAAGCCATGCTTTTCTTATACCCACTCCAGCCTCTCACACCACTAAGACATATACTAAATCACAGTCCTATGTTAATAGCCATTAGCCACTAAATCACCAGAAACCACCAAAACCATAGTTGCCATCAGCCTTCACACCATCTGCCACAACTTCTAATAAAGCTTTGACTGACAGCTCTTCCTTATCGCCATCAGCAGCACCGTCGACCACAAACTCTCCCTTTCCAAAACAAAAGAAAACCACCAATCTATCATTTACCTGAAACCCATATAAACAAAACCAAAGCCTTCACCCATTTCTCATTCACTATCCAAGGTCAGCACCACCATAGACCCCCTAACCTAGTTGCAACAAAATCAGTCGCCATCAACACTAGACAACCCCATCTCTCTCTCTCTCAACCTCATCACCACCAACAGTGATGAGTTTCCCCAAGCCAATCGACCCTACCAACACCTCTCATCCCAATAGCCCCAGTAGCCACGAACAACAAAAGTAGCTCCCCTTTCTCTTTAACAAAATTAATTGTCTGAACCCTCACAAACTAACCTCTTTCACTATCAAATTCACTATTTATCATCTCTTCTTCACACCAGTAGGAGCCAACAACCTCCATCGTCAATAACAAAGCCCAGTTCCATCTTGATAAATTTGTATGGAGAGTAAAAGAGAAGCAGATCTATGAACAAAAAAAGATAAAATTAACAGTTTGTTGTGTTTATTTCTTTTACAAGTCCCAATAAGAGTCACCATCAGTATAGGGAGTAAGAAAAGGGGAAACCGCTTTATATCCACCTATTTTTTGGGTTTCGCCTACGGTAGCAACATGTGAAACAAATGCACCACCATTGTTCCTCATATCCAGCGTGCTTCCTGAGTTCCCAGTAATCTCCCCAACTTGTTTTTGACCTTCAGAAGGTCCATTTTGCAATTCTTAAATGTTTAATGAGTGGTTTAAATTATTGTTAAATTTTAAATTTTGATGATTTGTAAAAAGTGTAATTGTAGGTGTGTGTGAGTAAAATATAGTAAAAAAAGAGAATGTGTGTGCGTGTTGCATTTTTTTTATTACTTATTTTCTTTTTGTGGTAGAAAAGATAAAAAATTAAAAGGATTTTAATTTATCCAAATGTTTTAATTGTATATAACCAAATCTCTCAAAAATACAAAAATCATATCTTGTTTAAAAAATAAAATGCATGGTATGTTTTTTTTTTTTTGCATGCATTTTGGATTTAACAATCAGTTTATTGAATCCATAAGAATTTGATCAATATTCCTATAATCACTAAAATTTTAATTCATGAGAATTAATGGTTAATATTTTGGTATAAATGTTGGATCTACAAGTAGGCTAGTATTTAAATATCAAGAATTACCCTGAAATTTCTCAGAATTATTAGAATTATTCTGAATATTCACCAATTTTAATTGAGAGTATTTCTCACCACAACACATGAGTTGTGAAAAACACTCTCGTCTTTTAAGATAGGTGAACTATGTCAGGGCACCTACATAGATCATTTCCATAGGAATTTGTTTGGGCACGCGAGCCCATAATGAATTCTAAAAGCCATATTTATTCACATGAATGAATCTTCACCCTGAGCCATAGATTAACTATTAGTTAGAAACCCATCAAAACCTTTAAACAACATTCAGACCACACAATGCAGCTTACCTCAGGTAAGGTATGCTAAGGGTGTTAAAACTTTCTCTAGTTACAACCAGTCTATTACCTTGAAATCTCTAATAAAACCAGTATACCTGGGTTTTCTAGCGACCCTAAACCAAACAACTAGGTGACGACTCCCATAACACCCTGACTTCACGTGTCCACATGCGACAAATTCCTTAAGTTCAAAGACCAAACATTTTATTTATTGATTTTATTTTTTTCATATCCTAGTCCTTGGTTTGAGAGAGAGAGAGAGAGAGAGAGAGAGAGAGAGAGAGTCATTTGAAAATAGTAAAAAAGAGAGAGTTGTCAGTTGGCCCATTTTGGCCATAAAAAAGTCATTCCTGAAGTCAATAAGTTCTTTTTGAAGAGAGGAGTTCCATTGAGATGTTCACTGGCCTTCATCTTGCTTGAAAAAAGAAATTGATTTTTCAGGTTGATTTTTCATTTTGAAATTGATTTTTTATATATATTTAAGACCACAAATAATCATCTGTGGTCTCTAAAGTGTTTCTTAAATGTTTTCAGGTGAAAAAAAAAAGAGTTGAAAATGAGGTTTTTTGTCTAAGTTGGAAGCCCAACTTTTGACCACATGAAGTGACCTGAATGATCCAGAGATAATTTGTCTATCGTAACAAAAATAATAGACAACACCATCTTATTATTAAAAAAAAAACTAGGCAGATGACACATTATCTACCCAATTTAGAAAAGAAAAAAAGGCACAAACGTTAGGCCACCCTAGCCAACAAACTTGACATGGTTTCTTTTTCTCCTTTTCTTAAAAAAAAAGATATTTTATTTAAAGAAAGATTAATAAAAAATATATTTGGTATGTTATTTTATTAATTTTTTACACTAATTGTCAAACCCATGAATTAACCCAAACATGCTTAAACCTAATGGGTTAGGATTAGGGTCAACTGGTAAAATGCATGATAACCTAAAACCAAATACAATCTAAACTCTTAACAACCTAATTTGAGACAACATAATCAAAAACCACCTAATCCGATCCATTTGCCAAATCTTACTTTTGCAAATAACTAAATTTTCTAAAGTTATTGGAGCCTATACATGATTCCAAGCTCTAAATACAAGTTATAAATTACAGGCTATGATGATTAAGTCATGGAAGAACTTCATATAAAAATGGACTTTCCCTGACTGATGAGTTTGGGCCTATGTTGATCCTTCAAAACAAGTCCCTCATGGAATGTGGTACACTCTGATTCTTAAGTTAGCATTTAAGTTTGTTCGATCAAGTGGCAATCATGTAAAAATTTCAAAAATAGACTTTCCCTATATGTTTTCTAGCTTGTTGAGTGTTATCTTTATATAGTGTTGTTAAGATTAATCCCCTTTTTCTTTCTCAAAACCTGAGAATATATAGTCTTGAAAAATATCTATAAAATATATAAAGAAATATTTGGAGAAATGCTGGTGAAAAATAATACTATTCATGAATAGTAAACTAAGGTGAGCAAGTTCGGTCAGACCAAAACTCGAGCTTGGTTGGGCTTTGACTTGACAAGCTTCGTGGAGCTCGGTTGGGTCATGGCATAATCGAGACAAAATAGCTTGGTTGAACTATGAACAAAACGAGCTCGAGGTGAGGCTTGGTTGGGATGCCAAACCAAGCTTCAACATGTCTTTTTATTATTATTATTATTATTATTATTATTATTTGCCCCTGATGTCTTGTAAATATACATATTTGGAAGACTTTAAACAGTTAGAAAGGGAAAACAAATACTTACAGTATATGCTTGCATAAAAATGTTACCTGTGTGAGCATGCCTTTGAATGTTTGCCTATTTTTTGATTTTATGAGAGATATTGTCGATGTTTTATGGGGAGAGATTCATGATCCTTTTGGAGACAATAGTCACAAGGACTTGAAGAAAGTTGGTCATGAGGACTTAGAGATAATGGTCACGGGGACCTAGAAAAAATTAGTCATGGGGACTTGAAGACAATTGGCCACGGGGACTTGGAGGCATAATAAAGATTAATGGAAACTTCTCCATGAAAATTTCAAGGTAAAAAACTCAAATAGATAAAATTGAAGGTTGGGCATTAAAATAAAAAATTAATCAAAGATTGATTATCAAATTTTTATTTTTCTCTAACAAGTACTTAAGTTGCTTAATTGGTTGTTGAAGTTGAAATCGATGTACAAACTATTTGGACCATATTATGTTTATTGTGCTTTCTTATTCTTGTTATGTTGTATTATTGTTTGTTGTGTTGTGTTCTAAGATTAAACATATTAAATTGTTTGGTAATGAACTCTTTTATTATGTTGATAGTAAAATTACCTAAATTCAAACTATCATTAAGAAAATAACTTTACTTAATTTTTTTCTTAAAAATAATTAAATATTTTCTTTAAGAAACTAAATAAATTACTTATAAAATAAATTATATCTTTGAAAGATACACATATATTAAAATAACATAAGAAAAAAAAGCAATAATGAAAATATTACATAGTCCTTTTTAGTCATTAGAAATAGTAAATAATTTAATTAGGATCCATAAAGCTAAGATATAATATACTTAGAATAAAGTAATTGAGCTTAGTTAGTTTTAAAATATTTAAGGTTACTAACTATGTAATTAAATATTAGTTAATTGGTATGTATAAAAAATATTAAGTTTATTTTATTTTTAAAATATTTAAGGTTATGTTTTAAAATAAAATAAATAGTATTTCATCTAAAAAAACATCACTTCCTATATGTTTTGAGTTGAGATCTAATACACATTTAATCAATTTTTTTGAAAAAACAATATATTTTAATATCAAAAGTTACATGGTTGATTTTTAAAATCTTTATCAAATACTTTTTTTTATGAGTTGCATTAAAGCAAATTAAAGCATTAAAATTTAGAAAAAATTAGAGAGCCAAACAGACTCATAAGTTTGCTCAAGTTTATTTGTAGATGTTAATGAGTAGAAAATCTATTTCTAATTTATAGATGAAACTTAATTTTAAATTTTGTATTCTAGAAAATTAACAACGTATTTTTATGAGAAAAAAAAATATTCATTTGAATACTCCAAATACATATGATTTACTACCTTGACGTATACATTCAAACAATTTAATCATTAATTAAATAATTCAAGCTTCATTAGCTTATCACAAACTCCATTAAGTTTGAGCTTTTTAAAATTATATTTATATGACCCTAAGAGAAAACAAAAAGCGATATCATTTACAATACAATTATATTTGCTAAAACATTATACTAATCATATAACCCATAATTTAGTTATTTGATAATTCATATATAATCAATTATTTAGTAATTTGGCTATATTATTATAATCTCGTTTGTATGTTATTTTAATGATTATAATCATGTGCATTTAAATAAAAATATTAACAGATCTTATACTTATAAAAATATTTAACCCAAAATTTATATAATTTTATTTTTTAATCTTGTGATCTAGGAGATTTTTTTCCTAATGTGCAGTTTGAAGTTATCGAGCATAAGTTTTTATTCGACTGTTTGATTAGACTGTAATATTTCTAAGAGATCCTAGAGACCCTATTTTCTATAGGGTTAAACTTTCACAACAATCAGTTATTGGAAAAGTCTTTCGATATTTTCTAAAAATTACTATTTAGGATTTGTTGTATTTTTCTAGTTGGTTTATGATTCTTTATACTATTTTGTTTAGAACTCTTTATTTATTTTTTTATATTTATTGAGTATTTTTTCCTATCTTGTTTAGGTATTTATTACATTGTTTGTTTAGGTTAGTTTTTGGATTTATTTAAAGAGTTATAAACATTAGAGAGATAAACTACTTGAAAAGAAAATATGTAGTAATAAAATTCTGAATTAGAGTTTTTTTGTGATCTCTATTCAATATAAGTTTAGGTTATGGTGTTTGTTGTCTTTCTTGTATTGCTTCCATCTGTGTTAGTTTGTATCAGAGCTCAATGATCCCTAGTTCTTTTCTTGTTGTGTGTTGCAAATCACATGCTATTTGCTTATTGTGTGTTGGGATAACCATGGTTGGAAGAGGTCGTAGAGTAAAATGTGTTTAGGTAAGAGGGGATGAAAAGGTTCCCCCTCTAAAGAGAAACATTCAGGAGCAATTTATAGAAGACATGCATAGGCAAATTATAAAATTAGCCCTGTTGTTATTCATTTTGGGGCCCCACATAAAAAAATGAGAAAAAGAGAAAATACAAAAAAATTGAAAAAATATTGTAAGAAATTAAAAAAATATCAGTAAGAAAAATATACCAGAACGCCTAGAAATTTGCTGAAGATTGGTTGAGGAATATCAAAGTATACAAGATTGAAAAATTTAACAGTGTATCTTCGATTGATGAAGGCATTGACAAATAAATTTCAATCTAAGAAGGAAAATTCAAAATTAAATGTTTAAGGACTCAATTAGATTTTTTTCAAGGTTTAATTGAATTTATTAAGGGCTTAATTGCAATTCAAAAATGATTTTTGAAGTCAATTTAGACTTTAATTTGAAGTAATTAAAGTCTATAGGTCGAATTGCAATTTTTAAGAGTTAATTTGATCAAATCAAGGTATTAATTGCTTAAATATTGAAGTTTGACAACCAATTAAGGACTTGATTGAAGAAATCCAAAACCAAGAATCAAACTGAAAAAGGCGCATGAATGTAAGGGTTGAAATTGACCAAATCAGGGACCAAATTGAAGAAATTAAAAGTTTGTTGGTCAATTGAGGGTCGAAAATGCATAAATTCAGAACCAAAGACTATAATTAAAATAATGATCAACTTTAGGGCTACCAATTGAGTTAGGCAATGGTGAAATTGCATGAAATTAAAAGTTTAGAGGAAATTACAGATACAATTAAAAGCAATTAGAAGAATAGAGACTTAATTGAAATTTTCTAAATTCCAAATTAAAAACCCTAAATGATGTGTCGTTGAGACTCAATGAAGAGAAGGTGAATGACACCTCACCTGTCAGCTTGTATCTTTGTTTTGACAGTTTTGATTGAATGAATTGGCAACTTCAAACGAATAAATGTAGAGGTAATGACCTCCAAATTGAGAAAAAATGAATCTAAATAAAAGGTGGGCACCCGCTCTACCAACTTCAAATGGTCTCAGACGACGATGATGTCAAAATTGCTCTGACGAGACCTCAAAAGTGGGCAACCTAATTAGCCCTGATAGTGCAACCATCATGCAATAACCAATTTGGTTTTCGTGTGTTCACACATAAAGGCTCCTTAATGGGTTCTTATCGAGGGTTTACAACACTTCCCTCAAGATCAAAAGGTTAGAAATGGATTAAAGACCTTCTAAAAGTCTAGCAAAACCTTATAAATACCTCTTTCAAGATCAATAAAAGGGGCTAAAAAAAAAGAAGTAAAAAAGAAAAAGATAAGATAAAATAAGAAAAATAAGAGAAATATCAATAAGGAACAAAAGTGTAGAGAAACCTAA
>Ga0307515_10021976_pt1 | contig 11273 bp, 4 predicted proteins | sample 17_EM_MG_FD_194513 | JGI IMG/M metagenome (GOLD analysis project Ga0307515, IMG submission 194513) | Populus trichocarpa ectomycorrhiza microbial communities from riparian zone in the Pacific Northwest, United States - 17_EM | ecosystem: Host-associated > Plants > Roots > Unclassified | place... | reverse complement strand
TAAGGCCTAAGGGTATTAGGAGTATAGGTAAATAGTAAGCTTTAGTAGAGCGTATATACGTTATAAGCGGCCTATAAGGGCTAAGTATAGTACATTATAATGTCTAGGATCGTTAATTCTATATAGAGTCCATACTTTTAAAGGTTACGCCTACTATATATAGCAGTTATCCGACTAACCATAACGTATAGATCTAGTATTTGGGCTATAGGAGAAACCAAGAAAGGCCCCCCTAAATTACTCCTTAAACTACTTTAAAAGGTCTAAATAGCTTACCTCTAAAGTATAACAGGCGGGTATAAGCGAACGGCTATAGCACTGCTTAAGAAGGAAGCTAATATTCCCCCCCTATAATTATATATTAAAGCCGCTGTAATATAAAGGGTGTAAAGGGAGTGTAACTTTAAGGTTATAAAGTATATTAAGATACACCTAAATAAACTATGGAGTAACCTTAAGGTGCCCTATAGGAGAGCAAACTAATAACCCTAAAGTAGGGAAGATATATTAGAGAAACAGGTAGAGAAAGTAGAAGAAAAATAGTGCTATACTAAGGCCTAGGCCTATATAGAGGAGGAAGGGAGACACGTAAGAGACTAGTAAAGACAATAGTAAGAGAGAGAAAGGAGCTAAAGTAGAGTACGTAAGAGTACTAGGAAACTATCTACCGTAATATAATACTAGTTGGACCAACACTAAAGAGGTATATAGGAGTTAAAGGTATAGAGGTTATCTTAGACAAAAGGAACCCAAGCTATAGTATAGTTAACGCTATAGGGGGTAAACACCTAAGGGCTCTAAGAAGGCCTAATAAAGGTAGAAAATATAATAGTAATACTCCTAAGAATAGGAATAATAGGACTAAAAGATTGGCTCTACTAGGTAGGTATCCTAATAAGTAGCCCAAGATATAAATATAGTTAACTAAGACAGATACTAAAATATATAATACTATTATGCCCCCTACGCACTAACTAAGAAGTAATACTCTTAGTAGCTGGCATAGAGAACTATAATACACTACTCTTAATATAAAAAGGTCTTAAGGCGGTCACCTAGTGGCTTATTAGCTAAAATATACTAGACCAGTTCCGGGTTATAAAAAAAATGGTAATAGAAGGCAAAGGGGCGAGTAGTAGGCGCCCCCTAATGACTCTACAGTAGTAAAGTTAAGTTTGCGATACTAGCGCGTCCGTAGGCTTGTTACGGCAGCAGTGGTTCCTAAGAAGGTTAAAAAGTAAGGTAGTAGAGCTCTATAGGTAACTCGTAGGCGCTAAGTAAGTAAGCCCTAAAGGCGGGGAGATAGATTACGGGGTTTTCTCATTTTCTTAAATAGAGTTTTCTCCCTATATATAAATAAGGAGTAGTCCGCGTGGGCCTAATAGGGATCCGAATCGGACGTTAAGTAATGAATAATATATAATTCTCAATATATTTCAATTATATATAGCTATAATAGTTAAAAAAAAAAGCTAAAATAGGGTTGTAACTAGTTATAAATATATTAATAATATATTATAAACTAATACGCTTATTTATTTACCTTATATAGCTAAATTCTTTAAATTAAATTAAATATTATACTAATAGAAAACACTTCTATAGTTAAATACATTATATTATTATATTGGTATTATATTAAAAACTAATTATTATTTACCTTTATAGATTTTGTTTTGTTTTAAATAGGCTTTATAAATAGTTTAAACTATTAAAATTGCTATAAAATAGGCCATAAATAGCTTATATGGCCCTTTAAGGTAATAGTTATTATATTTAAAATATTTTTATAATAGATTTGAGATAGATATATAAGAAAAGATAAGGTAGAAGGTAAGGTCAAGCCGAGAGAGGAAGGTGGGGTTTTGTGTAGTGGGCGGAGGTTTCGCCTATCGGGCCGACCTTTTGGCGTGGTCTGGCCGACCTGTACGCACGGCCGCAGGGGCCAGCTTGCAGCGGGAACTAGCTAAACGAAAGACCAGGATTTGATTAAAAGAATGTTTGAGATGAATATCCTCTTCTTTCAAAAGTTTCCCAAAGAGTCATAATGACAGTTCACAAGGGTGTGGCCGGTGCGGGTCAGCCGTCCTGCTGGCGTGGGGGAGGCGCCACTTACGCTAAAGCTGAAAGAGTCCGGCTTAGGTCAGGTAGGGGTTTAGCGTTAGCTGACCGAAGTATATGCTACAATCTATTTAGGTACCTCTCCCGTACATCTCCCCGTAACTCCATCGCGCTTTATATCACATGCGCTTATGGGAACACAAACCTATCCAGGTCTAACGGTATCCATCATGCACTTCCGCATCTTTCCAGATTGTTAAGCAACAAAGATCGTTGGGAAAAACAACTTTAGGTGGATTAGGGTATGATCGAGCAATTGGATTCATTCCGAACTATTCGGAACCCCGAGCAACTCATTCAGCTTTCACTAGTAATGGAAAGATGGCGCCTGCTGCAACAGGAATCTCTCCATATCCCGTCGCGCGCAATATCGACATGATCGCACCCGAATGAGTGGTAGCCGAAATAAATGCACTGCTATCATTCTTAAAGATATCGCCCAAGAGCTCAGTCGTTCGTTTTACATGCTCATCGTATGTCTCTCTAACGTCAGGCTCCCAAAGCTCATCCTCCTCTGTCAATCCATCCTCGATCACAAACGCAGGATAGTTCTTCTGGATCCACGTCCGGGTACTCCGCCGATCGCAAGTGTGTACTCCCAGGCGTTCGCGGAGCAGTTCCTTAATTACTGGCTCGAAAGGTCGCCCTTGAGAAGCGACCAATTCGGCAAAGGCGATTTCTAGAGTTCTCAAGCAGCGCCGCAATGGGCTCGAATAGAATGTTCCAGGAATTGGAATCTTTGCCGTCTTGAATGCGTCGATCCAGAACGTCGCCGCTTCGGATGCTTGTTTTTCGCCTAAAGATGTGAGCGCTGCGTCAGCCCACATCAGAACGCCATCGCCGTCAACGCGGGACCAGCGTCTCTACAGTAGTTGTTAGTTACTGGTCAACAAGATCGAAAGAGATGTAATAGAAAGATAGACGACGTGCTTCCCATTCGGTCCGCCCGACGGATGCCTCCTTTACATTATGCACTCCTTCACCATGCCTAGCGATGTAGAATACCTTATACCGCACGTTGTCCGGGTCGGCTCTGTTGAGATGTTGGACGTAGTGTTCAAAACGCTCCCACTGGGTTCGTTCCTGCGTTGGATCGAACGTAATATCTGTTTCGTACGTTCGATTAAGAAGACCGAGGCCAGATCGCGTTGTCTGTTTCTTTTCAGCGGAGTCTCTCATAAATTGATTGTAACACTGACAGCGCGAAACTCCCAGCTTGCAGGGTCGTCGTCGTGCGAGAAATATCCTCGGAGGGCTTTGTAGGTCCATGTCGTTCGTTGAGCTGGTGGAGAACTGCTTCTCATCGTAATTCTGTACAGAGCGGCGAGTACTGCGGCAACAATAGCGAGATTTACTATCATTCGCATGCGAAAACGAAAAGCTGAAATGACCATCAATTGAGGATCCTTCTCGATATGTAGTTGATCGCTGCCTTGGTGGGGTCCAACAACTGCCAGATATCACTATGCATGACGTACAGAGGGTTGCTGAAGCTGAGATTTCGGGCGAAGGGGGGACAACCATTGAGAGGAACACGTCTCTTGGCTATTTCGGCGTTATTATGGACCGATGTGGTCGGTTTTCGTGGCGCGTGTTCACGAACGCTGTACAAAAGCGGGGGAAAGGGTTGCGTTTTAGAGGTGCATTCAGCCTCGTTGGGAGGAGCTGAACAGCGAAGTCAGCTGCAACCAGCTGTGTTTCTCTTCACTTTTAAGTATCACCCCATGATATTCGGATTCCTAAAGCACTCCTTATTGTTCATTTTTTGAGTCTCGAGGGTTGATAAGCTCGAGGAATACCTACCACTCTGAGTAGGCGGGAAACACACCCCCGATTCTGTAGGATCCAGTCTCTGGACCTGGCTACCTTGTAATGGACATATACGACGCGCTTCCTACCCTGAAGGATGCGCATGTGCGGCTGCTACGTGTGCAACTAAAATCAGACGTAACGGAGACAATTAGTTGCAGATTGGACGTAGTTCGATTGACGAACACGAAGGATAAACCTGCTTTCGTTGCTGCGTCGTATACATGGGGATCTCCTTGGACTGATGCTGACAGCACGAATGGGATGAAGAAAGAGACGGAGGCGGAAAAAAGGACGGGCACATCGGAAGATACTGAACTCAAAGGGACCGCGCATTCTGTGATGAGCACTACAGATAGACGAAATTGCCGCATTCTCTGCAATGGAAAGGACCTCATGGTTACTAAAAACCTCCGCGACTTCCTCCACCGCTACTCACATAGTCAAAAACCCCAAAGCCAAGGCTATATCTGGACCGATGCAATATGTATCAATCAAGATGATTATTCAGAACGAAGCCAACAGGTCAATCTCATGGCTGAGATTTACCAAGCTGCAACAGGCGTCATCATATGGCTCGGAGAAGAAGACGAATCGACTTCTCCCGCGTTTGCGCTCCTTGAAGCGCTTGCAGCTTTGTCTCAGCAGAAGCGGAGAGATCTGCACCCACGCAATGTATTCGCCAAATCCCCCAATATACTCGAAGACTTGGAACATTGGACAGCACTGGCTCGTCTGTTTCGAAGGACATGGTTCCAAAGAGCCTGGATCATCCAAGAAGTTATCTTCGCAAAGGAAGCAAGCTTGTTATGCGGCAGCCATTCCTTACCATGGGACAGTATGACCACTGTGTCAGATTTCCTTGCAACATCGAGTTGGGGGAACTATCTCAGCAGCCCTGAAGTTTCTGGTGTTGTAGGAAGGGGCGTTTCTTCGTGGCATAGCATTCCAGCGAGACTAGCTGCTATGAAAAGGGCCTGGGCATCACCTTTGAATGACGGGCTGCTCTATGCTCTCATCCGATCACGTTCATCGCAGTGCCAGGATCCAAGAGATAAGGTTTACTCACAGCTGCAGCTAGGAAATGCAAGTATCTTTCCACGATACAATAGCTCAATAGCAGAAGTATACATTACCGCCACCAGGTACATCTTAGATCACACCGATAACCTTCTCCTGCTTACATGCGTGGAGGGGGAGGATTTCCAAGAGATACCCGGACTACCGTCTTGGGTGCCGGATTGGAGCGTCACAAAATCCTTGGGGCTCGGGGTCACTGGATACTCGCACTTTTCAGCTGCTGGTGATCGTCCTCGAAAGTTCGCAGTGTACGGGGAAGCGGATCACCTGATATTGCTTATCGAAGCCGCGGAGCTGGATAAAATCACCGAAATCTGCGAGACAAAAGAGGAAATTCGACAGTGTGCGAGACCTTTAAAGCTATACCAAGTGCTCTCTACTCTTGATCCCGTGTACTTCACCGAACAAAGCCGCGAAGAGGTACTCTGGAGGACGCTGATAACCAACAGGTCAGGTGCACAACCTGTCCAGCGTATCCAGTATCCAGCTTTTGCTAGCCTCGAGCGGGCATTCCACGACTGGGTGCTTTGGAGATATACAGTGGCCTTCCAGGAGATGAGCCGCAGTCAGCAAACAGCATTTCTTGCATCCGACCCCGTTTCGGGTCTTTCGACTCCGAATGGCATTTTGCCATCGATTGCCGACATCCGCAACTGCATTGAGAAATCGAGCAGAGATGCAGATTTCTTCGACATTCTGAAACATAGCGCTTCGTCGTACGATCTTCATTACTCTCACACCAGGTTTCTCCGCCCTTTTCGAACGCGGCAAGGCTTCTTTGGTCTCGGCACGCAGTCCCTCAGAGCTGGCGACTCTGTCTGGGTCGTTCCTGGATCACGCGTTCCATTGGTTCTTAGGCGACAGAGCCATGACAGTCAGCGGTACCGACTCGTTGGTGGAGCGTATGTGCATGGATTCATGATTGGGCAAGCGTTGGGTCGCAGCGACTTGAGATTCGGGATGGTTAAGGTCGAGTAATTCTGTCGACCTGAATCAGGTTATCTTATCACCGACTCAGCTGCCTCCCATTGACTCAGTCATTGACTCAATTATTGACTCGATCATCGACTCAGTCACCTACCCCTTGTTTCCATTGCCACCCCCCTACCCCCTTCTTGTTCTCATTTCCTACACCTTTCCTATGTATATATAGAGGCTCTAGAGCCACCATTTAATAGACAGAGTCATCATTCTTTTCTTATAATCGGTGCACGGACTTCCGATTGACAGTTATGAGCCCGGGTTGCTTGCCGTATTGCCCCTATTTAACTATTTGATTTAATTAATCTATTTAATTAATATACCCCTTATCAAATTACTACTTATTACCAAATCCTTCGACCTTTCTGCAAGCACCTTTTCAAAATAACTTCTTAACCACATACCCAAGCTATTACCACGACGGTGATATTATCGAGCCAAGCTAATTAGGACGAATGGATCGACCTTATTAGGCTCCGAGCCTGAATAGGAGACGTATAGGAATACGTCGACCCCTCAACCAAACGGGATAAGTTGCCCCTATTAGTTGAACCAGTCTTTCCTAGGCCTTAAGACGTGAAGTTAGGAACGACCTCCTATATAGCTCTCTCTAAGGACGAGAAGGACGAGCTTTAAATTCTCCATAAGAGGTATAAAATAGTAGAGAAGGAATACAAGAAGCAGAAGGCAGCTTCAACTTCTCTACAAAGCTATATTACCGGTATAGTAGCCAGACATCTAAACACCTATATACTAGGTATTGACTCGGTATACGACATACTAATGACTCTTAAGGAGAGGGTTGCCCCTACCAATACTACACGTCAGCTCTACCTATCTATTTAATACACCAAGGTCAAAAAGGGCCTAAAGAATTAGAACTTCGAGGCCTGGTTACAGCAGTAGGAGAAGACGTATAACAATTATAAAAAGATTAAATTGCTAGACGTAGATGGCGACCGAGCGATTAAAGACTTTCTGTTAGCGGTAGAGCCAGTATCACCAAATTAGGCCTTAACGTAGAGGGTTAAATTTAACAAACACAACTGGGCTAAGGACCACGTAATATCCATAAATCGACTAGTTAATATCTATCGGAACTATTAATAATTAGAGATTACCCAGTAGAAGAATAGAGCTTAGCTTAGCGCCAATATAGTAAGCTTTTAGGGTAAGCCAATTAATAAGGCTCCTAAGGACGAAGCTCCTAAGGATAAGGCCCTAACTACCCCTTCCAGGACGGCACGGAAGAAAGATACCCCAATATACTACTGCGGAGCTATTTACTAGTTCCAGGACTGTCCTTATATTAACAAGTTAGTTTAACTAAAGGACTAGAAATTAGATAAAGCTACGGCTAAGAAGGTTAAGGAAAAGATTACCAACGCCCTAAAATGGTATAAGTAAACACTAGAGAAGGTTAGAAAGCAGTCTTTAGAAAAGGAAGCTCTACGGAGCCCAGACAAAAAGGAAGACAATAGTACCTTTTATGTATATTAAATAGGCGCCCATAAAGCAGGCACTAACTATAAGCTGTATAACAGCGTAATCCTTAACAACGGAACCACTATATATATTATCAACGATTAATTAAGGTTTATTAACAAGCTCTAACTAAGTAATAACTTTATATATACCGGGACGGGTATAGATCCAGTTAAGGGTATAGGGACGGCGGCAATTACTATCCGGACGCTATTAGGTCCCAGAAAAATCTTCTTAGCTAACGCAGCTTATGTACCAGGTTTTTATATAAATTTAGCCTACCTAAAAAAGTTTAATAATAAGGACATATAGTGGGATAATAAAAAAAACCTACTATACAAAAACGATTATAAGACGTTCGCATATTGCGAGCGCCATTATAATTAATTAACCCTAAAGTATAACGAGCTGCAATTAAAGACCCCAAGTAAGGCCTTATTCGTAATCTAATTATAAGACCCCCTTCCTAATTAGGAAGTAGCTAGCAGACTTTAGTATAAGAGACTAGGCCATATAGGACCCGACGCAATTAAGCATTTACCCCAGGAAGTAGGTAGTGCGAAACTTTAAGGTCCAGCGACAATCGACTATAAGACCTATACTGTCAGCAAAACTCACAAAATTGTATTAAAAAAACCACCTACTAGTAAGGCAACCAGACCCTTTTACTAAGTGCATATTAACTTATTTTAAGAGATCGTGGCGTATAACGGTTATATCTAGACGATATATTTCTATAACAAATTTTTACATTTAAACGAGGTTAAGACCTTCGCCTATAAGTTATTAACGACGTAAGTAATTATATAATACTTAAATAGGGTAGAACGTTAATATAACCTAAAGATCGCAATAATTTAAACCAATGGCGAAACGTCTCTAGGTAGCGAGTTCAACACCTAGAGGACCTAAAAAGGAATATTACTAGAACAGTCGGCCCCATATATAAAGTCTTAGAACGGTTCTGCCGAACGTTCTAGGGGGGTGATTATTATTAAGTCTTAATACATGCGGATTAAAGCTCAATTACCAGAAGAGCTCTGGCTAAAAATTATTAGGGCTATAGTATATCTAATTAATCGGACACCAAGCGCCCAGCTTAGCTAAATAACACCTTTTAAGAAGCTTTAGTCAGCACTAGGGCTCTTGCTATTAAAGCCAAATATAGCTTACCTACAAATATACGGCTGTAGAGCTTACCCGCTTAAATATAAAATCCCATATATATAAAAGCTTAAGCTAAGGGCTTATATTGGATACCTAGTGGGGTACTAGTTAACGAACATCTTTAGGGTCTATATACCTAGCAAAAAGAAGGTAATTCAAATAAAAGACATAACGTTTAATGAGCAATTACTCTATAACGACAGTTAGCTAGATCTCACAAATCTGCTCTAGAAACGCGCGGATTAAATTTTAGAGGTAATCAATATGTTAAATATCAATAGGACGCTTTAGGAAGAGCTTAATAAGACGTTAGATAAGACATCAAATAAGGAGGACGAGGTAGATATTAGTAGAAGTTAATAGGTGGATACTAATGAAAATCAAGATCAAGCGATAAATTAGGACAATAATATAATTAGCCCATAAGCCTCTAAAGACAACTCTATACTAGGCCTCCCTACCCCAGCTAAGACGCTAGAACCTTAATCAGATACTACTAATATAGAGCCATTAAGTACCTTAATTAAGCGAAAACCCTAATTTAAACTTATTCCTAGAGAATAAGCCCGCCCAAGATAGGAGATCCGCGGTAATGTGGGCGATGTTAATATTATAATAAGTAGAAGAACTAAGAAGCCCTTAATACGTTAAAAAGCTTACCTTATAGATATTAAGCAATTAGATACCCTTCCTACCTTCTATAAAGCTTTTACTACCGGAATTAAATATTACTAGAAGCGATTACACCGTAATGAGCTTCTATCACCACCTTGCAGCTAGAAGGAGCTTTAAGCTCACCTGTACAAAGATGGCTTTGCGGAAGCCGCCAATAAGGAATTTAGTGATCTTAAGCAGCGAGGGACATTTAAGACCGTTATATGGACAGTATCGCTTAACGTCTTACCTATTACCTAGGTGTTTACTTATAAGTTTAATACTAATAGATATCTAGTTAAATTTAAAGCCCGTCTTTATATATAAGGTAACTTATAATAACCTAGTAAAAAGAATATATATGCAGCAACCCTTGCAGCAAAAATATTTAGGGCTATAATAGTAATCGTCGCTGCATACAATCTAGAGACTTGGTAGTGCGACATAGTTAACGCCTTCGCTAATAGCCTTATTAATAAGACAGTCTATATTAAGTTTCTAGATAGCTTTTAATAGAAGGGCAGGTATCTACTCCTTTAAAGAGCCTTATACGGCCTCAGACGATCACTATTGCTTTAGCTTAATAAGTTCTTAACTACCCTAACAACCCTAGGTCTAACGGCAGTCAATAAAGAATCGTGCCTATTTTACAACGACTAGCTAATTATATTCTTCTACGTTAATAATATTATAGTAGCTTACCGCATAGAAGACCTACTAAAGCTTTAACTCTTTAAGAAAAAGCTAACGAAGAAGTACGAGATTAAGAACCTAGGAGAACTAACCTGGTTCTTAGGAATTAGAATCCTCCGCAATTAACCTTAACAGAAGCTTTAGCTTTGTTAAGATTCCTACATTAATAAGATCGCCAGCACCTTCTATCTAAAAGATTATCGTCCAATATATACGCTAATAAGTACGGATAACCTCTTACCTAATCTAGAACAGGCCTCTGAGTAGTAGGTCTATATATATTAACAAAAGGTTGGCTTACTACTCTACGCCACCTACATTACACGACCTAACGTCGCTTAAGCCTTAAGCAAGCTCGCAGAATTCCTTCGCAATCCATCGCCCCTATATAAAGCCGCAGTTAATCAAGCGATTGCATACCTCTATTAAACGAGAACCCTAGCGATCAAATACTTGAACAGGAATATTAGAAGTCAGATCGTCGTCTATATAAGCGACGCTATATTTAGCGATGATCCTATCAGTCAGAAGAGCACTAAAGGCTTTATATTTTTACTATTTAGGGGAGCAATTAACTAGCGCTCCACCAAGCAGAAGATAGTCACAACATCAAGTACTAAAGCTGAGCTTAAGGCTCTATTAAATGCAGCTACTAAATTAATTTAGTGGCAGCGCTTCTTTCAAGCTATACGACTCCACACAAATAAGGAGTATATAATTGGCTGCGACAACCTACAGATAATTTAACTGCTTACTAAGAACGGACCCTAATTAAGCACAAAGCTTTGTCACATAGATATCCACCAGCATTAGCTTCGCCAAGAAGTTTAAAAGGGCTCAATTATAATTAAGTAGGTCCCTACTACTAACATAACGGCTAACGGTCTCATAAAGGCCCTGCTAAGGCAGAAGCACAAGAGCTTTATTTAATAACTGAATCTAATTAATATCAAGACCCTATTGTAGTCAGATTTAACTATACTATTTAACCTATTTACACGATTTCCTTATCAAATTCTTGCTTTTAGATGGTTTCTATTTAGTTTAACACTATGGATATTTCCTATTTAGGTATATCCAGCTAATCACCTACCAGTTAATCAGCTGGGGGGGTGTGTCGACCTGAATTAGGTTATCTTATCACCGACTCAGCTGCCTCCCATTGACTCAGTCATTGACTCAATCATTGACTCGATCATCGACTCAGTCACCTACCCCTTGTTTCTATTGCCACCCCCCTACCCCCTTCTCGTTCTCATTTCCTACACCTTTCCTATGTATAT
>Ga0307515_10021974_pt1 | contig 11273 bp, 11 predicted proteins | sample 17_EM_MG_FD_194513 | JGI IMG/M metagenome (GOLD analysis project Ga0307515, IMG submission 194513) | Populus trichocarpa ectomycorrhiza microbial communities from riparian zone in the Pacific Northwest, United States - 17_EM | ecosystem: Host-associated > Plants > Roots > Unclassified | place... | reverse complement strand
CCCGCCCCCCCCAATTAACAATGTGGGTTGTTGGACACCAAAGTTGGCTATGTTGTCATGTGGATCCCCATCTCAAATGAGAACGAAGTCGTCGGAATTTAATCGGGATAAGGTAGATGTGAGCTCGGGTAGCTTCTCGCGAATCATCTTGGTTGCCTCTTTCTCTGAGATGGGGTTGGAAGCCGATGTATTTGCCGAACTGGAAAGAAGAAGTGAGAGATTTATGGGCTGAGAACGACTTTAAGTACTGGCGCGGTGGTGGTGCAAGTCCTAGAAACAGGTAAGGGCTACAGGGATAAGGGGGCTTAGGGCTGTGCCCCATACAAAGAGAAGGTCCTTTCCCAAAACGCTTTAGCTGTTCTCCATAAAATAACCTCCAAACTCGAGAATACTCCAAGCGTATCCCTCCACCCCCACTATCTCAAACGCTGGGAAATCTTTGTTAGAACCTTTAGAAGGTGTAGCTTTTTGACGAACCAGGGAGAACGGTGCATTATTGCGCTAAAGATGGCCGACGGACCTGAAGAGTCATCGTCAAAAGGAACCAAACAGAGCCCGTTCTTGTCAAAAAAACTCTAACCGCCGATTAACGACGTGCAACTCGCAATCCCTTGTCTCGTCCCCAGTCTCTCGTTGCCGAGTGAGCTTGCAACGAGAATGAGCTTGCGAATGAGGCTCTGGTGGCTGGGCACGAGACAACACAATCCCTTGCTTGTCGTTTTTCGAGCCGCTCTATTTGCGGTTGTAGCCTGGTGATGTAGTTCTCTTAGACAGAACATCTGGGCAAATTACTATTTTCGTGTCGGTTCTTTTGTACGACACGCTAACCATTCCCACTTCCACCTACCAGCTCATCTTTTCTTCTTCTCTCGTCCTTCCGCAAAGCCAGCATACTCCCACCCAACCGCCCTCTGCCAGAAATCACACCGATCATGCCTCGACTCCGGATGATCCATAGCCTGAAATGCCAGCCCCATATCCCTACCTTAATAAATTGTGCCACCGCTGCGGGAGGGTCCTTCGCCGTCATTGCAATCAAGTCCTTCTGTCTATACATCTTCGGATTTCCCACCCTCACAAAACTCGTCAAAGGTTCTGGGAACCCATTGCCAAGTTCTTAGTAACAAAGACAAGATTACGGCCATCCATGAATAAATATTGACGATAGAACGTGTAGGGGACGTTGCTACCGTGGAGTTTCGGGAGCACCGAGAACCAAATACCCATATACTCTCCCATATACGCATTGCGAAGTACGATGTGTTGCAGTTGATAATCCAGTCGCCGATGACGGCCGAGATACACTTAAGGTTTGCCGGGCTTGATGACGATGGGGGACTGGAGGGGGAGGGAAGGAGGCTTTGAGTAAGGTTAGTTGAGAACTTGGACGTTGGCCACGGTCATAGCAGGGAAGTTTGTAGCGAGCAACTCATCGACTTGGGAGTTGGAGAGTTTTGAGGAGTCGATGAAGAGGTCTCCCTCCTTGCTTGTATCACTAAAGAACACAGTGACGTTCTTCTAGGAGCTCCCCTTCGCCAACTCGGCGTCGGGAAGAGGTCGAGGTTAAATGTGTTGTCGACTGCTTGCCCCCATCCAAAAATTCCATACTGGACCAAATTTACACCTTTCATATTCGCCGTCTGCAGCTCCTCTGTCGTCTTTGTACGCAGACACGCCAGCCCGTCGCCGGGCAACCTGCGGCCGTCTTAAAAGAGTCGTACTCGGCCGCATGGTGCATTACATTGTATTTGGGTTCAAAAGCAAGAGATTGAAGGATTTCACGCTGAAACATGGGGCCCAGGGTTCCTCTGTTGCGGAAGAGTTGGTGGAGGATTGGTCCTGCGCCGCCTAAGGTAGGGTGTGTGAATATAAAGCGGGAGGGGATCGACGAAATTGTGGGCTTATATCATAGCCGTTACCGCCGAATTACTTTCATCCATGAGATACATGTTGTCCTAGATTCATGTAAGAGCAGCACGTTGATCATGGAGGCTAGTATGATCACGAGAAATCACGCACACATAGCTTGGTACATGTATCTTAGGCTCCGGAGAGTCAATCCTGAATTAAGTCACTTCGCGCCAGTCAACTTTGAACGTTGTTCATAAACCGTTTCTATGCTCACTACAGTCTCATGACTGATCATGGACATTTCTCTAAGCCTTTTCTGCTCTTTACCTTACCGCACTTATGGGTGACATAATGTGATGATAGTGATTCAGTACAGACCACCATCTAGTATCCGTGCACCTCGCCGACTAAACCGCTTCCGGAACGCATAGCTAAGCACCCCGGCCCAAAGCACCGAGACTAGCGCCCTGGTAAGTTTCGGAGTGTATCTTTTAAGTTCAAGGCTACGCCCTGGTACGCAGAAATTAACGGGAAAGAATAACTAAGACGGCGATATCCGCATCTACATCTTTGTGATGCCGTAAAATATTTAGGCAGGAGGCAGTTGGCGGTTTGCTCGACCCGGGCCGGGAACATGGCCTTCACGACCTACAAAACCTTATCCGCGAGGATTCGGCGCGTGCTACTAATGTCACTACCCTAGCCGTTCAGCGGATTGAAGCCAAATAAGGTTGATTGGTCTTTTGGGGACCTGCTAGTAACTCTCGCCCTGAAGACCACTGCATCTGAATCGCAACCCGTTTTGGTTTGGCTGTGTTTGCTCCTACCTTAGTGCAACAATGTTGGGGAGGCCAAGACATATATCTGGTGGCGTGGGTGCTTATTGATGAACAGTAAATTCCTCGTGATCACGCGTACATGTGTATGCATTAAAGATGGACGGTCTTCCGGTATGTTGTTGAACTTTCTTAACAATGACCTGATTGTTGGTTTATATTCGCATTAGATTATTACTATCGAGGACAATGACTCCAAGATGGGACACTTGTCAAACTTCGTCGAGTCGAACGTTCAAGTATAAAGTCTTGTTCAATGAGTCTATCGTGACAATTGGAGTGGTATTGACACCCTTTCCGTATATATGGAAATTCAACTGACTGATTTGATTTAGACCCCTCCAAATCTTTGAAGCTGAAGCCGTTTCACAATGAAAAAGAGGAAGAAAAGGACGACTCCAAGGGAGAAGATGAGAATATGTCTTATGGTTCTGATATGATTAGATCGGTGGACTGTTATTTCCATGCAGATCCTGTACATTACGGAGTGACTGCGAATCATGTCTTGGAGAATATTCCTCAGGCTGCAAGATAAACCCAACACTACTGTACCGAGCGTCAAGGTACGTACGTCACGCATTACATTGCGGATTCCCCGTCTGAAGAGGTTTAGCCCCACTCTTGGGCATTTAGTGTTGGGAAAAATCGGCACGCTCGAAATCTCGTACGAATGGTATAATAAGGTGAGTATCTTATACTCGGTGCAACAGCTCGCTGGTGGTTCGAGTTTTAACCTTGATGGATTCTCTCGATTCAACGACGTTAGATGTCCTAGAAGGCCTGTGGGTGCAATGTGTTGGAGACAATGTTGATACCGCCTATCTGTCTGAGTTGGTTGGCAGGGATACGCTGTCGCTTTGGGGCATACCCCGTCTCGACCGTCTGCGAGAACTGAAGCCACTGGATCGCAGCGTCATGAAACCCGGCGCATCTGCATATTGAACTGCTGGAGGATGGATAGGAGTTGCTGACGCCATCCCATAGGTCGGTGTAACTTGGGTCGCGGGGGAGAAATCATTATAGTGTAGTGTAGGGGAGAAAGGTTGCAGCTGAGGATGAGATGTTGAGGGGACGTTTGAGGAGGAGGCTCTGTACACTTGAGACAGGGCGTGTGTACGATCAAGTGTGGTCCAAAATCATCCCGCAGGAGACTAAGGTTCAATTCTCTGCTGGGGAGGGATCAAAGACTCTTTTGCTGTTCGTACATACTAAGTATTGGAGCATGATACGAGTGATGGCAATTGTACCAGTGAAATACCGGAGTGCCTCAGAATTGACTGTTCGGAGATATCGAGAAGTGGATTTCTGGAACGGAAGGGAAGTACACACGCGATAGCTCTTACTCTCCTAGAAAACATGCCACTTCCTAACCGTCAAGAAGCACATGCACAGCCTAAATACAGAGACTTTCCTCCCCGAAAACTCTCCAAAGCTCACAAAGACACTCTTCCGTTTCAGAAACCCACTTCTTGATATCATAAGCTAAACTTTAAACGCCTCCAATGCACCTACTCATCCTCATCACTACTAACAGCCACAGTCCTCCTCCTAGCCGGCCTCACAGCAGGAACATCATCATCACCATCATCGTCGCTACCTTGATCTACCTCGACCACATCCTTGTTCTGTATATCCACCATTTCCACATCACCATCGTCACTATCATGGTCTGTCGCAGCTGCATCCTTCTGCACACCCTCCTCCTCCCCGTCGTTGTCATCATCCGAACTCACAACAACCCTCACTCTCCGGCGCGGCGTCAGTTTCTCAACCTCAACCTCAGCCTCACTTTCGCTCTCACTGTCCGCGCCAAAGATACTCTTCCCCTTTTCTTTTTCCTTCCCCTTCCCCTTCTCCTTGTCCCCAGCACCTTTGCTCCTCTTCGGCGCCTCCGCCTCCCCCATCCCTCTCCCAACCAACTCAGGCACGACCTCACCCCTTGCCAACCTCTCCGTCATATTCCTAATCTCCCGCTCCCTCTCAAAGAACGTTCTAGCCGCCTCTTCATCATCACTATCATCATCACTAATACTCACAAACTTCTCGCTTCTTATTATTTGCTTCTCCTTCTCCTTCTTTGTCGGACCCTTTTCCACCTCCATCTCCCCGCTCGCTTTCAGACGCTTATTCCTTTTCTTTCCCGGCTCCTTTTTCTCCTTGGGATGGATGTTGGTTGGGCCGCCGGGTTCGAATTGCTCGTCATCAGAACCATCGGATGCAGAGGAGAGCGTGTCCCGTTTTCGGGGTAGCAGTTTGCGGCGGAGGAAATCGGAGGCAACTAGGTCGCCGTCGAAGGTTGGGGGGTCGTTGGCATACTTTTGGAGGAGAGTCAGGTGCGAGGAAAGAGTGTGGGAGGAGAGGTGGGAGGGGAGAATCCATTTTGTATCCAGAGTTTCTTTGGGAGTTAGCCTGGCAGGGGGGAAGCGGGGTGGAGGGGGTACCATTAACATCGGTTTTTTCACACCCGAGCAAAGTCAACAACAGCCTCAACGTGCCGTTTTTGAACATAGCTATTTTCCGCTCGTCAGAGTCGGGGTTGATGGAAATATCTGGTGGGGGTGCTGTGGTAGGTTCAGGTGGTGGTGGAGCATCGGGATCTTGCCCCTCGGCTTCCAATACAGCACGAGCAGCAGCCTCGTCTTCCCAGAGTTTTCGCTCCGTTGCTGCCTTCTTGAGGACATCCTTCAGCCATTCGACGTGCGAGGAGTGATTATCGTCCAGCAGTGCGCCAACCGCAATGCCGATTTGTTCGCCGTGATCCAGGCCCTCGCCAGGTTTAATCTGCAACTCCGCAGCCGGTCGAGATCGCGGAACGTGTGCTGCCTTGTCGTATCCGTGCTGCAGGAAGTGGATGGTAGAGTTCACCTTGGTGAAGAGGAGCTCGACATACATTGCTGGCTCGGCCTCCAATTTCTTAAACAGTTTTCTAAGAAAGTGCTTTGCGAACTGGTCCACCTGTTTATACGCCGGATGACTCCTCGGTAACGCCTTAGATCCCTGCATCATCTGGTACAAAAGATCCACCAGATCCAACCTGTACAGCAGCACCTCCATCTTCCGCTTCTCAAAGATTCTGTGCAGTATTTTAATGGTCCTCATGATCTGGTTTGCGTCTAGCTCTTTGTAGAAGCTAAGGAATGCTATGAAGGTGTTGATGCAGCTTTGGTTTAGGTATTTGGCCTCGAAGCGCTGGAAGTCGAATGTGCGTTCTCGAACTGCGCGTTTGCTGGCTGCTACCATTTCTTCCTCGTTTTCTTCGCGCAGCTCGTCGACATCGGCGTCGCCGGTTTCGAGGGCGGTTTGCTTCTTTTTCTTGGTCTGACGCCGGCGGGAACGGACGAACATGTGTTCGTGCTGTTGAGAGTATTTTTCTAGTAACTTGAGGTGCACATGTGCCATCTCGGTGCAATCATCAAGCCATCTAGGATAAAGTCAGCGGTGAACAATTGAGTGACAAGTCGTGGGGAACACCCACTTGAAAGGTTGCTTGGTGTAGGATTTACAGATGTTATGAACCAAGTCCATAGTTGTCTCCTCATAAAATAGTCGGTTCTGAATATTCTCCGCAATTTCCTGGTCATCCTCAATGGGAGAAAACGTCATATCCTGAACTGTATAGAGGATCTGCGTAAAGCAGCGCATCCCCGCCTGTAGTTCCGTCCATTGCTTTAAGTCAAACCAATTGACCATCTTCCTCTGAAGAGTGACCAGGAATTCATGATTCAAAACCGCCGCAACGACACCAAAACTGTCTTCCTCCACAGTCGTGATACCGCGCTTCTTCCGATCCTTCGCGGCAACTCTTCGCCTGACCCTTTCTGCATCGAGAAACCAGGCGACAAGGTAGAAGTACTGCCGTGTGTGTGAATCAAGAAGTCGTTCGACATCGCGGTCAATGGCACGACGAATCGACAAGAAGAGAGGATTGAAGCCAGAGTCGATAAAGTCCTCGACAAAGGTCCTCAAATGTTTTCTCGCACTAGCATCTAAGCGTACGGTCATATCGAACTCCGTCTTCTTTGTGATCCCCTTCCGATCGCTTCCGGCCGACTTCTTATACTTCTTTGACTTATCCAGCTTTTCTAACCCGGTGGCTCTCCCCAATAATGCGTCCTGTCCAGAAACAAAAGATCTTGTCCCATCATTTCTTTCCACCCAAAGCGATGTCCCAAATCGATTGTGTCTCGTCGACGCCGTTTTGGATCTCTTCATATCATCCTCCATCTTCAACAACGTCGTCAGATCCTTCCCCCTCTTCTCCGCCTCTTCCTCGTCATTCCTAAAAAGCGACTCCACATCTATTCCTTTAACAAGATGGTAAATCGCCTCCATAACCACGCCATCCTGCGCTCGGAAATCGTCCGCAATCCCAGATGCGATAGTCAACAGCAGATCAAACACATTTTGTTCCGCAAACGCATTGATAGTGGCGCTCCTATTAATTTCCTCCCCTGTATCGTTCTCGTTTGGCATCGGGTGCTCAATAATCGTGATATTCCGTACCACATACAGAATGAGCTTTATAATCCCCTCGTCGCGTTCTCCGCGCTCAATCGTCGGCATTGCCATTGCGGGTAGTCCTGCACGGACAACATCCTTCAAGATTTTCCTAGACCTGTGCTGTAAAATCGCGGATTTGTAACTGGCTTGCGCGAACTGGAGGACGGGGATATGCCGGTGGTGGTTCATTGTCATTTGCTCGTTGTTTTTCTCGAACGGCCATGACAAGGGCGCCAACAGCTCAACTTCAACAATTAGCCGTAGACTGCAAAACCGTAGCTGGGGGCATACTGCAAGCCAATACGATGCGATGCTTCGGCTTCACCATCGTCTCCTCGTCTTTCCACATGCTAATAATCTCCAGCAAATCGTTCTGCACTAGCTTCATTTCGCTCAGACATCTTGCCACCTATACACCATCCTTCATCAACACTGCTTTTCGTTTGAGTAGGAGGTCCGGGGGCAAACATCGTATCGATTCAGTTTTTCGTCGTAGAGCTTTAGCCAGCGCCGTAGATCCTTGAGACACGCAAGCGCGTCATCTCCGAGTGCATATTTCCCTGTTTCCTCAACGGAGGCGCCTCCGAGCGCCGTGCAAAGCGAGTATATGTGCGCTCTCTGCAGGCGAGAGACGTTAGCAATTGTGCAGAGAGGTTCGAACAGAGGGGTACACACAATCAAAGGATCAACGACATCGCGGGATGGGGCATCTTCTGGGGAGTTCGAGTCCTCGCGCGACATAGTTACGGGAGAATGTTGTGGCAATGTGGTGGTGGTGTCGAGAAGAAGACGCGACAGCAACTCGGAAGCGCGTATAGTGGAGATCCCTGACACGCGCTAGTACTCTAAGTGTTTGCACTTAGACTAGAGTAGAGTAAACAAATCCTGCAATGCGGCAGTTAATAAGCAACAAATGTGCAGTAACGAGATTTGAGGTACTTGTTATCTCCATGCACGAATAAAAATAACGGCTTGGAAATAGTGGAGTTTAGCCATTGGATTGAGATTAGATGAGGTAGCAGGGATGGAGCCAGTTACTCGCCTCGACTTAGCAGACCGCACCGCCACTGAGGCTGATGTAGTCTGATGTTGCTTTAGCTCATGCCTACAATAGAGTACAGGCACCACAGGAATTACTCGATGTGGGCCTTCTATCAGAACTCCTGTAAACCCGGAGAGACTACCAACTGGATCAGTAGGACATCAGACAAGAGGCAGCAGCTATTCCACCCGACGATTCTTTCGCTATTGTTATATCGAATGTCTCGAATGCTATCTACCCCCATATAGAGTAATAGATTACGAATAGGACAATCCTCCTACGTATACAGTCGACTCTCGCTAGAAGAATGCGGCCGAGCCGGGATACTGTTTCTTATATAATGTTTTTGGTTTGGCTACGGGAGGTGAGGCCATGGCTCTGGGTATCCCTAAGGAATATCGCCCTTCAGTTATCTTGAACGGTTCGCTACACGGATTAACGAGTTTTATAGGTGCGTCAATCTACCGTAAACCACGTAGCAAAGGAATAGACGGCGCCGAGTTTAATTAAGATTTACTGGTTGAGAGAGCTTAATAGCGAAGTGGGTTTAACTTTGTTCAACCTCAACCATTGAATTCTCTTCTTTCATACTCAGGCTATCTGTATGCAAATGAGATTTAATACGAGAGCCAAGCCGCCCCCCGACCTGACGTACATCCTCATCCACCCCTTCCCGAAAAAGGGTTCCTGCTCCGCTCCGTCCCACCCAACCAACTTCAAAACTCGAGGCGATTTTAATGTCTATCGAAAAACGTTTGTTCCTCCCGTTCTTTGTGCTCCATCTCGTCGGCGGTCCTCTTGACTGGCGTCATCTTGTCGAGGTGGCTGCAGGGTCCATCGACTGGAGATCCCTGGGGATGAATTCGAGGTAGTTGACATGCCGGAGCACCTATGCGCGCATAAGATGCTCAACGTGGGTTTGTTCAAGAGGTGTACCGTCGACGATACTCGACCCAAGAACTCCCCCACCCCTAATCTGAGTGACTAAACTGGGCGTGGCTGAGTATGTAGTGGAGGCGATATGGGTGTGGCGAATCGATGAGACGAGCAAGCCAAATTTTGGGTGAATGGGAATGGTACCCTGAAGCAGAAGGTAGGTAGGAACCGACAGCAAACCTCACAAGCTTTGGAGAAAGGGAGACGGTGTGGGAGTACGTAGCAACTGTAACTGACGAATCAATGAACCAACTCCTTCCCTCTTCCTAGTTGCTTGTCGGGGGTATAAGGTATACCTTTTCTGTAGGGCCCGACCTAGGCGGGCTCCTGAGTCGTTGGTGTTGGCTGCGTTGGTATCGGTATTTGGAGCACGCCCGTGGTGCCTTGGATTGCGGGGTCGAAGAGGTCTGTTTGATGTCGGTGACATTGAAGTGGAATGGAGGCAGTGCTGGAGGGAATTAGCACGGCTTGCGGGAAGGAGTTGTGAGGGGTAGTACTGAATCACGGCGGTGAGAGGGGGATCGCTTTGTACGGCCTCGTTGAAGGCCCCAGGGGACCCCTCTCTACCTCCTCCACAATATTCTTCTCATCTTTCCACGCCTACACAACATAGTTGGTATAGCTCCATCTAGCAAAGGTCTCCCCCGCCGCATTGCGAAACACAATACTCGTGTAGGCCAGCGTTTTCCCAAACTTATCGCACTGCACCTCTGCCGTAATTTTGTCACCAGCCGAGGTACTGATATTAAGATCTGTAGACACCCCGTAGAATATAGTCCGCACGTGGCGACCGCAAGACTTCCCCCCAATTCACCATTGATGCGATCGTCCCCCCGTGGAGGATCGATAGCCGATTGGTGTGGTGCTGCTCGATCGGAAGTGTGAAGTGGACACGCCCGGGAGTGATTGCGGTGATGCTGAGGTTTTGGAAAAGCCACGGTTTGAAACCACTGAAGTTGAGGAAAGGCCCAGACCTGCGTCGGAGATTAATTATGTGTTCGAGGAACGGTGGGAGATGAACCCCGCAGACGAAATTGGGTGTTTTTGGGCTTGGCTTGGTGCTGTGAGAATGGACGAAACCGGGATCAAGATAACCGATAAGGCCCGCTATGGACATATTAGCCGGGTAACTGCTGTATTTGAAACAACTCTCAAGAGTAACTGTAAGTAAGCACCCCCACCATGTTGCTAGCATCGTAAACGATTCCCGAGATCCCCAGAATCTACTCCTACGATGTCGGTGTCTACAAGGCCGCCAAAATTGCTCTCAATAACGTCTACAGATGCTCGTATCTCAATACCTTCACCGCTTTACATTCCACCCCCTCACATCTCATGCGGCTCCTCCAAACAACTTCAGGGTGTTAGGAACTGATACCGGTGACTCTATCCACCTCTCCGCCTCCTACTACGGCGTTATCGGTTTCAAGTCTTCCTATGGCCTAGTCTCCCGGTGGGGCGTGGTGACATACGCAAACTCGTTGGACACAGTCGGAGTCCTTGGGCGCTCCATCGTGGACGTCAAAAGCCTCTTCAGTTCGTTCTACTCCTCGCCCGGTACTCCCCACCATAGAACTCCTCAACCTCCATGACCCCAACGATCCCACGAGAATCTCACAAGAGACGCGCCGCGGTGTCGGCCAACGCCTCAATGAACTCCACCATCTCGCAGCCTCCAAGACCGCGCGCCAGTTACGAGTCGGCCTACCAATTGAATACAACATCGCAGAGCTCTTCCCACAAGTCTGCAACATCTGGGAACGCACCTTCGAGTCCCTCGCCGCCAACGACGCCGACATCGTCCTCATCTCTCTCCCTTCCACAAAGGCCGCGCTGCCAGCTTACTACATCCTAGCGCCAGCCGAAGCCTCGCTGAACCTGGCACGCTACGACGGCCTACGCTACGGCCACCGCGGCCCCTCCGACCGCAGTGACAAGGAACACACACACTTTGCGCCCACACTAGAGTGTTGAGGTGCGACGGTGTAAGTGCGACAGTATAGACGCGATTGTACTTCCAACAGCGCTGAGAGAACCGTCACTGCTCGAGAAAGTCGGCGAGATGGATCAGGTCGAGAGATATGCGGGCGATGTGTTGACAGTCCCCA
>Ga0307515_10021973_pt1 | contig 11273 bp, 14 predicted proteins | sample 17_EM_MG_FD_194513 | JGI IMG/M metagenome (GOLD analysis project Ga0307515, IMG submission 194513) | Populus trichocarpa ectomycorrhiza microbial communities from riparian zone in the Pacific Northwest, United States - 17_EM | ecosystem: Host-associated > Plants > Roots > Unclassified | place... | reverse complement strand
ATCGACATCGACACCCCGGTCCAACAGAAGCGTTGCCACATCGGTATGACCGTACGCTGCCACCCACGAGAGTAGTGTCCGGCCATCGTTGTCCTGTGAGTTGACATCGCCACCATGCTTTAACAGAAGTTTCATCACACCACCATGACCTCTCGCTGCCGCCCTCAAGAGCGGTGTGTGGCCACTGTTGTCCTGCGAGTTGACATCGGCACCACGCTCCAACAGAAGCTTCACCGCATCCTCACGACCATTCGCTACCGCAAACGAGAGTGGAGTCCAGCCATTGTTGGCTTGCAGATCGACATTGAGATGCTCTAATAGAAGCTTTATTATCCCTATATGACCATTCTCTACCGCCCACGGGAATGGTGTCCAGCCATCGTTGTCCTGCAAGTTGACATCGGCACCACGCTCCAACAGAAGTTTCACCGCATCCTCATGACCTTTCGCTGCCGCAAACGAGAGTGGAGTCTGGCCATTATTGGCTCGCAGGTTGAAATCGACACCCCGCTCCAACAGAAGCTTCAACATACCTGTATGACCACCCATTGCTGCCCACGAGAGTGGCGGCATACCTTCTTTGCTCTGCGAGTTGACATTGACATCTTGCTCCAATAAAAGTTTCGCCACACCTTCGCGACCTTTCTCTGCTGCCCACGAGAGTGGTGCCTGACCCCATCTTGTATCTTTCGATTCCGCATCGACATCCCCACGCTCTAACAAAAGTTTCACCACATCTTCATGGCCGTTTTCTGCCGCCAACGAGAGTGGTGTTTGGCCATAATAGGTATCTCGCAAGTTGACATCGACATCCCGCTCCGACAGAAGTTTCACCACATCCTTATGCCCCTCCATGGCTGCAATGTGTAGTGACGACCGTCCTTCAATACCCAGAACATTAATGTCGACTACGGAGGTAAGTAGCGTCTCGCATTTCTTCAAGTCTCCGGCTTTCGCCGCAGAACAGAGCAATTCGTAAGGCGGGACTTCGGCGGTAGGCGCGCTGCCTTCAGATTGTATGTCCTCTGCCTGCGACTCAGGTACAGCCGGTGGGGGGGATTCAAAATTAGTTTCATCTGTAGTCATATGTTTCAGTTAATGTTATTCGGAATTATACCGGGAAACTTTGAACACCATACCCTGTAGCTGGATCATGCCATCGCCATCTGGCTGCTGGGTATGTGGGGTATCTTCTGCCGGTTCCAAGGATGAAGATTGTGCGGGAGTTGGTTCCGGTTCTAGGGGAGGAGGGGTTGGTGTGCGTGAAGCTGGTTCCGGCTCAGGGGGAGGAGGGGGAGGAGCGTGTGAAGGACGTTCCGGCGTTGGCAGCATGTGCATGGTGACAGACAGTCCTGGCTGAATGACAGATTCCCAGATCTGCGGCGAAATCACACCATCCGGCCCGCGAAGTTCGTAATGGCCTTCGATAACGCGAGGACCAATGTCGTCGTCGTCATTCAAGAACTCCTGTTTGATCATATCTCCAATACCCTATATGCATATGTTAGCCTCGGACTGTGGGAAGGCCATAGTGGCGAAAGCTATTCTTACAGCCCAAGTCCGGCACAATTCAAATGGAAACGAGAATTCCCTTCCCGTAGCATCCCGTAACCTCACTGTAGCCTCCGGCTCAGCTTCTGTAACATCAGCTACCTTTTCTCCTTCCCCTTCGGGTATCGGTGGTCCAGCATCTTCTCCATCGCTGCCCTGTGATGGGTTTGATCTAAAATCTAGATCACTTTCCCCAAGCTCTCGGCTATCCTCATCCGAATCGCCCTGCGCTGCCCCAGACACCAATTCACCTTTCTCCTCCGTCTCGCTTGGCCTGAGTACGAACAATGCAGTCTGTTGCATGTGACTCCCTAAGTGCTTTTGCAAGCGGAAAAATGGGTACATTTCCCCGCACAGCAGGCATTGCTGGTCCGATTCCGTGGGTCTTTCGCATCTCTTGACTACCGTCCGCAGGTGTTGTTCCCCATATGAGTCGGAGTGGTGCTCTTGCAGGTGTTTTTCGAAACCCTTCGCAGTAGAGAATACTTCATTGCACCTGTTGCAGTGCCACGACCGCCGATGAAACTCGGTCTCATGCTCGAACCATTCATGCTGACTGTCAAAGAGATGATCGGATTTTGCGCACCCTTGGAATGTGCAAACGTAAGGTCGGAGGTCCTGGAATACATGTTTTCTAGTGAAGAGTCAGCAATTGTTTCCAAAAACCTCCGTAGACCAGCCACGAGCGGGGACCCGAATCAATCCAAAATTTCAAGGAAACATAGCCATGATAAATGGACCAGAACATACTTCCAAGATCTGTGACCGCTAACCTTTATAATGGTCAAACATATCGGGCATTGAAAGGGACTATTGTCGAGCGCGCTTTCAGGAAGAGGCGGTATGCGAAGAGGATGTAACCCTACGCCACCAACAGATGATGAGTATGAAGTTCGAGACTGGTTGGTGTCTGAGCCCGCATCGATATCGAAGTTGTCATGTCTGTGAACATATATTGAGATGGTAGTTTCTGTTTTCCTCGTAGCAATGGTGGCAGTAGCCGGTGGAGCAAGTGTTCCGTGGTCTTTCTTTTTCTCCTTTGAAGCCTCCATATCTGCCATCGCATCCAGCTCGTCATTGACCTCACTATCGGCGCTCGGGTGTGGTACAATCTGCTGGGCATCCGTCGACTGCACACATTCATTATCTGTTTCCTTGGTGTACCGGCCGGCAATTTTGTCACAATGTATCTGGTAGTATATAAGAAGTTGACGGCGTCTAACATTTGCTCTTCCCAAACGTTCCTGAAGGTATTGCGGTGCGTCTCTGAACTTATTGGAGATATGCTGAACATCGTAAAATTCGAAGTGGGAAACATCGATTGAGGAACACTTTTGAAGGCGGTCTCTTGGCGCAGGATTTCGGATTGTGACGGAAAATTTGTACAGACAGGTAATGACATCAGTGATATCTTCCAAGGACTCATCCAGTTCGGCGGAATCCGGCTGTGTTGCTGAGGTCGCTGTTGATTCCTCTCCCTCCGGATATTCACCTTCTGAAGTTTCTGCGGTGGCTCCCTGGACTGATGAGCTTAACGAACAAGAGTCATCATCATCGGAGTCTTCTTTGCCTGAAATAACATCCATGGCTACGACATGTTATTCATTTCTTGCCTAAATGTGAACTTAAGAGAAGTTACCATCCTGTAAATCGGTGTCGAGGTCTTTCAAGAGCTTAATAACCATTCCCTTTACTTTGGACGCCTCGCGGAGACGGTAGTCCAGAGAGACCCGGTTTCGTCGATGAGCTCCAGCATTTTCCGCCCAAACTCTACTTGAAATTGAGCGGGCTGATTAAAATTACGCCAGGGGTACCTACTGGAACCTGCCGAACTGTTTACGAAGTACGCCAAAGAAGGGCTCTTGCTCTCCGCTGTGTGCAGACTGGAGAAGCTCGCGGAAAGACGAGATGCAGGCATTGTAGAGCGAGAATATCGGAACTTCCGAGCTGACAGTGCCCTTGAGCATCGTGAATAGTTCTATGAGTCGGCAATCAACCACGACTGGAAGCAGATAGATAGCACTGTATAGCAGTTGTTGACCTGATTAAGGATGGTGGGGGTGGTGGATCAGCACCAATCCGTCCCGCTTCAGGGAAAACCTAACCCTACCCCTCATTGTACTTGAGCCTCTCCCACTATCTAACGCCAGCGAAAAAAAAAGTTAGCTTCTGAACCCTTGCGGGCCACTCCGAAACTAAAAAAAACGTGTGACAGACAACCCTGTCGACACTATCAATAGCTTGCACTGTCGATAATTACTTAACTTTAAGTACTTAGGTAGGTACATACTTAAGTATTTACAATAGAAAGTTGCGCGGATATTGCGGCAGCATATTCACTAAGACACAGTCAAAATACCGATCAGCAACTTGAAGTTTACATATTAAACTGTCCTACTTGATGGGCAGTGTAGGCAGCCATCCCAATCAGTAGTCTGTAGACGGCTCTTGGTCGCTGACGCTAGCCCGCCAGCGATAAAAGCCGGATGACAGACTACCCGATCAGCATGACAGCTCCAAAAGCACATACCCCGCCCAACTGAATGCGGCTGACGTGGATTTATGCTCCACAACTTCGTCAAGCGATCGTCTGCCCAACACTTCTCAACATCGAAACTCGGCCGTTCTCCCGTTCTCCAGATACGATACAATGGTTACTGGCGTTGAAGCGGCAGGACTGGCCTTAGCGATATTCCCCATTGTCGTTCAGGGTTTCGCTTGCTATCTAGATGGTATTCGCAAGATAAAGGAGGCAAAAAACTATAGGGGGATGCTAAAGCGACTGGCCCGTGGCCTTGAAATGGAGAAGATTACATTCGAGAACACATGCGAGTTCTTCCTTGAGGGAATGGTCTCTGGCGAAGAGATGGTGGTCTTGGTTACTGGGGTCGGCTGGGATAAGCTGGAATTTCAGAGTACTCTCCTAGGACGTCTAAAACCGAATGAAGCGGAGGCTTTTATTGCGGCTGTGAAAGCTTTGACGGAATATCTCCGGGAATTTGAGAACGGACTCGGACTTGATCAAGATGATAAGGTACATTCCCGTGGACTAGAATAAACGGGTATTAATTTTTGCGGCCTATAGAATGACAAGCGGTTCCAAAGAAGGCAGTGGGAGAAGCTCAAACTCGTTCTGGATCAGGAAAGTCACAAAGGATCGTTGGAAGAAATCAGACGCATAAATACCGACCTTGAACGTCTAACGATGCAACGAACCCGAGCTCCCCTTCAGAAGCCTACCCCACAGTCGCATGTCGCTAGAGAATATAACCGTATACGGAGCCAAGCGAAAAGCCTTCATGGAGTTTTACAAGACAGATTTGAAGCAGCGCCATGTCGGTGCAACCACAGCGCGAGTCTTCAGCTTGAGAATTGTATGGACCAAGACAATCTTAGATTCAAGGTCCTTTTCAACTTTGCATATGTTCCTGCTGCAGCAGAGGCCACTTCTTCACGGGGATGGCGTGCATTGGAGTTCCAGCCAGTCGACTGTCAGGAAAACACATCCACGTCCGAACCATCCGAACTACCCGAAGCGGAATGCGGCGAAAACAGCGACGAAGATACAATATGCACCACTCTGGAGACGAGTCCCCCGCCCAAGAAAGATCTCCAAATAGGTATGCGGAACAAATTTAAAGATGGCATTGGGACCATCAAGGATAGAATGTAAGTAACCGAAAATATCTTGTATGAACATATGATCTAATCGATTTCAACCCAGGCGTAGCAAAAAGCCAAAAAAGGCTAGATTTTCAGACGAACCTCCTAAACACAGTCAAACGCAAGCCCAAGAGCCACCACTTCCTAAGGTCACCAGCACATTGCAGCGAATCAAAGACTTGTGCATTGCAATCAAGGAAGCAACTACCTCACATGCAGACTGTTGCATAGGATTCCTAGAGGACCAGCCGAAAGGGTTATGGCACCACATCTGGCCACCCACAACATCACCGTCCTCCCGCTACGATCTGGAGCCAGTGCCACTTGATACCCTCCTTATCCCCGGAAGCATCGAACAGCTTGATCGACTAGAATTAGGGGTAAAGATTGCGTCGGCGATGATGCAACTACACGCCACTGAATGGCTCAGCGAAACTTGGGGGACAAAGGATATCTTCTTCTTACACAAACCTAAACGAGGGCGGACGACAACTGGCGAGATCGCTCAAATTATCGAACCTGAGCTCGGGATGCCGTTCGTACGACGAATGCTTGGCTCATCGCCAGAGCTTTATCCATTACAGCATACTGAACATACGCCAGAAAAACCAGCGCTAATGGAGTTCGACAAAAGCCTCTTCTCTTTAGGCATTGTTCTGATGGAACTCTGGTTTGAAAAACCGTTGAAGGACCTCCGAATTGATCAAAATCAACCTAGTAGTGAGAATGCCGACTACGAAACGGCGCAGCAGCGCATCGGGTACCTTTTTGGGGAGGCCGGTCAAAACTATGGGCTTGCAGTCTCTCATTGCATCAACGGTCTTAAAGGACGGGCCGTTAAGGGCAAGCCTATCAAGAGTTTTCTCGATAATGATGACTTTAAGAATGACGTTCACGAAAATGTTGTTGGCCTACTCCAGAGGAACCTCGAGGTGAGTCGGAGCGCAACATGATCAATCATACCGTAGTACGCTAACAACCAATTGGTACGGAGTTAGGTGTTTTCGAAGGCATACAACTAAGAATTGGTGCTCATGGGGTATTCGCCGAACGAATCCAGCAGTTTCGGGATCTGATAGGGTTGCGCAATTACTTTAGGATTGACCTGAAATTTTTTGAAGTTTAAACATTGGGGTTTTCATTAGTGTATTCCCATGTTAAATTTTGAGTGCATAACGCTTCTTCAGCTACTGGGTGTATCTCATCTCATGGTCATATGTAAGATTCTAGTAATAGTTTGTTCATATAAAATACCTATTTACTTGGGAAGATGCCAACATGGAAGTGTCGGAGGAAGTGAATTTAACACGTGATATCGTCAAGCCGCATGCGTATGCCCATTCAGAAGCCTCTGCGGCTCACGATCCTCCTACCTTGCAGTCAATGATCACTAATGAGTCTGGACTAAGTGGCTTCGACCTCTGACGGAACAACCCAATGGTTCATGTAATGCTCAAAATCGTATTCTTTTCAAAGTGCATATATTTTAAACATTAACGGGCATATAGAGTACTTTTTAATCAGCTTCGGATTACTATATACATTTAGATAAGTATTATCAGACTCAAACCGACATATTAGAACCACCTCAGAAGCACAAACACAAACCCAACATGCTCTTCCAAGTGCATTTTTCCTACTCGATCAGCCTTAGGACTCCTTTTCATAAAATTCATCCCTTAACTCATTCAATGACTTCCCCAGTTTCTGAAGAAAATCAAGCTCCTTTCTCCCGACCTCCTTACAATCTAAACATTCTTGGACGAGCTTAGCGTATCGCAAACCTATTAGACGATAACACTGTTCTTTGCGACTTTCTTTTCTCACCACGCTCCTTAAGCCATCCAATTGCGAATCACCATTGAAGTCGAGTGCTTTCCAGCATCCCACTTGATACAGTACGAGCCCAAACCCAACTATACGCATGTTAAATCTGCCGGCGATGCCTGTGGAACGGCCGATGTTGCTAGTATTTTGCTTAGGTGGTTTCGCTCCAAATCCGGCGAAGAAATATGGGTCGAGGATATTAAGATCACAGGTTTCGCTACCGCTAGATAGCTGATCGTAATAGACGTAATTTTCGGCTCGTGCGATCCTATGAGGTAACGTAACGGTAACAAGTTGTAATTGTGAGACAGCAAGCAATGCAGCTAGCTCAAGGCGTTGTCCAACATGTATTGGATCTGCAAACTGGTCCTCCCGAAGATATTCTAGCAGTGTCTTTCTGCGTTCCCATCCAGAGCTGATATCTTGAAACACGATAGGATTGTTGTGTGACGTAGAACCAAGATTGAGCGAACCCAGTAACTTGAAGGCATCTCCGGCGCCTGCGTCAATCGGAGCGATATACTGTTGTAATTCGGAGATAAGCTGTTGCGTTTCGCAACTATTCACGGATTGGGTCGGTGACGTCTCTGCTATTAGAAGATTACTCTTCCTCGAGAAAGCTTCCTGATCACACGTCACATGCGCCTGCAAGACGAAGATTACCGAGTCTCCCGTGAAACTATATTTAGGAATATTGATATCATCCTTAACTCTTTGGTGATCGCTTGTCAGTTTTATCCCGAAATTCAGTATGCCAGCACTGTTGGTGGCTACAAGTGCCGAATGTAGTATTCGTAGATACTCCTGAGTCCGCTGCATTTCGTCGTCCGCTTCTTCTGACTGAAGCTGGTGAGGGCCAGTTGTAAATTCTATGGAAGAATCTGACGAAGACCGCAGGCGTAGGGCACTTTCGAGGAAATCGTTGCTTTCCTTAAGGTCTTTAACGGCTTGTATGAACCTTTTCCTATCTGCAATAGCCCATAACATCCGTTTGTTGACCGGTGTGGAGCATTGTAGGCCTCGCGCATCGACTTGTGCGGTTTGAGCGGCATATTTGACGATTTGAGTATTCAGAGTAGGCGGGGGTGAAGTCGAGGGTTTACTGGTTTGTCGTTGCGGGGCGCGCGAGAACAACTTCCTAAATTTCGACATTCTGGAGCGCACAGAGCCGTTGTGAGTGCTGGGGACTAGTGTCGGCGTCGTGGCACCGGACATTGCGATATATGGTGTTTGTGCGACATCTTCAGCCATGAATAGACATGCATAAGCAATGTGCCATATTAAAACAAGTAGGTAGTATAGCACTGACCTGTCTCTGAATACTTCTTCATCAAGTCCTGACACACCTCGAAGTTCGCCAGCATTGAACCCAGCTCAGAAACGACGCTGTCGCTCAGTTGCGATCCAGGTTCAGGAGCCTCAACTAATATCTGGAGTTGAAGCCCGGAAAGCACCTCTAATCTCGCCAATTGACCCTGCAGCTTTCGTCGTGCGATTATATAGTCCTGGCCAAATGCTTCCGTGACAGTGTACATGTGATAGGCTTTAGAACATGCCTTGATGGCGGGCCCGATGAGAGCTACTGCTCCCAGCGAGAGTTCAACCGTCATATTATCGATGGAATATATAGTTAAAAGTACCTAGGTAGGTATCTGCTGCGCCGTGAAACGCCCAGGCCAGTGGCGTGCAAGAGTGAGTCTAAGAGACAAAATTGCTTCGTTATACGTTATAGTCCGTCTCGAAGGTGAACGTTGTGGGAATTGGAAGATGTTGATGCTCGAGGATTGATCGATTTGAGGGGTAACATGCACTATGGCAGGATGAGTATACTTATGGTTGCACGAATGGATTATGGATATACATACTGACTATTTGCCAAGTCACCTGTGCAGAAGCAAAGGCGTTTGTGGTCTCTATGGGTTGATTGGATGGACTGCTAAATCGCGTAACAGCTACCCCGCACAACGATTGACAAGGTTGGCAATGTTCGTTCCCAACAGTACTGGTAACGATTCGATTCATCTGCACCATGGCCCAAGTGGTACTCGCCGGAACCGTTCTCAGCTTTATTCCTGCGCTATACAGACTAAAGGAAATTGCAGATGCTCTACGCACATGTACACAGTACGACCAAGACCCACGGGTTAACGCGATCCATGCACTCTTCGTCGCCCAACAAGTTCGAGCAGTCGACTGGGCAAACCAGAATGGAGTTAGTTCATTCGCGGATGTGGAGTCTTTAGCGGAAAAGTTGCCCAGACATTGGCAAGAGACGCTTATCGCCAATTGGAAAGGACTCATGCAATGGAATGAACACTCAATAGCGCAGTTCGCTAGTTACGGCATAGACCTCGAAGAACGGCAGACCGAAGGGGACAATCCCCGTATAGCCAATACAATTACGCTGAAGAAACTTAAATGGACAATTGATGGATTTGAGAGACTCAGCGAGCACGTGAATACTCTCAAAGCTTTCAACGACGTGCTTTGGGAATGTACCCATCCACTACAAAGACAACACCGCCTTATAGACAGTGGACATTCTGTAGCAGCTTTATCTATTCCAGCTGACCCTGTATCTATAGCAGGTACTACTCCAAGTATCCCCTTCGACAATACAACAAGTTTGGTGAACTCACAGGAATGTTGATAGGAAGTGCGCGCGGTAGGACACATGACAGATCGCACGATAAATCCCCCGCCACCAGTAGCGTTTTCTCCGGTGAATCTCATGGACAAAGACTTAAGACACTTTATGCGACTTGTGTTGATGTCATGCACTCGGCATCTCCATATTTGCTCCATCACTCAAAACAATTTGAGGAAGCAAGGATCCAATTGAAGCTTTGGGGTTTGGGATTATTCCAGCCTCCGGCCCCCTTAGATAATATAATCCATGAGAGGACAACCTTGCAAAGAATGATAATAGGAACTCTCGCAGATATTGCTATCATTTTAGGTTATTAATATATTAAACGCCTAGGAAGAGAATATTCTGACGAATTGATAGGCCACATATTGGAACCGATTGCTAGATCCGAGCATTCTCTTCGGCCAGTTTTACTTCGAATCGACGCCCAAGTTGGTGAAGACGACGTTGCAGATGAAGCGATGGATGAGACCATTTTCATGGGCGATGTCGGGTTTTGGGATGACTTTGACGATGAATCGTATTGGGATAAATTCGACGATAATCCGGACGTTTCCAGCCGTTGTATATCTCAACTCATTGCTCTTATCGATTGCCTATTTGACATTCTCCCGACCATCCGAGTGTTAAGGCACGTTCGATTCCTCGAACTAGAAGAAAAAGCGCAAACCTCTTCAGATTCTCTGCCAGTGATAGACAACGCAGCACCACCAGAGGATATCCACGAAGAACAAATCAGCCTGAACGAGCTAATTGATTTCGATTTCAAACTAGCGACAGCGATAGAGCGATCATTGAGAGCACACGATACTGAAGAAAAGACGAGAATAGTGCTTAAGCGCCTGAAGGAACAGGTAGAACTATTTGAGAAATGGAGACATGTAATGGAAGGGCAGCTGGGAGACATAGGACAAGCACAGCATCAGATTAGTGGTGATATATCTGAAAATCTTACTTCGATATGCCGTGGACTCGGTAGGTGGTTTAATTTATCAGTAGGCGTCATGGAAATTACGTTTTGACGAGTAACTAGGTTCAGTAATTACAGGCTCAGAACTATCGCCAGATATGTCGCCTTCGGAGCTACTCGAAAGACTAAAGAATGAGGTGATGAAGTTTGGAGATTCAAAAATTAGACTTGAGCTTGTGGATCGTGCAGTGAGTAGTTTCGAAAAAGCGAACTGGGAGCTCAGAGTGCTGCAGGAAGCAGCTTAGATATTTCGCGGTGGTAGCTGCAAAACATTCAGATGTCAAAAGTTGGTTACGAGACGTGATATATCAATCCCGAGAGAACAGAAGGTCTACCGGATGCGCAGACAATATGTACAGCCGATATATGCAGGGCTAGGCTCACCGTTATACATACATTCCCAAATGATAACAGATATACAATTATTCATATAAGGAGACGACATGTGTCTTTTTCGATTCTTATTGGTCAGAATTCTGTGGCTAAGTGGCTGATAGTGGCAAGTATAAACCACATGAACTCAGATCTAGAATGACCCATTAATTTAAGTCTGCAAGTTGGACTCTGACAACAAAGTGTCATATACACAAAATGTGTATAACTATACCTGCT
>Ga0307515_10021972_pt1 | contig 11273 bp, 19 predicted proteins | sample 17_EM_MG_FD_194513 | JGI IMG/M metagenome (GOLD analysis project Ga0307515, IMG submission 194513) | Populus trichocarpa ectomycorrhiza microbial communities from riparian zone in the Pacific Northwest, United States - 17_EM | ecosystem: Host-associated > Plants > Roots > Unclassified | place... | reverse complement strand
ACTGAGGTCGAGACAGCCTTGATAGAGCGGGGATAGATCCTGTAGGATTCAGTCTGCTGGTCGGTTGAGGTAAAGGCAATCCAGTCTGCTCCTGGATTAGAAAGGAAGTGGGAGCCGAGTTCCCTGAGAGCCGTTTGCAGCTCGACTTCTTGAAGCAAGACGACCCGAAGCTCTGCATCAAGGCAGGTAACAACTTGAGCATTAACATCCATCCCAAGTGAGGATTGAAGGAGAATGAGTGGCAAGTCTGGGATGAGTGCTGACGACGGGGCCAGTAAAACGGTCTTGCAATCTTCGATGTGGTCCACCAAGGACAAACAAATCGGCGGCTCCCTGGACGAATTTAGTGCCAACCTCGTCGTACTGGCGTCAATCACTCACGAGATATCATCTTTCCACGCCCAACCCTTCCAAGCCGCATCGGTAGAGAGTACGCCCGCAATTCCGGTCGGTTCGTGAGTCCGGACGAATGCGGGAGTGGAAGGGATGACAACGGTTCCGTTGTTCCAGGTCTGTCCCAGCCAGTGGTAGTAATCGGGGTAGCGAATGCGATAGGTGAAGGAGTAGTTCGCAGGCCGCGCTGGAACGGTGAACGTGGCGAATAAACGCTTCAGCGACGCGTCACCCTGGCTCGAAGGAGATTCTCCGACACAGTCAAGGCCACCAACACGAGGTGCACCGGCCGCTTCGTCAGGCTCTTCAAAAGGCGTCGCTCCCCATTCCCCCACGCCTTTGTCGAAGGTGGGGATATTGCTCCAGACCTCGATCACAGCTCCAGCGAGCCGAGCGAGTTCTGAGGGAGGGAGGGAGACGGAGAAGACTAACTTAAGGTCGTTTTGCCCGTTTCCAGGCAGTACGCCGTTAGTGACTTGGCCCAAGGACGGATAGAACACAGCGTCAGCCATCTGCACAACGGGAAGGGCGGCTATGAGCGTGAAGAGGTAAGAGGGTCGGTGGTCTGGGGGCCAAAAGAGAGGCGAGAGCCTCGATTCTTAAGGTACATGCTGGAGTTCGATCGTGCGGCTTCGCGCCAAACGCCGTCAAGCCACCAGGCAGAAACGGCATGGCCTCGACGTAATGAATGCGCTAACTCGCACACCTCGGCGTAGTGGAAGCAGGTCGGGGAAGGGGGTCATATTTATTAGGCGGTACATCCTACAAGCCACGCGTAGAATGGGGACAGGAATATAAATAAGGTTATGAGGGTCCGCAAGCGCGCGACGGGCGAGGAGTTCACAACAGGATGCGAAAGAGGGATGCAACGTGGCGAGGTGTTGGGAGGTGGGATGAAAGGGTGAGGGTGAGGGAGCAGTAAGCAAGGGCGGAATCTCTCAGCCGCTGGTTTGCTTGGCTACTGCGACCTTCACGGGGTCTAAGAGAGAGTCAGTCATTGCGCATCTGTGGGTGATTACCGGGATTCGGCTCACCAAAATACGGGTGGTCTTGCGCTTCTCGTGCCGTAAGCCGCTCTTGGTGGTCATAGCGCAATAGCTTATCGAGAAAGTCGATAGCCTCGTTAGAAATGTATCTTTGGTTCTCCGATGTGATGAACCGTGACCAAGGCTTGCGGGGATACCTCCCCAAAATATCATCGTAGTTCGAGTCGAGCTCGATGTCATACTTTTCTAGGTACGTGTAAAGCTCATCGGTTCCGAGAACTTTGGTAATCTTCACAAGTTGGTCGTAGTTGTCGTGGCCGTGGAAGAAGGGTTCCTTCCGGAATATCTAGATGGAGATTCCTGATGAATGGAGGGCATTTGTTAGGAGAGGGAATGTACTCACCATCGACGCAAACATACACCCAAGACTCCACATGTCTAGACTATAATCATACTCTTGGAAGTCAACCAGGAGCTCTGGTCCCTTGAAATAGCGTGAAGCCACCCGAACGTTGTATTCAGTTTTTGGGTGGTAGAATTCGGCCAGACCCCAATCTATCAGCCGCAACTGTGAAGAGAGGGTTATAAAACTAGGTTACAGAGGCCAGGCCAGGACGTGCCTTCCGTTGCTCATGGTCAATCATAACATTATGCGGTTTGACATCACGATGCATAATGCCTTTGGAATGGCAGAAATCCAAGGCCTACAAACACAATTAGAGACGGATGTCTAATCAGGCCTCGGACTGACTTTGAGGAGTTCAAAGATGTAATACCGGATATCGAAGTCAGTAAAACGTGGGTAGAGTACTTTAAAGTCGAGGTTGTTGACGCATTCGAATATCAAACTAGGGACCTTGGAGGTCGGATCGCGAACGACATCAAGGAGGCTGACGATGTTGGGACCGCCTGCCAAGTTCTGGAGGATCTTGATCTCGCGTTTAATCTTCTTCTTCTTGACGGGCTTGAGAACTTTAATTATGCACTTCTCGTCGTTTCTGACGTTGATCCCCTCGAATACCTGACCGGATGATATGGTGAGCGGTGCGCGGCTATTGGAGGTGCTTGGTGTTGCAGCGACGGACCTCTGAGTATTTTCCTCGGCCGACTTTACGGACGATTTCGTAGTGGTCCTGGGATCCCCATGTTACTGTAAGGTTGTCTGCAAGCACGACGCGTTATTCGACTATGGGAATGGCTTTAGGCCGCACTCGACGGACCGTAGTCATGCCACTGAGGACCCAGGCTGCAATCGGCGTGTGAATTCTAGACAACATGGATAGTAGTAGCAGTATTACCGTTCGTTGACGTTGGCATAGACTCTGGCCACCGACCGAGACGGCATCGGTGACGGAGAAGGGAGTAATGGGATAGGAGAAGGCGCAAGGTGGCCAGATAGGCTGGAGAAATGTGCAGAGGTTATTCGTGATATTCTGGAGAATTCTGCACAAGTCGCGGCGTACTTTGTATCACGGACTCTGAGCCGGATGTGTCCAAGTGTTGGCCAAACAGTCTGGCATTTCGTTTTTTTCGCCACTGCGTCACTGGGGTTCAACTCGGGAGAGAGAGCGGCTGCGTGGGAAACAGAATAAGCCTGTACGCGTCTTGAAACGCGAATCACTGTGCGCGGGCCATCCGTACGCGCAATCGACGCGTAAGCAGCGACGCAAGCCACAGCCCAAGCCACAAGTTTTGCCCCTTCGACTCGCCCACATCCACCCCTTCGCAATGCGTAGATCTTGTGCGTTCACTGCCGCTCAGGGCAGCGCGTTCGACGAGGAATACCTCGAAGCCCTTGAACAACGTCTTCGCTTGCTCCCCTATGAGACGGAATCAGCCGAAGAGGCCACACTTCTCCTCAACAAGCTCATCGGCAAGATGATCGTCGCCGCAAAGGCCAAGGACATCGATGCCATAGAGCGTTGGGGGGTGGGAGCCACGCGACAGTACGATACCATCTTGGGCGCATTCACCCTACTGACGTATTCATAGATGGGTCGTACTCAGAAGGGGAATAACTCGCCCACAACGTGCAATACTAGTGCAATTCCTCTACGAGCTCTGCAGTGCGTCGTTCAGTCCGTGATCAGAGCAGTCGTCTGAGTTTTTCACAGTTACTGCGGGCATCAAGAGGCGCCATATAAGATCATTTACAGCGCATATCCGCCACCTGTGTATCCTCGAAGGAGACGGCCGCCGATTCTTGGACACTACAGATCTCCAGCTCGATTGGCGACCACTCTGGAAGCTGCTGAAAAATGACCTTCAAGTTGACACAAAGAATACAAGGTAGGTATATATGGCCTCTTGATCGAGCTGTTACTCATTAGAGGCTATGCATTGTAGTGCCTTTCTGGACCTGGCCAAGAATTGCAAAGAATTCTTTGACCCCAATGACATCCCGGAAATGCTGGGAGAGGTACTACCACTTCTTAGTCCTGATGTATGTCGGTTCCCGGCCCCATCATGCTGAGATTGACTCTTCAAAGTCTGCCACAGTCGTGACCATTATCCTGTGTGCCCTCTTACCTCCTTCACGGCCACGCCTATACCTTCCTGTCCTCTTCCAACTCGGAGAGGCTTTCAACTCGCATATTGTCTGGCTTTACATCTTAGATCGGCTTGCCGAAGTGACTGAATCTCAAGTTGCGCTCAACTCCTCCACCGCAGAATACAAGGACATTGGTTTGTTTACTCGCGCAGAGTGGGAGCTTATCATCAACCGCAGCCTAAGTGAATAGGGAATCTAGTTCACGGCGCCACCTCTGATAACCGACCTAGGTTTCTTGTTGAATGCCATTCCAATCGATCTTCTTTCTCGGGGCGACCGTCAATCCCACATAGTAGCCGCTTTAAAGCACCCACAGAATCATGGAGGTCAGCCCACCCACTTCGTTTAAGCAAGTTGGAGGCTCAGTGAATTTAGATGCGATTGCTACAATCCTCGTCTACTGTATGGCCGTCGATGGTCCAGTTCGCCATTCTGCAGACCCCGTCTCTCCTGACGCGTCACTATCTCCTGGGTTTGTCGGTGGCTCCCGTGCCCTTGATGCCCTACACCAGTTCATCACGTCGAAGGAACTCTTGTTCCATCCGTCTAGCCCGTCGCAAGTAACTCGACCCGTATGTGATGAGTCATGGATGGCGGAGTAGCACTAATACCATCTGTAGCTCACCGTCCTCACCGAAGCCTTATCACGAAGGTTCATCTGGAGATGGGATGAAGAGCAATCTGCGACCGCCTCTACTCCCAAGGTACAGAGTACCACGATTGATAGAGAAAGGATGGTCCTTTAACCGCCACATAGGACAAACGCCTAACGCACGAAATTCGAAGTAACTTTGTCAGCCTCCTCTGTACGCCAACTTTAATGGCGATATTCGGCAAGGATCCAGATGCAACATCCCGCGCTCGTTCTACGCTCCGCAATCTAGCACATTTGGAACCAGAGATTGTGATGCCGCAGTTCCTCGAGCGTGCTTATACTGGCCTAGAGGCTGTGAATGAGGTCTGTTATTCGTCTTTGCCCTGTTCTACAACTCATTTGCTCAATAGACCCATCGAACTACCGCCGTGCTTGCGTCCTTAGCTGAAGTCGCCGTCCCACTGGTCTCAGAAGATGCTTGGTTTGGTGGCCAGAAGCATATCGTGCCACTGCTGGAGCTGTGCTTGCCTGGTATCGATCTGGTATGCCTACCCCTCCCTTCAGCTGCCCCGTATGCCCCTCATCTATCATGATAGAATGACCCAGTCAAGACCGTCGCAACTACTCGGTTCATCTCGTGCCTCCTGATGACCGTTCCAATTCGCAGTCTTGTGGGAAAACCCGATCGCGATGTGCCCATGTCCCCTGTCCTGGACGACGGCGATATTAACATTACCAGCGCCACTTCGGGCGAACAAGAAGAGGAGAGCTCGATGGTCATTGAGAGTACGGCACAATTCGAAGGTGAGCGCAATTCACATATCCTCATGAATGTCACCCATTGGGAGAATAGATTGGGTTATAGCGTTCTTCAACCGTTGTATCGCACTCTTCGAGTCCCTCCCGGAAGAGGGTGGTCGCAACAAGAAGACCGGGGGCAAGCAAGAAGAGGCAATGCTAAGCGGGATCCGCGAAGCCGTCGACGTCGTCTGTTTCCAGCTCTCCGATGAGATCTTCGACATTGTCCTCAACCGTGTCTTCCAATATGCTGCAAGCAACACCAAGCTCAATACTATGCGCGCGTTTACGCACCTCGTCCGAAGGCTCACGAGGACGAACCCCGAGAAAGCACTCGCAAAGTTCTTGCCGCATTGTACGAAGCAGGTCGTCGTCGAACTTGAGCATGGGGCTGCTAGCGTTGCCACTACTAGTACCCATGAAGCTGTTCATTCTGATACGGCTTTGCTCTGGAGTAAGCACTCGTCCTTGACACGATGAACCTCTTGTTGATCAGGGTCCCGTAGATCTATCGATCCTAAATGCCTCTGTCACTCATTCTGGGACTGCTGTATGTTCTCTCCTCTGTCGACGCTGATGTCGGGCTGACGATATCAAAGCTTTTGGCCTACAGGAAGGACCTCCTTAATTTCATTCCTATCCTCGTTGAGAAGATCAAGAATGAAAGAGCCTACACCATGTCCGGTTCATTCCTGCGAGCGATCTTTGAGGGTCTCACCTCGACGTATACACTCCATCGACAGTCATTGAATACAGACCACTGGAAATCCTCTGGTACAAGTGTTCAATGCAATTCCTTCTCTAACACTAACCCCATTGTAGCAAACGATCGGCGGTTGTATCGCCAATGGGGAAAATTCTACGATGCGAAGGAAGTGAAAATTGACTGGCATTGCACCACCGAGGAGGAAATTTCTTTCGTCCTCGAGCTGCTGGAGAACATTACCGGATCATCGCTCTCGGTTTTGGAGAGGCTACTGGACGTCTTACCTGCGAATCGGGACAAAATATGGAGGAACGACTGGGTAGGAGAACTCTTAGTTACCAACACACCTTTCAGGCTGATACCCCTTGAATGCAGTGTCGGCACCTCAATATCGCCACCAGTTCCTGGAAAGGTCTCGACCAACTGATCGTTCTCAACGAGAAAGATGTGTTGAGTGAAAGTTTCAAGGACCAGTTCGAAATTCCAGAGATGCACGAGAGTCCTTTCAAGCCCGTCTGCAATATGATTCTCTCTGATCCAACGGACCGACGATACCAGGTAGCGTTCGAACATCGCAAACGATTTGGGAGATTGTTACACCGGGCAAGTGTAAGTCTCCAGGAGGCTGCGGGAGAAGACCTGGTTGATGCTATCGCGGGTACGCGCATGGAATATAACCAAAGGTAGTCTTCGCTGACAATGCATCAAGCTCTTCTGGTCGCTATTGATACCTTTATGGAGCATTACGGATCCAAGATAGACGCTACTAGGAGAAAGCGCGCTTCTCTCGATGCGTCCCGCAAGGACTGGGTCTTCTGGAGACGTCAATACGACTTACCTCGGCTCATGTGGCTGAAGTTTGCCGAAGGGGACCATAGCTACCGTTTACAGTGAGTATTCTTCTAACTCACAAAGACGATACATAACTGGATGGCAAGGTACTTTGCTCAAACTCGATCATTCTCTGATCTTGAACGAGATCTACTTCTTGACATGGTCGAGTTCTGCAAATCTCCATACCTTCGAGTTCGCCGCAACGCCCAGGGCCTTGCTCTTGTCTTCGTCATGGTACGCATTGCCGTCTCATTCTCACAACCCTACTCACCAAGTCAAACAGGGTTCCATTGCAAGCAGCGGACTGATGGTTAAGGCTATGCTTGATGGACTAGTGAAAGATACGGACTCTGACTGCATCAAGGGTGCTCTCTACACTCTTCGTCTCGGTGACTTACCCACAGTGGCTGTCTCGAGGTTTCCCGAGAGGTTCTTTGTGACTTTGCTTTGGGGTCAGAAATATGAGAAAGTGGGTATCCGAGGACGCTACGAACTTCAAATCTAACTAACATCGCGCAGAACTCGATACAACAGCTTATAGGCACTTTATACGATCAGGGTACGTGGGCTGGGTAGTTTTATGTCAAGTGGGCGATAACATCAATCGTCGATAGGTATCAACGCCATTGGTCAAGAAGTACCGATCGAGCTCCCAGACAACCCCACGTTAATGCGGATTGTTCAAGATGTTGAAAACCTGTACCCTGGAGTTGACCAGCATCTTGAAACTCAAGCATTAAATTTAATGCCACAGAGAGCACAATACAAGCGAGAGTTGATCGCTCAATCTGTATGTTGTTGGTCTCTCGAGGAACTCATTGCTCACCTATAATCAGTTCCTCAACATCCTCAGTGTTGCACAGAGGGAGAATACCCATGTACGTATTGTCAGTTCTTTCCCCTTCGCTTCTAATTTGCAACAGTGGAGATATCGAGAGATGGCATTGCGTGCTCTCGCCCACCTTCGTAATCGAGAGGTTGTCCCACCTGTGGAATATGTCCGCTTCTTGGTGGAATGCACCACTCACACTCACGCTAGCATCCGCTCGCATGGGCGCAGGTCAGTTAAATACTGTTGAACTGATGGAATCTTGACTGAAATCTGTGTAGCGGCCTTGACGCGTGGTTCAACTATGTCCAGCGCCGCACATTTGCAAAGACCCGGGAAGTTCTGTGGTTCGGTGGAGCTCGCACACCGTTGAGCAGGGATATTCCAATCAAGAACACCGAAGAGTTTATCCAGCTGCAAATGTCACCCCTCATGTCCAGCGATAAATGGTTCGTGTTCATTCGTCTCATTCGAGTCTCCAGAGTAAACCGTCAATTAGTGTTTACTTTGATTATCATCGGACATTTTCTCTCGGGTGGATTCTTTGGAGCACCGTTCGTGGCAATATCCCCCAATCAAGCGATTGTTCTACCTTCGACTGGGAATCGAGCTCGGTACCGCATATTAGCGCCATCTACAGCATGCTGCAAGTGGAAGGATATTTCGAGAACCTTGTCAGGTACTATGCCGAGGAACCGAACCAGGAGACTAGCGCGATGGATGTTCGAGACGCGTAAGTGATGAATTCCAAGCGTGCCCCGGCATGTTGATACTACTGTTATTACCAGGTACATTCGTCACATTCAGCTCATTTGTAAAGTATTTCAATTTAGTGGTCGAATCGTTTGCTGATATTCGTAGGCGAGATCTACGGTCCATCATTCATGGAAAGGCTCTGCAATATAATCGAACCTCTTTGGAAAGATGATGACAAGTTCAAGCAGAGGGCGGCGGCTGAAATCATGATCGGCCTGATCGTTGGTGAGTTCACACGGAATCTTACTTTCGTTCTCTAACAGTCCTTCAGGAAGCCGGTTCTGGACCCCGGACGCCACCGCGACGCTTTGGAGCTGGATTATGGTAAGGTGGCCGCAAATATTCCAAAGGATGAAACCAGATACGATGTTCTGGGATGCCGTGATTATTGTGAGCAAATACCCCGATATCAACTGTGAAAAACTGACTGTGTATCTAGTGGGCATTCACCGACCGAGATCCTCGCCGAAGTCAACCTTTGCTCGATTGGGTCATGGGGCTTGAGATTGACTTCCAGACAGACTCCGCCTTCTCTCGTCAGCCGGATGTCTCTCTATAACTTGGATTGCACTAATTTCTTTCTTTAGTGCGAAAGGAATTGACTATCATATCGAGCTTCTATGCAACCGTGGTCCCTCGCTATTACGCGCCGCAATATTTGAAGTATATTGACCTAATGTTCAAGAACGTACAAGTGTCCTTCGAGCAGGCCCAGCAACAGATATCGTCCATCCTGCTGATTCTGTTACACTATGACGCAAGTCCCACCACCCTATTTATCACCTGTCGCCTGATTTCCCTGATTTCCGCATAGTGGCTGCCCTCTTTTACGTCAACTCAAGCCTTCATCGAAGCTTGTTCGACTACCGACGATGTCTTCAATATTCGACAGGGAAAGCACCTAAAGTACATCGATCACCTCGTCGAAGAGCTTCCACGTTGGCGTCAACAGCGATTGCCACTACCTAAGGCCCACCAGTCGACTTATGATACTGCGTCCGCGACATGTTCGTTTATACAGACCTTTTGGGCACCAAGTAGTTGACTTTTGCTCAGTGATCCAATTGTTCCTCCTGGCCGGCGCCACTCCTAGCTTCTACATTTATTTCCCATACCTGATGCCTCTACTGTGAGTTTCGAGTTTGGTGATGCGGCTCACACTGACATCCCTCCAGCAAGGAGTTTATTGCGGCGTCAGAAATCACGGACAACCCAACCCTGAGCCAATATTCAGTGATGATCACACGAGTGCTTCTGTGAGATCCCTCTTAGTTCCATAAATGTCACCACTGACTGATGGATAGAGCGGTGGCGAGTCCAAGCACGTACATTCAGCCCTTCTTTAATTCACTTGTCGACACGTATAAGGACTCTGCTGTACGTGCCTCGTTTTCGAGCCCTCCACTGTCATTGACGAGTTTGCTTAGTCTTGGCGCGTAAGACAGAGGACATTGATCCTGATTAGTGGGATCTACTTGCGATATATTGAGAGGTGGTCTGAAGGGGACGTGAACCGCATGCTCGAGGTAATGCTCACGAGTCTGGAAGATGAAAACATAGAAGTTAGGACCTCAACCTCAAATAATCTGGCTCTGATTGTCCGCTGTTCATTGCGAGGCCAAATCGGGAAGCTCCAGGTAATTTGACCATATGATGGGTACCTGCAAGATTGCTAATAGATCCTCAGAAAACGTTCGTCCGCAATGGTCGCCGGGCTGTGTTACCTGCACGATCAGACCCCAACTACGACAAAGTTCTGCGGACACGGCATGCTGCTGTACTCGGGCTCATTGCTCTCATTCGCGCTTACCCGTTCACTGTACCAGAATGGATGCCACCGTTGATCGATCATCTCTCGAAATATGCCACCGATCCGTCGCCGATTTCCAACACCCTACGTACCTTTGGCGCTGAGTTTCAGAAAACGCACCAGGTATGGGAGTGTTTTACGTTTACCCCCGAGCTGACCGCAAATGCTTTGCTTAGGATAATTGGCACGCGGATGCCAAGCTATTCAACGATGATCAGACACTTGCTCTCTCCACAATCGTATCTGGTACCTCATACTGTAAGTGAGCAAGCACTCTGAGCCGGCTCGCCGAGTTGATGGAATTTGCAGACGCCTGAGCTTGAATTTTGTGTCTTGCTCTCTGTCGCGTGTTCCATGTTATCAGTGCATCAATAGATATTGCCTTTCCGAAATCGGCTAGTGACTTGTGAGCCTACCGTTGCGGACAATCTCCTGAGGCGCCTCAATTGCGGTGTAACAAGGCAGCTGTGGGTCAGACGTCTTTTCTTGGGTAGTTTGGGGTTGTGTGTATTCCCCTGTCTCGTGCATAGCTCCTCAGTTTATGAGTGAGAAGGCTACCGTTGTATCTCGGTCCTCAATAATCCGAGATCTAGCAACCAACACCGAGCGGTCATTTGACTCTCGTTGGTTTCTGAGTAAGCTGGGGAGTAGCAGGACCCCGACCAATTTCGGGCAAAGGTTAAGTTTATTGAATCCCGGTTTCCGGGTTTCGGGCAAAAGCGGGCTGTGCGCTATGCGTTGTTTACATTTATTTCGGGCATCACGCAAGTTGCCTTCCGCGATTCCCGATTGTTTGTGAACCTGTGAACAAAAATACCTCGCGACATCGTGACCTCGCGTTAGGCTGTTCTCAACATTCAAAATTCAAAATTCAAAAAGGGAACAGGCTTGAAATTACGATGTTTGCTGTACACTAGCTACAAGACCAGCGAGCAATGTCCATCGTACTTAGCTTGTCGTTCCAATCCAACGCACGTGACGCCCAGGATGAGCCGGGTTTGTATCCCACAGCGCC
>Ga0307515_10021971_pt1 | contig 11274 bp, 7 predicted proteins | sample 17_EM_MG_FD_194513 | JGI IMG/M metagenome (GOLD analysis project Ga0307515, IMG submission 194513) | Populus trichocarpa ectomycorrhiza microbial communities from riparian zone in the Pacific Northwest, United States - 17_EM | ecosystem: Host-associated > Plants > Roots > Unclassified | place... | reverse complement strand
CGTCCTACGGTGCCGCGAACTTCGACGCGCTGGACATCGTCAACCAGCCCGCCGACGCCTCGTCCGTGCTCGACTCGCTGCTCGCGCTGGCTGACCCGCTCGGCGCGAGCATCGACCCGAATCGGCTTGCCGCCGCGGGCCACTCCGGTGGGGGAATTACCACTGTCGGATTGTTTAGCGCATACCGTGACGAACGTCTCAAGGCAGGCGTCGTGTTGGCCGGCACCGATTTCCAGGGCGCGCCCTTCGTCGGCCCGTCGGCGGCGTTGCTCTTCGTGCACGGCCGCAAGGACAACACGGTCACGTATCGGGCCGGGCACGCGGTCTTCGCCGCGGTTCCCTGGTCACGGGCGATGCTGTCGATCACCGACGGTGGCCATGTCATCGAGGCGGCCGACTTCGAGGCGACCACCGGCACCTCGACGGAGTTCCTGCGCTGGGCCCTGTACGGCGACGCCGCCGCGCAGGCCCGGATCCCGGCGGCAGCGGCGGTGGCCGATGTGGCGACCCTGGAGAGTCAGCTCTGAGAGGCGGTCCTGGATCTTCACCGTTAATCTGTTTTGAGTGACTTCCCCAACGTCTCCTCGAGATCGCACCAAACTCGCCAGCGCCGGATCACTGATGATCTGTGGCCTCCTGGCGGGCGTCGTGGTCGCCGCCGCCTCGTTCCCCGCCGTCGCCATGTCGGGCCTGGCGGCCAAGGCCGGATCGGAGACGTTCGCGGACCTGCCGAGCGAGCTTTCGCAGCAGACCGCGCCGCAGGTGACCCGGATCTTCGCGGCGGACAACAAGACCCAGATCGCGGTCATGTACGACGAGTTCCGCAGCGACGTCCCGCTCAAGGACATCTCGATCAACATGCAGAACGCGATCGTCTCCGCCGAGGACCACCAGTTCTACAAGCACAACGGCGTCGACCTCAAGGGTGTCGCGCGGGCGCTGGTGAACAACAAGCAGGGCGGTTCCAAGCAGGGCGCGTCGACGCTGACCATGCAGTACGTCCGGATGACCCTGGCCTACTCGGCGACGACACCGCAGGAGGCGGTCGACGCCACCAAGGACACGCCGGAGCGCAAGCTCTCCGAGATGAAGTACGCGCTGCAGGTGGAGAAGGAGCTCACCAAGCAGCAGATCCTCGAGCGCTACCTGAACATCGCGCCGTTCGGCAACGGCGCGTACGGCGTCTACGCCGGCAGCCAGGTCTATTTCGGCAAGAAGCCGAAGGATCTCTCGGTCGCCGAGGCCGCCCTGCTCGCCGGCATGGTGAAGGCGCCGACCTCGTTCGACCCGACCACCCCGTCGGGCTACCCGCAGGCGCTGGACCGGCGCAACTACATCATCGACAACATGCGGGACCTGGGCTACCTCACGCCGGACGCGGCCACCAAGGCCAAGGCCGTCAAGCTCGGCAAGACCACGAACCGGCCCGGCAACGGCTGCGTGTCGGTCGCGAAGAACAACTGGGGCTTCTTCTGCGACTACTTCTACCGCTGGTGGCTGGGCCAGGAGACGTTCGGCAAGACCACGTACGAGCGTGAGCGGCTGCTCAAGACCGGCGGCTACCGCATTGTCACCTCGCTGGATGTGAAGGCGCAGAAGGCCGCCCGCCAGGAGATCACCGACGTCATCAAGGACACCAACAAGAACGCGCTGCTGCTGGCCGGCGTCGAGCCCGGCTCGGGCCGGGTCCGCACCCTCGCGGCCAACCGCAAGTACAAGCTGGACAGCACGACGGACCCGCAGAACAGGCTGTCGTCGGATCCGGAGAAGGCCGCGCAGGGCATCCGCGGTACCTACCCGAACACGACGAACCCGATCATCACCGGCGGCGGCGACATCAACGGGTACCAGGCCGGCTCGGTGTTCAAGGAGTTCACCATGATCGCGGCGCTGGAGAGCGGCCTGGAACTCGACTACACGATCAACGCCCAGGCGCGGTACAAGTCCGGGTACATCATCGATCCGAGTTCGGACGCGGCCTGCCCCGGCACGCACTTCTACTGTCCGGGCAACTCCTCGGCGAGCGAGGTCGGGCCGTTCAACATGTGGACCGGCTTCGGCCGCTCGGTGAACACCTACTTCGTGCCGCTGGAGGAGCAGGTCGGCGCGGCGAAGGTGGTCGACGTCGCGAAGCGCTTCGGGATCAAGTTCCGGGCCGAGGACGACGCGAAACTGGCGAACGACGAGGCGTCCGCGAACCAGTGGGGCGCGTTCACGCTCGGCGTCTCCGCCTCCACGCCGCTCGACATCGCGAACGCGTACGCGACGCTGGCCGGCGACGGCATGTACTGCGCGCCCACGCCGATCCAGCAGATCTACACCCAGGACGGCAAGAAGATCGACACCGGGCAGCCCAGCTGTACCCGGGCCACCAGCAAGGACGTCGCCCGCAAGGCGATCGACGCGTCCCGCTGCCCGGTGGGCGACCGGGCGCAGCTCGGCAACTGCGGCGGCGCGACCGCGGCGGCCGCCCGCGGGGTGGTGGGGCACCCGATCTTCGGCAAGACCGGCACCACCGACGACGACAAGACCGCCGCGCTGGTCGTCGGCACCCAGCAGCTCGTGGTCGCCGGCTACCTGGTCAACCCCGACTGGGCCGGGCACACCGACCGGATGTCGCACGACATCGTGAACCCTGCCGTGTACCGGACGATGGCGGACTACATGGACGGCAAGCCGCAAGAGGAGTTCAAAACACCGGGCTGATCGTCGGCAGGCTCAGGCCGGCCGGTACTCGACCTCCGGCCGGCCGGGGCCGCCGTAGCGCGGGTTGCGGATCACCCGGCCCGCGTCGGCGAGATGTTCGAGGTAGCGGCGCGCGGTCACCCGCGACGCCCCGATCCGGGCGGCGACCTCGGCCGCCGACAGCCCGGCCGGTCCGGGCACGGCACGCAGCGCGCCGAGCACCAGATCGAGGGTGCCGGCGTCCAGGCCCTTGGGCAGCGAGTCCTGCTGCGCGCCGCGCAGGGTGGCGAAGACCCGGTCGATCTCGTGCTGGGCGGCCACCTCGCCGGCATCGAGCAGCTGGCTGCGGTACTGCGCGTAGCGGTCCAGCTTGTCGCGGAACGCCGCGAACGTGAACGGCTTGAGCAGGTAGTGCGTCACGCCGAGGGCGACCGCCGCGCGGACCATGGCGATGTCCCGGGCCGAGGTCACCGCCAGTACGTCCGTGCCGCTGCCGGCGGTGCGCAACGCCCGCGCGATCTCCAGGCCGTGCTTGTCCGGCAGGTTCAGGTCCAGCAGGACCAGGTCGACCGGCTCGGCCCGGAGCGCGGCCATCGCGGCGCGCGCGGTGTGCGCGACGGCCACGACCGCGAAGCCGGGGACCTTCTCGGTGTACGCGCGGTGCGCCTCGGCGATCAACGGCTCGTCATCGACGACCAGCACCCGGATGGCTGTCATGGTGACGCCGGGAGTCGTACGGTCAGCACGGCGCCACCGTCGGCTGCCGGGGAGACGTCGTAGCTGCCGCCGTACCGTTCGGCGACCTGCCGGACGAGGGCGAGACCGACTCCGCGGCCCTGCCCCGGCTTGGTGGACCAGCCGCGCCGGAAGGCGACGGCGGCCTGCTCGGGTGACATCCCCGGGCCGGTGTCGGTGACCTGGACGAGCACCTCGCCCTCCTCCTCGCGCACCAGCACCCGCACGCGGCGCGGCGGCGGCGCGGCCGCGACCGCCTCCAGCGCATTGTCCACCAGGTTGCCGACGACTGTGAGCAGGTCACGGCTCGGCACCGGCTCGCCCTCGACGCGGGACCGCTCGTCCACCGTCAGCTCCACGCCCCGCTCGCTGGCCTGCGCCGACTTGCCCAGCAGCAGCGCGGCCAGGGCGGGCTCGGTCAGCGCGCCCATCACCTGGTCGGTGAGCTGCTGGGCGAGCGCCAACTCGGCGGTGGCCAGGTGGATGGCCTCGTCGGTGCGGCCGAGCTCCACCATCGTCAGCACGGTGTGCAGCCGGTTGGCCGCCTCGTGTGCCTGGGACTGCAGCGCCTCGGTGAGCCCGCGGACGGAGTCCAGCTCGCCGGTCAGCGCCCGCAGCTCGGTGTGGTCGCGCAGGGTGAGCACGGTGCCGAGGATCCGGCCCTCGAAGCGGGTCTCCCGCTGGCTCGCGACCAGCACCCTGTCCCCGGCCAGCACCGGCTCGTCGACCGTGGCCCGGCGGGAGGTGAGCAGCTCCGCGGCCTCGCTCGGCAGATCGAGCTCCTCGACCTTGCGGTCGACCGGGGCATCGTCCGGCAGGCCGAGCAGCCGGCGGCCCTCGTCATTGATCAGCCCCACCCGGCCGTCCCGGTCGACGACCACCAGGCCCTCGCGGACGGAGTGCAGCACCGCGTCGTAGTACTCGTACATCCGGGTCATCTCGGTCGGGCCCATCCCGTGGGTCTGCCGGCGCAGCCGGCGGCTGAGCAGCCACGCACCGGCGGCGGCGAGCAGCAGCGCGCCCGCGGTCGCCATCGCGACCACGGGCGCCTGCCGCAGCAGCTTGCGGTTGATCGCCTTGGTGGTGATGCCGACGGAGACCAGGCCGATGACGGTGCCGTCGCCGGCCCGCACCGGGACGACGGTACGGATCGAGTCGCCCAGGCTGCCCCGGTACTGCTCGATGACCGTCCCGCCGGCCAGCGCGGCGGCGATCGAGCCGGCGAACGGCTGCCCGATCAGCGAGGTGGTGGGGTGGGTGTACCGGGTGCGGTCGGGCGCCATCACCACCACGAAGTTGGTGCCGGTGGCGTGCCGGACCGACTCCGCGTACGGCTGGAGCTCGGCCGTCGGGTTGGCGGAGCGCAGCGCGTCGGCCACCGCGGGGTTGCGGGCGATCGTCTCGGCCACCGAGGTCACCTCCTCGATCGCGGCATCGCGCGCGTCGCGCCGGGCGAGCAGCACGGCGGCGGCGGTGCCGCCGGCCACCAACAGCGTCACCACCAGTACCTGCAGCGCGAAGAGCTGCGCGGCGATACTCCAGCGTCGGGTCATGGGTGTGTTTCCAGTCGTGTCGTCGCGGGGTCGTCGTCGGCCGCAGCGTTTCGGCGCGGGGTCGCCGCGTTTTCGGTGCGGTGAACAGAATGAACGCAATGATGCTCTCCGGTGAGACCTAGACCACAGTCTGCGGCATGGACACCCAGAGCCCCGCCCCGCCGGTCAAGCGGGACCGCACGCATTATCTGTACTTGGCGGTCCTCGTGGCCGTCATTCTTGGCATCGCCGTCGGGTTCATCGTGCCCGACTTCGCGGTGGAGCTGCGCCCGATCGGTACGGGCTTTGTCAATCTGATCAAAATGATGATCGCCCCCGTCATCTTCTGCACGATCGTCCTCGGCGTCGGCTCGGTGCGCCAGGCCGCGAAGGTCGGCAAGGTGGGCGGCCTCGCGCTCGGGTACTTCCTGATCATGTCGACCGTCGCCCTGGCCATCGGCCTGGTCGTCGGCAATATCATCCACCCCGGCTCCGGCCTGCACCTCGACGCGTCCATCGCGGAGGCCGGGCAGAAGGCGGTCGGCACCGCCGAGGCCGAGACCACGGCCGAATTCATCCTCGGCATCATCCCGGCCAGCCTGCTCTCGGCGTTGACCGGGGGCGAGGTGCTGCAGACGCTGCTGGTGGCGCTGCTGGTCGGCTTCGCGCTGCAGTCGATGGGCGCCCGCGGCGAGCCGGTGCTGCGCGCGGTCGGCACCATCCAGCGGCTGGTCTTCAAGGTCCTCGCGATGGTCATGTGGGCGGCGCCGATCGGCGCGTTCGGCGCGATGGCCGCGGTGGTCGGCGCGACCGGCGTCGACGCGCTGAAGAGCCTGGCGCAGATCATGCTCGGCTTCTACGCGACCTGCGCGGTGTTCGTCTTCGTGGTGCTCGGCACACTGCTCTGGCTGGCCGCCCGGATCAACCTGTTCTCGCTGCTGCGCTACCTGGGCCGGGAGTTCCTGCTCATCGTCTCCACGTCGTCGTCGGAGTCCGCACTGCCCCGGTTGATCGCCAAGATGGAGCACCTCGGGGTCAGCAAGTCGGTCGTCGGCATCACGGTGCCCACCGGGTACTCGTTCAACCTGGACGGCACGGCGATCTACCTGACCATGGCGTCGCTCTTCGTCGCGCAGGCCATGGGCGACCCGCTGTCGGTGAGCGAGCAGATCTCCCTGCTGGTCTTCATGATCATTGCCTCCAAGGGCGCCGCCGGGGTCACCGGCGCCGGCCTGGCCACGCTGGCCGGCGGGCTGCAGAGCCACCGCCCGGAGTTGCTCGACGGCGTGGGCCTGATCGTGGGCATCGACCGGTTCATGTCCGAGGCCCGGGCGCTGACGAACTTCGCGGGCAACGCGGTCGCCACCGTGCTGATCGGCACCTGGACCCGCGAGATCGACCGGGACCGCGCCCTGACGGTGCTGGACGGCGGCGACCCGTTCGACGAGTCGACGATGCTCGACGAGGACGACTCGGATCCCGCGCCCGCGGCCGGGCCCGCGGAGCCGGCCGCCGTCAAGGCCGGCTGAGACCCGCCACCCCGTCGCTGCCGAACCCTTACTGCCCCCAGGCGCGGCGGGGTGGCGTTCCACCCGACTCTTCGATCTGCGTCTATGCGCGATTTCCGCACCGGACATGTACAGGGCTCCGTCGATCTCATACATTGCCCACGGTCTATCAATTTCGGATCGTGGGAGCAGGCATGCTCGGTAAGGGCAAGATCGCGGCCGCGCTGACGGTATCGCTGGCGTCCATCGCTCTGGTGGCACCGGCACCCGCCGGCGCGGCTATCGGCCGGGCGGAGCTGGCGCTGCGCTGGGCGCCCATCCACTACCAGGACGTCGACGCCACCGGCAGCCACGCGCTGGGCGGCAAGTCGGACTACATCACCCGGGTCGACTTCGACGGCGACCTGAACGGGCGCAACAACTGGGACCGCACGGGCGAGTCCGGCGTCTCACTCGCGGCGGCGGCCTACTACTCCGTCGCGGAGACGAGCACCCACTGGTACCTCACGTACTTCTTCTTCCACCCGCGCGACTGGGTGGACCACCCCTTCTTCGAAACCGAGCACGAGAACGACGGCGAGGGCGTGCTGCTCGCGGTGCAGAAGGACGGCTCAACGTACGGAGTGCTGCGCTCCGCGGCGACCGTGGCACACACCAACTTCTACTCGTACACGCCGAGCGGCAGCAGCTGGACGGGCGGCCGGGAGTCGGTCGACGGCACGATCCAACTGCAGTCGTCACCGCACGACTCGTTCTCGCACCCGGTGACCGCCCAGGAGGTCCAGGGCCACGGCCTGAAGGCCTACCCGCAGTACACGATCAACGGCGACGGCCTCGTGTACTACCCGTCCACCCAGGGCGAGACGCCAAGCAGCGGCAACGACCGGGACGTGCGGTACGAGCTGATCGACATCTTCGCGAGCGGCGGACTCTGGGCGAACCGCACCAACCCGAGCCTGTTCGCCAGCCTGGGCACGTTCGCGGGCGACACGTCCGGCGACTGCGGCGTGGGCACGTTCTCCTGCGGCACCAACTCGGCCAACGCGCCGTGGGGCTGGGACGACGGCGACGACCTGCCCGGCCGGGGCGAGATCGCCACGGACCCGGCGAAGCTGTCGGCCGAGTACTTCACGATCCCGGGGGAGCTGTCGCGGTCGTACACGTACAACCCGTACGCGAGCGAGGCAGCAGCCCTGCGCGAGGCGGCCAGGTTGGCCCCGCCGGTAACGGACTGACCAGACCGAGGTGACCGGCGGCCGGGAGCAATCCCGGCCGCCCTGCCAGTGGATCGAGCTGTCGGGCTTGCTCGCGCTTACCATCCCGCTGGCCGGGTTCGGCCTCTGGCGGATCTGCCGCCGGTAGTGGTTTCGGGGCCGGGTTTCAGGCTCGGGGCGGCGCGGTGCTGTCCCGGACGATCAGTTCGGTGGCCAGTTCGATGCGGGGTGTCTGGATCGCTTCGCCCTGGGCCAGGCGCAGGATGGTTCGGGCCGCCAGCCCGCTCATCTCCGCTAGTGGCTGCCGGACCGTGGTCAGCGGCGGCGACGCCCAGCGCGCCTCCGGTAGGTCGTCGAAGCCCACCACGCTCAGGTCGTCCGGCACCCGCAGCCCGCGCCGGCGGGCCGCCTCGTGTACGCCGAGGGCCATCGTGTCGCTCGATGCGAAGATTGCCGTCGGTGGCTCGGCCAGGTCCAGCAGTGACGCCCCGCCGGCGAAGCCCGAGTCGTAGAGGAAGTCGCCCTGGCGCACCAGGTTGTCGTCCGGCTTGAGGCCCGCGGCCTCCAGGCCCGCGCGGTAGCCGTCCAGCCGGGCCCGGCTGCACAGCAGGCTCTTCGGGCCCGCGATGAAGCCGACCCGGCGGTGGCCTAGCTGCACCAGGTGCTGGGTCGCCGAGAGGCCGCCGGCCCAGTTTGTCGCGCCGATGGTGGGTACGTCGATCTCCGCGCCGCCGGCCGGGTCGATCACCACGACCGGGATGTTGAGCCGCTGGAGTTCCGCGTAGACCGGCGTGGTCAGGTCGGAGGTGACGAAGATGACGCCGTCCGAGGCGCGGGCGTAGAGGTTTTGCAGCCATTGCCGGGTGGCGGTGGAGCGGCGGTGCACCGCCGAGACGACGGTGCCGACGCCGGACGCGTGCAGCACGTCCTCGACGCCGCGGATCAGCTCGACCGCCCACGGGCTGTCCAGGTCGTTGAAGACAAGGTCCACCAGGGCGGCCTTGCCGGTCTGCTGCCGGGATGCGCGACGCCGGTAGCCGTGCTGCTTGAGCAGGGTTTCGACCCGATCGCGGGTCTGCGGCGACACGTCGGCGCGGCCGTTGAGCACCCGGGAGACCGTGGGTACGGAGACCCCGGCCTCGCGGGCGATCGCGGCGATGGTCACGCGGGCCACGGGCGACTCCTCGTATGTTCCGGATCTCGTAAGTTTCGGGTGCAGTTTTCGGAAGTATTCCACAGTCCCTGCGGGAAAACGTGAAACGGATTAGCATCCCCGAGATATAGACCGACGTCGGTGTCCTCGGAGGTGCCCTTGTCCCGTCTGCTCACCGCTCTTGCTGCTGTCCTACTGCTGCTTCTCCCGGCCCCCGCGGCCGGCGCCGCCCCCGCCGGCTACCAGGTCGGTGTCGGGATCGGCGACATCACCGGCGAGGCCGCCGAGGTGGGCATGCTCGGCTACGCCAGCCTCTCGCAGACCACCGCCGGCATCGCGTCGCGCCAATGGGCGCGCGCCTTCGTCGTCGCCGATGGCGCCGGCGGCCGGGTCGCCTTCGTCAGCACCGAGATCGACTTTGTCACCCAGGCCGTACAAATGGAGGTTCTCAAGCGGCTCAAGGCGAAGTACGGCGGCGCGTACACCGATCAGAACGTGGTGCTCACCGCCACTCACACGCATTCCGGTCCGGCCGGCTTCTCCGAATACACGATGTGGAACCTCACCACCCTCGGCTTCGAGGCGCCCGTCTTCGAGGCCATCGTCGCGGGCATCGTGCGCGCCGTCGACGCCGCGCACGCCGACCTCGCGCCCGGCACGGTGAAGTATGCCGAGGGCACGCTGACCGGCGCCAACGTGAACCGCTCCCTGGCCGCGTTCAACAACAACCCGGCCGCGGACAAGGCCCGGTTCCCGAACGCGGTGGACACCCGGATGACCGTGCTGCGCTTCGAGCAGGGCGGCCGGCCGGTCGGCCTGCTCGACTTCTTCGCCACCCACGGCACCTCGATGACCCCGGCCAACCGGCTGATCAGCGCCGACAACAAGGGGTACGCGTCGCACGTCATCGAGGACGACGTACACGGCGTCGACTGGGCGCACCGGGGCGACTTCGTGGCCGCGTTCGCCCAGACCAACGCCGGCGACATGTCGCCGAACCTGCGCAACGGCGGGGCGCAGGGCCCGACCGACGACGAGTTCGAGAACACCCGGATCATCGGCAAGCTGCAGGCCGACAAGGCGAAGGAACTGTTCGACTCCGCGACCGAGGAACTGTCCGGGCCGATCGCCGCGCGCGGCCGGTACGTCGACTTCTCGAACGTGCAGGTGGCGGGGGAGTACACCCCGGACGGCCAGGCGCACCGTACGTGTCCCGGCGCGCTCGGCCAGAACTTCACCGCCGGCGCGGAGGACGGCCCCGGTCCGCCGATTGTCGAGGAGGGTGACCTCAACACCAACCCGTTGCTGCTGGTCGCCGGGATCGTCGTCAACCCCACGCCGCAGGAGGTTCGCGCCTGCCAGGCGCCCAAGGACGTCTTCCTGGGCAGCGGCAGCCAGAATCCGCCGTGGACGCCGCAGGTCATGCCGCTGCAACTGCTGCGGATCGGCCAGTTGGCGATCACCACGGCGCCGGGCGAGTTCACCATCGTCGCCGGGCAGCGGGTCCGCGACGCGGTCGACGCCGAGTTGGGCGGCGTCACCACCCACCAGATCCTCGCCGGGTACGCGAACGCCTACGCGGGCTACGTCACCACGCCCGAGGAGTACGACCTGCAGCACTACGAGGGCGCGGTCACGCACTTCGGCCGCTACACCGGGCCCGCGTACGAGCAGGAGTTGGCCAAGTTGGCGGCCGCGCTGCGTACCGGGCAGGCGACCCCCAGTGCCGTGCAGCCGCCGGCGCTGCCGCAGAACAGGATCAGCGTGCGGCCGGGCGTCGTGCTGGACAGCCCGCCGCTGGGCAAGTCGTTCGGCAGCGTGGTGACCCAGCCGGCGGCGTCGTATCCGCGGGGTGCGGACGTCCAGGTCGACTTCGTAACCGGCCATCCGAACAACAACCTGCGCGACGAGGGCACGTTCCTCGAGGTGCAGCGCCTGGACGGGAGCACCTGGACGACGGTGGCCACCGACTCGGAGTGGCAGACCCTGTACCGCTGGAAGCGCGAGTATCTCGGCGTGTCCACGGCCCAGATCACCTGGGCTGTGCCCGCCGACGCCATCGCCGGCAGCTACCGGATCGTGCATCACGGCGACGCCAAGAGCCTGTTCGGCACCATCACGCCGTTCACCGGGATCAGCCAGACCTTCACCATCACCCCCTAGCGATGACCGACTGCACCGAACTTCGCCCAGCGCAAGCTGCCGACGGCCGTGACGGTGAGGGCCAGGAGGGCATGGCGAAGGAGGCGCTGCCATGACCGACTGCACCGAACTTCGCCCAGCGCAAGCTGCCGACGGCCGTGACGGTGAGGGCCAGGAGGGCATGGCGAAGGTGGGCACAGCGACAGTTATGTCCGTTCGGTCAGTTATGTGATCCATTCGCCGGATCGGCGCTCGCGTCCTTTGGGCGCGAGCGCCGTTAGCTTTCCTTGTGCGCAATAACCGAA
>Ga0307515_10021970_pt1 | contig 11274 bp, 7 predicted proteins | sample 17_EM_MG_FD_194513 | JGI IMG/M metagenome (GOLD analysis project Ga0307515, IMG submission 194513) | Populus trichocarpa ectomycorrhiza microbial communities from riparian zone in the Pacific Northwest, United States - 17_EM | ecosystem: Host-associated > Plants > Roots > Unclassified | place... | reverse complement strand
ACTGATTGCTCCCCACGACTGAGTTCGCAACTTGGATCGACATCGGGGACTGGTCCGGATCGTGCGAGATATTGCCGTCGTAAGTGCGGTAGCCGGTGATGGATTTGAGCTGCAGAGAGTCGGTGACATCGAACTGAATCACGCCCGCGGCACCCCACGCATCGACCGTGCGCTCTTTGGGTGCCTGGATGCCGTTGAAATTCGTGTACGTGGCGTAAGACTTGAACGGATCGCCGCTGATGAAGCGCGAATCCCAAGGAACACCGTAAGCAGGCAGATTGACGCGGGCATTCCAGGCGGGAACGAGTGGCGCCGGTGAGGCGCCTGTCTGCGCTCGCGGCACTTGTATGATGGATCCATTGTCCGCGAGCACAGCGACGGTGGGCTGGTTCGTATCGACAGCCAGTAGCGTGTCGGCCTGCAGCTCGGAGTTGTCCTGCAGGATGTCGCCGCTCAGATTGATCTCCAGCCTGTCGTTCGGCACCAGACGAAATGCCACGCGGGCCGCTTGTACATCCTCACCACCATAAGTGCCCAACTTGCAGCCGGGGCCGGTGGCCAGCCGTGGCAGGTTGCCGGCAAGCCCGGGATTGGCGCACGCGAAGTCAATTACGTCTTGGTAGCCGTCGCGCTGTTTCGACACCACCGAGACTCGCACGAACAGCGCTTCCGGCACCAAGGTGAGATCGGTGCCGGCGCGCACATCGATGCGATGGAAGTCGCCAAAGGTGCCTTCCAAATAACTGCGGCCATCGCCCTCGGGCCGCTTCGAGATCAGACGCACCGCGCCGCCGATCGAGTTCTTACCAAACAGCGTGCCCTGTGGGCCGCGCAATACTTCCATGCGCTCGAGGTCCAGTAAGTCGAACACTGTGCCGAACATCGTTCCGTAGTAGACGTCGTCTACGTACATGCCGACCCCGGGCTCAAAAGCGTAGTTGAAATCCGCCTGGCCGATGCCGCGGATGAAAGCCTGCGTGACGTTGCCGAAGGCGGCGCCTCCGACTTTCAAATTCACGTTCGGCGCCGTCGCACCCAGGTCGGCAACGCTGTTCAAGCTGCGGGCCTGCAGCGCGTCCGCACTGATCGCGGTAATCGCGAGCGGCGTGTCTTGCAGATTCTCTTGCCTGAACTGTGCGGTCACGACCACCTCTTCGAGAGTGGCGGTGCTCGCGGGTGCTTCTTCGGCCGCGATGACGGGACCGGCGACCGCCGCCAGAACGCCCATCATTGCCGCCACGACGGTACTTCGCGCTGCAGCTGATGATCTTTCCAGCTTGCTCATGAATGATCCCCCTTGAGAATCGTGATTTCGCGTCAGTCTGAATGGAGCCTCATTCTTGTCTTGGTGTACTCGACCAACGCGGAAGGGCGATTCGATTGTTAGTGCACACACGCATCAGACAAGTATCTTTCGGCCCGCGTCGACTGTTTTGTTTTCATCCCGATCGCCCAGGTCAGTGGGCGGAGGAATGGCGCGTCCGCGCTGCACGGCTGGACGTGCTCCGACTTGGGCGATCCAGCGTTGCAGGTTCGTGAGGCCCTCGACGCTCACGCCCGACCAGTCGTGGCTGTGTACCCAACTCCAGTGAGCGATATCCGCGATTGAATACTCGCCGGCGATGTATTCGTGCTTTGCGAGCTGGCGATCCAGCACCTCGAACAGCCGGCGCACTTCGCGCTGATAACGCTCGATCGCAAAGGGAATCTTCTCGGGCGCATAGCGAAAGAAGACGTTCGCCTGGCCCATCATCGGTCCCACACCGGCCATCTGGAACATCAGCCACTGGATCACGAGTGAGCGGCCCTTAGCTTCGGTGGGCATGAGGCGCCCGGTCTTCTCGGCGAGGTAAATCAGGATCGCGCCCGATTCAAAGACCGTGAAATCATTATTGTCGCGGTCGACGATCGTTGGGATCCGCCCGTTCGGATTCAGCGCCAGATACCAGTCTTGCTTCTGCTCGCCTGTCGAGATCTTGAGCGCATGGACGCGGTACGGCAGGCCCAGCTCTTCAAGCGCAATGGAAATCTTCCAGCCGTTCGGGGTTTCAGCGGTGTAGAGATCGATCACGTTCACTCCTTCACTACGGTTGGGAAACGGCGGCCCGTTTCTCGGCCGGAGTCTGTTGGGCCGCTTCTGCCTTCGAGTCACGCGCTCGCTGCAGCACGTACTGCCGCACAGCTTCGATATCCTGCTGGCCCAGCTCCGCACCGAACGCCACCATGCCGCGCGATTGAAGTGCGCCGTCGTGCACGATGCGCTGCCACTCCCCCGGCTTAGTCAGGACTGTCGAAAAACGTAAATCCGGCAACACGCCGCCGCTGACCGCCGCATCGCCGTGGCAAACGCCACAGTAACGATGGAAAACGGCTTTGCCGTGCGTGGTACTCGCCGTGCTGGCTTGAATAGCCGGCAGTTGCAGCGTCGCTTCGAAGCGCGGCGCGAGCGGCGGCAGCGCATGCCGGCTATCGAGCTTGAATGCGAGAACGCGCGGGATATTGCTCTCGAGATGCACATCGCGCGCGAGCTCTCCCGCTGCCAGGGCAAATGCGCCACCCCAACCCACTTCGAGCGCCACGTACTGTTCGCCATCCACTTCATAACTGATCGGCGGAGCGAGAACGCCAGCCTGCGTTTCGGCCGACCACAGGCGCGCACCCGTATCCGCTCGAAACGCGGCGAGCTCGCCCATGGCGTTGCTGTGAAATACAAGGTTTCCCGCCGTTGCGAGCACGCCCGCGTTCCATGGGGTCGCATACTGCACGCGCCATACTTCGCGCTGCGCCCGCGGATCCCACGCGGCGAGATGGCCTTTGAGACCGCTCTTGGCATGCGCTTTGATCGCCGCGTCCTGAGGGAGGCTGCCCGCATCGAAGTCCACACCTGTGTTCCAGGCCAACTTCTTAACTTCGAATTTGCGCTCCGGAATGAACGGAAACGCAGCATCCATGACGGGAATGTAGACGAGCCCGGTCAGAGGGCTGTAGGACATGGGCTGCCAGCTGTGCGCACCCCCAGGCCCGGGTATCGAAATCCAAGGCTTCCCGGTCTCGCCGTAGCGTGCCTCGGGGTTCTCGATGGGCCGACCGGTCTTCAGATCAACGCCGCTCGCCCAGTTCATCGTCGCGAAGGGCTTCGCCGACAGGAGCTCGCCGCTGGCGCGATCGATCACATAAAAGAAGCCGTTCTTCGGCGCTTGCATCAACACTTGGCGTTTACGGCCGGCGAGCTCGAGATCCGCCAGAATCAGGTGTTGTGTGGCCGTGAAATCCCAGGACTCGCCGGGCGTCGTCTGGTAGTGCCAGACATATTCGCCCGTGTCCGGACGCAGCGCGACGATCGATGAGAGGAAAAGATTATCGCCGCCGCCCGGGCTGCGCAGCGCGCGGTTCCAAGGCGAACCATTCCCTACCCCGATGTAGAGGAGATCGAGCTTAGGATCGTAAGCCATCGAGTCCCACACCGTGCCACCGCCGCCGAGTTTCCACCACTCCCCCGTCCAGGTCTTTGCGGCAATCTCACGCAGCGGCTGATCGGACGCCGCGCCATCAGGAGCCTGCGCAGGATCGGGCGGCACAGTGTAGAAGCGCCAAATGAGCTTGCCGGTGTCCGCATCGTAGGCAGACAGATATCCACGCACGCCAAGCTCGGCGCCGCCATTGCCTATGAGTACCTTGCCTCTAATAACACGGGGTGCTCCGGTAATCGTGTAGCGTGAATCCGCGGGCACGGTAAGCACTTCCCATACTGGCTTGCCGGTTGCCGCATCGAGCGCGACGAGTCGCCCATCGAGCGTGCCGAGATAGAGTTTGCCTTTCCAGGCGGCTACGCCGCGATTGGCCACGTCGCAGCAGGCATTCACTGCGGCAGCGCCGGGCACTCGCGGATCGTAGGTCCAGAGCGGCTTGCCCGTGCGCGCATCCAGCGCGAACACTTTGCTCCAGGCACTCGTGACATACAAAGTTCCGTCGATGACCAGCGGGGTGGATTCTTGTGCACGGTGTGCGGTATCGAGATCGTAGTGCCAGGCGAGCCCGAGACGGGCGACGTTCTGAGCTGTGATCTGAGTCAACGGACTGAAGCGCTGCTCATCGTAAGTACGGCCATAGCTCATCCAATTGCGGGTGTCCGCATCGGCCGCAGTGAGTCGGGCGGCATCCACTGCCGCGGGACTTATCTCATCAACGGCAACTCGCGCTTCCGCAGAATCTGCTCCCGTCTGCGCCCGGTTATCGCAACCCTGCAGCGCTAGGGAAAAGCTTGCGAGTCCGCCGACGACGCTGCGGCTCACAAGCACTCTTGCGAAGGCCGCAAACCTGGCCCAGCCAGAATATCGAGCTGTCTGCGAGATCATGCCTTGGCGTGCTTGGCGAGAGATCATGACTGCACTCAGGCTCACACGGCCATGCAGACGGACTTCAGCTCCGTGTACAAATCGAGCGCGGCGCGACCATGTTCGCGACCGATGCCCGATTGCTTGTAGCCGCCGAAAGGCAGGTTCGGATCGAGCACGTTGTGGCAATTCACCCAGACCGTGCCGGCTTTGATCTTCGGAACCAGCCGGTGGACCGCCTTGAGATCGTTCGACCAAATGCTTGCGGAGAGTCCGTATGGGCTGTCGTTCGCGAACGCCGCGATATCGTCGAGATCGTCGAAGCGTTGCGCCACGAGTACCGGCCCGAAGATCTCCTCTCGCACGACAGTCATGTCCGGTCTGACGTTTGCGAGCACAGTGGGCGTCACGTAGTAACCCTCGTGTCCAACGGATTCGCCCCCGGCCAGTACGGCTGCGCCCTGCGCTCGCCCCGACTCGATGTAACCGAGCACTCGTTCCAGTTGTTCGCGCGAGACCAGTGGCCCCATCTGCGTCTTCGAATCAAGACCCGGCCCGAGTTGAATGGACTCAGCCGCTGCACAAACGCCTTCGACCACGCGATCGTAGAGTTTGCGATGCACGAAGAGCCGCGAGCCTGCGCAGCAGACCTGCCCCGAGTTGAAAAAGATCGCGTTGGCCGCGCCGCCGATCACCGCTGTCGAATCGGCATCGGCCAGCACGATCACCGGCGACTTGCCCCCTAGCTCGAGCGACACGCGCTTCAAAGTATGGGTTGCCGACTTGTTGATGATCTTGCCGATCTCGGTGGAGCCGGTGAACGCAATCTTGTCGATGCCGGGGTGCGCAACGAGCGCCGCGCCGGTGCTCTCGCCGAGCCCCGTGAGAATATTGACGACTCCCGGCGGGAAGCCCGCCTCGATGATGAGATCGCCCAGGCGCAGAGCGCTGAGCGAGGTTTGCTCGGCGGGCTTCAGCACACACGTGCAACCTGCTGCCAGTGCGGGCCCAATTTTCCACGCCACCATGGCCAGAGGAAAATTCCACGGCACGATCTGCGCAACGACGCCGACCGGCTCACGGCTCACATAGGTATGGAATTTCGCGCCGGGAATTCCGCCGAAGGACGTCTGGAGGGTCGAGCCTTCGATTTTGGTCGCCCAGCCGGCCATGTAGCGCAGGTAATTGCGAGCTCCGGGGACATCCACAACGCTCGCCATGAATTTCGTCTTGCCATTGTCGATGCTCTCGATCTCCGCGAGCTCATCGGCGTGCTTCTCGATGAGATCCGACAATCGCCAGAGCAAAGCTTCGCGCTGCGCCGGCAGCATGTCGGGCCACGGCCCTTTCTCAAAAGCCTCGCGCGCCGCCGCGACAGCGCGCTCGACATCGGCCTCGCCTGCATCAGCAAGCATCGCAACCCCGCGGCCGGTGGCCGGATCGATGGATGGCAGCGTTCGCGTCGATGTCGACTCGACCCACTCCCCTCCGATCAGCAGCCGTGGAGCGCGCTTCAGAAAACGGACGACAGCCGGTGAAGGCTCGGGTTGACGGGCAATCGAGGTTGCGCTGAAAGGGTCGTTCACGGCATCGACTCCGGTCTGTACTTGGCTCACAGGCAGGTCGTATCTGGCGCCTGATCGACGGATCAGGCTCTACCTGCAGCGAGATTCGAATCGACCGAGAGAGAAAGCAGCGCTAGGCGCCTGTTCTAGCGCCGAACGTTCGCAGCGCTTCAGGAACCTTGTTCGGCATCGCAAGCGCTGCTTTGACGGCCGGGCGCTCATTCATGCGTTGCAACCAGCCGACCGAACGCGGCGTGAGCTTTTCGTTCATAAGATCCGGAAAAAACCGGGGTACACCGGCGACCATCGAATAACTGTTTACATCCGCGAGCGAGTAGCCGGGGCCGGCAATCCACTCGGACACCTTCAGCAAGTTTTCCAGGCGCTCGATGGATACACCGATCTTGCGCCGTGACTCGGCGAGCTGCGCCGGTGTGAACGATTCACCGGCGATCGTGGCCCACTTGTCGCGCTGTTCTTTGAGCGGAATGCGCTCCAGCACTTCATCGAGCTGATCCTTATTCAAACTCTGAGCGACTTTGCGCACCATCGTGTGCCAGCCGATCATGCTGAGCGCAGGGCAAAAGTACTCGTCCACGAACTTGCTCCAAACGCGCATTTGCGCAGCGTGCACGGGATCGCTTGGGCGTAGTGGCACCTCCGGGAAAACATCCTCGAGATACTCGTTGATCACAGTCGACTCGGTGATCACTGCGCCGTCGTGCACCAATACCGGCACTTGGCCATTGGGGTTGATCGCGACAAATTCGGCGCGATGCTGCTCGAAGCGCAACAGGTCCACGTAATGACTGACGAATGCCAGGTCTTTCTCTTTCAGGCAAAGCAGCACTTTCATGGAATTGGCAACGGGTTCGGCGTGATAGAGATCGAGCATGGGAACTCCGCGGGAGGCGATCGGTGTTCAAACGGTGTTCAGATATTGGCGTGCAGGGACTATTCAGCTCAGCGAGTAGTCCTCCTGCGTTTTTGCGTAACGCACGAACCAGTCGAGCGCGTTTGGATTGGCCACTGCGTCGCGATTCGCAACCTTCTCGAGCGGTGAGCCCGTCAGAATCCGCCGCACCGGCACTTCCATCTTCTTGCCGGTAAGCGTGTAGGGAATTCCTTCGACCGGGTAGATTTTATCGGGCACGTGCCGCGGCGAATAATCGCGCCTGAGCGTGTTCCGGATCCTCTCGATCAGGTGTTCATCGAGCACCAAGCCCTCGCGCAGCTTCACGAACAGCGGCATGAAGAACGACCCGCCCGGCAAGTCGAGGTTGACGATGAGTGCGTCTTCAACTTCCGCGACACTGCCCAGTGAGTTATAGATCTCCGCCGTCCCAATCCGCACACCATGGCGGTTCAGCGTCGCATCCGATCGCCCCAGCACGAAACAACCCCCGCGCGCGTTCACGCGGAAGAAGTCGCCCTGCCGCCAGGCGCCGGGAAAGTCCTGAAAGTAAGAATCCGCATAGCGCTTGCCGCCCGGGTCGTTGGCAAACCCGACGGGCATAGAGGGCATCGGCTCGGTAATCACGAGCTCACCGACCTCGTCGACCACTCGTTCGCCGCGCTCATTGAAGGCATACGCTGCAACGCCTAGCTGCCTTGCCTGAATTTCTCCCGCATACACGGGCTGCGTGACCACACCGCCCACGAAACCAGTGCAGACATCCGTGCCGCCGCTACCTGACGCGACCCACAGGTCCTGCTTCACATTGCGGTAGAACCACTGCATGTGTTCAGGCGTCGCGGGCGAGCCGGCAAGCAGGATCGAATTTAGCCGCGACAGATCGAAGCGCTCGCTCGGGACGATGTTGGCCTTCTGCAGAATCGTCACATAGGTCGGGCTTGCGCCGAAGAAACTGGCGCCCGAGTCCTCGACCATGCTCCACAACACGTCAGGCTCGGGAAACGCAGGGTTGCCGTCGTAGAGGACGGGCACAACATCCGCGAGCAGAGCGCTCGCGAGAAAATTCCACATCATCCACCCTGTCGTTGTGAAGAAAAACATGCGCTGGCGCGCGTGCAGGTCCATGTGGAAGTGCAGCGCTTTGAGCTGCTCGAGCAGAATCCCGCCATGCCGATGCACAATCGCCTTCGGCAATCCCGTCGTGCCTGAAGAAAACAGGATCCACAAAGGATGATCGAATGGTACCTGCTCGAAGTGATACGCCTCCCGCGCAATCGGTGGGTCCTGGAAGACGCTCGCCCACGCCACCTCATTCTCAGTCTGCAGCGCGCGGTCGTCGGGGTTGAGGTACGGCAGGTAGATTACATGCCGGAGCGAGCGGAGCTCGCTGATGACCTGCCGCGCTTCGGCGCGGCGATCGAACGCCTTGCCGCCGTACTGATAGCCATCCACACAGATGAGTACTTTGGGATTGAGTTGCTTGAAGCGGTCGAGAACACCACGCAAACCGTAGTCCGGCCCGCAGCTCGACCAGACCGCGCCGATGCTCGTCACCGCGAGCATTGCGATCATCGCTTCGGGGATGTTCGGGATATAACCGACAACACAGTCTCCCGGTGTCACGCCCATGGCGCGCAGCCGCGTCCCGAGCGCTCTGACTTTCGCGCCGAGCTCGCTCCATCCGAGCGCCTTGAGCGGCTCGCGCTCATTCAGATACAGCAGTGCTTCCACGTCGTCGCGCTCATTGCGCAGCGCGTGCTGCGCAAAGTTGAGTCGCGCGCCGGGAAACCACACCGCGCCCGGCATGGCGCGATCTGCAAGCGCGCGCGAATAAGGCGCCGAAGACATGATGTGAAAGTAGTCCCAAAGCGCCTGCCAAAATCCTTCCAAGTCTTCCACCGACCACTGCCACAGCTCGGTGTAATTCGCGAATCGGCGCGAGTGCTCGCGTTCGAGCCAGCGCATGAAGCGAGTGAGATGAGCTTGCTTGATCCGCTCGTGTCCCGGAGTCCAGAGCAGGTCGCCTTGCTTCACCGCGGTCATCACCTGGAATTCCTGCGTGACGAGAGTGGATCAGCCAACGCCGGATGCCACGATGTGGAGTTCGCGGCGCAGCGGCGGCCTCAGAACGAATAGAACCAGCGCGGACACAAAGCACCCCGCCGCGAGCACATAGAACGCGCCGCCGTAGCCGTGGCCGCTGTCATAGAGCCATCCCGCGATGTACGGCGTGACCGCGCTCAACGTGGTGTTGATCGCGAGTGCGAGTCCCGAAAGCGAGGGGAATGCGCGCGTGCCGTAGTAGTTGCTGAGCACCGTCATCATGCAGACGAGACTTCCGCCGAAACCCACGCCAAGGCAGGTCGCGAATAGGAAGACTTTGCTAACGCTGCGTGCGTCGACCACGAGAATGAGACCGACGCCAAACGCCGCGATGAAGGCGGCCCATAGATAACGCGGATCGAGCCGGTCACCCAGGGCGGCAAAGATTGCCTTCGCGATGAGCCCCGAGACCGCGAGAATGCCGACCGACCAGGCGGCAGCGGCCTGCGTGTGACCGAGGTCTTTCAGATGCACGATGCCGTGTGCGAGATACAAAGTGTATCCACAGCTACAGGCCAGCTGAGAAAGGACCATGAGCCAGAGTGCCGGTGTCGCAAGTGCCTCGCGATAGGTCCAAGTCTCGGTCGTGATATGCGCAGGACGGTGTTGCGATCTGCTGCTCGAGCCTGCCGCCGGCGCATCATCCCCATCCGGGGTCTGGTTGAGATCGGCGGGATGTTCGCGCACGAACAGGAACGCGAGGACACCCGCAACGCCGCTCAGTGCTGCGATCAGCAGCCAGCCGGCGCGCCAGTTGCCGTCCGCCACCGCGATGACCTGATTGAGCAGCGGAGCCGCGACAAATCCACCGATACCACTGGCGGAATAGAGGATCGCGATCACGAGGGCACGGCGCCGCACGAACCAGCGCGCGAGCCCCGATTGCGATGCGAGCGCCGCGCCGGTGGCGACGCCCGAGCCGATCAACAATCCGAAAACGAGGCCCGCGGCGATACCGTTGTGGACCGCGAAGGCCATCAGCAGCGCGCCCAGTACGAGCATGAGGCTGCCGATCATCAGTGTGACGCGTACGCCCAGGCGGTTGATGCTCATCGCCACCAGCGGACCCGGAAGGCCGGACATGACCATGTAGCCGGAAAACAGCAGACCCAGCGTACGGCGGTCCAGACCTAGATCCGCGGCCATGGCGGTGTTGAGCACACTCGAGCCATAGGCCGGGAAACCCAGGTTGATGAACATCACGGTCCAGAAGACACCCAGCAGCTTCCAGCCATAGAAAGCGTTCGTCGGCAATGGTCGGCTCCTGCCGATGGCGCAACTGGTGCGAATCTTCCACTTGGATGCGGTTTTGACTCCACCCACACCGAACCCGCGCTCAATCTACAGCGAAATAGAAATCAAAGCCGGCGTGCTAAGTTGCGCAAATGAACATCCAAGACCTGATCGCGATCGATGTGCACACGCATGCCGAAGTGTCCTGCCGCCAGGAGCCGGACGAAGCCTGGAAACCCTTCGAGGAAGCGGCCAGCCAGTACTTCAAGGCAGGCAAGCGCCCGACGATTGCGGAGACCATTGCCTACTATCGCGAGCGCAAGATTGGCCTCGTGATGTTCACCGTCGACTCGGAATTCCAGATCGGCGCGAAACGCATCCCAAACGAGGAAGTGGCCGATGCCGCACGCGCAAACAGCGACATGATGGTCGCGTTCGCCAGCATCGATCCACACAAGGGCAAGATGGGCGTGCGCGAAGCGCGCAAGCTGATCAAAGACGGCGTGATCCGCGGTTTCAAATTCCATCCAACCTGTCAGGGTTTCTTTCCCAATGACCGGATGGCGTATCCGCTGTATGAAGTAATCGCCGAACACAAGTTACCGGCCATTTTCCACAGTGGGCACTCGGGCATCGGCACGGGACTTCCCGGCGGCGGGGGTCTCAGGCTCAAGTATTCGAACCCGATTCATGTGGATGACGTCGCGGCGGACTTCCCCGACATGACAATCATCATCGCTCACCCCTCCTGGCCCTGGCAGGACGAAGCGCTGTCCGTGTGTCTACACAAGCCGAACGTTTATATCGATTTGTCGGGCTGGTCACCGAAATACTTTCCGCCGCAACTCGTGCAGTACGCCAATGGCCGGCTCAAACACAAGGTGCTGTTCGGGTCCGATTATCCTTTGATCACGCCGGATCGTTGGATCAAAGACTTTCAGGAAGCGGGCTTCAAGCCCGAGCTGCACGATCTGATCCTGAAACAGAATGCGATTCGTGCTCTCGGGCTCGGCGCGGGAACGCCTGTACCGAATTAAAAGTGACTTCGCCGCAATAGTTTTGACCCCGATGGTGAGTACTGACCAACATTGAGCGAGTTTTTCAGAATGGACGAGCGTTAGCG
>Ga0307515_10021968_pt1 | contig 11274 bp, 6 predicted proteins | sample 17_EM_MG_FD_194513 | JGI IMG/M metagenome (GOLD analysis project Ga0307515, IMG submission 194513) | Populus trichocarpa ectomycorrhiza microbial communities from riparian zone in the Pacific Northwest, United States - 17_EM | ecosystem: Host-associated > Plants > Roots > Unclassified | place... | reverse complement strand
AAAAAAATGAACCAAAACGAATCTTCAAAACTTTGGTTAATCTATCAAATTCATAACTTGTTGAATCATAGATCAGGAGTCAATCAAGAAACTCAATTTATTGTCAAATGATGAAATTTAAAAAACTTGTCAAGGTTAAAAATAACAATAAAAATAATGAGGATAAAATATGATATGTAAATATAATGAAAGGGTGAAATTGTAAGATTAAAAAGTATCACAAGTAAAACAAATAACAATAAAAAAAATAAAAGTCAAATATGAAATAAAAATAATAATGAAAGACGAGATCGAAGAAAAAATTAATTTTATAAATTAATTTAAATAAAAAATAAAAAATAAGAAAATCAAAATCAAAAGGGATGTTATGAGATATAAACGACAAACATAAAAACTAGAAAGAGAAAAAACATGAAAAAAAAAAAAGGTTAATTGTCACCATTCACCAAAACACCCACTTGCTTCACTTAGGAAGGTAAACCCTGAACAACATTAAGAAAGCTGTTTTTTCTTAACCGGGAGCCATTGTATGCGCCGTCGAAAGACAGTGAGGTGGCTCATGGCACGTTCTACAAATACATCAATAACTTTTTTTAATTAATTAAATTATCAAATCACTCCTGAGCCAAGCCTATTGATTTTTGTTGTTGCAGGGGTAATAAAGTAATCACATCATGCATGACAAAAGGAAAATTTCAAAAAGCTATTAGACTAAAGTTATTTTTTTTTAAGAGTAGCAAAATAATTTCATTGGATAAAAAAAATATACAAGAAGACCGAAACACCACTAAACAATTTAAAAATTAAAAAAAAGGACATTATGAAGGGCAAAACATAATCTCATCATTATAATTCATATAAAAAAACAGTGCACGGTATTTTTCCTATGCTGTTTAGGTTTTTATAATAAAATTTTGATAGTTTTTTCTTTTGGGTACATTTTTAAAAAATATATATTTTTAATGATTTGAATATATTAATATTACAAATATTAAAAATTATATATATATATATATATTTTTTAAAGTTAAAAATAATTTTTAAACCACTCTCATTACATTACCAAAAACACTGCCTCTCGTATTCTAGTTGGTTTCCGGAATAAAGAATGCCAAAATAATATCTGCTTGATTGATTGGTCTCGCCTCACCAAACAGATATCACACCGTTCATTTTGTACCTTTGTCGGTTCCTCCTTAACCTCCTCATCCCCGCGCACGTTAGCAATCAAGATCCTATTGGGAACTTGGCCCGTCTCTAGACCTAAAAGTCGGCTACGATGTTGACATGGCCTCCCCACAACATCCCGCGGGACCCACCGGAAGAAAAAAATGACGTGGCTCCTATAAAATCATACGCGGACACAAAAGCAACGTAAATCGAAATGGACAACTACTTTCGAATCCGCCAGGCAGGTTATATAACACTCTCCATCTTCCCTGTTCATACGTTTCCTCATTCTTTTATGACCCCAACGACTCCTCTGCGTCAGATTTTTTCTCTACCCCTCAAGCTACATCCCAATTTTCTTTCTCGAAGTCTCTGCTTTACCTTTACAACTTTCATCTTTTTAATAATTTTCTTAATCCGAGTCCGCTTTTAAGTAGAAATCGAAGATTAGGGTTTCGAATTTGAATCTGGATTTTGTTAATTCTGAAAAATTTGACAGATGGCTAATTCTAAAAAACAAGAATTCAACGAAGATCGCGTTGAACAATCAAACGGCAACGACTTCGACGACTCATCATCGATTTTGAACGCTGGCGGAACCTCAACCGCTGGATCTGGTAGGGTTTCGAGAGAGCGGAGTGAGATTAGTTTAACCGAGCGATTGACGGACATTCTAGTGGACCAAGGAGACGGAGATTTGTTGCTTCAAAGGAACGATCGTGAAGACAGGGTTTTGCAGTGGCTGCAAGCGCTAGATATGCAGGTCATTGGGGCTTGCAGAGCTGATGAGAGGTTAAAGCCGTTGTTGAAATTGAATGCTTCCAGTAGTGTGGCTGAGGATCGGCTCTTAGCGCATCTCAGTCAGGTAACTATGTTGTTTATTATCGAATCTCTTATGTTTGTTCTTTTATAATTAAGTTGGCTGATTTGGTTTTTATTTGTGTGGTCTGAATAGCACTTTAAGCCGTCGGAGGTTGGTATGCTAGCTAGGTGTTTCTGCATACCACTGGTTTCGATTCGTGCTGGGAAGATTAACAAGCAGGGGACTCTACTGTGCCCGACTGCCATAAGGTAATTGATTTTATGTGGATGTGTTTAGTTTGATTGTATATTTATGTGCTGTGTTCTTGCGTTTTTGTGTTGACTGACGTTTTTTTGGGTGGAAATAATGACTTAACCCTGATAACTGAATGCCCATGTGTTTCTCATTTTGTTTTGAATGCTATAATTCTACCTTGTGCTATACTGTAGCAGTGGTTCTATGTTTTATGTTGTTGAATTTTTACTCTGATTTTTCTAACTGGTGCTATTTTATAGTCTTATATAATTGTATGAGCTTGATATTCTGACCTGCCACTTTATATTTTTTGTGCTTTATGCATATATTTATGTGAAGTGTGTGATTAAGGGTGATCTGGTGCTGTTGACCAAATGTTAAATTGATTAATGAACAGCCCTTGTGTGTGTTAGGAGATAACCTATTTGTTGGTTCTTTCACTGTCTATTGTAATTTGATCCAATCATTCATACTGTTTGCGTCATCTTGTGCTTTAAGTGCATTATTCATTTTGATTTAGCGTTTTGGATTACCATCTGATATGAGGGCAATTTCTGTTCTATACGAGTGGAATGAACTCAAATCACAGTGCTCTTTTGACTACATGATACACATGCATATCTGGCTGCTGTCGAATGACTGTTGACTATGGCTGTTTCATGGCTGCGTCATCGAGACACTAGAATTGACTTTGTGCACAGTTGGGTTTTGCTGTTGATGCAGTGCAACCAAGTGAAAATTGGTCTAAATGGCTGTTCCTTGTAAAGTTGGTTATTGATTAAAAAGATTTTCTATCCTATACCCCTCCTATAATCTCTCTGGTGCATACTTGGATAGGTTTCTTGTGGAATTGACTTTTCATTCGAGCGTTTCCATTAGTATTTAGTTCATTTTCAATATTTTGTAATAAATTGTAGAGTTTATTGTGGTGATAATGTTCACACTTCCAAGTAAAAATATCTTTTGACTTGTAGGTAAAGTGGGCGTATTCTATTATGATCTCTGAATTATGAGGAAGTAAAGGTAGTTTCATCTCTCACATATGAGTACACAACTTGCTACTGCTTTTTGAATACACGGGAATTGCATTTTAACGACTTGAAATTGAGTGTGAATAGTCTCATATTAGTTTAACTTCCTCATGCTAAGTTCAAGATGTAATCTGCATGCTACTTTACAATGGTTGCTTGTGAAATATTGAGTTCAGCAAGCACTCTCTTATCACTTGTCATTATATTCTTTAATGCATGCTACTATTTCTCTATGTTGACCTTTCTAGTTTATGGCTATGAACTCTACAATTTCTTCGAGCATGATTTCAGGGTATTCTTGAGGATGTTCCTTAACTGATGATATTTTTTTAAAATAACATCACAAGCAATCCTACTTCAAGATAGTTTTAAGCGAGAAGAAATTAGTGAATATAGAATGAGCACTCATTAAATTTATTGTTGATGTATGGAAATGTTAAAGCCATAGACCTCATTGAGGAGCAATTACCATGTGTCGTTGGACAAGCTTGTGGTGGAAGTAATTCAAACTCAAATATCTACTAGATGAGCTATAATATGCTAGCTTCTGGGTGTCTGTTGAAAGAGTATGCAATTGATCCATAATGCAATCAGATAGGTTGTGTGTGATTTAATGAATGGCAGCTAGAGTGGAGCCCATTGCAGTCATATTATAAAGTTTGATTCCTTCAAAATGGTGAATGTTAGTTTGAATTTGTAATTATGGCATCTAGGGCTGCAGATCTAGTAAACAGTGATAATGATATTATATTGTCTAGCCTCACAAACTTGTTGATTATGAGCATTAGTATGTACAGATCTTCTGCAGACTCATCTCAATTAAACTAAGAATTCAGTATAAGCTTTATATGCTGGCATAGTGCATTTAAAGATTCACTGCTAACTATGATCTTTTTAGTGGGTATTTCTGTTTCTAGTTGCAGTTTTTTTTTTTAGATTTCTAAATCAGTTCCATTTATCCTTGTTCTTTCAGGGGGGATTTAAATCTTACACTGTTGCCATCATCTGATCTGCGCCTCTCATTCAGCGGTGATGATGGTAATACAGAAAGGCTATTCACCCTAAGTGGTAAAACCCAATGTGCTGCTGTTGAAGTTAATGAGATCCCCGCTGACAGTTCTGGCCGATCTTTCAGCTTAAAGATGTCAGATGGCAGAGTTTTTTACTTTTGGTGCTCGGAGAAATCAAAGCTTCTGGGAATTGAATTGCTTGCAAAGGTATATACAACAGCCTCTTGGGCGATGAAATGCATGCACATACATATGCACCGTATGGTTAGAATTAATTTAGCTTTGAAACTTATATATGATGATTGCCGAGATACTGCAAATAATTTTCATGGACATTTTCTCAAGGAAAAAATGATTAACTCAACTTTGCATCAACTGTAGTCGGGTTTGCATGAGCTAGTTTTTCTTTCTCTTTACTTCCCTCTCCAAGTTCTCCTGCAATAAATCTGAACATGAATGTTAGTTTGAAGTTTTTGATTCAGGAAGTTACCATATTATCATTAATGAGTCTGTCTGTGTGTGTTCATTGAAATGCTTTTCAGTGGTTACTAATGCATGTTTCCTCTTTCTTCAATGATAGATGAAAGATTTACTGAAGAGGAAACCGTCTATAGCTGATTTGACTGGAATCAGCAAGTCACGTCTTGATTGCTTTGCAACTCACCTTCGTGCCTACCTTGTGGGAAGCAATGGCCAGGGAATTTCTGCTTGCTCTCCTGCCTCTTCCTCAACCACTCCCGAAACCTCTGATTCAACCTCCACAACAAAGTCTCTGCGCACCAGACATGTTGGCAATCAAGCAGTAAAAACATATTCAGCTTATCAGGGAAGCCTCAGTCCAAGATCAAGTTCCTTCAAAGAGGGCTTACCCAGAAGCTTGTCTTCTTTAAGGAGTGCTGCCAAGGAAAAGTTAAGGCGGCGTGTGGACAGCCATCTTTCAGCAGTTGATAACATGATGGTTGCATTGCCACTCAGCAATGATGTCTCTTGCAATCAATCTGAAAATGAGAAGTTGCAGGAAGCTAAGAGTTGCCGCCCTTTACCCTCTAGTGTTCTTGAATCTCTTGGTAGATTGTCTTTGCCACCGTTTCAGCTCCCTGTATCTCATGTTTTGTCAAGTCCACCTCTCTCTCCATACTATTGTTGGTGCCCCCAAGGTACATCGACTTTGCAATATCCTTCCACACCTTTAGAAATCTCAACCTCATCTATTGAATCACCTTTACTGCCACCCCTTCCTCCATTTTTATCTGCCAGTAGGCCATCCAACCTGTTAAGTCCTATACCACCTCTCAGTTTGGCTGACCTTCCCTCACTGGATTTTCCTGTTTTGCTGCCAGACCAATTCGTTCGGTTGCCAATTCCAAGTTCACAGCAAATCCCAACTTTCACTCCTTTAATGTGCGATCCGATTGTTCACATTCCAGTCATTGATGTTTGTTCCTCAGGTCAAGGCTACCTAGTGAGTGCTGGACCAACTATTGCAACCACCATTCCACCTTTGCATACAAAACTTGTAAACCCACTGATCCCTAATACTGCTGATTCTGCGGTGGAGAAGGGTGCGAGAGAGACTCTGAGATTGCTCATCAGTAGTACAAGCCAAACCAATCCTCAATTTATGGATGTCTTGCCCGCTGTTTTAACCAATACTGATAAGAAGAGTATGCTTACCACTGGAAGCTGGAGCCTTTACTCAGGAACCAGAGGCGTTGATGCTATTGCAAACAGAATTGCCACCATGGGCCTGGTTTCATTATCTGAGTACTCCATAGGAGATTCCGTTGCAGAGATGAGTGGCAGCTGTGACAATACCAATACTTTGCCTGACAATCTGCCAGATGAATCTAGTGCTATGGATGGGCCATATTCAGATGATGATTGTACTCTGTTTTCAAACGCTGAGGAAGGAACCAATTAAGGCAGTATTGCATTACCACTGTGGATCTGTTTTTGTCCCTAATGTGTAGATACGTTTCCCCAGCCCTGGCAATTTGAATTGTAATTATTGCAAATCCTGCCGGAATTTGTTCCACCCCTATTCCTTAATCTTGTTATTGGGTAGAAATAGAACTATTGTAATATGTTTTTTTTCCGTGTTGCCTAATAGATGTATTTTTGTTTTCTGTTACTTTTGAGAGCCTTGATGCAATTGGCCGGACTCTTATAATGCCTGATCATCTGAGGAGTGCCAATTGTATGTAAAAATGGTTTCCAGTCATTTCCTTGCCCGTTGGTGGCATTTAATTTCTCATGTGGAGGGTCTTGAACGCTTGTAGGCTGCCTGCGACTGAACGCGTCTAAGCCGCCTGTGACGGAGATCATGCAATTTTTACACCTTGGATAAACTACTTGATTTCTGTTACTTTTATGACTCGTTGTATACGGCTAATTAAAGTTACCTTTATCATTTCCTTACCAGTCAAGCATGCGAGCTACGGCTCTCTCCTAGTTTTGGAGAGCATTGCTTAATCTCTCGTCTCTATGAATTTTAATGAAAACACAAACTTTGGCACGCCAATGAGACTGGATGTCTGGAGTTCACGTTCATCGACAGAACTAGTCCCAATGGGAGTGCCACGATTTATGTTTTCCATTTAGCAACAGACTGAATCCCTTTATGCTATTGACTATTTTTTATTTTTTGACTAATCAATTCATTAGTTTGGTTGATTGGATTTTTTTTGGTTAAGTATAATGAACAGCACCTTAAGCTGGCTCGATGTCGGTACGGTAGCGAGGTACTTCTGCATGCCACTGGTTTCGATTCGTGTTGGGAAGAATAAAAAGCAACTAGCCTGCTCTCTGGTAATAGAGTTCACATGAATATCAGATTGTTTATTTTGGGTGTGTCATGTGTTCTCCTGTTATGAAGTTATTGCACTGATTGAGGTTTATTTGTGAACATAAATTACTGATTCTGATTATGGAATTTCAATTTACATTTGCTACAGAAATTTTTATCTGTATTTCAGTACGATGTTTATGAATACCTTAATTCATTTTTATATTTTATATTTTGGATAAAATATTACTCTGATTTCTCTAGTTGGGGTATTTCGTTGTTCTTGCTGTCAGGAGTTTTGTCAAAAATTGCGGGATGGAAGAATACTCAATTAAGCAGTTGTGGTATCTGGCAATGCTTGCAACTACCAAGGGGAAACAGGAATTCCTAATGGAGTTGTGTCATTTCATTGGTGATGATTTTCTTTATGAACTCAGAAAGCTTTTACATTTTAGAATTAAAAATGAAGCCATTGTGGTTAACAAATTTACAGTTATACCTCCTTTATTCATTTGACCTGGCTTTCCTTTTTTTTTTTCTTTTTTTTTTTACCTCTAATGGATTAGAAAGGGATGATATTCTTGGCACTTTGAAACAAATTGCTGGAGGAGCTGCAGAAAGCCTTGTGCCCGGAGGAATGCTCCACTTTCTAATGATTTTGGATTCAAACTGGGAGACGAAAACTGCAGCTCTTAAAATTTGATTAAACATGGTATAAGATGCATTGAAAGTCAAGAAACCCTTGCTGCTTTTCTTCCTAGAGGCCACTGGCCGATTACAAGTGGTTTTTAAATACCTGGCTGTTGAACAAGATCAAAGCTTCAAAACTTTACATGTCTTTTCCTCTATAGGCGGTGTGTTTGTGGTCCTGAGTTCGACGCCTAGTGTCGACCAAGAAACAAGGATAATACGTATTTGCGGTCCTTGGTGTGGAGCTGGCTTGCCTTTAATGGGGTTTTGTTTCGCGATAGTGGGAGCAATAACCATCGCAAGCAAACAATTGTGTCTCAATTTCGAGATGGGGTTAAGCTTTTTTTATCTCCCAGCCACCGCAGCCTGCAATGGAGTAATGCCTTGATGACACGACCTTTGAGTTCGAAGGGTCATCAAGGATTTGGTGAGGGACGACCTTATAGCTTGATTGGAACTTGCTATATTAAATGCATGGCCAAGCACTTAACCACCAGTCAATTAATTAATAATTATGAGGACCTGGCTTCAACATCTATCAATTCAGCCTTAGAACGGAGAAGGAAGTGTTTTCGCCATGAAATCCAAAATGCCCAATGACATGGAGACCCCAGCAGAAAAGGATGCGTTCCGTCTCCAATATCAAACCAGCCCCGTTTAAAGGCAAGAATCCACCTAGCACCGCAGATGAGGCCCTTATCTTTCCACAATCCCATTCCACCGCAAAAGCCATAACCAGCTTTTAATTAGCCGAATCATTGCCATTGTTTCAGTCAGCAGGGATACTCATGAATAGCTCTATGCAGAGCAGGAATGAAGCCGGTTAGAACGGCGGTTATGCTTGTTCATAAATCAAAGCTGCAACAATCCCGAGAAAAAAAAACATTGAGGCATAACATGTATATTCACCGAATCCTATCTATAGAATTGTAAGTCGGAACTTTTACTTTCAGATTATTGAGGTATTATCCCATAAACAAATGGATGTTGTTAATAATCTCAAGCAGGAAACAGATCATAAAACACGATCCAATAAGAGAGGAAGCTTGGCCTGATGTCCATCGAGGGATTAATTATTGACAGGCCTTTTTCATTGATTGATAGGCTTCAAATAAGAGTGGTAGCGTGGCCCGCTGTCAAAGGAGGAGCATCTTCATGCTAGTGATAGAAAACAATATCCTGGAGACAAAACGTACTATGGCAACGAAGAGAATTCAACGAATGGCATCTTGACAACTTGGAGCAATAGCAAGAATTTTATGGACAGGCAGGCAGGCAACACTTCGCTTTAAAAACATATGCATCCAGCATATTAGCTTAGCGAGTACGTGCGGTTGAGTTCGAAGCCTATTTAGATTTATAGCATCTCTTTCTAAAAAACCTTGGAGTCTTGCTTAGTTCAATTTTAATTTTTTAATTTCTCAATCTATAAATTACAAGATAATCCCTATAATTTTTTAATATAAGATTGAGGGTTTTAGATTTATAAAATACATGGACTGAAATTTTTGTAAGATTAATTTTTTTTTTCATTCATAATTTATTTTAAATAATTTAAATTTCATGTTAAATTAAGTATTTTTATTGAAGAATAATTTTCAATAAAATTTTAACTCTAAAATTCCCTTATAATATGATCTCAAATTGTACGTAATTAACCATGTTACTAGAACAAATTTCTAATATTAACAACATGTATTTTTTTTTTAAAAAAAAAGCTCAGAGTATGAATAAAACGTCCTGACTTGAATTAATGTTTATAACAGTGCAATAATTCTGACATCATGTATCACTAATGTTGCCTTGATCTGGTGGTTTATCGAAGTTACTTCTTCTGGTAAATTAAGATTAAAAGTAATTTCAGTGATTTCTTAAACCTTGTTCAACAACGTTTTCATTGGTTTATCTCTTATTATTAATCATATCATGGCCATGTTTCTCAGATAGGAAGATATCTTGATTCTAATTTGTTTTTTTTTTTAGTACAATAGAAATTCTAGAGTCTGACGTTTAATAACTATTCTGCTCCCTATAAATATGATTCTCTCTCCATAATATACAGTAAGTAGGCTAAGTCCGGGCATGGATATTTCCTTAGACGGATTCTCTGTGTTTTCTTTTCCGTGTGTGCATGGAAACATAGCTTTAGGCATGCACTAAGATGGCTAGAGTTCCCATTTAGTGGCATATATACTGGACGTGCCAAAATTTATATTTACAAAATTTATGCATGTAATTCGACTACAACAAAGACGTAATTAAGTTGATCATTGTATGATATATTTTATGTTTTGATGAATTGTTGTGAATCGGGCTTGTGTTCATTAAAAATATGGAGTGAAGAATCTTCATTTTTTTGTTTACTATGAAGATACAAACCAGTAGCATCCATATACTGGCTTTCTTAGCTTCTCTTTTTTTTTTTTTTTTTTTACGGTGGGTATCTGGGTCAATTTACATATACCTTCACTAATTTCTTGAAATCTTGAAGTTAATAACCATGTAAATCTCCAATGATATTAAGATTTATAATACTTGAATTAATGATATTTATAAAGCAAATTCAGAACCTAACCAGTAAAAACTACATGTTTTCTTAGCTTGGGATTGGTATAATTTACTTCTGGTTTCAATGGTTCTTTGGCCCCCTGCTGTTTTTACTTTGTACTTTTCACTTGTTTTCTTTCGGTCATTGAATTGACTTCATTAATAAGGAAAGAGAGCTTTATTCTGCGTAGCTTGGCTGGCGGATGCAGTGGCAACCTCTTTTCTGTGCCCTTATAGTCATAGATCTTTGATTACTTTATGTTTGTGGAGCCATGATCAAAAGCCAAAAGGCTGGTACCATTTTTGTTAGACAAACCTCAAACTAGCCTCTCATCTCAAGAGAGAATCACAATTTCGCCCACAAGAGTTCATAAATTCTCAATCAAACCTTTCAATCAAACTCATCACATTTTTTTTATCGAAAATGTCGAGATCCCTTAAAAACAGCGTGTTTTTTTTTTTTTTTGCATTTTCTTGCTGTATTAATTGTGTACTTTAGAATCATTATTGGGTATGGATTGAGAGGTATGATTGAAAATAATGAATACTCTGAGAATATAGTTCTGTGTGTGTTTACAATGGCTTAGGTTAAAGAGAGTGTTGAGGTTGAAGAAAAAGAGATCCTTTATGGAGGGGTTCATGATGGTATATATAATTTTTGGAGTATAGTATATGTTGTATTCATTTGTAAATATATTAAAATAATATATTTTATTTATTTTTAAAAAATTATTTTTAACATCATCCCTTTAAAATAATCTAAAAACACTATAAAAATATTAATTTAAAATAAAACATCAAAAAACTTTCAAAAATATTTTTAAAACAAAATTAGAAGCTATCCGGGTGTTCTACATGAAGGGCAGTACAATACATGAACGACTCAATGATAATCCAATTAAGTCTACCCGAGCCACATCAAGCTGCAGGCACTGCCATTACTAATGCAAACATATGCGTGGGGCTGGGACCGATCAAGTTTCA
>Ga0307515_10021966_pt1 | contig 11276 bp, 4 predicted proteins | sample 17_EM_MG_FD_194513 | JGI IMG/M metagenome (GOLD analysis project Ga0307515, IMG submission 194513) | Populus trichocarpa ectomycorrhiza microbial communities from riparian zone in the Pacific Northwest, United States - 17_EM | ecosystem: Host-associated > Plants > Roots > Unclassified | place... | reverse complement strand
CCATTAACCAAAAATTGATATAAATTAATATAATTTTTTATATATATCAAAATTTAATACTCTAATGACACATAATACATTTATGATTTATAAATGTTAAGAATATTGAAGAAATATATGGGTTTTTATTTATGCATCTCATTTTTTCTCAATTCAAAAACTTAGATTATTAACTTATGAGTATATTTTATAAAATATAAGCATCTCATTTTTTCTCAATTACTTGAAATATGATATATTTACTACTCACATGTGTAATTAATAATAAAATAATTAAAAATATCTATATATTATAATCACTTAACAAATATCAATCTTAATTATTTTCAATACTTGTTGTATTAAACGCAAAATTCAAATAAAAAGATGAAGGTTAAAATTATAGTGTTTGAAAAAATACCTTTTTTTTTATAATTAAGAAAACAAGAATTAAAAGACAAAAAGTATTATGCATGCATTGAATAAATTTTATATATGCCTCCAAGAAGATATGGAGGCAGCATGCTAGGAGTGTTTTGTAATATTCTATTACCCTTTTAAACGTAATGTATTTTTAATAAGGTCTCTAATTTGAATTATGAGTCAAAGTTGGCTGAGTCTACCCTTGACCTTCAGGTCCATACACAATATAAATAGTTGTCTTTCACAAATAATTCAGATTTATAGTTTTGTTTTTGTGTATTTCCAATTTTAATTTCCATCCAACTTTTATAAAGATTTAAAATTTATGAATATTTAAAAATATGATAGCGGTTGCTTGTATTAAAATATATACATATTTTTATTTTTTTTAATATTAACACATTAAAATTAAATAAAAATACAAACAAATACTCCATAAATGGTTAGGTGGAAACTCGATTTCAGATTTCTCTTTTGTTTCTTTCAAAGACACTCGGGCCTTTTTAAAAAAAAATTAAGTGTCAACTTACAATTCATGGCATTCTTGAAAGTTTCAACCCTTTTATTCCTTTAGAAAAAGAAATAAAAGAGTTGGTTCATTCTTCCATGGATGACAAATCAAGAAGGGCACTTAAAATATGATCATCGTCAAATTAGGTAGCCCATCACACAGCACATCTAAAAATTGGGTGCATGAGAAAGGTTGCAAAATCAAAGGCAACGGTCACATTTAGACCACCTCCCAGTTCTTACCTACCAATGCCAAGTACCAACCAAAATAGAATACTATTTTGGTGGCCAAATTTGACCCGCTTATAAATCCGGACAAACGAAGAGATCATCACCAATTGTTATTGTTTCCTTCTAACTAGTCCCTTTCTTCCTGACTGATCTGTGCACTGTAAGCAACTACAACTCTTATGTACCTATCACTGTCTTTCTTCTTTTTTTAGCATTAATTATTATTGTTGTTGTTACAACAACTAATCTCTCCTGCCTCTTCAATTCCCAGATCTTTGATTTTCCTGGGTTTTCCTTTGTTTCTCCAGAATCCATTTCCAAGGTGTGTGCTTTTTATTTTTTGTTTTATAAAGATGGGATTTTTTTAGTGGGTTTTTGTCTTCTATTTGTTTGCTTTAGAGATCTTAGTGAGAAAAGACAAATCATTAGGGTTTCTGTAGCTGTCAAGATTTAGTTCATAACAACTCATATTAGGCTCCAGTTTTTGTATTTTTTTTTATAATGTTTCCGGGGTTTATTAAGGAATTGGTGATCTGGGATTTGTACGTCTCTGTATGATCTTGCAAGTGAATCTGGTTTTGTTGTGATCGTAGTACAGTTTGAAAAGTCTAACTTTTCATGGTTTCTTTGGTGATGAGCTTATCAGATTCTTGTCGAACTGCTTAGCATTTGTGTAAAGTTGATTGCTTTCATATTAATCTGATTGATTAATTGTTTTATTGGTAATCACGACCTTCTGAGTATCAGCTTGAATTTAAGTTTCATGTGAAGATCTTCTTGTTATTAAGTTGTGATCTTTAACTTTAGGTCTTCCAATATGCCCCAAAATTGAAACAATATTCAAAGGAATGTGAAGGGAATATATTTGCTAGCCTTTGTTTAAGAATCTAATCTGTTAAATTGTTTTTTCAGTAAATTTGTTTTCAGTTTTTCACAAAATATCTCATTAGTGATCATTTTGGACAGGGTAACTATGGCTGCACCTCCCAAGCCAACAAGAATAGGCCTTGCTGGTCTGGCTGTCATGGGCCAGAATCTGGCCCTTAATATCGCAGAGAAAGGTTTCCCCATTTCTGTTTATAATCGGACTACCTCCAAAGTTGATGAGACTGTTGTGAGGGCTAAAAAAGAGGGAGATCTTCCCTTATATGGCTTCCATGATCCTGAATCTTTTGTGAAGTCAATCCAAAAGCCTCGAGTGGTAATTATGCTTGTTAAGGCAGGGTCACCTGTTGACCAAACCATAAAGACTCTTTCTGCCTACTTGGAGAAGGGTGATTGTATCATTGATGGTGGAAATGAGTGGTATGAGAACACTGAGAGGAGAGAAAAGGCTATGGCTGAACTGGGCTTGCTCTACCTTGGAATGGGAGTTTCAGGTGGTGAAGAGGGTGCACGTAATGGGCCTTCTATGATGCCTGGAGGTTCCTTTGAGGCTTTCAAGTACATTGAAGACATTCTCCTTAAAGTAGCAGCTCAAGTTCCTGATAGTGGCCCCTGTGTGACTTACATTGGCAAAGGTGGTTCTGGTAATTTTGTCAAGATGGTTCATAATGGAATTGAATATGGTGATATGCAGTTGATTGCTGAAGCATATGATGTACTAAAATCAGTTGGAAAGTTGTCGAATGATGAACTCCGTAGTGTTTTTTCAGAATGGAACAAGGGTGAGCTTCTGAGCTTCTTGGTTGAAATCACTGCAGATATATTTGGAATTAAAGATGATAAGGGAGAAGGATATTTGGTTGACAAGGTTTTGGACAAAACTGGCATGAAGGGTACCGGTAAGTGGACCGTGCAGCAAGCTGCTGATCTATCAGTTGCAGCTCCTACAATTGCCTCTTCTTTGGATGCAAGGTTCCTAAGTGGTTTAAAGGAGGAACGAGTTGAAGCTGCTAAAGTCTTCAAAGCAGGTGGCTTTGGAGATATTTTGACTGATCAAGTGGTGGATAAGAAGCAGTTGATCGATGATGTCAGGCAAGCTCTTTATGCATCCAAGATTTGTAGCTATGCACAGGGGATGAATTTGATCCGTGCAAAGAGTATGGAGAAGGGATGGGACTTGAAATTGGGAGAACTGGCTAGGATTTGGAAGGGTGGTTGTATTATTCGAGCAGTATTTCTGGACAGAATCAAGAAGGCATATGATAGGAATCCTGATCTTGCCAACCTTCTAGTGGATCCAGAGTTTGCAAAGGAAATCATTGAGCGCCAGTCAGCCTGGCGCAGGGTTGTATGTCTTGCAATCAACTCAGGTATTAGCACTCCTGGTATGTCATCCAGTCTGGCTTATTTTGACACTTTCCGAAGGGAAAGGTTGCCAGCTAATTTGGTCCAAGCTCAACGAGATTATTTTGGTGCTCATACATATGAAAGGGTTGATGTGGAAGGATCTTTCCATACTGAATGGTTCAAGATTGCAAGGCAGTTGAAGAATTAAACCTTTTCCTGGTGCTATCAAGCTTAATTAAGACTTTCAATAAGACAATAACTTCTGCTCTGGACTCTATTCTGGGTAGAACTTACATCACCCCTATTTCATGAAATTTATCTCAATCAGGTTCATCAAATCCAATTGAGTACTTAGACTTTGTCTCACTTTTATATGTTGTGGTTTTTCTTGGCAGTTCTACTGCTTTTGTATTTTATTTTCACCGGACTCCTCATCCAGGATTGTAGCCCCATTTCTTTTTGAAGAGATATTTAATGGTGCTTTTGAGTAGTAGTATGAAATCAGATGTTTGAACAATAAATTTTCTCTTTTGGTGTTATTTTCTTTATTTGCTCTTCACCAGCAATATATTTACTTTACAATATTGCCGTCCGCTCGATGTTGGTTTATACTTTTCAACTTTACATTTGAATTTGTTGTGCCTAATTTTTACATGAGGTCCTAGATTTGGTTGCCTTCTATAAGACCAGAGGAGAGCCAACCACCAGATGATGGGGGATCGTGTAAATCTTCTACCTTATTTAATAGCAGGGATGTCTTTTGTAGTCAGGTTCTGAAATTCTAAACTGACATCCAGTTTAAACATATTCATTCACCTTAATACTAAGATTATTTGGATAATTGAGTCATTGAATACGTGATGAATTTTGAAATTATTCAAATAAAAGACATAAATTAACCCGTGAGTATAGTAGTTGATCAAAAAAGGCATTTTGAGGGGATGAAACTCAGGGTTTGGCTGTTTTTTTAATGACTATATATGCAAGGAAAATGTATAAATTCTCAATGCTGCAACTATCACTTGAATTCTGTTATCATTTATCCAATTAAACCCATGCTAACCTTTTACCAAGTAAGAATCTTATCTTGAAACATCTCTTGCATCTGGTTTTTTTCAGAAACAGAAAAGTGATGCTAATGATCTAGAAGTAATAGTACAATAGTCGGTTGATGCTTCTATAATTATAATGAAGAAGGTTGTGTGTGCCCCAATTATATGTTTATTTGCATTATTACTACAATTATTAACTAGATAATTTTCCCCAATACAGAAGATTCTTTGGCATACTACAATTCAATAATTGAATTCAAGGGCTGATTGCCCTTTTCATTTAGTCATATAGTCCAAGCTTGAGGGAAGGAAGGACAGATATTCACTTCATTGACTTTTATTTTCTACAGCTTCATTCTGTTGACGTGCTGTTGAGCATCAGTCTATTTTAATGAAAATGCTGATTAAATGCCATAAACTATAGGACAAAACTTTATGTAAATGTGATTTTAACCCTTCCATTGATGCTGCGGCAGTGCCTAATATGAGTGTATTATTGCTGATGAGGAGTAGTGAACTTGATTACGTCTCTATCTTTTAATTAGTGGTGCTAACCGCTCTTTAGTGTTTTCATATTTTTTTTTCGTTTTGTTCTTGTCTGTCTTCATAAAATATGCTAATTTTATATATTTTGCTCTTTGTTTTCATTTGAAGAGTAGAGGCTTCCTGAATACATGTTTTATTTTTAAACCAATGATACCAGATTTTATAGTGTGCTTTTTGTAATATTGTTTTGCTTTTGATGTACAGCCCATGCTCTGCAGTTTCCTAGCTGTTGCACTTGCTTGCAGATTGGTGCCATTATCCTGTCACTAGAATGTGCTTGTTTCTCCCCATGGTTGGCGTTTGTCTTTCTAGGTTGATCACTATTCTTTCCAGCACAACATACTCTGTTGATTCATAGCATGCGCACACAAAGACATAATGGACACAATATACAATGCACTATATCTTTAAGTTCCTGCTGCGAAAGTAATGTTTTCTTGTAAACTAATCTGGAATCATTTTATTCTTGAACCTCAATCAACCAAATCAATATTCAATACTTTTCATTTTGTTTCTGTGCTGACCTTCTCCTCGCTTTCCTCCCGCCCGGGGGAAAAAAGACAAAGGATCTTAGTTTTTCCAGAAGAGCACAAGCTGTTGGCTAGTACTTAATTCATTTCCAAGCGCGCATATGCTCATATGTAAAAACTGCGTTTCATTTTTATACATCAGAATGTGCTCAACCTCTTACCCCTCAGATACAGTACACTGCATATGCTCATTAATCTCAAAAGTCGCTGCAGTAAATCAAGAAGTTAATTTGATACAAAATGGAAAGACTTTTCAATGCAATGATCAACATGTGCTTTTGCAGTCAATACTGTCAGCAAATCATATTTATAAACTTTGTTCTCTGCGCTGATAAGAATGATTAAATGAGAAATGGTTCCTATATTTTGTTTCTCTTGACTGTGCAGCCTCACAATTTATTTCATGAATACAGTGAATCTGGAACATAAAAGTTTTGGATAGAAAATATCTGGAGTATGTTTCCTCACTTTAAGAACATTTATGAGAAAAATTACATGTTCTCATCTGTCTGTGACGTCGAGTTGTAAGAATCTTGCTCTCTGCTAATAGGACCACTAGTGTTTTCTGTGAGCATCAAGTTTCCGGCTCTTTTTAGCACTGTTTTTATCACACTTCTTGTCCTTTTTCCCTGTTTTTTTGGCTGAGGAAGATTGGAGGTTGAAATGACCACCCTTGTTGTGCTTAAAATGTACTGTTCCACGACCGTTCTCATGGATGTTTTGATGATGGGGACCGGAGGAAGCATCAGAAGCCATTGAGTCATCACTGACTTCATCAGCAGCAGCAGCGTAGTGATAATTGTTACTCACATTATGAGCCTTGTAGTTATTACCATCATAACTGCCCTCGTCATCCTCATCTTCTTGCACGGGAGAGGCAAGGTACGTTGTCCACCCAGATTCGCTGCTGCTGCATCCTTCTGTGCCTAAAATTTGTTTGTATGAATCCATTTCTGATGCTGAGGGCAGAGATGAAGGGAGTCTCGTTGAGCTTCTCTGAGAGAATTACTTTTTGCTGTCTTTATATCTTGGAAGGCTAAAGAAGCGAGGGAGAGACAGAGTTGTGAAACAAAATTACACTCTGAAGACTGCATAAAATCCCTATTTATGGTGAGCTAGAATGAGCTTAGACATCACATATTCATTCTCTCTATATTTTTATATATTTCTAAAAGCTATCCCTTTTTAACAACCAAAATACAGGTTATCATAGCTAACTCAATGTGGGAAGCTATAAAATAAGGGAGCCCGAAACAAATTGAGGTTCTCTCTTGGTTTACATATAATCATAGAAAACAAATAATAAAATCTTTTTTATTTTGTCAGCATCCACCTAAATGAGAAACCAGCTTTTAGTGAAGAACTGGTGAGGTCATTCATATCTCTTTTAATCAATTCTGTCTTCTTTTCTCTTCTTTTTTTAAGATTTTTAAACAGTTCTGTCTTGTAACCATAATGCAGAAAACCCATTCCTCAGTTCTGGAAGAATACGAGACCCTTATCCTTAAGCATCTTAGAGCTTAGCCTCCCTACTTGTTATTTTCCTTTCAAGCCTTCAATTCTCTTTCTTGTCAGAAAGAAAGGTCAGCTCTTGTGGACAAAATCTGCAGAGAGGTACCTAACAGGTTATTGATATTCTACATTAAAAATATTGCTTTTGTTCGGTCATTTCTTGTTTGCTGCTTTTAAAGCTGGCTAGTGACTTCTAGCCACGTGGATAAGAATGAAGAAGAGCATAAGAATGAAGCAGAGCTCCTTCTTGGTCTCACTGGATCATAGTTAAAAAGTGAAGTTAACGTCATCTGAAACAATCCTACTTTCAGAATATTTACGTTACACTTTTCAGTTTTGTTTATATGTAAGAAAGCTGATAGGAAAAAAATGATAGTGGCTTTGTTACGTCAGGATTACTGTGTTATTACTCTTTGTTTACATCAGGACTCGACAAAAACTTGCAGAAAATCTGGAGTGAAAGATGACGCATGTGGTTGCTGTCATGTTCCTGGTAGTTTTGATATATAAAATTAGATCCGAAAATACCTTATTAAAATCAAAACACTGATTAATATTTCTCACTATAGACTAACCATGGATATATATATATATATATATATATATATATATATATATATATATATATATATATTTTATTAATATGGGTGTCCGGGTCAGCTTGCGTGTACCTCGACTAATCCCACTGGCTCTGAAGTTAACGACCATGTAATATATATATATATATTTTATTAATATGGGTGTCCGGGTCAGCTTGCGTGTACCTCGACTAATTCCACTGGCTCTGAAGTTAACGACCATGTAAGCCGCTAGTAGTCATCACATTAACAACCACAAGGCTTGAACTTGAGACTACTGGGAGAGCAAATTCTTTAATCCCAAACTTTTATCACTGAGCCACATTGATTGTACAAGTCGTAACTTCTGCGTTCAAATCTTTCTTTACAGGATTAGCATTCAAGAGGTTTTCGGTTTCAAAAAAAGACATTGAAGATCGATTGGTGAATCCATGATTTGCACTTGTTTGTTATAATTTTAGTTTTTGAGAAATTCCATCTGAGCATTATATCAAAATTGAAAAGCAAGAATTCAGTGGCAAGAAAATGATGAGTGGAGTGAGTGTTTCAATTTTAATCCTGGACTCTTACTAAAAGAATTCATTTGTTAGAAATTTATTTAAGGCTTAATTTTAGATTCTAGTTGTTTGTTCTTACCTATATTTTTAAAAAAATTAAATTTTTTTAATGTTTTAATATAATAATATTAAAAATAAATTTAAAAAATATTATTTTAATATATTTTTAAATAAAAAAATATTTTAACAAGAAAAGGCTAACCATGATATGATTGGCCCAAGGCCCACTCCAACTTGATAGTTGATAGTGCGGCCCGGGCTAAATAAAAGTGTAGGAACAAAATCATCTAAACGACCTGTCTTTGATTTCCCAGTTGTGTAAATGGTTTGTCTTCTATTTTCAGTAAAGCAAATGACTTGTAGTCTTCTGCTTATAAAAGTTTGTCATTTTGTTTTAGAGTTTAAGAAGTGTTTTTAAAGGTTTTTTTTTGTTTGAAACTATTTTTTATAATTTTAAATTGTTTTGATGTATTGATGTTAAAAATAAATTTTAAAATATTATTTTAATAAATTTTCAAGCTAAAAACATTTAAAAAAACAATCACTATCATAATCTCAAACACTATGTTAATAGCATGGATCAAATTCAATCCGTTATCAATCAGCTTGCTTCCACGTGTCAAAATTTTTCTTATAAAAATTGTTATTTTTATCATAGTTCATAGTTTTTAAACCCGTGTTCAAGGCCGGGTCAATCCCTATTTTAAAAAAAATTCAAAACGGCGTCGTTTTAGTAAAAAAACAAAAGTCAACGGGTTGCAACCGGGTTTTGCCGGGTCAACCCGCCGGGTCGGCCGGGTCACACCAGGTCATGACTTTTCATATTTTTTCATCAACCCGACCCGGTTCCAGCCCCGGGTCGGCCGGGTCCCGGGTCGACCCGTCGGGTCAGGCCGGGTTTCAAAACTATGATTTTTATAGTATTTTACTGTTTTTTTTTATAGTTAATTATGTCCAAACAAAATTTCAAAAATAATATTTCCCATTTATCACATGCCTTTGAAAATGATAATTGTTCCATGACTTATGCTCTATAGATGTTTCTTTGGACCCATTTCGAAAATGCTGTTGTGTGCCCCTCGTCGGAGTGCAAATCTGCAAATCTTATAAAGCTGATACGGCATGGAATATCCCAAGAATATGTTAAAACCTGGAGACAGTTCTTGCACTTACTGCTACTATTAGAACACAAATGTCTCCCACTATCCACAGTTCATAGACCTGCCACTACCCTTTTGCGTTTTCACGCCGCCACATCCACTCAGACTATCCAATATTGTAAAATAAAATAAAATAAAAAAACTAAAGGATGTGTTAAAAATACTGTGTTGTGTATTGTACACCTAGACTCAAGTCTCTTCACTCTTTTTTGGTCATTTGAATTTTTTTTCTAACATATTTGAACTTTTTTTAAAACAATTTATCATTGATAGTTGTATTGAATTGGAATTGGACTTGGATTTGGATTGGAATTGGACTGGATGATTTGTTTTTATTTATTTTTTATGGGAGAATTCTAATGACAAATTAACTTTCTAACATTGAATTGATATTTAATTTATATATAAAAAATATTTTTTTATTTCTTATAAAAACAATTTTGAGGACCAGGATCTACCACGAGGCAAGAGTTCGGGTATTTTTTATTTACTATTTCAAACACATCTTTTTTAAGATTTCCATTAAAAGAATTTGGCCAAATTTATTTTTGGTCTTTTTAATTTAAGAAGTTAATCAACTTTATTTTTATTGCATTCTGGTCTTCGAGTTTGAAAGAAAAGAGAGAGACTCATCAAAAAACAATGAAGAAAAGAGAAAATGATCGATTGACCACGTTCCGTTGATAAAAAAGCTAATATTTGTGTCGATGTGCTTTTCTTGACGAGAGGAGTGCTATTAAAATATTTTTGATCTTTCATATTGCTGAAAAAAATAGATCGAAGTTTTTTTTATTTTTTAGTTGATTTTATGTTTTTAACTAATTTTAATGTTTTTTTTGCATTTGATAGATTAATTTATCAAGATTTTATTAAGTGTTTTCAAATAAAAATATATTTAAAAATATTAATTTTACATCCAATAAAATACATTATGGTTTTCCAGCCACAACTCTGTGATGGAATTTAGGTGAAAATAGACTCTAAGGCTTTCACATGTCTAGATGCCTTGTTATCCAATTATATTTTCCGGTGATTGAAAAGAAAATCTCTGAGACTTTGCGGCAGAAGATCTTTCTATCGACATAGTAGATCACTATGAAGGGTCAGTTCTTCAGCAAGGGGTATAATTCTCAGAATGTTTAAGCTGATGCTGCTTTTAATTAAAAATAATTATATAATCTAATTAATTAATACCTCTTTAACAACCCCTCGTGCTATTATTTTACCACATTTCTCTACCACAAACCCATTTTTTTCTAGACTCTGATGATTAGCTTACATGCTGATAAAGATTAAATAATCTCGATCAATTTTTTTATAATTTTTTTTAAATCTTATTATAAAGAGATTATTATATTATTTTAGATTGAGATAATTCTTTAATATGATATCAGAGTCTTGATGACCAAGCGGTCACGAATTCGAATTTCATCATCCTCATTTATTTGATAAAAATCAAGCACAAGGTAATGTAGATCTGTACAAGTTTTAAGTCCAAAGAGCTTTCACTTGAAGGGGTGTGTTAGAGAATAATATAAATCATATCTTGGAACCTCACCTAACAACTTAAGCTATTGGGTTGAGATGGTTCCTTGACACCGAACAATATCATTTAACAAAATTTGACAATCTTAAAAGAAGTTGTAATAATTAAAAAAAACTTTCAAAATATATCTTTGAAGCTGATATCTTAAACTATTTTTCTTTTGGTTTTTCTATTCTTTCTTTTTATATTTATTTTAATTTGTATTTTCTGATTTTTTTTTTCACGTGATCATTTTTGCTTCATGGTACAGGAGCTTTAATAATACATCAATTTACTTCAGAATATGATCTCCGTAGCAATTTTAAGTCACAATAGAGCAAGAATCAACAGGATGTATCCATGATTCATTGAATCTAGTCTCCCATCAAGAACAGTACTAATATATTTATTTATTTCTTCTTTTTTTTTTTACAATTTATA
>Ga0307515_10021965_pt1 | contig 11278 bp, 6 predicted proteins | sample 17_EM_MG_FD_194513 | JGI IMG/M metagenome (GOLD analysis project Ga0307515, IMG submission 194513) | Populus trichocarpa ectomycorrhiza microbial communities from riparian zone in the Pacific Northwest, United States - 17_EM | ecosystem: Host-associated > Plants > Roots > Unclassified | place... | reverse complement strand
CGCGAGAAGATGCTGCTGCTGCTGAGCCTCGGAGCAGAGCCGGGCTACGACGTGGTGCGGGCGCTGGCCTTCGGGTTTGCACCGGTCGCTGCGAACCTCAGCGTCCTTGTCATGATCTGGCCCTGGGTATACGGCAGCCTGCAGCGGAGCGACCCTCGATGAGCCGTCGCCCACCGCAGCAACGCCGGTGAATGGCGGCGCCCGGCGCGCTGGCGGCGGCCGCCACGGCGCTGCGCGAGCCGATCGATCGCCTCGGCAGCGGCGCGTACGCGATCTGATCGGCCGGTCACGCCGGCGGCTCGAGCTGCATCGCCGCGATCCCCGGCTCGGCCTGCAGCGCCGCCAGCAGGCTCGCCTCGCCGCCGGCGCGCGGCAGCCGGATCCCGATCGTCAGTCTGCGAACCGCGCCCGCGTCCTCGATGCTCCAGCCCTCCAGCGTCGGGATCAGCGCGAGCTCGGCGAGCCGCGCGATCATCTGGTCCGTGGCGAGCGCCGCCCCGGACAGCGTCATCACCAGGCGGCGATTGATCCGATCGTCCTTGTCCTCGAACCGCCGCATGATCGTCAGCGTGGCGACGCCGATGACCGTCGCGGCGACGCTCTCGACATACATGCCGCCGCCGGCGCATAGCCCGATCGCCGCGACCAGCCACAGCCCGGCAGCGGTGGTCAGCCCCTGCACGGTGAAGCCGTTGCGCAGGATGGCACCGGCCGCCAGGAAGCCGATGCCGGAGACCACCGACGCGGCGATCCGCGAGCCGTCGACCTCGGTGAAGTCACCCGCGCGGTAATGCTGGTAGTACGCCAGGTGGGTCGAGACCACCATGAACGTCGCCGACGCCAGTGCGACGATCGCATGGGTCCGCAAGCCGGCCGGCCGGCCGTGAATGTCGCGCTCGTAGCCGATCACGCCGCCGAGCGCGGTCCCGACGACGATCCGGAGCACCAGCTCCATGTCCAGGCTCAATTCGCTACCTCCATTGGATCTGCGAGCATCCGTCCACTTTCGATCAGATGCCGGTGTTGTCAAGGTGATGGGTCTCGCGACACACAAGTTCATGGCGACAGCGCCGCGGGTGCGTCGCGGACCGCGGGGTTGATGTCGACACCGTCCGGATACCGGACATGACGCCACAGCTCGCAAGCGGAGCTCGGCGCGACGATCCGCGCATACCGCAGCAACGCCGGTGAATGGCGGTTATCGGGCGCGCATCGTCCGGAGCTCACGCATGCCCGATCGCGTGGCCGCGCGGAGCGCAGGGCTTCCGTGGCGTCGTGTGCGCACACCGCGTGCGTCGATGTCACCCGCGCGCGTTGTCATCTCGCGGTGGTGCCGGCCGCGATGGCAGGCGCGCGATGTGCACGGCTCGCGGCTGTGCTGCGATTGCGGCTGAGACACGGTTTGCTCGCGTCGGTGGCGCTCGCCGTCGCGACGGCAGGGACACCGAGCGCCGGCGACCCGGCGCCGCTGCGGATCTCGATCGAGGACGCGATGGCCGCCGCGGTGCGCGCCTCGCTGCCGCTGACCGCGGCGCGCGCGACCCGCGAGCGGGCGGGCTCGGACGTGACCTCGGCGCGATCGGGATACTTCCCGCAGATCAGCGTCAGCGGGTCGTATGTCGAGACGCTGCGCTCGGAGTACGACGGGCTGTTCACCGCGCCGCAGAACTCGGGGTCGACGATGTCGAGCATGCTCGGCGATCTGTCGCAGCTGCCGTTCGCCGCGACCCACGCGTGGCGCGCCGGGGTCGACGTGACGCAGCCGATCTGGGATGGCGGCCGGACGTCGTCGTCGGTCGATCTCGCGCGCGGCTCCGAGCGCTCGGCCGAGCTCGACGAGCGCGCGCGGCGGGCGCAGGCGGTGCTGGACGTCACCGACGCGTACTTCGGCGCGGCGCTGGCGACCGAGGTCGCGGCGATCGCCGAGGCCAGCCTGGGGCTGGCGGAGCAGACGCTGAAGCAGGCCCAGCTCGGGCTGACCCAGGGCAGCTCGCCCGAGTTTGACGTCGTGCGCGCCGAGGTCACGCGCGACAACCAGCGCACGGCGCTGGTCCGCGCCCGCGCGGCGCGCGACATCGCGCTGGTCCGGCTGCGGCGCCTGCTCGGCGTGGCGTTCGATCGCCCGCTCGAGCTCACGACCCGGCCGGGCGGCGGCGACCTCGGCGACGTCGCGCGCGGCGTCGCGGGCGTGGCGCGCGGCGGCGAGCGGGTCAGCGTGGCGCAGGCCCACGCCAACGTCGCGATCCGCCGCGCGCAGCTCGGCATCGCGCGCGCCGGGCTGTGGCCGCGGCTCGCGCTGTTCACCAGCTACGGCGTGGTCGACTACCCGCGCGAGATCTGGCCCGACTCCGACTGGCGCACCAACTGGACCGCCGGCGTGAGCCTGTCGCTGCCGCTGTTCACCGGGTTCAAGACCACCGCGGACATCGCGAGCGCGCGAGCCGACGTGCGCGCCGCCCAGGCGCTCGCGGTCGAGGCCGCGCAGCTCGCCGCGGTCGATGAGCGCGAGCGGGCCTCCGACGTCGCGGTCGCCGAGGCCGCGTTCGGGGCGAGCCACCGCAGCACCGAGCTCGCGCGCCGCGCCCACCAGATCGCCGAGCTCCGCTACCGCCAGGGCGTCTCGACCTACCTCGAGCTGGTCGACGCGCGGATCCAGCTCGATCAGGCGCAGATCAACGAGGCGACCGCGGCGCGCGATCTCGAGGTCGCGCGCGTCCGGGTCGCGCTCCTGCCTGCGCTGCCGGTGCCCGGCGTGGCGGCAGCGCCGAGCACGGCGCCCTCGCTCGCCGTGACGCCGCAGCCGGGGGCACCGGCCGGCGCTCCGGCCACCGGCGCCCCGAACCCCCCCGCGCCACCCGGTGCGCCCGGCGCATCTCCCACCCCGCAAGGACCGCGATGACGGCGACGAGCATGCAACGCAGGCAGATCGGATGGAGCGCCAAGGATCGCGATGACAGTGCAAGGCGACCAGATCGAGTGGAGCGTTGCCGCCCCGACCATCGGCGCTCCGAACGGAGGCTCGCGGTGACGGTGCAGATCAGCCCGATCAGGCCGACGCGCTCTGCCATGGCCCGAGGGCGCACGGGCTGCCTGCTCGGGGCGGTCCTCGCCGTCGCCGCGTGTCGGCGCGACGAGCCGGCCAAACAGCCGCCACCGACGCCGCCGGTGCAGCTCGCACCCGCCGACGTGGTCGCGGCGAAGACCGCCACGATCGAGACCGGGCCGCTGGTGACCGGCACGCTCGAGGCTGCCCGGAGTGCCACGGTGCGGGCGCAGCTCGGCGGCACGATCAAGAAGGTCGGCCCCGAGCTCGGCCAGACCGTGGCCGCGCGCGCGCTGCTCGCCGAGATCGACGCGCGCGGGCTGGGCGACGCCGCGAGCTCGGCGCGCGCCCAGGTCGACTCGGCCAGGGCCCAGCTCGAGCTCGCCCGCCGCGAGGTCGAGCGCAGCCGCGCGCTGGTCGCCGGCGGGGCGATCGCGCGCCGCGATCTCGAGACCGCGGAGAGCCGGGTCGCGGCGCAACGGGCCGCGGTCGATCAGGCCCGCGCCCAGCTCGCCGCCTCGGCCAAGCAGCTCGACGACGCGACGGTGCGCGCGCCGATGGCCGGCGTGATCGCGCAGCGCGCGGTCTCGACCGGCGATGTGGTCGCGCCGGGCGCCACGCTGTACCAGATCATCGATCCGTCATCGGTCCGGCTGTCGGCGGGCGTTCCGTCGGACGAGCTCGGCGCGCTGGCGGTCGGCCAGGCGGTGCGGTTCACGGTGCACGGTTATCCCGATCAGACGTTCACCGGCCGGGTGTCGCGGATCGCGCCGAGCGCCGATCCGGCGACCAAGCAGATCGCGATCCTGGTCGACCTGCCCAACCCGTCGCACCAGCTGCTGGTCGGGCTGCTCGCGCGCGGCCGGATCGCGGCGCGGACCGCGACCGGCGTGGTCGTGCCGCTCGCCGCGGTCGACGCGACCACCGGCCGTCCGGCGGTGCTGCGGGTCGCCGGCGCCGCCATCGAGCGCGTCCCGGTCACGCTCGGCCTGCGCGATCCGCTGCGCGAGCAGGTCATGGTGACCGGCATCGCCGCCGGGGACCGCCTCCTCGCCCGGCCCTCGGCCGCGCCGCCGCCGGGGAGCCACGTGGCGCTACCACCGTCGAGCTAGCATGCTGATCTCCGACTTCGCCATCCGCAAGCCCGTGGTCACCACCGTGGTGATGATCGCGCTGGTCGTGTTCGGGATCGCCGCGCTGTCGCGGCTCAAGACCGACGAGTTCCCCGAGGTCAACCCGCCGGTGGTCTCGGTCGGGATCCCGTACCCCGGCGCGTCGCCCGCCGTGGTCGAGCGCGAGGTCACCGATCCGATCGAGGAGGCGATCCAGTCGATCAGCGGGGTCAAGCGGCTGCGCTCGACCTCGCTCGACGGCTACGCGATGCTGATCATCGAGTTCGAGTTCACCAGGGACCCGCAGCAGGCGACCCAGGACGTGCGCGACAAGATCTCCGAGATCCGGACGACCCTGCCGCCCGAGATGAAGGAGCCGATCCTGACCCGGTTCGATCCGGACGACCTGCCGATCGTCTCGCTGACCTTGTCGTCGGACCACCCCGATCCCGCCGCGCTGACCCAGCTCGCCGATCCCGGGATCAAGCGCAAGCTGACGGCGCTGTCGGGCGTGGCCGACGTGACCATCATCGGCGGCGTGGCGCGCGAGCTGTCGATCGACGTCCGGCCGGACGCGCTCGCCGCCTCGGGCCTGGGCATCGCCGACATCGTGCGTGTGCTCGGGACCGAGAACCTCGCGGCGCCGGTCGGCCGGCTGACCTCGGGCGCGACCGAGCGCACGATCCGGCTGTCCGGCCGGCCGCGCGGGCCCGACGAGTTCGCCCAGATCGTGGTGTCGAACGCCAACGGCCGCGTGGTCCGGCTGGGCGACCTCGCCGACGTCCGCGATGGCTCGGCCGAGCCGCGCAGCGTGGCGCTGTACAACGACCGCAGCGCGGTCGGCATCGACATCAAGAAGTCGATCGGCTACTCGACCACCGACGTCGCCGCGCGGATCCGGCAGCGCGTCGCCGAGCTGTCGCGCGAGCTGCCGCCCGGCACCCGGCTCGATATCGTGCGCGACGCCGGCAGCCGGGTCGGCGACTCGGTGTCCGACGTCGAGCGCACCCTGCTCCAGGGCGCCGCGCTCACCGTGCTGGTGGTGTTCGTGTTCCTGCGGTCGTGGCGCTCGACCGTGATCACCGGCCTGGCGCTGCCGGTCTCGGTGATCGCGTCGTTCGTCGCGGTCTGGCTGTGGGGCTTCACGCTCAACACCATGTCGCTGCTCGGACTGTCGCTCGCGATCGGCATCCTGGTCGATGACGCGATCGTGGTGCGCGAGAACATCGTCCGCCACATGGAGGCGGGCCGCGACCACCTGCGCGCGGCGCGCGAGGGCACCTCGGAGATCGGGCTCGCGGTCACCGCGACCACGCTGTCGATCGTCGTGGTGTTCGTGCCGATCGCGTTCATGGGCGGGATCGCGCAGCAGTGGTTCGCGCCGTTCGCGCTGACCCTGGCGTGCTCGGTGCTGGTCTCGCTGTTCGTGTCGTTCTCGCTCGATCCGATGCTGTCGGCGGTGTGGGCCGACCCCGAGGTCGAGGGCAAGCGCAGCTGGCTGTCGCGCAAGCTCGAGTGGTTCGATCGCGGGATCGACCGCGCGGTCGACGCCTACAAGCACGTGATCCGCTGGGCGCTACGCCACCGCAAGACCACCGTGCTGCTCGCGGTTGCCAGCTTCGCGCTGTCGCTCGCGTTGCCGATGATGGGGCTGGTCGGCAGCGCGTTCTTTCCCGAGACCGACGCTTCGGAGTTCCAGCTCAACCTCCAGATGCCGGCCGGCTCGAGCCTGGCCTACACCCAGGACAAGGTGCGGCGGGTCGCGGCGCTCGCGCGTCGCCACCGCGAGGTCGCGTACACCTACGCCGCCGCCGGCAACACCACGGGCGCGGTCGACGAGGCGGCGATCTACGTCCGGCTGCTGAAGCGCGCCGACCGCGCGCGGTCGCAGGCCGAGGTGCTGCGCGAGCTGCGCCGCGAGATCGCCGCGATCAGCGGCGTCCAGGCCTACGTCCCCGCCGGGTTCGGCGGCGAGAAGCAGATCCAGCTCCAGCTGGTCGGCCCCGACGTCGCCGTGCTCGACCGGCTGGCGAGCGAGATCTCGCGCCGGATCCGCCCGGTCCCGGGCATCGTCGACGTCGGGCTGTCGAGCAAGGGCCAGCGCCCCGAGGTCGAGCTCGTCCCCGAGCGCGACACCGGCGGCGTGCTCGGCGTCCGCGTCGGCGACATCGCCCAGGCGCTGCGTCCCGCGTTCGCCGGGATCGACGCCGGCGACTGGGTCGATCCGACCGGCAAGACCCGCGACGTCACGGTGCGGCTCGCCCCCGAGGCTCGCGAGCGCCCCGAGGACCTCGCGCGCCTGGCGATCCCGATCCCGCAGCGCAGCGAGCTCGTGCCGCTCGACCAGGTCGTCCGGCTGACCGAGACCTCCGGTCCGGCGCAGATCGAGCACCTCGACGGCGATCGGGTCATCACCGTCGGCGCCAACGCCGAGGGCCAGCCGCTGTCGGCGGTCAACGCCGGGATCGAGCGCGCGATCGCCGGCATGGCATTCCCCGCGGGCTACGAGCGCAAGACCGGCGGCCAGACCGAGGACCAGCAGGAGGTGTTCGGCCGGATCTTCACCGCGCTCGGCATCGCGGTGCTGCTGATGTACTTCGTGCTCGTGGTCCAGTTCGGCTCGTTCCTCGATCCGATCCCGATCATGCTGTCGCTGCCGCTGTCGCTGATCGGCGTCATGCTCGCCATGCTGGTCACCGGCGCGACGCTCAACCTGATGAGCATGATCGGCGTGATCCTGCTGATGGGGCTGGTCGCCAAGAACGCGATCCTGCTGATCGACTTCGCCAAGCGCGCCCAGCGCGGCGGCCGCGACCGCCGCGGCCGCGAGGAGGCGCTGATCGAGGCTGGCGCCGTCCGGTTCCGCCCGATCCTGATGACCAGCGTCGCGGTCATCGCCGGCATGCTGCCGGTCGCGCTCGGCCGCGGCGAGGGCGGCGACTTCCGCTCGCCGCTCGGCCTGGCCGTGATCGGCGGCGTCATCACCTCGACGATCCTGACGCTGCTCGTGATCCCGACGTTCTACGATATCGTGGCCGGCGGGCGCGAGCGCGTGCTCGGCCGGCTGCGCCGCGGGCGCCATCCGCCGGAGCCGGGCGGCACGTCCGAAGGACCTGGCCCGGCCGTTTGATCGCGGTGGCAAGCCCGGCCAAGATGGGGCGTGCATCGCGCCCGCCTGGTGCTGCTCGCCTGCCTGGCGAGCTGTGGCGCGCGGGCGCCCGCGCTGATCGATGTCGAAGCGCTGCTGCGTGCGCGCGGCCCGATCGACGCGCGGCGCGAGCTGGTGATCCGCGTCGCCGCCGATCCGCGCGACGTCGCGGCCCACCTGGCGCTCGCGGCGCTGGCCGAGCAGCTGCGCCGGCCGAGCGAGGCGGTCGATGCGCTCGAGGTGGTCGTTGCCCTCGGCGGCCCGCTCGGGGTTCGCTGGCACGCCGATGACCAGGCGCGGCTGGCGCGGCTGATCGCGGCGCGCGGCCGTGCCCGGCTGGCGCGCGGTGCCGCCACCGCGCTGGCCGATCTCGAGCGCGCGCGGCGGTTGGGCGCCTTGATCGGCGACGACGAGCTGCGCCTCGCACGCGCGGCCGGTGCGATCGTCGCGCTGCGCCACAGCGACGCCGAGGTCCGCGACGCCGGCCGCCGCACGCTCGCCGAGCTGAGCCAGGGCACGAGCCCGGGCGCCGACGACCGCGCGAGCCGGGACTGGCTGGGGGCGCGCCGCGGGGCGACGCCCGAGCAGCGCGGGCGGTTCGGCGCGTGGCTGTGGAAGCAGGGTGCGCGTCGCGCCGCGTGGGACGAGCTCGCGGCGTGGCGCGCCGCGGCCGGCGCATCGCGCGAGCCCGGGCTCGACGAGGCGTTCCTCGCCGCGGCGCGGTGGTGGACGCCGCTCGACCGACCGGGCCCGCCGGTCGGCGATGCCGGCGGGGCGATGCGCTGTGCGTTCGCGCGGTGCGCGCCGCGCGAGGTCGCCGGCGACGACGCGACCGAGCGTGCGTACCTGCTGGCGCCGCTGCCGCCGCCGGTGCGCGATCCGGTGGACGCCGCGGCGCTGGTCATCATCACGCTGCACCAGGCGCTGCGCGGCGAGGCGTCGTGGGGCGCGGCGCTCGCGGCGCGCATCGATCTCGCGGCGTTCGCCGAGCCGGCGCAGCGCGCCGCGCTGCCGGGGTTCGCGCGGTCGGTGATCGCCTGGCTGGCGGGCAACGACGCGCCACCGCGATCGGCGCCCGGCGACGGCGCCACGCCCGATCAGCGGCTGGTGATCGCCGCGGCGCGCGTGCTCGAGGGCGGCGGCTCCGACGAGATCACCGGCCTCGGCGACGACGGACCGTACGCCGATGCGCTGCGCGCGATGGTGACGCCTCGGCCGCCGTTCGCCGGCGATGCGCGCGCCGACGCCGCCGCGCGGCATGCCATCGCGGGGACCGAGACCGCGAACCTCGAGCAGCTCCGGGACATCGCCGCGGCGTTCGGCCGCGAGCCGGCGATCGCGGATCGACTCGCCGGCGAGGCGGTCGCCGGCGCGGTCGACGCCGCCGAGATGCACGCGACGCTGGGCGCGCTGTTCGACGCGATCGGCGACCCGGCGCGCGCCCGGGCCGCGTGGCAGGCCGCGGTCGATGGCGGCGCGGAGTCGGGGTTCGTGCGCGGGCTGGCCGAGGCCCAGGCTCGCCAGGGCGACGGCGACGCCGCGCTGATCACCGCGACGTCGGCGGCCGCGTCATCGGGCGATCCCGCCGTGGTGTGGACCGCGGTCGCGCAGGCGCTGGCCGGCGCGGGCCGCTACGTCCACGCGCTCGATGCCGCGCGCAGCGCGATCGATCTCGCGGGCCCCGAGACCCTCGCGGCGGCGCTCGACGTCGCGAGCGCGGCGAGCCGGTCGCTGGGCCGCGACGCCCAGGCCGCGGCGCTGGCCGCCCAGCGAGCGCGGATCGCGCCGGCGGGCGGCGGGCTCGGCGATCGCGATCCGACCGACGCCGCAGCGGCGCTCGACGCGCACCGCCGGCACCCCAGCGCCGCCACGATCGCGCGGCTCTGGGTCGCGGCGCGGTGGAACCCGCGCAGCGTCGAGCTCCGCGCCGCGCTGCTCGCCGCGGTCCCGGCCGCCGACCCGCGGCGCGCGGTGATCGCCGGCGAGCTGGTCGACCTCGCGCGCGGCGCGGATCTCGAGCTCGGCCGCGCGGCGGCGGCGGCGCTGCGCTGATCCGCCGTCCGGCCGGATCAGCGGCGGGGCGGCGGCCGGACGCCGCGGCGCCGGTAGGCGAGGTAGTCGGCGATGATCGTGGCGTGATCGAACACCAGCGGCTGGGGCAGCGCGTCGGGCGCGCACACCACGCAGTCGGCGGCGTCATCGCCGCCCACCGGGCGACCGGCGGCGCGCGCGAGGAACACGACCGAGATCGTGTGCTGGCGCGCATCGCGGCCCGGATCGGAGTAGACGTGGAACAGCTCGGTGAGCTCGACGTCCAGGCCGGTCTCCTCCTTGGCCTCGCGCACCGCCGCGTCCGCCACCCACTCGCCCTGGTCGACGAACCCGCCGGGCAGCGCCAGGCCGCGCGGCTCGTTGCGGCGGACCACGAGCACGATCATGCCGGGCGCGTCGTCGAGCTCGATCACGAGATCGACCGTCGGTGTCGGGTTCTTGAACCCGGCGGCGCCGGTCACTTGCCACCTCCTGCGGCGAGCGGACCTTCGATCCACGCGACCAGCGCCTGCTCGAGCTCGCGGGCGCCGGGCGCGTCGACCAGGTTGGCCTTCTCGTCGGGATCCTGGTCGAGGTCGTAGATCTCCCACTTTGAATCGCTGATCCGGTAGTAGACGTGGTGCTTGCCGTCGGCGGTGACCATCGCCTTGGCCTCGCGGTCCCACTCGGGCGCGGCCAGCAGCTCGGAGAACGCCGGCCGGGGCTCGAGCGGCTGGCACGCCAGCGCGGGCACCAGGCTCCGGCCCTGCCAGCTCTTCGGCGGCGGCACGCCGAACAGCGCCGCGATCGTCGGGGCGAGATCGATCAGCTGGACCACGTCGTCGCGCTGGCACGACTTGCCGCCGGGGACCCGGAAGATCATCGGCACGTGGACCAGCTCGCGGTACAGCGTGTCGCCGTGGAAGAACGCCGGCTTGCCGGCGACGATGTGGGTGCCGAACGCCTCGCCGTGGTCGGCCATCACCACCACCGTGGTGGTCTTCGCCAGCCCGGTGGTGTCGAGCGCGTCGAGCAGCTGGCCGATCAGCGCGTCGTCGAACGCGATCTCGTAGTCGTACTTCTGGATCAGCGCCGCGGTGCCGCGCTCGGTGTAGCGGAAGCCCTCGTGCTCCATGTACGTCGAGTGCGGCTCGAACAGGTGCACGATCATCGCGAACTTCGTGTCTGCCTTCGCGAGCTCGCCGAGCCGGGCGATCGTCTTCTTGACGATCCGCGGCCCGGCCGTGTCCTTGTTCGATTCGGGGATGTTGAGCGCGCCGGTGTTGTCCCACTCGTCGGCGCCCTGGATGATGTTGCTCTTGAGCTGGCGCGCGACGCCCGAGCACGAGTCGGGATAGCGCTTGCGGTCGCAGAAGTAGAAGTGCGAGCTCTCGCCGATCGTGGTGAAGCCGCCGGCCTTGAGGCCCTCGAACAACGTGTCGTTGTCGTCGAGCACCGTGGCGTAGTCCTTGAACCGCTGGTCGAACTTGATCTGCGACGGATAGCGCGAGGTCATGAACGACGGCACCGAGCGCGGCGTGTTCGGTGCCTGGGCGAAGGCGCGGGTGAACACCACCGACTGGCCGGCGAGCTCGTCGAGCCGCGGGGTCAGCGACTTGCCGTCGCGCCGGTACCCGGCGATGCCGAGCCGGTCGAAGCGCAGGGTGTCGATGAAGATCACCAGCACGTTCTTGCCGCCGGACAGCGCGGGCGCGGCCGTCGCCGCGGCCCCGGCGCTCCCCGAGCCGTCGGCGGGTGGCGGCGATGGCGGGGCCTCGAGCTTGGCGTCGCCGCCGACGCAGTTCTCGTCGATGCCGTTGCCGGGGATCTCGACCGCGCCGGGGTGGACGTCGGGGTTGTCGTCGTCGCAGTCGGGCCCGCCGAAGAACGCCGAGTAGCCATCGCCGTCGTGATCGGACAGCTTGCGCAGCGCGGTGATCATCC
>Ga0307515_10021964_pt1 | contig 11278 bp, 2 predicted proteins | sample 17_EM_MG_FD_194513 | JGI IMG/M metagenome (GOLD analysis project Ga0307515, IMG submission 194513) | Populus trichocarpa ectomycorrhiza microbial communities from riparian zone in the Pacific Northwest, United States - 17_EM | ecosystem: Host-associated > Plants > Roots > Unclassified | place... | reverse complement strand
CTAAGCCAATTAAGGTAGTTTTAAATTACAAGGCCCTAGAATACTTTATAACAACTAAGGCCCTAACGGCCTAGTAGGCACGCTAGGCGGATACCCTATCTTAGTTTAACTTCTTAATTATATATAGACCAGGCGCTATAAACCGTACGGACGCTCTTATAAGGCGTAAGCAAAACCTAAATAACCAGACGGCTGTAAAGATCTTACTACGGACCTAGACGCTACTATAACTAGAACACCTTAACCCCTAGATATAGGCAGAACTAAATACGGACTCCTTAGGCGCCGAGATATATCCTATTAACTCCTCCAAACTTAACCTTATTAATAAACTACTATAGGCCAACCAAACAACCCCCTCTCTACAGGAATACCGTAAAAAGGCAAAGAACGTTGCTAGCCCATAGTCCCTTAAAAACGGACTACTTAAGTACTAGGAACGGCTAGTAGTAGCTAAGGAACAGAACTTACGGACCCAGCTTATTGCCGAAGCTCATACCCAGGTCTCTACGGCCTACCCTAGAAAAAATAAGACCTATAAGATTATTAGTAACCACTACTACTGGCCCGGAATGGTTATAGATATCGACCGTTATATACGGAACTGCGACAGCTGCCGTAGATCTATAATTCCATAAGATAAGACCCTAGGACTATTAAAACCTCTCCTAATACCTAACCGCCCCTAGCAGCATATCTCTATAGACTTCCATAAGCTACCTATAGACCGCGACAGATATAATATGGTTATAATTCTAGTTAACCGCTTTAGCAAGCGCCCATTCTTAATTCCCTATCATAAAAATATTAATGCTAAGGAGGCGGCCCAACTATATATCCACTACGTCTACCGCATTTACGGACCACTAGATACTATTATATCCGATTATAGCCTATAATTTATATTAGCCTTCTAAAATAAGTTTACCCGGATCCTAGGTATTAGGTTAAAGCTCTCTATAGTATACTACCCCCAGACAGACAGCTAGACGGAGATTATAAATTAATATTTAGATTAAAGACTCCGGCCTTTTATTAACTACTTCTAGGATAACTAGGGCGAACTACTACCCCTAATAGACTACGCCCAGGCGACCTTACCCTACAACTCTACGGGATTTGCACCTATCTAACTAGAAATAGGGTATTTACCCTAAACAAGCTTTAACTAGGATAGACCAGAAAAACCACGGACCATACGTAAGAAACTGTCTTATAAGGAAGCCTAGCAGTACGCTAAGCGCTTAGAAGAAGCCTAAACAGTAGCCCGTATAAATCTAGAAAAGGCCTAGAAATTAATAGAACAGCAGGCAAATAAGTATAGGTGCGAACCCGACTTTACCGTAGGCGATATAGTCTAGGTTATAATAAAGAACTAAAAGACGGAACGGCCTAGCTATAAGCTAGACTATTAGATAGCGGGACCGTATAAGGTCCTTAAGAAAATAGGTAACTTGTATAAAGTAAAGCTCCTGGATTTAATTAAGGTTTACCCTATTTTCTCACCGGATAAGCTACGGAAAGCTATAAACAACCTATTACCTAGATAAAAGAACGAACCTCCCCTACTAATTTAAGTTAATGGCGACAACGAATAGGAAATTAAAGAAGTACTAGCCTGTAAACTAGTAAGGAAAACACTAAAGTACCACGTTAGTTAGAAAGGCTATGACCCAGATCTTACCTAATACCCTGCATAGAACTTTATTAGCAGTCCCTATAAGCTTTAAGAATTCTATAACCGCTACCCTAATAAACCAGGACCCCTAAAGTACCTAGATAAGTAAATAGAGTGCTAGTATAGCGAAGACGATAAGCTACCGGAAGAACATAAAGATAAGAACGCCCTATAAGCATAATACAGACTACAAAGCCTAAGGGCAGGCTTTTGCGGAGAAGGGGGTAATATTACGGCACTGGCAGAACTTGGCAGAACTTGGTTGGCAGAACTTGGCAGAACTTCGCGGTCACGTAACTAGAGGACCGCATAAAAGAACCCTACTTCGACCGGCGCTGCTCTTCTTCTCCTTTTCTTTCTCTAGCTTTAGATCCTCGTTTATAGACTACCAATTATATAGGCTTGCGCGTCCCTCTTGCCGTGCTCGTGCCTTGATTGACTGAGTCGCTAACACTTAATATACCCTTTACCTATATCTCCGTGCCCGCCTTAGTGGCTAAGCTTAGGCTAGCTGCCTCTATAGCGCGGATAAGGTTATCTACCGCGTTATCTGCGCTTGTTACTGCTATACCCCCCTAGTAAGAGTGGTATAGATTAAAATCTCCTAATAATATATGTTCCCCTTTAACCCTTAGTAGCTCTAGTAATATATATAGGCTACTATTCGTCTGTTAGGGGTTATAGATGTTATAAATCTGGATAGTCCGCTTATAGCCCTCCAGCTTAATTATATACGCGTCCACTAAGTAGTATATAGGCGCCTATTTATTTATATTAATAGCCTTATTTATATAGAAGCAGACCCTTATATTGCTGACTCCCGCGTATACTAGGTGGTAAGATTTTATAGTATATATTATATTTCCTTAATTACTACGCCATAGCTCCTAGATGGCCAGTATGTCTGGCTAGGGGTCCGCCTACTCTACCTCCCGTAGGAATTAGAGCAGTACGCCATTCCTACTATTATTAGTATTATATTATATAATTATAAGCGGTTTCTAGTATCCTAATATAATAGATCTATGCTGGCCTTCTTTTATAGTGTGGTTATAGTACTTATAGTTGCCTCTTTTCGGATCTAGGCTTCTGCTTCTATCTCCACGTTTAGCTCTATACTTAGTAGGGGCTCTTAAGTTACTAGGACTTAAATTAGGGCATATATACTACTATTTAGCGCTATTTAGAGTGTTAATTAGAGGGTCCTCTAGCCCCTTTCCCTCCTAGAGTAGTTAATAATCCGTAGTTAGCCGACCTTCTAAGGGCCTTCCTCCGCCTATACAGAGCTCTCCCACGTAGCCGTCTCTTTTAGCTTTCTTTTCTTGGCTCGTTGCGAGGCCTCTTTAGTAGTAATTTTATATTGTAATTGTGGTTGCTATCCGCTCGCGGGCGCCTTATGGGTGCTAGCATAGTGTGTTAGAGTAAAGGCCCTAATTGCTGCGGCCTTCTCCTACTACGTTTGCTTAACGCTATACGCCCCGCTCTATGCCTTGTGGTCTGCCTTACAGTTAATACACTTCTTAGGTAGGTCTTCTATGCAATCGCTAGTATTATACTGCCTGGCGCAGCGTCCGCATCTAGCCTCCCTTCTATAGCTCTTGGCTATATGGTTAAAGCCCTAATAATTAAAGCACTGCGTTACTAGAAATGTTGTCTTATGTCTTATAACTAGGTAGTAGTCTCCTCCTAGGAAGAGGCCTCGATTAAATAGCGTATTTGTTACTTCTTTTAACTATACACCTATAATAAGCAACGATTTAACCTTTTCTCCTATCCGGACTCTTCCTGGCCTTTTCTACGCTAGCCTCTCTACTGTAAGCCCCGCTATAGTAGAGTTCTGCTTTATTATGTCCTCTATCATCTACTTAGCCTTTAGGCCCTAGATGGCGAGGCTCGTGGGTACCGCGTGGACCTCTACTAGTACTAGCGGTACAGCTAGTGTAGTAGAGCGCCCTAGGACCTTTATCCACTCCATTTCTTATAGCAGCCTATCTCTTACGTCTTTGTCCGTAACGTACGCCCTAATATCGCTACTCTATAGCTTCTTTACGGCCTATATTCTATAGGTGTCTAGGGGTCCTATAGCCTAGAGCTTGTGCACCAGGGCTTAGCTGTTCTATTTTAAGGCCTCCTTATAGTCGGCAGCGTCGCCTATGCGGATTGTAATCTCGTTTACTTCTATGGGCCTATAAGCAGCTTGTCTTATAGCTTGGGGCATTAAGGGTATAGTGGCAGCAACGTATACGTATAGCTGCGGACCTACGGACGCCGGTCCGCTCTTTATAGCCATTGTTGCTGCCCTCCAGAGGGCGCCAATGTCTATCCGGATTGCCTTTATATCTTAGGCGTATTGTTCCTAATTTCCTTAGGTCCAGATAAGCTCCGCTAATATAGCGAAAGCTGCCCGGAGGGTCGTGATCGCGGTAGTGAGGAAGGAGAGCATAGTAGTACGCTCCTCGTTTATATTAAGAGATCGTTTCTATAGTGCCTGCTAGGTTTATTCTGCCGCTTATATAGTCTATAGAACGCGTTCCTAAAGGGCGCGTTATTTAATTGGGGTCGTTAGGGTTGGGGGGGGAAGGGGTTTATTTATTTGTTATAATCCGGCTTTAGGGGCTGTATACTGGAAAGCACTACGTATACTTCCACTAACGCCATATTAGGGTATATGGTATTAATTGGGAGAGTTTCCATAGTCCTTTGGAGCTCGTAGAAGCTCTATTAGGCTAGTTTCAAAGGTTTCTTTATTAGGCGGTTGCATCGTGTTTATTAAGGCAAATCTTATAATAAAACCAAAGGAAAAGCTTAATTTAATAATACTATTACTTTTTAATAAATGCATCCTCTCCCTAAATAAGGATTCTATTACTTTATACTAGAAGGGTTAAGGTAAGAAGATTAACGTTATTAATATTAATTCTCTAAAGTAAAAATATATAAAGTAACGCGTTTATAGGGCTTATGTTGCTTCTATTTATTAACCTAAAGCTTTATTTAATCTCTTTATTACCGCCTAATACTAGAAACTAACTAAGGATAACGTTTTTGCCCTAAATAAACGTCTTTCCTAGTAAATAAACTATCTTAATTAGGGACTACTCTATATACCTATTAATCTTCCTACTACTAAGCTCTTTATATTTATTAATAAACTATATAATTACAGCACCTGTTATACCAACCGCGTGCCTACGCGTTCGGTACACCAGGTACGCGTTTACGCGTTCAGTGCACCAACCACTCGCTTACGCGTCTGGTGCACTTATGAAGCACTGACTAATTAGGGGGGAGGTGCATCAGTATATAGATCACGTAGTCTGCTTCATATAATCGACAGTTACCATTATCCAAAAGAGCATACGATACTACACGTATTTCGTGCCCCGGGATATAACCCAATTGTATTATTAAATTAATACAAATATAAACCATTTATAAATAATAAAGATTTTAACTCCTAGTTAGGATATAAGATTATTATCGCAAACAAATCTACTAGAGAGAATAACTTTATAATCTACGGTAATCTTATTTATTAGAGCTTAACTAAGAGTAAGTATATTACTTAAAGCGTTTTAGCGTTAGAGATATATAGAATAGTTAGCGGAGTTAATATAGCAATTATAATTAGAACTACCCTAAAAAAATTATAGATCAACTTAAACTTCCTATTATCCCTATAATCGTATATACTAACTTATACTCCCTCTATAAGTATTTAGTTAAGCTTAATACTATAGGGGGGGAGGGGCGCCTTATAATTAATATTATAGCACTTTAGCAATCCGATAAACGGCGAGAACTCTTTAAGATTTAATAAATTATTGGCTAAGATAACCTAGTAGATATAATAATAAAGGCAAACCTAAATAAGGCTCTAGAAACATTTATTAATATAAACACTCTATATATACAAGTTAAAGGTTAAGTTAAAAGGGAGTAGGAGTATAATAATCTATAAACCCTAATTCTAACCAGCTAATTAGGATTTTCTATCCCCAAGATAGAAAATTACTATTAGCTCGCTTATAACTAGCGCCTTGGCGGCCTAATAGGACATCTACTAACGACTTTTAAGTAAGAAAGCACTACGTGCTAAAAGGCAAATTCTAGAACAGCGAGACTTATATTATAATAGCAATAGTAAGTAAGGAGGATTTATATTTATTACGCTAATTAAGCAGTATTTATATATAAATAGCAGCTATAAAAAAAGAGTTGCTAGTGTTGGGAATAAGGCAAGCGGTTGTTATATATTACCGCGGCACTAGCGTAGCGAAGAGTCTTAAGCTTTTCGTCCTTCATTCTAAGAAAAATATATTAACTAATATCACTATAACCTACTCGAGTAGTTGTTATTAGTAAGTTACCCTATGTGACCAATAATAGACCTTATATTAGCAGTAATACGACTACTAAAAAGAGATATATATAAGTTAGTTAAAATAGTATAGAAGGCGCTAAAACTAATTAAGCTATAAAATAAGGGGTAGCTAAGTTATATAGCTAGTTATATTATAGGTTTAAAATATAGAAATATAGAAATATAAAAACGCGATATACTAACGTACTTAGTATATTTCTTAGGCGCAGTATTATATATTTAGAGGACTATAGTCCTTACCTAGATAGTTCTCTTCTTTATAGTTAATCTATTAGGTAATCTACTCTACTAATTATATTTATATTATTAACCATTCTATACCTATATACCTAGCCCTTTAGTAAGTCTACCGTAGTATTTCCTATAAGGCTTTATTATATAAGAACTACTATATCTATATTAACGATATTATGGCGATATACTATAGAGAGAACGTACTAAAGCTTTAACCCTTTAAAGAAGAGCTAATAAGTGTGACGGAGTAAGTATAAGCAACGATAATATATAGCAAAGTAGATATTATTAAGCTATGTATATAAACTGTATAATAAGATTAAGACGTTACGTAAGGAAAAAAGGTAGGAAAACGGGAAGAAAGGGTATATATTATAGACTTAGTTGCTTAGTTAATATATATACGGAGTAGAATAGGATTTAGGTAGTAGTCTTAATAGAACTTAGTAGGATTTAGTAGAACTTAGTAGAACTTAGTAGAATATAGCAGAATGCAGCAGGTTGCTATTAGATTGCCGAAGATTACTATTAAATTACCATCTTATAGTTAGTCTTTAGTTACTAAGTTAGTAAAAATAGGTAAATGTAAATAAGGTGTTACGGGGGTATCCTATAACAGCACCCCCCCTTTAAACTTAAGCTTTTGCGAGATGGGGTTATAGTAGTTCTAGGTAAAGTTTATAAAAGTCTTCTATAGCTTATATAAGTCCTATAAAGTTAATAGGTTCCTATAAAGGCTTAGTAAAGCCTCTACATTTCGTAAGATATATATATTAGCGTTTCTGTTTATTATACTTAATATTATTAATTCTTTAATAAAGTACTTATTCTTACTATCCACTTTAACTAGTAGGGGAGGGTCTTATATCTATCTAGGTAGGGCGTTTAATACGGGAGTAGTCGGGTAAAGGACTAACGTATAGAATATGGGGTGGATTTTAACCGTATTAGGGAGCTTTAGTTAGTAGGCATAGATGGAAATAACCTTCCTAACCTTATAAGGGCCAGTGCTCTTCTAATTAAGCTTCTTAGTAGATTATTTTATATTTAGATTTCTTATATATAGCTAAATAAAGTTACTAATTTAGTAGGCCGGTGCTAGGGTTTATTTCTTATTTGCTACAGCTTTATAAATAGATTAAGCCTATATTATTTCGTTAGTAAGGAACTATTATAGTTCCTCCATCTTCTCTATAAATTAATTTACTTTTATAACTTATAAGACGTAATAAGTAGGGCGAGGAATATTACTAAAGGGTTTAAAACCCATTTATAAATACTAGCCATAGTTAGCCAGAAATAAGGAGATCTTTATAGTTTCTAAGATAGAGTTATTTATAGTAAACTTAGCGAATATAAGCCAGTTAATCTAGTTATTTTATAAATACGACGTGTATATCTAAATATACTATTCTATTACAGCATTTACACGTTCTATTTAGCCTTCTCTTTTTAGGTAGTATATTATAAATAATAGTGCTTTAATGCGGAGTTAAATAGTTAGTTCTTTTTAGAATATAAAAATAAACTGGCTGCCTTTATTAGAGATAATCGTTTTAGGGAGTCTGTGGAGTTTCTATATATAATCTAGAAATAGTTAGGCGACGGTAAGTATTAACATATTAGGGTAGGCGATTAAGTGTTTTATTTTAAAAAGTCGGTCTATAACTACTATAATATTTATACAGCCTTTACTTATAGGGAGATTAGTAACAAAGTTAATTAAGATATTTTTCCATCTTCGGTCTAGAACAGGCAGTGGCTTTAAAAGGCCGTTATACGTCTTATGCGAAGCTTTAGCTCGTTAGTAGATATAGTAGCTAGAGATATACCTTTATATTATATTATATATATTTAGCTAGTAGTACTCCCATTAGAGTAGCTCTAGAGTTTTTCCTTAGCCTAGGTAACTGGCTACTAGTAGGTTATATACGTGTTTAAGGAGCTTAAGCTTAAGCTTATTATAATTAGGGATAACTAGATAGTTCTAGTAATATAAGCAGTTTCTACAAGTTTATATTTACTCAAAAAGATCTTCTTAAAGTGTTTAACGCTATTATAGATTAGCTTAAGCGCCTCTTAGATAAACTTATTATTTAGGTATTTATTAATTATAATATATTTAATTAATTAATTGGTTACTTTAAAGATATATACTATAAGGTCTTTAGTAGGAGGGTTAAATAGTTTAGAACAAAGTGGGGTTTAGTTTTAGTAAAAGCGCGCTTTTTCTAGTACTAGTACGTCTTGTGAACGTTAGGTTAGAGTATTAGGCTTTTAACCTTAAACGCCTAGGCGGTATATAATTAAGAATTAGAAATAGGATAGATATTCTAACTAGCGGGCCTAGCAATAGCTTAGCTATTTTATAGTTATAAAGTACTACAGATTCTTATAGTCGCTAAGGACCTTAATTAGAAATCTGGCGTCTTCTAGTTTAGGTTACCATTATTTAAAATATTTAATAATAGCCAGTAACCCCTTATTATAGATCTTATAGTTATATTTGGCTAGGCTTAGTTATTTTAAGTAGTATACTATAGGGTATAATACTCTATCTTTATTATATTAAGATAGAATGCCTCTAATAACATAATTAGATAAGTCAGCTTCTATAACACTTATTTGTTTTAAGTTAAAGTGTTAAAATATAGGTGCAGTAGTAAATATAACCTTTAAATAAGCAAAGGCCTTCTTATATTCTTTATTAAAGATAAAAGCTTTATCCTTTTAGGTTAAAGTAATAAGGGGCAAAACTAGGGCGGAGAAGTTATTAATAAACTATTAGTAGAAATTAGTAAATCCTATAAAGGCTCTTACATTCTTAACGTTCTTAGGTTCTTACTAATTTATAATTACTTTAACTTTCTTTAGGTCTATTTATATGCTATTTATAGAAATAAAAAGCCTAAGGTATAGGACTTCTATTTTATAGAATTTATATTTATCTATATTTAATTATAGACTAGCTCCTTATAGGGCTTATAGAATAAAATTAACGTATTTCTAATATTCGGTTAGGTTATTACTGTATATTAGGATGTCGTTAATATAAGTAGTATAGAAGATGTCTAGGTAGGGACATAGGATGTTATTTATATAATATTAAAACGAGCTTAAAGTATTTATAAGGCCGAATAGCATTACTAAGTGTTTAAATAATTTATACCAAGTACGAAATATAGTACGCTATTTATCTTCTTTTGCTATATAGAAGCGGTTAAATATAGAGATAATATTAAGCTTCGTATAGTAGCGAGCCTTACTTGGTTAGTTTAGTGTTTTTTATATTAATGGGATCGGATATTAGTTCTTAATAGTAACGGCGTTAAAAGCTTAGTAGTCTATATAAAAGCGCAGACCGATACTAGGTTTCTTAATAAAGATTACTAATATAGCTATAGGCGACGAGCTTGCTCTAATAAATCCTTTACTTAGGTTCTTATCTAGATACTTCTATAATACTTAGAGTTTATTTTAGAATATCCTATATAAGGGTCTAAATCTAGGCTACTTCCCTTCTTTAAGTACAATCTTATAATTATATAGTCGGTATTCCGGTAGCTTAGTAGCTTCCTTTTATAAAATGCCTTTAAGCAGTTATAGTACTTTACTAGTACCTTTATAGCGGGGTTAGTATACTTCTTTAGTACTAAGGCCTTCTTAATATTAGCTATAGTAATAGCAAAGATTATATATTTAGGGTTTTTAGCAAGTTGTGCTAATAAAGTAGCTCTAATTATATGGATATTTAGGGTGCTAAGCTTACTTAGATCGTCTATAGTTTTTTATTTAGGTTTAGGTTTAGTATTAGGTACGGAGTTAGTATTAAATTTAGATTTAGGTTCTTTAAGTATTCTTTTTATTATAGGGTATTAGTTCTTCTAGTAGTTTTATATACTAAGCTTAAGCTTCTACTTAGTTTAGGGCGGTATAGTACTTAGTAATAATTTACAGAATTTAGTAGAATTTTTGGATCTTTAATGGATATTGGTAGAATTCTTTTATTAGTGAAATTCGGTAGAATTTCTGTGCTAGTAAAATCTGGTAGATTCCTTAGGCGTAAAGTGGACATTAGTAGAAATCTTAGGCTAGTAGATCTTAGTGGATTTCTTAGATTTTAGTTTAGGGTTAGAGCGGTATATTATAGAGTATTCTTACTTATAACGTGGGGTAGTAAATAGAAGCTTAACGTTATTCTAATTAATAGTTACTTTATATAGCTTTATCTAGGGTTATCTAAGAATTACTAGGTAACCTAGGGTGGTAATAAAAAGCTTAATTAGTTCTTTGTAGTTTAGGTATTAGAGTTTTAAATATACTATATAAGTAATTTAGCCTAAGACTATGCGTTTACTATTAAATCTAAATATATTAATATGCTAGTTAAGGAGGGTTAGTGTAAAACCATTATCTTATACAAAGGTCTTATTAATAAATCCTATACTATTAGCTTCTAATATTAATTAGGACTTAAGTATTAGCCTATTAATTATTCTGCTAAAGATAATAGTTAATAGTTATGCTATAATTCTAAAAGTTAGAGTTTGTGATATCTAAAGCATTTAATAAAATCCTAAGGTAGAACCGTCCTAGAGAGCGACTTAACTCTAAAATATACCTTTTAGTGATAAGCGGGAAGGGATTTCTATAGAATATCGGTTATAGCTTTACCCTTATAAGTAGTGCTTACTAAATACGGGGCTAGAACTAGGTAAAAATTAGGGATAGTAACTAGAAGATTAATATAGTAAACGGTTACTAGTATTAGCCGTTTATAAATTATATTTAGGTATAGGGACAGAGTAGTAGTTAGAGAGGTAGGAGCTACTTCTATATTTAAAGCAAAGGCCTAGCTTAATGCGTTGTTCTTATTTAAAGGACCCTAGTAGGGCGTATCCTAGGGTCCTAGTATTAATATCTATAGCGTTAGGGTACTTAAGCTAAATTAACTTAATAGACGTTCGTGGGGCTATTATATT
>Ga0307515_10021963_pt1 | contig 11278 bp, 4 predicted proteins | sample 17_EM_MG_FD_194513 | JGI IMG/M metagenome (GOLD analysis project Ga0307515, IMG submission 194513) | Populus trichocarpa ectomycorrhiza microbial communities from riparian zone in the Pacific Northwest, United States - 17_EM | ecosystem: Host-associated > Plants > Roots > Unclassified | place... | reverse complement strand
CTTAAAAGCAAATTAGTTGCCAAAACAATGGGATGCTTGATGCAGGCGGAAGATGAATACAGTAAAAATGAAGAAAGATCACGGGAATTTTAATCAACGAAAAGAGTTGTTCATGCGAACTCCAAGTTTGCAGGTTTTATTTTCTCCAAAAACAACGATAAAGTATGCCTTTTTAGGAGATTTATAAAGCTTTAAATAGGTTAGAAACCCTACTTCAACTAAGAAACAAAAATAAAAATATGAGATTATAAAAGAAGAAAGCACAAAATCCGAAAATAACAAAGAAAATCACAAAAACTGCTAAAATCGGGGCTCCGGTGTGAGATTTTCAAAATCTAAAGATCTGATGGTCGGAGTAGCGATTCCAAGGCTACTTTGAGAAAAAACAGCCTTCGGAAACTTCTGTAAAAATTTGAGCACTATCCAATTGTCGGATCAAAAGTTATGGCCCTTTTGAGTTGTTATTCTGATCTAGCGCGACCAAACTTTTTCTTGAGCCTGGACCTGTCCCACTAGTTCATAAATGTCTTTGTTAGACTATTCACGTAATCTATCTGGAATAGATTTTTATTTAGTTGTAGTAAATTCATAACTGACTGTTGAGAATCACTTATTGAAAGAGAGCATGATTACATCAATGCTTTGTAATTGTAACTAGTGCAAGTTATGTTTTTTCCCTTCTGTCACGCATTTACAGGCTTAGATCTGAAAACTATACTGATAAGTGTTTGAAGACGTCACAGTTAACACGTTAGGATAATTATTTCTATTATCTTTCTATGGCAGCACATTAATTCTGGGAATACTCTCGGTAGCGCTATACTGTAAATGATATTACACATGCCCTAAGGCCAGAAGTATACAGGTTATACAATTGGAGGTGCATGAAAAAGATTTCTGATAGCAGACAGTTTTCTTTGAACTTGATTCTATTGCCTCTCCTTTGCTTTTTTATTTTTTATATTTTTACTGAGTATCTTGAACGAAAAGGAACCTCGAATAAGGGTAAATGGATAAGGCCTAAAAGAAAGAAAGGCCAGTCTCTTCCACCAGAACAAAACAGCTCTTAAATTTTATTCTGTCTATAACCTTCATGGTTAAATGTTTATCCATTTACATAGCGTATGATAAGTTGAAACTTTCGAAAGTATTCTTGTCCTTGATAAAAAGCTTTTTTCTACACCAGGATACTAAGATTTATTGATATATTCTTTCAGATTTTCACCAAATTCAGAAAAGTATCAGCAATAATTCTTAAAATGGTTCAAAATATAATAATATATACCAGTTTTGAGATCAAGCTAGCTAAATGGCAAAATACATTCGAAATCTCTGATTCTGATTGGTGAAAGGAGGCCAGTATGAGGCATGACTTCCCTTTGTAGCTAACTGCCACTGATCCTTGTGGTCATTTAATCAGGGGATCAAAATGACAGGATTGACATTTTTACGATCTTCATTTTGGTTGATAAGAGTTTTACATATGTTTATTCTGGAGAAAGAATGAATTGGAAGTTTATTGATTATGATTTATTACAGGTGTCCATGAAATATGCTTGCTTACAGCAGCATCCTTTCAGAAGTGGATGCTAAGACTCTTCGCACCATGAAAACATTGGCATTGTAGGAATATCGAATTTCGGTCAGCGTTTCTTGAAAAACTTCCAGGCAACCTCTGTTAGTTCGTAAAAATAAACCTTTGGGATATTAAGTGGCTATTGGGAAACAAGACAATCTGTGGCACGAGACGGCCTCCAGTCACTTGTGCAACTCGAGTTTCCTTGCGAAGTTAAAGAATGACGTGCATATTCAACAAAAATAAATAAAGCAAAACCAGGTGAGTTCAATCGACAATCCACTGACAAACTGGGGATGGTGATCATCCTGATAAACAACAGTTTTTCATCATATTGAGATGCATTGAACTAGCATTCGTACTGACAAGACTCGGTACTTCAACAAAGAAATGAAATTCATATCTGCTTATAAGTAGTATCAAAGTCTAGTTACCAAGCTCTGTTCAACCAAAAAAAAAAAGAAATGGAAGCAAAAAGAAAGGAGAAAACCTAAATGCTTATATGTGTTTGGAGAAGCAATTATCAATTGTGCTTGCTTCTGTATCTGATCTCTGCGTCTTATGTAATATCTTCTTACATCTAAGACTAGCAATATTTTGTGCAACTGACCATGCTTGGTGTGGTTCTATTGTCATTTTATTCTGAAGCATTTCCTGGAACCCTAATATTTCATATTGAAAGTTTGCTCAACAAATTTTATGGCCCTTTTCTATGCATGAGATTGTACAACACAGTGATTATCAGGATGTAGCACCTGTTAATTCTCTGAAAATGCTCCAAGATAAAAAATAAAATAATAATAATAAAAAAACCATCAACTTGCATTAGTAAATTTGCAATGGCACTTGGAATGGGAGTAGCTCGCAATTTGAATTGTCAAGTCAGTATTAGAACCATAAAAATACAGGTTGAAGAACATTCAATGTGAAAACACAGGTTTCTATCCCTCGAATGCAATGCCCATATGCATCGAGATGATCGAGTTACTTAGAACCATTAAAATATGATCGAGTAACTTAGAACCATAAGAATATCAGTAAGAAAGAAAGAAAAAATTACGCCCTCGAATGCAATGCCCATATGCATCGAGATGATCGAGTTACTTAGAACCATTAAAATATGATCGAGTAACTTAGAACCATTAAAATATGATCGAGTAACTTGGAACCATAAGAATATCAGTAAGAAAGAATGAAAAAATTACGCCCTCGAATGCAATGCCCATATGCATCGAGATGATCGAGTTACTTAGAACCATAAGAATATCAGTAAGAAAGAACGAAAAAATTACGGTATTAACTCAATGAATATTTTTACAAGCATGGGAAATCTCGACAAGCCCCAACCATCTCAACCTCGGCACAAAATAAATAATAAATGACAGAATCAAAGCCAAATTGCAAAATTGTCAAATTAAAAAAACCCAAACAAGAGAGAAAACCCAATCAAGATAAGCCAGACAATATGAATCAAAAGAAGTGCTTGACCGGGTAGAGAAGCGCTGCCACCACTTCCAACCTCGCAAGCCCCTAATTTAGCAACACGAGTGCCACTGCACATAGCGTCAGCGCACCCACACCAATAAGTAACACCATCAAAACCACACACAGGATCCGCACGGAAACAATTGATTGGGCATGAAGCGGGTGCTTTTAACCCTGCGCAAGCTTCACCCTTTCCATCCTTGTTCGTGACTTCTTGAATTAATATTGCAGCGTCAGGCTCCGATCGCGCGATCTGGAAGCAGAGGCTGGATAAGAAAATGGCGATGCATAAGGTGGAAATTAATGAAAGTTTCGACATGGATTAATTTGTTTAGGATTTAGGGATCTGTGGGTCTAACCCTAACCCTAACCCTAACCCTAAAATATAGGAAAATATGGATACGGAGGCAAGGGGTAATGGGTTCTTGTTACAGACTATTGAATTTTGAAAGCAGAGGAATTCGTGGAAGAGAGGGAATTGGGCGATGCGATTGGTATGGCGAACAACAAGAAAAGGTATGCCTAGAGGAATGGAAAAGGAACAAAACAACGACAACGGTCTTGAGAGTCTTGACGCCATCCTGCCCATGGCCAGCTGGGGGTTCGGGTAGGGTAGGGTAGGTGACCGGCTTCAATTTGTGAGGAACTGTTAACGGGTGTCAATTAATAAATGTGACCGGCTCCAATTATATCTCTATTCATATTTTTAAACCCGACCCGGATAGTGTCCGGATCCCAGGTTTTATCTGGGTTATATTGAATTACCCGGATTAATAACTAATTAAAGCTATTAGGTGAAAAAAAAGAAAAAAAAAAAGAAAAAGCAAGTTGAAACCAAACAGAAATTGATTAAAACCATACTTTATTGTATTCTCTTTCTCTCTCTCTTTACTTTTTTTTTTTCTTTCTATCAACAGTATACCTGTTTTCTTTCTCTTATCATCGTCAAAAGTTGAAAACTCATTATACCAAAAAAAAAAAAAAACTCCTAGATCAAGATAATTATTTCAAAGTTATATAAATCTCAATACTATTAAAAAAAAACTTACATGATCGTTCAAGATATATATAAATTAATCCAGACATTCATGTTAAAAAAAATTAAAAAAATTAAATTATTTCATTTCACCTGCATCACCGCATGCATACACCAAATCTCAAACAAAATCATCACCCAGGTTTCAAAGACACCATAACCTACAAATGCATAGGAAAAGTGATGAGTTCGTTGTCAAAGCACGTTAGCAATACAAAAAGTTTGTACTCTCTCCCGTTGAGAATTCTACAATCAATGTAATTTGATAAAATGTTCTGTATCCTATCTATCATAACTATAGATTATAAATAAACATAAAATTTAACAACTCACGAATTCAGTATTGAAATGAAAGACACGTCCTAAAACAAACTAATTAAAATAACAAAAAAGTAAATAATAAATAGTAAATAGATTAGAAAGTATTCAAGTCTCCTATTACTCATTTTTTGCACCCTTCAATGGCTTGCACTCAAATTGCCTTGTTTTCACGACTTGCACTTAACCTAAATACATAGGATTCTTCGGTCAGATCTTCGTTGCCTATGAAAAAGATGCAAGGTGTCATGGAACTTATTGAGAAAAGATACAGAAGAAGTAATTTTTTTTTTTTAAAAAAAATATATTGGGTCTCACTTAGGTTGCATGGGGGCATCTGGGTTTCGGGTTGACTCTACAAATTATCCGAGTTTGAACGGCCAATTAAAATTATACTTTTTGCCATATAAAACTCAACCAAGGTCCATGATAGACCGAGTTTGAGGTTAACTTGTCAAATCGAGTTAGATTTTAAAACATTAATAATAGTGATTATCATATTATTAAATCTACATAAAAAATATTAATTAATAAATTTAACATGAAAAACTTGAATTTTAGAAATATCGTACTAAAAATAAAAATTTTCATAGATTTATATTGTTTCAAACTCATTTCATTATGAAAACTCTCGATAGATTTTCTAAAATTACGTAAAAATAACATCTTTATTTATTCGTCCATTCGGCCTTCGATTATTACACGATTACAAACACTGTTAACGATGGCAACACCCCAGCTTCCCCCTGAATCCCTTACAAAAGTCAGGGGAGAACCTTACAATAGAAAATGAAAGAAAACACAACACCAGTGAACTGAAAGAAATGAAATGGAAGGAGCCATGGAGCAGGCAGAGGCACATGGACCGAGAGAAGGGAAATATCGACCACCGATATGTGGGCACTTAACAAGCCCCTAACTTAACAACACGAACACGGGCACAAGCAGCCTCTGGACAACCACACCCGTAAGTGACCCCATTAGCGCCACAGACAGGGTCCGCACGGAAGCAGTTGATTGGGCCGGTGCATGTCCCTCGAGAGGTGGATCCTGGACACAGATTAACACTACCACGCCGCGCTTGCACCATAGTTAAGCAAAGGCCTAGAACCAGGACCATAACGACACATAACTGGGCTACTCTTATGGATGTGGCCATGTTAGTAGCTTGGTTTCTTGCTGAAGTTCTGGCGGAGGAGGACGTCCGTGGTGACTTGGAGAGGAGGATGTTTAAATAAGAGAGGGAGAGGGAGAGAGAGAGAGAGTCCTCCAAATCCGATAGCAATATTTTTACATATTATGGATAGTCAAAGGATAAGGAAGGAACCCACAGAGTAGTGGGTGTAGCGGTGGAAGCAGCAGAGTTAAAAATCTATTAGACCTGGATTCAAAGTTCGTGGACCGTCAATCAAATCGAGTAAGGTTGGGTTTTAATATTTATATTGTATTTATTTAGTGTTTTGAGATAGAATCAATAGATATAAAAAAATAAAAATTTATTTGATTGAAGAGATAAATATAAATAAATTTTTTTCGTAATGTTTTTAACAAATTCTTCTTTATTGAGTTTTAATTTTTAGATGGTATTTATTTAGTATTCTGGAATAGAATTGAAAAATATAAAAGAATAAAAAATTATTTAATTAAAGAGATATAAACATCTTATAAATTTTCCAATTACTTTTTATATTTTCAAAATTCACCCATGTGTTTCTATTATTTCCATTTCCTTTATTTAGAAAAAGTAACCAATCGTTAGTTTAATTACATTTGACTGCCTCCACATGCCTGTGGATCTGAGCGAAGGTCTAATTAATTGTCGTTGAAAACAAAAAGTCAAATGATGAAAAAAGAGAGTCGCATTCATTGAACGGCACAACTCTCCAATAGTCAACGGGGTTATGAGTTGTAGGCATGGACTCCCCTTATTATAATTATGAGGCCAAATTCGTTTTGAAAGTATAATAGTATTGTATTTTAAAGTATTTTTTATTTAAAAATATATTTAAAATATATTTTTTATTTTTTAAAAATTATTTTTAACATTAGCACCTCAAAATAATATGAAAATACTAAAAAAATATTTATTAATTTGAAGTAAAAAATAAAATAAAAAATTTTAAATTTTTCAAAAACATTTTTAAAATACAAAAATAAATAGGTATTATTAGAATTGGAGAGTCACCACGCATGGTTTCATTTACTGATAAGCACAACTCAGCCTTATAATTTAGTGTTTTTTTCTATTTTAAAATTTAATTCCCTCTCTTAGCTAGAGTATCTGTTAATATTGTTAAGAGATATTTGAGATTGAAAAATACTTCTAAACTAAGATGATATTGTTGGAATATTAAGAAATATATTGCAAACATTGTAGTTGTACAAATAAGGAACAATGAAGCCTTGAAAATAAATAATTTATCATTGACAATAACAAAAAATGCATCACTTTAAATTGCTTCAACAAATAAGTATTTTTTTTTATTTAAACATACATACATTTTTTTTATTAATAGCATACATGCTAGAACTTTAAATTAATATTATTACAAATTTAATTATATGCTTAGTATATATATTAGAATTATTTTTATTATATTTATATTGAAAGCACATATTAGAAATATTATCTGAAAATAAGATTTTTTAATTTTCAAAAATAAAATTTATCCATACAAAAGATTAAAAAAATATAGATTAATAAGAAAAACTCTTAAAATTTAAATGCATAACTAAAAAAATAATCATCAATTAAAAGAGACTTACCAAACAAAATGGAAGAGAAAATGAATACTAATTTAAATATAAATTAAAACATTTAGAGAAAAATCATAAAAAGAATCATTAATTTAAAAAAGAAATTAGAAAAAAAAGAGCAAAGGACATGCAAATTTGTCAATGCCCACACTGAACTCTTTTTGTTTGTTAAGTTTTTCCTTGTAAGTTTAAATTTAAATTCAATAAAATTTAATTTAGACTTTATTTTTAATAAGATTATTTTTTATCTTTAATTTTAATTGTTCATTTTCTTGTGAATTTTTATTTTTAGTATTGTATAATTGAATGAACGATAAATTCTTTAAAAAAATATTAAATCCAAGCAAGTCATGTAATTCAAGTTATAGATTTTATGGATTAACTAGGCTACTCCTTTCAATCCAGAAAATGCTATTCTTGATAGTTTTAAAAAATAAGGTGGAATGACATTGTCTTGCAATATTTTGTTTAAGTTAAGGCAAGCCTTGAAATTATTTAATTGAAATTCATTTTAAGAAATTAATGAAAAATATATTTGGGATATAATTTAATAAAAAATAAATCAATTTTTACCTTTTCTAAGTGAGATTATAACATATTTTTGTAATATTAACAAACATTTCTTGTACAATCTTCATGTGATATATTTTTCTTTTTTAAAACATGTTTAAAACCTTCTAAATTAAAATTTTATTCAATCATTTTTATTTATGTATCTATTTTTTTTATCTATCATAATATTAAACAAAAATGTAATTTTAAAAAATAAAATTATTAGATTCAACCGGGTCCATGATCCATGTGACTAATTCAAAAGGTTAATACAAATTATTATATAATTAAATAAAAAAATTTAAATTAAAAAACAAAATTATTAATTCCAATTAAATCGTGCTTAACCCGGATCAATAAAAAATGATGTTAAAACAAGGCGGCTTGAAATTTTTATAAGATTAAAAAAAGAAAACCTTAGCAATGCGTACGTATTCCTTTCTTTGACGTTAAAATTAATTTTTGATCTGGCCCCGCAGTAGTTCCTATTTTCAGACATGATTGAGATTTCATCCCACGTTCTTGCAGTTGGGGGTTGTCCCCATGATCAACTGATCACAAAAGATCGATGACCTGCATGTATAATCAATCACACGGATCCATTGCACTACCTAGCAATCAATCACCACCTTCAAGATGTTAAGAGCTTTCATGAACAACAGATCCCATCTTTATTCATCAATTTTAATTGTACTAGTTAACTGAATCTTATTCGGTACTTGCATAAATTAAAGCATGGCATGGCACGACTAATGCCAAACCAACAACAACAGACAGCTGATCCAAACTGCTTGAAATGATTTCAAGTGGTACTAAAACACGTTATTACTGAACTCTAGAAGACATTAACGGAGGCGGACGATGGGGCGGGCATTAACACTTCATGGACACAAATGTACAGGCCTAGCATTTCCCTTTCTTGACAACATCAACACCATTGCAGAAAGCGTCTTTGCAACCACAAGTGTAGGTGACACCGTCAGTCCCACAAACATAGTCAGGAACGCTGCATCTAACTGCGCATCGAGGTGCTTCAGGATCGAATCCTTCACACACACCATAACTTTGAGATTCAACCATTGACAAGCAAAGACCGAAAACGAGGACCATCAAACATAAGGGTGCTAAGATCTTGGAGGTGGCCATTGGGCTGATATGCAGGAGAAAGATATATATACTAAGCTGCTGGTTTTGTTAAACTCTGCAAGGTAAAGAGAAGAATTGGATGTGGGTGTTGGATGATAGGAAGAGGGATATATATATATATATGTATGTAAGGGAAGCTACGTTAGGATAGAGATGAAGCACATAGCTACAAGCAACTAACTCGTGGATCGCAAAGTCAAAGAAGCCAAATATTTAATGTGGTTTTCTTGACGAAAAGTCATCTTCAACAATTGAGGTTGAAAAGAAGAAGATGATAACAAAAGCCTAACAGCATTCTCACTGTGGCTGCTCTATCTACCAGGACATGGTTATTGAGCCCATCTCCAAAGGAAGTACCTACTACCTAGCTGTTAGCCATCATTCAACTAAACAAAGTTAATCTACATTACTATCATTTCCACAGGCTAGCTGCTGCCATATTAATTAACTAATCAAAATATTTAATTGACAATGTGTTTCAGTCCTTCGTATCAAAGTTGTAACTTGTAACCAAATTTTGGTACATAGAAGAAGCAGGTAGGGAATTTAATAACATTAATATCTAGTTTTCATCATCAAATTTCACATCAATTCGCTTCAAATTACTAATGAATGTACCAAACACTTTCATATGCTAATTCAGATATGTTCCTTAGACATCTTAAGACCAAACAATTTTAGTTTAAGATAAAATTTGTTCGTTAATAACTTAGACATATACTAACATTCTAGTTTTTTTTCAAAACTATCGCCGATGATTCCTTGTCTATGACATGATACATCACGTCATCATCTAAACAAAGTTTGATAATTGCCACAACCCTCGCTTTCAGCTCCTTTCAATATACGTCGTTCATTTCTTCACGATGCTTTTTGTATAACACCTTCATCATGCCCTACTACACTAACATATCATTCACCTTACTCTATCATAATCCAAAATTACCAAATCCATCAAGCTTGACCGTGTTAAATTTTGTAGAAGAAATCTCTGACATTGTAGCTAGATTTAGATACATGCAACAATAATGATGAATATTGCAAAAACAATAAATTAAAAAAGAAAACACATATTTAACGTAGTTTGACAATGTATCTCCGTCCACATAAACAAGGAGTTATATTTCATTATATATTAAATTAGAGTTATATAATGTGTATTTATAGTAAACCATCGTCATACAAGAGTTATTAGTAATTTTGCTCGCCTCACTCGCTCCACTCCGCTCTACTCCCGCATCTCTCTATTAACCATACACTACAACAATATGGTATCTCTTCTCGGTTAATCAGTCTTGAATTCCTACAATATGCCGCAGCCATTCGGCATTGCTTGTTGATTCTGGTGCTTCTGTGGTGCAGAAGTCTCACGTACTAACAACCGCAAGCAACTGATGAGAACTATTCAAATATCCTCGTAAGACTTGTTATTGGTCAATAATGGAAGCATGGACCAGGGTAATTTTTCCATTTATTTTCTCAAGTAAAATTTAACCTTGAGCTTTTTCAAAAGTCCAGTCATCTACTCATAAATTCCTGGGGCTCAAATCGGATTCACAGGGGTATTTGCGGCTGAATATATTTGGTCTAACCCAGAAAGTTAAATAATCTCAGTTCATTCTCTAAACAGATGGCGTTATTTAATCTTTAGCTAGAAATGCTAATGCTGTATTCAATTTTTTCAGGTTATAGTCTTTGGGCCTGTTAATTTGACCTTGGAAATCCTGCAAATTGGAAACGTTTCCTATGAATGCTACTGCGCATTCCCAAGATGAGTAGATAATTATTTAATCTATATGTTTCTAGATAAATAATTAGTCAACGCCTTTGATTAAAAAAAAATAAAAAATGAATCTCTATATTTTCATCATTGCTTATAATTTATTCCTTTTTCCATAACAATTTAATTATTTTTTCTTAAAATACTCTTCATTTCTAACCAGTTTTTATCATAAATTAAATTTAAAATGCATTTGAAAAGAATAATTTCAAAATTTATCAGAAATGAATTTCAAAATTCTTTATCGATGTATGCTCGTTACATTTTGATGGAGTTCATTCTAGGGCTCCGTTTGTTTGCTGGAAAGTAGTTTTTTTTTTTAAAGTGAATTCCGGAAAAGTGAATTATTTTATGATGTTTGACAATGTAATGAAAAATAAGTTGGAAAACACTTTTCAATATTTGATTATGTCATGGAAAATGAGCTGAAAAATAACTTATTAATTTTTATTTTTCTCAAGTTTATTAAAATAATGAGGCATAAATCTTACAAATTAAAAGGTTGAATGAGAATGAAATTGAAAAAAATATAATTTCATAAATTATCTCAAATAAAATAAATAATAATCAAAATAATAGAGATCAAATCTAAAAAATAAAAAAAATAAAAGATGAAGAAATTAAAATA
>Ga0307515_10021962_pt1 | contig 11278 bp, 16 predicted proteins | sample 17_EM_MG_FD_194513 | JGI IMG/M metagenome (GOLD analysis project Ga0307515, IMG submission 194513) | Populus trichocarpa ectomycorrhiza microbial communities from riparian zone in the Pacific Northwest, United States - 17_EM | ecosystem: Host-associated > Plants > Roots > Unclassified | place... | reverse complement strand
TTCCAAAGATCAATTAGGTTGGTGTTATAGTGCAACATAGGGGCTAAAGGAGAGCCGCCACGTGGAGAATGTACATACCCAGAAGGGCGAGGAATATCATAACAAGAAACGTCGCGGCAACAAACCACTACATTCTGGGTTTAGAGACTCGGTTTGGATGGAATATTTGCTCCACTGACTGGTCGTATGCGAATAGGGAGGTCTCCACGCGGCAATTCAAGCTTGTAGCTGCGCATCACTGTCCGGAGCAACTTCCTGCGGGTGCTAAGCCGTGAAGCCATTGCTGGACGTGATAGATGCCGGTTTTGAGGGTGGTCGTCCGAAAAGATACGGGACCGGGTTGAAGACGCGGAGTTCAAACGGGTTGTCTTTGTTTTCCGGATCTGTTCGCTCGGCTAAAGATATAAAAAGTTCTCAGTGACCTCTTTGCTCTTTGGTCCCTTCCATCGACGCCCGAATATCCGTGATATTCAGCCCAGTCATGACCAGCGGTGATTCCAGACTCACCCCGTCCCCGATTCTCAATCAAGCTCCCTTCGAGGGCCCTGAAAAGCTCTTGGAGATTTGGTGGGACGCTAAGGCGCCTAATCGCGACTACCCGAGCGATGAGGTGAGACGTGGTCTGCGTGCAGTCCCGCGCGCAGAATGGGAGGCTATGCTCGACATCGTTCGTTGCAAAGTCCTCAGCGCCATCGAAGGTCATGAGCTCGATGCTTATTTATTGAGGTGGGTGGCGCAGTTGTTCGCCAGTTAGTGTGTGTTCTGAAATATCATTCATCCTTAGTGAATCCTCACTCTTTATTTATCCACATAAATTAATTCTCAAAACTTGTGGGACGACTCTTAATCTCCTGGGTCTTCCCCGCATTCTCGCAATCGCAAAAGAACACTGTGGAATGAACAAAGTCACCCGACTCTTTTATTCACGAAAGAGTTTCATGTTTCCCGAACGGCAAACTGGTCCACATCGCGGCTGGCCGGAAGAAATCGGCTACCTGGACGCCATGTTCACTGGCGGAGCCGCCTACACAGTCGGCAAAGTCAACGGCGACCACTGGCTCTTGTGGTTTTTCGATCGCTCCGAGCCGGCATCCTTGCCAACCACCCCCCGCATTGCCTTCCGCCCACCGCTGGGCATCTCGTTCATGGAGCCCCCACCCCTTGAGGAGGAACCCCCGGATTACACCATTGAGATCCTCATGTCCAAGCTCGGCCGAAAGTCCCGATCGCACTTTTTCTTCAACAATTCATTCAGTGGACTAGCCGATTCCGACCATGGAGTCGGAAAGTATGAGGATCCATGGGACCCCCATACCCGAGCCCTGAAGCTCTCACACGCTCTTGGGATCTCGTCCATCTTCCCGCAAGCCCTCACTGAGATCGATGCGTATGCCTTCGAGCCTTGTGGCTATAGTGCCAACGCGCTCATCAAAACAGGGCCAGCCGCACAAGACAGTGAAGGCTACTGGACCATCCACGTCACCCCTGAAGAAGGTTGGAGCTATGCATCCTTTGAATGCAACGTTCCCCTTCCCACTATCGAAAGAGCCGATGAGCTGGAGCACACTAAGGACGATCGTAATGTCCTACCAAACTTGCACCAGCTCATCAAGCGTGTGGTCGATGTCTTCGAACCCGCTAATCTCACCCTGACGCTCTTCGTCTCCAACACCACGGATATTTCGCCCATCGAAAACGCCCAGGCAGTCTTCTGCCGCGCCCTCACTCCGAAAGGTTATAGGCGCACAGATAAAATCACTTACGAATTCTCTGGCTACGACCTGGCGTTCGCAAGCTTCGAGCTTCGCACACAGTGACAACCACAGCTGCATCGCTGCCTGTTCGACTCAAACCGCCTCCAACAACCGCACCACGGGCTGCATAGACGAGAAAGAATGGTATTGCAAGTTACAGGAATGACAAACAAGAGACCGTCCGCCAGAACCACAAATGTTCGTTTTCTAGAGAGCACGCGAATAAAGACTAGCTGGATGCATGATTACAATGAGTCCAATTACTGCGACGGACCAGCGGTTTCCGAGGGCGGCCTATGCCCGCCGCCTCGTCGTTTTCGTTGTGCGAAGTGCATGTACTTGGAAAACCAGGACGCTGTCGATTGTTGTTGCGGTGGATATGTGCTAGTCTCCGCGGGCTCTGCATCAGGTATTGTCGTGGCTTGATCCTCGTCTTGAGCCATTGCCATATTTTCTAACGCTTGGAAATCTAAGACCGAATGAGCAAATGGTCTGACTACCGAATGATAGAACACACCTTCGCGGCAAATAGGGCAGCTCGTTGATAGTTCCAATAACCAAGGGTCGACACATTCCTTATGGAAACGGTGGTGTCCAGGACAAGGTAACACCCGGACGTCGTCACCTTCTTCGAAATCGACGATGCAAATTGGGCAAGTCTCTCGCCCAATTGCTGCGGGATCAACAACGCTAGATCCTCGACTTCTCCGCCTGATACTAGGGCGGACAGATCTTGTAATCGTAGCACCATCTCCACTGAGCGGTCGGTGGGACAGCTTTGACCCGGCACCTTCGCGCCACCGCGCGCTTTCAAGAGAACGAGAAGAGCCATTTTCCTCGCTATATCCCCGCGACGTCTTCGATTCGGTGTAGCTACGAGGGGACTGCGGGGTGTTGCTATTGTTGCGCCCCCATTTGATGACGGGGAATGTATCGAGCACCGCGCGAGCTATGCCCAGAGCACGTGTCTGGCCTTCCCCATCAGGACCGTCGATATTTGGATCATAAGCACGTGGCCCGTAGCGATCTGGATGACGGAACGCTCGGACAGCCTGGAATCAAGTATGAGTAGGGAAGGGCCCAATACCCATGAAGATGCTTACTCCAATCAGGATCACGACGACGAATAAAAACGATACGGAGCCCGTGATCACGTAAAGGACGAGCATAGCTGGGCCATTGTTCGAGGACCCCCCTCTACGATCATTAGGTATCGGCGTCGGCGTCGAGGCTGGGTCATTGGGATCTTCTACGCCTGTAGCGTTCCACGCCCGAAGGCTTGCAATCACAAAAGGAGATATATCAGGGGCATTGAGGGCAATGGATGCATTCACTGCAGCCGCTGCGTCACTGAGTAACTTAGAGTTGAAACGTGTATAGTTGTAGTTCACGCTAGTGAACTGGGATTGTATGAGACTATGAGAAGGCGCGTCAGCCAAGAGTGTAGGCGTGATTTCGGAAAATGATCGCACGCTGCTGTCGAAGCCTTCTTGGTGGTGAATATATCTATGACGCGATCAAATTCACCTGCTCCGTATGCATCATTGATACGGCAAGCGTCTGACTGGTTTGAATAGAGGAGCTAAATTTGGATCATCAGGACTGCGGGAGAGAAGATGAAAGAAAAGAGTGACACACAGCAGCTATAGCACCACGGTCACGAACGAGGGTGAAGATGTCGTCCACCATCGATACATTGGTGCTGTTGCGGTCGCAGGAAATTAGGGCAATCCATGGGGTGGCAATCGCTAGGGGTTAGAAGTCAACGCTCAGTTCAAGGTGAGAAATATATTATATACTGACGGTAATCATCTGGTCTGAGGTCTTCTTCACGCACGCGCACGAGCGCCCCCTAGAGCGGATTCAGTCCGGACTTGGTTCGTCGGATCGGCAAGAGAAATACACACCTTGCTAATGCCCATGCTTCCACTTGCAGCAAGTTGGTACGATATAGTTTCCGAAAATGTGCCAGATGGCCACTTTAACGTGATCGTAGAGTTCTCGGTGTTGGCGACGCCTTCAGCGGTACTGTTAAGCGCGGGGATATACGCATATGATGGAGCAGCAAGCAAGACGGTCAGGAGAAGGGGGAGTCGTCGCAGCATGGCGTACGGGTCGTAAACGGGTCCAAGTATGATGCCGGCCGGTGTTCTGTGAGGTGCGGCACTGAAGAATGAGGCGCTTACTTTTTCAGCCGTCTGCCGTCTGCCGTCCGCCGTCTGTTGTTTAGTCCAATTTGCCTTAGCTCCACCGTGCCCGATGCGATGCCCGCAACCCTGCCCCGTCTGCCCAGTCTCAATGCCCCGTTCTTGCTTCTTGGCCGTGCTTAGCACCCTTAGCACATGCTTCGCGGGGTCACCATACGCCGAGTTGTTTGTTTTCAGTACAAAGCAGGCTACCTAATACGTAATACCAAGATTCTCTTCTCCAGTATCCAACTGTCCAACTTACTTGACCACGTCTGTGACGGCCTGCTTGAAGATTGCGAGGCCGGCCGCTAGCTCCTCGCTTGAGATATTGAGGGGTGGGATGAACCTAACGACTTCAAACACCGAAGTCGAAAGCAAGAGGAGGCCCCTCTCTGCGCATAATTTGGATACTTTTGATGCCGCCCCACGCGGAGGAAGCTTTCCTTTAGATGTAAATGTTGGTTGTCGGCCGTCGTCGCATGCAAACTCCACGCCTATCATGAGGCCCTGCCCTCGAACATCCACAATACAGAATTCAGGGTTCTTTTGCATATCCCGTAGGAAGCTAAGCAACTCCTGCGACCTCGCCATTACATTTTGGAGGATATTTTCCTCCTGCGAAACGAATCGTTAATGTGGGCTGGTGTGGTCAATGCCAAACTCACCTCCATCACCTCTGCACAAGCAATTGCAGCAGCACAACTGACCGCATTACCAGCGTATGTCCCACCCATAGTTCCAGGCGGCATCATATCCATACGGTCCTTGGAGCTCACAACGCCACTCAGTGGGAACCCATTTGCGATCCCCTTCGCAAATACCATGACATCTGGCCTAACGCCGCTCCATTCGCATGCAAAATACTTCCCACAACGTCCGAAGCCGCTCTGGACCTCATCGAAGACGAGGAGGATACCATGCTTGTCGCAGGTGGCACGGAGTGCTGAGAGGAACGACGTAGGAGCGGGGATGTATCCTCCCTCACCCAAAACGGGCTCAATGATGATTGCTGCTGTTTCCGCCGGAGCAGTCTGCTGCGCGAAGAGGAGATCAAGCTGGTGTAGGGCCAAAGAAACGAGGGTTTCCTCTGGTGTGTCAGGCGGAACACCGAGCTGGTGCCAGTAAGGGAACGCTGTAACGAAAGTTCCGGGCTGGTATGAAGGCTTGTGAGCAGACTCAGGATGGTGGGGCGGAGCGTACCATGACTGGAGATGCACCTTCGCCGTAGATTGTCTTGCTACGGGTCAGTGACAGTGACCCTATGGTTCGGCCATGATAGGCCCCCTGCATCGCTATGATATTTTGCCTCTTCGTTGTAGTCCGGGCTATCTTGATGGATTGCTCCACAGCTTCCGTGCCAGAGTTCCAAAAGAAGAACGTATCCAGTGACGGATCTTGCAGAACGTCAAATGATAATAATCGTGACTGGAACATGCCACGGACCGGGCATCACGGTAAGCAGTTTCTTGATGAGTTGTAGGTATGGGACATGATAAGCAATTGAGCACTATCACACCATATAGTAAGTATAGATCAAGGATTATGAGTATTTCTCACCTGCCCATGGACGAGCTTCATGCATTGAGCCGCCGCTGCTTCGGAGACCCTAGGGTGACAATGTCCTGCAGTAGGTATCAGAAAGGACAACCAATCAAATCAGATAGTAACCTAGATTAACTACTCCGATCCCACATGAGAAGTCGATCGCTCGCGTGCCATCGGCTAGCGTCACCCAAGAGCCTTCTCCAGAGACTATGATATCATCCATCAGCCTGCTTAGCCCTCTGGCGACGTGCTGCCTCCCAAAGGCTAAAAGCTCCGTCGCATTCATGACGAGATACAGTCGTAGGAGTGGGGGGATACAAGTGCAGCACAAAGATGACAACAGGTACAATGGAAGGGTCGTGGGATCACAGGTACAAGGCACTTTGTGTGAATCGGGGGCCACTCTGTGCGAATCAATCGAGAGGTTGCCTTGATGATAGAGCGCCAGACTGTACCTGCCGTCTAACTAAATCCTGGCTGGCCTCTTCGAGATAACGAAGACGAACCAGGTGCTGATGATGGTCGACTGGGGCCTGCTGCCGATGTAGGACGCGCGATTCCGGATCTAGTACGGGCTGGAAGTCGAGAAAGCGGAGCTACAAATGATGAGATTTATGGACATGATGAATGGGTGAAATTGACTCACCTGTGCTCTTCTCTTGCGGTGTTTCTCCTCGTTCTCTCCCCCTAGAGAAGGATCCTCGCATTCCCCTCATCCCACGAACTGGTTTAGACGCAGCCTCTCGCGCCTTGTGATCTTTATCGGCCTGTTCTGCCAGTCTCCTCTCCTCGGCCTCTCTTCGGGCGCGTTCTAATGCGCGTTGCCGTTCCGCTTCTTCTTGCTGACGTGCCTCAGCTTCTACCTCCTCCCGCAGGCGCTCCTCATCCTACTTGTGGTTTAGACAACACGTAGTGAACAAAACACAACCACTACTCACAGCATCGGCCCCTTGCCAGTTCGGGTCCAGCAATAACTGAACAGTATGTTCCGTCTGGGCCATCATCTCGGCGTAAGCAGCTGCAAGCTTGTCCACATATGCAATATTATCATTCAGTCGCTATCATAGGAATGAGTAACGCGTCCGGACGCGTAAAGGGAGCGCGCAGCACCTGCATCCTGGGGATTGCGGCTTCCAGCGCCTCATTCAAATTCTTGAACGATTGAGTGATCGATTTAAGCTTAATTTTGGCGTTCTCTAGCCTCTGTTCACGTGTGTACTCTGGTCTTCGAGCCGACGTGCGTGCCGGCTCCTCCAGATCGTCCAGGACACCCCGTTGGTCCTCACGTTCTTCTGGCTGTTCTTCGCCTTCCCGCAAGGATTCCTGCTCTAACACAGAAACCTCTTCTTGTTTCTCGTCCGATTGTGGTGTTTCTGGGATTTCATCTCCAATAAAACGATACTTGAATTTGGGGGTGGACGGTTGCTGGAGATCGGCGAGTGACAAGTCAGCAACAGTGTCCTCCAGGTCGCGATTCGAGTCCTCTGGGGGTAGATCATCGAATATACTCGGTCGTGTGGACATCCGAAACCAGAAACAGAAATTGTGAGGAGATCTCAAGGCAGGACAAAGCAGCCACCTTTCATCTTTGCCGTGAAAATTAATCGACCTTAATGTCGCATGCGGACCATACACGGGACCCCTGGTAGGCACTTCGACAGAGATGCCGCAATCTTACCTTAACTGTGCTTTTCCCCTAGCCCCTGGGTCATCTTGAACGACTTTGGCGGAGCGTTCGCCATGGGTGCAATAGGGGGTGGCATATGGCACGGCATAAAGGGTGCAAGAAACTCTCCACGAGTAGGTCCACCATCCTCTCTCCCTTCCGCAGCGTTCCTCACGCTTGCTGACGCGTAAAATTGTACTCATAGGGAGAACGCCTCGTCGGTTCCCTGTCGTCGATAAAAGCTCGCGCACCGGTCACAGGTGGAAATTTCGGTGTCTGGGGTGGCATGTTCTCGACTTTTGACTGCGCAGTCAAGAGCTATCGACAAAAAGAGGACGCGCTGAACGGTATCCTCTCCGGGTTTATGACTGGTGGATGTCTGGCGTTACGAAGTAAGTACTGAAGTACTAGTTCCTTATGCTGTACCCATTGGCATTGGTTTCCAGGTGGTCCAAAAGCCGCCCTTGTCTCAGCAACAGCGTGTGGTATCCTGCTGGGTGTCTTTGAGGGCGTCGGCGTGCTCATCAGTCGCACGATGGGTGAGGCAAATAGACAGGTGGCTCCTCCGCGTATGTTCCTCTATTTACTGTGCCAAGGATATTCCTCACTTCCTCATCAGTGGAAATGCCACCTGCTCCTGCCCCAGCTGCACATTAGCCTATATATTACTCGTGTCATATCGCGCATATTTCTAGTTGGCATTAAACTCTTCACTTCTTTGCATTCCGGCCAAATATTCTAAGGGTCCGTAATCACCTACAGCCTGCAAGACCTGCTCAACCACCGAATCGAGCAAGACGAGCGGCTCTCAGTTGTTCAGCTGTCAGAGGTTTCGGTGCCTCCCCTTCTGATTCTGATTCATCCTCTTCGTCACCCTCGCTCTCGTCCTTGGCTTCCACCGTAGTTTTCGGTTCAGGTGAGGCGACAGGCCGCTGACCCGGCGCACTCGGTGCTGAAGTCGAGGTCGAAGTAGCTCCCCTAGCTTCGGGTGTGATAGGTTTGGGCGCGGGCTCTGGGACCACAAAGTCGGCGGGGTGATCTTCCAAACTCGCCCTCAATGCAGCCTGTAGCATCGCGTCTTCGTCGTCGTAGTACCTCGCATCCTCCAAATGAGATGCATTGGATCCAGTGATGCCCACAAGAGGTGGAATGACTGGCGGGACATCTGGGACGCGTGATGAGGTACCAGTAAGACCTAAACCCTCGTATGTAGGCTGGACACGGTGCGGTGGGAATCGTGATACTATGCCCGTCGCAAGACTCCCTCTTGCTCTGGCATATGAACTTGCGCTCGTCCGAGCTGCACTTGCCAGCGATTCTTCGTATTCCCGTTTCTCCCTCAAAACTTTCTCCAGATATGCGTGCTCGTCTTCATCGTCGTCTATCTCCATATAATCATCGTCGAACGTGTCGTCATCATCTTCCTCTTCCTCTGCCACTGCGGGTCGACTTCCGGAGGGTTCTGGGAAATCCTGCCTACTTGCTTCAATTGCCCTTCTGAGCATCTCTTCTTCTTCTTCGTCAGGTTGAGCAGCACGGCGACGGGTGACTGACGCAGAACCAAGTGCAGGTACTCTGTTCCCCAACGCAATCTCGTCCTCGTAAGTTTCCCTTAGTACCTCCTCCTGCTCCTGCTGGAATCTTGCGAGCTCCTCCCGCGCACGTCGGGCGCTACTGTCGAGGGACTCGATGTGTGCAGGCGATGGAGCAGCTGCGGTAACAGTTTCAGTTCGGGTGCCAAATACACTACTTGTAGATGGGAAGTTCCAATCATTGGCTGAGGTTGAAGTCCGGGTTGGGTTGGTTTGTACCAAGGGGGAACTGGCGGAGGTTGAGGTATTCGCTTGCAAGGATGCCTGAAGGGCCGCTTGAAGCTCGAGGTCTTCACCCTCGAGACCAGCACTAGCGAGGTCAAAGCCAGATTTTGATGGGCCAGGTGCGACAGCTTTGTTTATAGTGCGGGCAGTAGACAGCGTGGGGTGATTTGCAAAGCCAGTAATCTCAGGGATCGTTTCCGCCACATGGTCTGCTTCGGTTCGTGCAAGTGCCAAGGGCCGGTTCTGGTCGAGTTGTTGGACTACGAATACAGAGTAGCCTAGAACAGTGTAACAGTGTCAACATTAATCGTACCATCAATAGAATTGACGAACCTTCTGCTTCAGCTTGTTGCAAAACCATCCCAAGGTATGTCTTTGAAACCCATTCCGGCTCTGAGAGGAACGAATTCAAGTTGAACCAATGACCTACGCCAGGATCAATGGTGGGGTCAGTGACAGCCGGGCCAAATCTCCTCAACGTGAACCAGTGTAACTCTAGGTTGAGAATGAACCCGAGTTGAGTGTGGGGCTTGCTTTGAAACTCCCTCATCTGCGGCGATCTCCATCTTTCCAGTCTGCAAATCGCATGAGGTGAGGGCTCTATGCTCTGTGGGACTATCGTACGAGAGACCCCAGACGCGAAGGGCTTGCTCTAGAACTTGGACTGAGAAGAAACCTGAGATGCGAGTATGTCAGGCGCTACTCTCGGCGCGACGGAGGCGCTGACCTGTGTCGTCCATGTTCGTAGAGACTCCCCTATTGTCATCGTCTACGGATTGTTCAAGGCTATCGAGTTCTCTCGCTAGCGCGGCAAGATCGGGACCCGTAAACTAGTGGAATCGATGAGGTCGGTCTGTGAGCTGTGGCGTGCGTGGCCACGTACAAAATTGCCCTCTGGACGCGACGAGGCACTGTCAGTAAAATGTTTAGGAACGATAGATAGCTGATAGCTTACGAAGGAGATTGTTTAGCGCGTGCTGCGCACATAGCATCGAGCCTTGTTCTTGCTGAGGATGGGGACCAGAGGTAAGGATGTGAAGGACTTGGTGAGAAGGACCACACCTTTTCATGATATATTTTACGTTTGAGAAACTCGGCCATCGACGTGTTCACTGATCTCAGACACGGAGAAAGTCAAGACGCGTCTCCCTCCAAACTTGACCCAAACTGACCGCGAACGCCGAGGGATGAAGGGACGGATACTGCTCTGGCAGCTGATATTCTCGATATATTCCGCATTTGCAGACTGGAATTGCAAGTTCACCGTCCTAAATGTGGGCGATTACGACCTTTCAGGCTTAGCTGGCCAACATACTGTCGAACGCACTCGCAGTACACCACCCACAAGCATGATAGACAAGATCATTTTTGATGTTTGCAACGAACTCGACCAATCTCAGACTCCAGAGTCCGAAAAAGTATGTGCTCCACTCAACCGCAGTCCCTCGCTCATACGTGCATGGTAGTGTCCTGCCGGGACATGGGCATGTCTCACCAAAATAAACAAGAAGGAAGGTTCAGACGACAGGGTTATTTCAGTCATCCCTCTCGCGACCACGGACAAGTTGACGCCTACCTATGCCCCGATTCGTCAGTCGTTTCCGTTTGCACAGCGTGATGTCAGCTGACCCCCTACAGCTAGTGGGATCTCCCTCTCACTGCACGGGGGACCATACAAGGACGTCTCTGGTAATGACGTACTTCAAATATTAGACCTGAACCTGTTGTGCTCACAAGAGGAACACGAGCCGACGTTCAAGTCTTATAACCAAAGTACCGCCATCATCGAATGGACCAGTCCTTCTGCGTGTACCCTGGGCCAAGACGATTCAAATAACCCCCCAGATCCGCCCACGGAAGCAACAGGCAATGGACTTGGCTGGTTCTTCCTACTGTCAGCAAACTGGGTCCTTGGAGGTGTAACCCAATCGTCTTACCTTCATTTACAGGTTCTGCCTCTCGTTGGGAGCGTACTTCGCCATTGGAATGTACTACAATTACTCAACGTACGGTGCAAGTGGATGGGACCTCATTCCGTGCGTAATAATGCTCAACGCGGCACCATACACTGACGCGTTCCGAACAGCCACCGTGACTTCTGGCGCGACGTTCCCAATCTCTTGTCTGATCTCTTCCATCATCTTCTCAGTTCGGTTCGGAGTGGACCAAGTAGAGGTGGTTATCATTCTGTTTAGCATCGTTTCTTGTCATTCACATGTGGTATATTATTTTTCCCTCTTGTGCGCGTTACCATCCGTTTTAAGCGACACAAATCAATAACAAAAAGAGGTCATAACAAGAGAAATC
>Ga0307515_10021961_pt1 | contig 11279 bp, 11 predicted proteins | sample 17_EM_MG_FD_194513 | JGI IMG/M metagenome (GOLD analysis project Ga0307515, IMG submission 194513) | Populus trichocarpa ectomycorrhiza microbial communities from riparian zone in the Pacific Northwest, United States - 17_EM | ecosystem: Host-associated > Plants > Roots > Unclassified | place... | reverse complement strand
CTTCTCGCGCAGGCTCGAAACCCAGGCCGGGAAAAACGTGAACGCCAGCGTGTGCGGCACGGCGAACTCGATCACGTCCTGCCCCGCCGAATGGTGGCCGCGCAGCATGGCACGGGTGCTTTGCAGTGCCTGCAGCATCTCCAGCGACTGGGCGTAAAGCGTTTCGCCCGCCGGCGTGAGCCGCGTTGGGTACGAACTGCGGTCGACCAGGTCGGTACCGGCCCAGCCCTCCAGGGCCTGAATACGCCGCGAGAACGCGGGCTGGGTGACGTGCCGCAACTGCGCCGAACGGCTGAAGCTGCGGGTTTCAGCCAGGCTGACAAAATCTTCGAGCCACTTGGTTTCCATGAGCGCATTATGCTCACCCCCAAGTCGCTCACTTTGTGTAGCTCCTCCCCCCTTGCAGGGGGCGACACCAGTGGCCTGGCAAAGCCAGTTCCACGGTGTCTCTGGAATAAGACAGTCGCGCTGCGCGGGTTCCCTGACCTACTCCCTCTCCCGCGCGCGGGAGAGGGTTGGGGTGAGGGTCGCAGTCGTCGATCAGAGAGGGGAAATCAGGGGTTCACCCGCAAAATGCCGGGTCGCGTTGTCCACGAAGCGCTGCACCGAAGCCTGCATGGCCTCGGGCGACCAGCCGCCCAGGTGCGGCGTGAGCACCACGTTGTCGAATTCCATCAGCGCAGCGGGCGGCTTGGGCTCGCTCTCGTACACGTCCAGCCCCGCGCCGGCCACGCGGCCTGCGCGCAAGGCGTCGGCCAGCGCCGCGGTGTCGACCACGCTGCCGCGCGCGATGTTCACCAGGAAACCTCGCGGCCCCAGGGCGGTAAGCACTTCGGCGTTCACCAGATGGCGCGTCGCCGCGCCACCGGGGGTGGCCACCACCAGGAAATCGGCCCAGGCGGCCAGCGACTTCACGTCGGCGAAGTAGGCGTAGGGTACGTCCTTCTGCGTGCGGCCGTGGTAGCCGACTTCCATCTCGAAGCCCAGCGCGCGCCGCGCGACCTTGCGGCCGATGTCGCCCAGGCCGATGATGCCCAGCCGGCGGTACGACACATTTGGCGGCATCGGCACGGCGTCGCGCCACACGCCGGCACGGCACTGCTGGTCGAGCCAGCGCACATTGCGCACCGCGGCCAGCAGCAAGGCCATGGTGTGGTCGGCCACACAGTCGTCGTTGGTGCCGGCGCCGTTCGCAACGGTGATGCCGCGGCTTTTGCAATGCGCCACGTCGACGTTCTCAAAACCCACGCCCAGCGCACAGGCGAGTTCGAGCGCCGGCATGGCGTCGATCTCGGCGGCGGTGAGGCCCGTCGCCCCGTTCGTCAGCACGGCCCGCACCTTGCTGCCGTCGGCCGCGATGTGCTTGGCGCGCAGGTCGGCGTTGGGCGCGTAGATGAAATCGAAGTGGCTGCCGACCAGGGCCTGGTGGGGGTCGGAGAGGTAGATGAGGACGAGGAGCTGGGGTTTCATGCGGCTATTGTGGCGCAGGCAAATGTCCTTCGCACTAGCCCTACTCTTGTTGCAAGGACCACATCGCAGCGTAGCGCTCGCCCAGCGCCAGCAGTTGCGCATGGGTGCCACGCTCGATGATGCGGCCAGCGTCCATCACCAGGATCTCGTGCGCGTCGACCACGGTGGACAGGCGATGGGCGATCACCAGCGTGGTCTTGTTGCGCGCGGCGGTCTGCAACTCGGCCTGGATGGCGCGTTCGTTGGCCGAGTCCAGCGCCGAGGTGGCCTCGTCGAAGATCAGGATCGGCGGGTCTTTCAGCAGCGTGCGGGCGATGGCCACGCGCTGCTTTTCGCCGCCCGAGAGCTTCAGCCCACGCTCGCCCACCATGGTGCGGTAGCCCAGCGGCGTGGCGCTGATGAAGTCGTGGATGCGCGCGGCGCGGGCTGCCTGCTCCACTTCGGCGCGGCCGGCACCGGGGCGGCCGTAGGCGATGTTGTATTCCACCGTGTCGTTGAACAGCACCGTGTCCTGCGGCACGATGCCGATGGCCTGGCGCACGCTGGCCTGGGTCACCGCGCGGATGTCCTGGCCGGCAATACGAATCTGCCCCTGCTGTACATCGTAGAAGCGATAGAGAAGCCGCGCCAATGTCGATTTGCCCGAGCCCGAAGGGCCGACCACGGCCACCGTCTTGCCGGCCGGAATGTGGAAGCTGATGTCGTTCAGGATCGGCCGCGCCGGATCGTAGGCGAAGTACACATGGTCGAAGCGCACATCGGCATGGCTCACCTGGTGCACCAGGCCGGGCAGCGCGGCGTCCTGGCGCGGTTCGCCGGGGCGGTGCGGCAACTGCAGCGGCTGCGCGCCGGGGGTGTCGGCGATTTCACGCTCCCTCTCCAGCAGGCTGAACATCTTCTCCAGGTCGGTCAGGCTCTGCTTGATCTCGCGGTAGATCACGCCCAGAAAACCCAGCGGAATGTAGAGCTGGATCATGAAGGCATTGACCATCACCAGGTCGCCCAGCGTCATCGTGCCCGCCGCCACGCCATGCGCTGCGCGCCACAGCATCGCCACCAGGCCGGTGGCGATGATCAATTGTTGGCCGGTGTTGAGCAGGGACAGCGTGGTCTGGCTCTTCACCGCCGCGCGGCGGTAGCGCTCCAGGTTTTCGTCGTAGCGCTTCGCCTCGAAGCCTTCGTTGTTGAAGTACTTGACGGTCTCGAAGTTGAGCAGCGAGTCGATGGCGCGGCTCTGCGCCGAGGAATCGAGCTCGTTCATGGTCTTCCTGAACTGCGTGCGCCACTCGGTCACCGTCACGGTGAAGGTGATGTAGACCACCAGCGCGATCAGCGTGATCCAGGCGAACCAGGCGTCGAACTTCACCGCCAGGAAACCCAGCACCAGGCCGACCTCGATCAGCGTGGGGATGATGCTGTAGAGCGAATACGAGATCAGCGAGTTGACGGCGCGGGTGCCGCGTTCGATGTCGCGCGACATGCCGCCGGTCTGGCGCTCCAGGTGGAAGCGCAGGCTCAGGCCGTGCAGGTGCTCGAAAACCTCGAGCGAAATGCGCCGCGACGCGCCGGCCGTGGCCTTGGCGAATACCAGCTCGCGCAGTTCGGCAAACAGCGAAGTCGACAGCCGCAGCAGGCCATAGGCCACCAGCAGCGCCACCGGCACCACCACCAGCGCGGGCACGCCGCCCGTGGCACCTGCATCGACGCCTGTACCGGCGCCATGCGGCGTCATGGCGTCGACCAGGCTCTTGAGCAGCACCGGCACGCCCACGTTGGCCACCTTGGCACCAACCATGAAGCTCAGGGCCGCGACGACCCGCCACTTGTATTGCCACAGGTAGGGAAACAGCCGGCGCAGCGTGTGCCAGTCGGAAGACGGCGCCGCCGCACGGGCGGACTGCGGGTCATGGAAGGCGGCAGAGGAAGGGGCGAGTTCGCCGGAGCGGCGCATGGGAGAGAATCCGGTGGGTGTCGGTTATTGTGTTTCTTCAGGAAGATTGTCCCCTATGTCCACCAATTCAAGCGCCCACGTCGAATTGCCCACCAACATGGAGCTGGTGCTCAAGGTGATTCCCATGCCGGCCGACTGCAATGCCAGCGGCGACATCTTCGGTGGCTGGGTCATGGCCCAGGTGGACCTGGCCGGCGCGGTGATTCCGATGCAGCAGGCCCAGGGGCGGGTCGCCACGGTGGCGGTCAACGAATTCGTGTTCAAGCAGCCGGTACGGCTGGGCGACATCCTGTCGTTCTACGCCTCGCTGACCCGCATCGGGCGCACCTCTATCGCGGTCAAGGTCGAGGTGTATGCCGAGCGCTTCGGCACCAAGGGCAAGTACATGAAAGTCACGGAAGCCTCGTTGACCTATGTGGCCATCGACGACAACGGCAAGCCGCGCCCCGTGCACACCGCGATCCCCTCCTGAAACCAGGCTTTACGCCACGGCGGTAAGCTCGGCCGCTCCGACGCGCTCATACCGCCCTCATACCGTTCCCATACAGCCACCACCCCTGAACCATGCTGCAACCCGAATACTCCGCGCTGGGACTCGAATGGACCACGCTGCAAAACAACCATGAAGCCTGCGAACGCAACGCCCTGCTGATCAAATTGTGCGCCGTGGCGCTGTTCGCCCTGGGCGTGGCCATCTCGTTCAGTACGGTGGTGGCCATGTCCATCATCGCCGTGCTGTGGGCTCAGGAGGCGGTCACGCGCACCACCCAGGCCAGGCTGGGCACACGGCTGCTGCACGTGGAGCACATGCTCAAACTCGACCCGACGGACGACGGCGGCGCCTTCCAGCTGCACAGCGACTGGCTGGCCAGCCGTGCCGGCTTCAGCGGCCTGCTCGGCGAATACGCCACCAACGCCATGCGGCCCACCGTGGCCTTCCCTTACGTGGCGCTGCTGCTTCTGCAGTGGTGGCTGGACGCTTCCTGACCCGCCGGCGTCAGCCCTTCTTCGCCTTGTATTCGTCGAGCACCCGGCGAATGGTTGCGGCGAGCTCGGCCGCCACGAACTTGCCACTGTAGGCATCCGCGCCCACGCCGCTCACATGCACTTCGTTGGCGGCACCGGAAAGCGAGGAGTGGATGATCACCGGCAGCGACTTGAAGCGCGGGTCCTGCTTGATCTTGCGGGTCAGCGTGAAGCCGTCCATTTCGGGCATTTCCAGGTCGGTGAGCACCAGGGCCACCTTGTCGTGGATGGTCTTGCCCTCGGAAATGGCCGCATCCGACAGGCTTTCCAGCTTGTTCCAGGCTTCCTTGCCGGTCTTGGTCATGGTGAAGGGCGCGCCCATCGCCGTCAGGCCCTGCTCGATCAACGTGCGCGCCAGCGCGGAGTCGTCGGCGGCGAGCACCACGGTGCCGGGGGGCAAGCGCACGCTCGGCCCGATGCTGGCGGGGTCCACGTCCGGCCCCTTGGGCGGCACCACGTTGCGCAGGATCTGCTCCACGTCCAGCACCTGGGCCAGGCGGGTGTTGTCCACGTCACCGTCCAGGCGGGCGATGCTGGTGATCATGCCGCCGGCGGTGCTCGATTCGGCCGACAGCACCTGGCTCCAGTCGAGGCGCACGATCTGGTCGACCTCTTCCACCGCGAAGCCCTGGGTGGAGCGGGCGTATTCGGTGACCATCAGGATGTTCAGGCCCTTCTTGGGCTGACAACCGACCGCACCGGCCAGATCGATGACCGGGATCACCTGGCCGCGGATGTTGGTCATGCCCATCAGGTGCGGCGGCGAGCCAGCCACGGCGGTCACGGTGGGCATCACCATGATTTCACGCACCTTGAACACATTGATGCCGAACAGCTCACGCTGCGACGAGTTGGCGGCCTCCCCAAGGCGGAACAGCAGCAACTCGAATTTGTTGCTGCTGGTGAGGTTGGTCCGCTCGTCCACTTCCTGTTGTACTGTGCTCATGGTTTTCTCCGGTACTGACCAACGCGATTAAAGCCGTGTTTTACTTTTTTACAAGCCTTGCGGCAGGAATAATTTGCACACATCGAAACACACCGGGATCGCACCATCGCGCCCCAGATCCGCCAACGCACAAGGACAGAACTGCCCGAATGGGCCTCAGATACATCAAAATGTAACACCTCACCCCGCAGAATTTACGGCATCGTCCGGCCTCACGTCATGCGATGGCGCCGACGGTCCCGAAGCCCGCCGGGGTTTGCTACACTTTGGCCATGTCTATTTCATGCACGATCACTGCAGGCCGCCTGGGCCAGGGAGCCTGGTCTTGGCGCAAGCCAACATCTGCGCGCACCTGATCTGCACGGCCGTGGCCGTGCGCCCCGCGCCTCGGCCCCCGAGGCAATTGATTGAATAGACACAGCACCACGTGCTGTCACCGGGACCCGGCCTTCACAGCCGGCCCGGCACCCCATAAAGGCGTCTTCCGTGATCACCGAACTTGAATTCAAAAGCCTGGCCCAGGACGGGTACAACCGCATCCCGTTGATGGCCGAGGCCTTTGCGGACCTCGAAACCCCGCTGTCGCTCTACCTCAAACTCGCGCACGCCAAGGGCGGCGGCAAATACAGCTTCCTGCTCGAATCTGTGGTCGGCGGCGAACGCTTCGGCCGCTACAGCTTCATCGGCCTGCCGGCCCACACCCTGGTGCGCGCCAGCGGCTTCGGCACCGAGGCCAAAACCGAAGTCGTGCGCGACGGCGTGGTCATCGAGACCGCGGCCGGCAACCCGCTCGACTTCATCGCCGACTACCAGAAGCGCTTCAAGGTGGCGCTGCGCCCCGGCCTGCCGCGCTTCTGCGGCGGCCTGGCCGGCTACTTCGGCTACGACGCGGTGCGCTACATCGAGAAGAAGCTCGAAGCCACCTGCCCGCCCGACACCCTCGGCTGCCCCGACATCATGATGCTGCAGTGCGAAGAGCTGGCGGTGATCGACAACCTCTCGGGCAAGCTCTACCTCATCGTCTACGCCGATCCGGGCCAGCCCGAAGCCTATGCCAGCGCCAAGAAGCGGCTGCGCGAACTGAAGGAGCAGCTCAAGTATTCGGTGAGCGCCCCCATCGTCAAACCGACGCAAAGCCACCCGACCGAACGCGAATTCGCCAAGGCCGACTACATCGCCGCAGTGGAACGCGCCAAGGAACTGATCGCCGCCGGCGACTTCATGCAGGTGCAGGTGGGCCAGCGCATCAAGAAGCGCTACACCGAGTCGCCGCTGTCGCTGTACCGCGCGCTCCGGGCGCTGAACCCCTCGCCCTACATGTTTTATTACCACATGGGCGACTTCCACATCGTCGCGGCTTCGCCCGAGATCCTGGTGCGCCAGGAGTCGACCGCCGAAGGCCCGAAGGTCACCATCCGCCCGCTGGCCGGCACCCGGCCGCGTGCCGCCGACCCGGTGCGCGACCTCGAAGTTGAAAAGGAACTGGTCAACGACCCGAAGGAACGCGCCGAACACGTGATGCTGATCGACCTGGCGCGCAACGACATCGGCCGCATCGCCAAGACCGGCAGCGTGAAGGTCACCGAGGCCTTCGCGGTAGAGCGCTACAGCCATGTGATGCACATCGTGAGCAACGTCGAAGGCCTGCTCAATGACGGCATGACCAGCATCGACGTGCTCAAGGCCACCTTCCCGGCCGGCACGCTGACCGGCGCGCCCAAGGTGCATGCCATGGAACTCATCGACCAGTTGGAGCCGAGCAAGCGCGGCCTGTACGGCGGCGCCTGCGGCTACCTGAGCTACGCCGGCGACATGGACGTGGCCATCACCATCCGCGCCGGCATCATCAAGGACCAGACGCTCTACGTGCAGGCCGCTGCCGGCGTGGTGGCCGACTCGGTGCCCGAGCTCGAATGGAGGGAAACCGAAGCCAAGGCGCGGGCGCTGCTGCGCGCCTCAGAGCTCGTCGAGGAAGGTCTGGAATGACACAAATTACCGTCCAACACTGCGAGACCATGGCCGAGGTGCGTGCGCACATCGACGCGCTCGACGCCCGCATCGTGCCGCTGCTGGCCGAGCGCGGCGGCTACGTGGCCCAGGCCGCACGCATCAAGCAGCACATCGACCAGGTGTACGACCAGGCGCGCATCGACTTCATCGTCGACCGCGTCAAAGCCATGGCACGGGCCGAAGGCGCGCCGGAGGCCGTGATCGAGGCCACCTACCGCGCCATGATCGACGCCTTCATCGCGTTCGAACGCGCACATTTCCAGCAGCTGCGGCAGGGAGCCTGAGCCATGAAACTCTTGATGATCGACAACTACGACAGCTTCACCTTCAACATCGTCCAGTACTTCGGTGAACTGGGCGCCGAGGTGGAGGTGTTCCGCAACGACGAGATCACGCTCGAAGGCATCGCCGCGCGCGCGCCTGATCGGCTGGTGGTTTCGCCCGGCCCCTGCTCGCCCGCCGAGGCCGGCATTTCGGTGGCGGCCATCCAGCACTTCGCCGGCAAGCTGCCGATCCTGGGTGTCTGCCTCGGGCACCAGGCCATCGGTGCGGCGTTCGGCGGGCGCATCGTGCGGGCACAGCAGCTGATGCACGGCAAGACCAGCGTCATCACCACCACGCGGCAAGGTGTGTTCGCCGGCCTGCCGGAGCAGTTCACCGTGAACCGCTACCACTCGCTGGCCATCGAGAAGGCCAGTTGCCCCGAGGCGCTGGCCGTGACCGCCTGGACCGACGACGGCGAGATCATGGGCGTGCGGCACAAGACGCTGGACATCGAGGGGGTGCAGTTCCACCCCGAGTCGATCCTGACCGAACACGGCCATGCGATGCTGAAGAACTTCCTGGTTCGTTAACCCCCAGCAGCGCCCTGGCGCAGGAGACCGATTTGGCATCGCATTCAGAAAACTCCATCGTCGACCTGCGCAGTGACACCGTCACGCAGCCCACCGCCGCCATGCGCGCGGCGATGCTGGCCGCGCCGCTGGGCGACGACGTGTTCGGCGACGACCCGACCGTCAACACCTTGCAGCACCGGCTGGCCGAACTGCTCGGCTTCGAGGCCGCTCTGTTCGTGCCCACCGGCACGCAGAGCAACCTCTGCGCCATCCTCGCGCACTGCCAGCGCGGCGACGAATACATCGTCGGCCAGATGGCGCACGCCTACCGCTGGGAAGGTGGTGGCGCGGCGGTGCTGGGCAGCGTGCAGCCGCAGCCGCTCGAACACCAGGCCGACGGCATGCTGGCGCTGGCCGCCATCGAAGCCGCGATCAAGCCCGACGACGCCCACTTCGCGCGCACGAAACTGCTCGCGCTGGAAAACACCATCGGCGGCAAGCTGTTGCCGTTCGACCAGGTGCTGGCTGCCACCCAGCTCGCGCAGCGGCGCGGCCTGGCACGGCATCTGGACGGCGCCCGGCTGTTCAATGCCGCGACGGCGCAGGCCGCGCTGAGTGGTGACGATGTGCGCCCCGACGCCGGGCCGCCCCAAGGCGGGGCAGCCCCCTCGGGGGGTGACGACCGACACGCAGTGCGGACGTCTGGGGGCGTATTACTTGAGGCAAGACGCATCGCCGGCTGTTTCGACAGCGTCTCGGTGTGTTTCAGCAAGGGCTTGGGCGCCCCGGTCGGCTCGGTGTTGTGCGGCCCGCAAGACTTCATCCAGCGCGCGCACCGCATCCGCAAGATGGTCGGCGGCGGCATGCGCCAGGCCGGCGTGTTGGCCGCTGCGGCGCTGCATGCGCTGGACCACCATGTCGACCGGCTGGCCGACGACCACGCCAATGCACGGCGCCTGGCCGATGGCCTGGCCGGCATCGACGGCTTGAAGGTGCAGGCGCCACAGACCAACATCCTGTTCGTGGAACTCACCGGCGCGGCACGCGAACGCTCCGCCGAACTGCTGGCGCACCTGAAAGCCCAGGGCGTGCTGGCCCTGGGCCTGTACCAGTTGCGCTTCGTGACCCACCTCGACGTGGACGCCGCCGGCATCGACCGCGCCATCGCCGCTGTCCGCTCCTTCTTCACACCCTGAACGAGGCCCACCATGCCTGACCTGCACCATCTGCTGCTGTTCATCGCCGCCGGCCTGCTGCTCAACCTCACACCCGGCCCGGACGTGCTCTACATCGTGACGCACGCGCTGCGCTCGGGCGTGCGCGCGGGCATCGTCGCCGGGCTGGGCATTACCACCGGCTGTTTCGTGCACATCATCGCGGCAGCCGTGGGCGTGAGCGCGCTCATGGCCGCGTCCAGCACCGCCTTCACCGTGCTGAAATGGGCCGGCGCCGCCTACCTGCTGTGGATCGGCGTGAAGATGCTGTTCGCGCGCCCACCGGCCGGCGATGCCGCACCCGCGGCAACGCCTGAGCCCACCGCCAACGTCAACGCCAGCCTCAAGAAAGTCTTCCTCGGCGGCTTCTGGACCAATGTGTTGAACCCGAAGGTGGCGCTGTTCTTCCTGGCCTTCGTGCCGCAGTTCATCGCCCCCGGCACGGCGAACACGCCGCTGGCCTTTTTTCTGCTGGGTACGCTGTTCAACCTCAATGCCATCCCGGTCAACATCGGCTGGGCCTTGACCGCCGCCTGGCTGGCCGGCCGCGGCTCGGTGCGGCACGCCATGCATTGGCTCGACCGTTTTGCCGGCGCCATGTTCATCACCTTCGGCATCAAGCTCGCGCTGGCCGACACCCCCACCCGCTGACCGACACCTTCAATCACAGGAGACCGCCATGCCCGACAGCCACAAGATCACACCGCAGGAAGCACTGCAGCGCACCATCGAACACCGCGAGATCTTCCACGACGAGATGCTGCACATCATGCGGCTGATCATGAGCGGCGAGATGTCGCCGGTGATGATGGCCGCGCTGATCACCGGCCTGCGCGTGAAGAAGGAAACCATCGGCGAGATCACCGCCGCCGCGCAGGTGATGCGCGAATACGCCACCAAGGTGCATGTGGCCGACACCACCCACCTGGTCGACATCGTGGGCACCGGCGGCGATGGCTCGCACACCTTCAACATCTCCACCTGCAGCATGTTCGTGGCCGCGGCGGCTGGCGCCAAGATCAGTAAACACGGCGGGCGCAGCGTGAGCAGCAGCAGCGGCAGCGCCGACGTGCTGGAAAGCCTGGGCGTGAACATCAACCTCACGCCCACACGCATCGCCGAATGTGTGGCCGACGTCGGCATCGGCTTCATGTTCGCCCCCAACCACCACCCCGCCATGAAAAACGTGGCGCCGGTGCGCAAGGAACTCGGCGTGCGCACCATCTTCAACATCCTCGGCCCGCTGACGAATCCGGCCGGTGCGCCCAACATCCTGATGGGCGTCTTCCACTCCGACCTGGTCGGCATCCAGGTCCGCGCGCTACAGCGCCTGGGCGCGGAACACGCCATCGTGGTCTACGGCAAGGACGGCATGGACGAGGTCAGCCTGGGCGCGGCCACGGTGGTGGGCGAGTTGAAGAACGGCGAGATCACCGAATACGAAATCCACCCCGAAGACTTCGGCATGACCATGGCCAGCCACCGCGCGCTGCGCGTCGAAACCCCCGAGCAGTCGCGTGCGATGCTGCTGGGCGTGCTCGACGACAAACGCGGGCCGGCGCGCGACATCGTGATCCTGAATGCTGGTGCGGCGCTGTATGCGGCCAATGTGGCGGATTCGATGGCTGCGGGCCTGGCGCTGGCGCGTACGGCTATCGAGTCGGGGGCTGCTCGGGCTAAGTTGCAGGCTTTGGTGGAGGCTACGCAAGGTTGAGTTTTATTGGCGCTGTCGGCCGGGTCTCGCCCCGGCGGGCGAGTCACTTTCTCTTGCTTCGCCAAGAGAAAGTAACCAAAGAGAAGGCGACCCTACTGCCTGCGTCCCTTCG
>Ga0307515_10021960_pt1 | contig 11280 bp, 9 predicted proteins | sample 17_EM_MG_FD_194513 | JGI IMG/M metagenome (GOLD analysis project Ga0307515, IMG submission 194513) | Populus trichocarpa ectomycorrhiza microbial communities from riparian zone in the Pacific Northwest, United States - 17_EM | ecosystem: Host-associated > Plants > Roots > Unclassified | place... | reverse complement strand
GATGAACGCATGACCCGATTCCGCGAGCAAGGTCGCATTGGTCGCGTCGACCACCTGGCGCTGGATCGCGTCCATCAAGATCTCGGGGCGAACACGGGCCGACCGGGCCAGTGTCGTGGCAGCAACGGTGGGCGGCGAGCATGGCCAGATCGGTGCGTGCACTTTGGCAGGCAGCATCGCCAGCAGACCGCGCAACAAAGCACCGACATCGGCCACGATTGGCAAGGTCGGTGCGTCGGGGTAGGCAACGCCGGGCACCTCGGCGTCGATATCGACATGCACGAAGCCGCGGCGCGGCACGAAGCGGGGGTCGAACAAGGACGACGCCTCGCCCAGCCGTGAGCCCAGCACCAGGATGCGCGCCGGGCGATGCGCGGCCACCCAGGCCGCCACCGACTCGTGGCCCCCCATGCCGGTGACGCCGATGAACTGAGGGTGCGTCTCGGGCAGGATGCCCTTGCCGCGCGGCGTGCAGAACACCGCCGCGCCGGTGCGCTCGGCGAGTGCCCGCACCTCGTGGGCAGCGCCGCGCGCGCCGAAGCCGAGCCAGAGGGCGAATGGCTCGTCGGCCAGCGCCCGCAGGCAGGCCTGCAACGCGGCTGGTGCGGGTGCGCCGGAGGCTTCGGCAGGCGGTGCGTCGCCGAGTTCGAACGGTGAGAACGGCGAGAGCGTTGCGATCGGCATCGCCTGCACCGCGGTCGGCACTGAGATGTGGGCGATGAACCCACCGCGCCGCGCCAGCCCTTGCGCGAGCTGCTGCATCAACTCAGGCAGGCCACTCGGGTCTTCGAGTGTGCGAGCAAAGTGGAACAGCGGGCCGCTGTCGTACAGGCCCTGCGGCATCGTCGAAGGCGATGTCTCCTGGATCGCAAAGCGGCCACGCGACGCGGCCGATGAGCAGGCGGACAGCAGGATCACTTTCGCGCCCTCGCCGCGGGCCGCCAGCAGGCCGGTCAGCACATTGGTCAGGCCGGGCCCGGTGGTGGTGAACACCAGCGCCGGCCGCCCGCTGACGAAGTGCGCTTCGGCCGCCGCGAAGGCTGCGCCGCTCTCGTGGCGAAAGTGGCAGACCTGCAGGCGGCTGGCCGACATCGCATGCCACAGCGTCGCCATCGCCCCGCCCGACACGCCGAAGGCTTGCCGCACGCCGAGCTGCAGCAGGCCATCGACCAGCGCGGCAGCCAGCGTGGGGCACGGGGCGGTCGAGGCCGCTGTCTCCGGCGCCTGGAATTCACGAACACCCATGGCGATTCCTGCGGTTGATTCACCGGGCGCCTGGAACAACCTCCAGGCGCTGGTGGCACGCAGTCTGGGCAGCAGCCCTTCGCCGCCCAAGCGCTATCGGACGGGCCACGCAGTGACGGGGCCCGGCGACGACGGAACGCGACGAGCCGCGGCCGCCGCGTTCAACCCGGGCAAGCCCCGATCAGGGGCCGACGTAAGCCGCCAGGTGTTTGCCGGTGACGGTGGAACGCGCAGCGACAAGGTCAGCAGGCGTGCCTTCGAAGACGACCTTGCCACCGTCGTGCCCCGCGCCGGGGCCGAGGTCGATGATCCAGTCGGCGTGCGCCATCACCGCCTGGTGGTGCTCGATGACGATGACCGACTTGCCGGCGTCGACGAGCCTGTCGAGCAGGCCGAGCAGTTGCTCGACGTCGGCGAGGTGCAGGCCGGTGGTCGGCTCGTCGAGGACGTAGGTGCCGCCCTTGTCGGACATGTGGGTGGCCAGCTTCAACCGCTGGCGCTCGCCGCCCGACAAGGTGGTCAGTGGCTGGCCGAGGCTCAAGTAGCTCAAACCGACATCGGCCAGCCGCTCGAGGACTTTGTGCGCGGCCGGTGTGTGTGCCTTGCCGGCGCCGAAGAACGCTGCAGCCTCGGTGACCGACATCGCGAGCACCTCGCTGATGTCGCGGCCGCCGAACTTGTAGTCGAGCACCGAGGCCTGGTAACGCTTGCCCTCGCACTCTTCGCAGGTCGTGGCGACGCCGGCCATCATGCCCAAGTCGGTGAAGATGACACCGGCGCCGTTGCAGGCGGGGCAGGCGCCTTCGGAGTTGGCGCTGAACAGGGCAGGCTTGACGCCGTTGGCTTTCGCGAACGCGTTGCGGATCGGGTCGAGCAGGCCGGTGTAGGTGGCCGGGTTGCTGCGCCGCGAGCCGTGGACGGCGCCCTGGTCGATCGACACCACGCCCTCGCTGGTCGGCATCGAGCCGTGGATCAGCGAGCTCTTGCCCGAGCCGGCGACACCGGTGACGACGACGAGCACGCCGAGCGGAATGTCGACGTTGACGTTCTGCAGGTTGTGCGTCTTGGCGCCGCGGATCTTCAGCGCACCGCTGGGCTTGCGCACCTTCTTCTTGAGCGTGGCCCGGTCGTCGAAATGGCGGCCGGTGAGGGTCTTGCTCTTGCGCAGGCCCTCGACCGTGCCTTCGAAGCAGACCGTGCCGCCGGCCGAGCCGGCGCCCGGCCCGAGGTCGACGACGTGATCGGCGATCGTGATCGCCTCGGGCTTGTGCTCGACGACGAGCACCGTGTTGCCCTTGTCACGCAGCCGCAGCAGCAGGCCGTTCATGCGCTGGATGTCGTGCGGGTGCAGGCCGATCGTCGGCTCGTCGAAGACGTAGGTGACGTCGGTGAGCGACGAACCGAGGTGGCGGATCATCTTGACGCGTTGTGCCTCGCCGCCGGACAGCGTGCCCGACGGCCGGTCGAGCGACAGGTAGCCCAGCCCGATCTCGACGAACGAGTCGAGGGCCGCGCCCAGCGCCTCGAGCAGCGGCGCCACCGACGGCTCGCTTAGGCCACCGACCCATTGCGCCAGGTCGCTGATCTGCATCGAGCAGACGTCGGCGATGTTCTTGCCCTTGATCTTCGACGACCGGGCCTCTTTGCTGAGCCGGGTGCCACCACATTCCGGGCAGGTGGTGAAGGTGATCGCCCGATCGACGAACGCGCGGATGTGCGGCTGCAGCGCGTCGACGTCCTTCGAGAGAAAGGACTTCTGGATCGACGGGATCAGGCCGGCGTAGGTCAGGTTGATGCCGTCGACCTTGATCTTGGTCGCCTCTTTGTAGAGCAGGTCGTGCAGCTCGTTCTTGGTGTACTTGCGGATCGGCTTGTCGGGGTCGAAATAGCCGCAGCCGCGGTAGATGCGGCCATACCAACCCTCCATGCTGTAGCCGGGGATCGTGAGCGCACCGTCGTTGAGCGACTTGCTGTCGTCGTACAGCGCGGTCAGGTCGAAATCGCTGACCGAGCCCATGCCTTCGCAGCGGGGGCACATGCCACCGAGCCGGTTGAAGGTCTGCTTCACCGCCTTCGACTTGCCCTCGCCGCGCTCAACCGTGATCGCACCTACTGCCTTCACCGAAGGCACGTTGAAAGCGAACGCGCTGGGCGAGCCGATGTGCGGCTTGCCGAGCCGGCTGAACAGGATTCGCAGCATCGCGTTCGCATCGGTCACCGTGCCGACTGTCGAGCGGGCGTTGGCGCCCATGCGCTCCTGGTCGACGATGATCGCGGTGGTCAGGCCGTCCAGCACGTCGACCTCGGGCCGCGCCAGCGTCGGCATGAAACCCTGCACGAAGGCGCTGTAGGTCTCGTTGATCAGCCGTTGTGACTCGGCGGCGATGGTGCCGAACACCAGCGAGCTCTTGCCCGAGCCCGAGACGCCGGTGAACACGGTCAGCCGGCGCTTCGGGATCTGGACGCTGATGTCCTTGAGGTTGTTCACGCGCGCGCCCTGCACGCGGATCTGATCGTGGCTGTCAGCGCCGTTCAGCGCGGGCGACGGCGTTTTCTTCGACCTCGTGGCCATGCTTGTCGTGTCTCCATCTGTTGGACAGGCCGCTCTCGCGGCCTGTCGCTGGTGATCGCCGGACGGCTCAGCGCGATTGCTGGATGCGGACCATGTTGCCCGCCGGGTCGCGCACGGCGCAGTCGCGCACGCCGTACGGCTGGTCGGTCGGCTCCTGCACGATCTCGGTGTCGGTGGCCTGCAGCCGCTCGAAGGTGCCGGCGAGGTCCTGGGTGGCCAACAGGAGGGTGGCGAAGGTGCCCTTGGCCATCATCTCGGTGATGGTGCGGCGCTCGTCGTCGGTGATGCCAGGGGTGGCCGCCGGCGGGTACAGCACGATCGACGTGCCGGGTTGGCCGACCGGGCCGACGGTGATCCAGCGCATCCCGTTGTAGCCGACGTCGTTGCGCACCTCGAAGCCGAGGGTGTCGCGGTAGAAGGCCAGCGAGGTTTCGGCGTCGGTGTGCGGCAGGAAGCTGGAGTGAATGGTGATGTCCATGATTCGGTCTTTCGTGAGGTGGTGGGTGAGGACCCCCGAGGCCGAGCTGTGCCCGGCTCGCCCCCCGCCGAGGGCCGAGGAAACTGGGGCGGCGGCCCGGCGTTTCCTCGTGATGTCCATGGGATTCAGTCTAGGTCCGGCTCGGTGATCGGCGCTTCTCGATTCCTGATCGGTCGCGTCACTTGCTTCGCCACACATGACGGGATCCCCGCCGTGGCCTGGGCCTGCTGAGCCCGGTAGACGCTGGGTGGCATGCCGACCAGTTCGGTGAAGCGCGTGCTGAAGGTGCCCAGCGACGAGCAGCCGACCTCGAAGCAGACTTCGGTGACGCTGAGGTCGCCCCGGCGCAGCAGCGCCATCGCGCGCTCGATGCGCCGCGTCATCAGGTACGAGTAGACCGACTCGCCATATGCGGTCCGGAACTGGCGGCTCAGGTGCCCGGCCGACATGTGCACGCCGTAGGCCAGCGCCTCGACGTCCAGCGGTTGTGCGTACTCGCGGTCGATCCGGTCACGCACGCGGCGCAGCCGGGCGAGGTCGCGCAGGTGCGTTTCGGTGGGTTTGATGGTCACCGGCAGGATCGTGCCATGTCGCGCCGGTGGGCTCAAGACGGGGGGAACGTCGTGCGGCAGGTCAGGGGCTACCTATGGCCGCTTCAATGCGGGTCCACTGGGCCTCCCAGAGCCAGCGCATCTTCGTCAGTGTGTCTTCCTTCGAGCACCACTCGAGCGGCACGTCCAGGCACTGCGCCACCGACAGCCGCCAATCGTCTTGCGCCTGGTCCCAGCTGTAGTCGGGCCGGTTCAGGCTGTCGTACCAATGGCGAAGAATGGCCTGTGCGTGGTCTCGAAAGATTGGCTCTGGCCACCAAGGGGCCATGGCGTAGGCCAGGTCGTAGACGGCGAGCCCGTAGGTCAGCGACCACTCGAAAGGCTGCCTGTCCAGGAAGTAGACCGGGTGATCGGCGGCCTTCGGCGTCAGTACGTTCGTCGGGTTGAGATCGCCATGCAAGAGCGACATGCCGCGCGCGTCGGCCCAGCGTTGGCGAAACGCCTGCTCATGCACGGCGTATCGAGATTGAACGGCGCGACCGGTGGCCGCTTCGAAGGCCGCGATGCCGGGCCGGACCTCGTCGAGGTAACGGTTCAACGTCGCCTCGTTTGGCGCGGGTTGCGTCTGCCAATGGTGACGGTGCATCGCGGCCAACGCTTGCGCCACCGAAAATCCGTAGTCGCGCGTCGGCAACACGTCTCGGCGGTCATGGTGCGTGGCGGACAGGTCCTCCAGCAACAGGTGGTAGCCCACACCCGATTCGAAATGCGCCGCGAAGCAACGCACCAGCGGTGCGCCGGCCAGGCCGACATAGTCCCGTGTGTAGTAGTCGACCTCGGACCGGCCGAAGGTCTGCCCAAGGCAGAGCTTCAGCCGCAGCGTCTGCAGCGTGCCGTCGTGCAGCTCCACCTGCAGCGTCGCTTGCTGCGACCAGTTGCCCGTGCCCGGCTGCACCGACACGCGTGCGACGGGCTGCCCGAGGACCGCACTGAGCCACGTCGGCGTGACATCGCTGGCCTGGCGCATGACGGGGCCCTGATCGTTGGCGGTGGTGCGACTGATGAACATGGCAGGTGGGGATCCCGGTGGTCGAAGGCCCGTAATGTGCCGCAATGGTTGGAATGCCTGTGAGGTTCTGCCTTCGCGCTGAGCGAAGACGCCGCCAGGTGGCGGCAAGCTTGTCGTCGTCGCGCCCTTCGGCGTGCCGGCACCGCTTGCCGCCGCGCCATGTCGATTCATGCCCACCGCGCGGCGTTTGGCTGCTTTCGCCTGCGTCCAGCGGGCATCGGCTTCCTAGACTGCGCCGCGATGCGAAACACAGGGGATCCGATGAAACGTCGCCACTTCATGACTGGCCTGGCCGCCACGCCGCTGGCCACCGCCCTTGGCACTGCCCATGCGGGTGGTCCTTACTGGAAGCCCGCGCGCAGCGGCGATCCGGTGGCCTTGAGCTCGCCGGCCACCGCCTGGCCGAACGCGTTTCGTGAGGTACCCAGCGAATACGAGTGTCAGCTGCCGATGCGGGTGCCGTCGCAGTTGCGCGGCGTGCTGTACCGCAACGGGCCGGCGCTGATGAAGCTGGGAGACACGAGCTACCACCACTGGCTGGACGGCGACGGCATGATGCACGCCTTCCGCTTCGAAGACGGGCGTCTGCGGCACCGCGCGAAGATGATCGCCACCAACAAGCTGCAGGCCGAGCAGGCGGCAGGCCGCCGGTTGGCGCCGGGCTTTGCCACCAGCATCCCCGGCACCGCGGTGACCAACCCCGACGCGATGAACGTCGCCAACATCGGTGCGCTGCAGCTCAACGGCGAGTTGCTGGCCTTGTGGGAGGGCGGGGCGCCCTATGTGCTCGATCCTGACAGCCTGGCCACGCTGGGCAAGAAGGTCTGGTCGCCGGAAACTGCGCAGCTGCCGTTCTCTGCCCACCCGCGCGTGGCGCCGGACGGCACCGTCTGGAGCTTCGGCTACCTGCCGGGCGCAGGTGCATTGGCGCTGTACGAGCTGAGCCCGCAGGGCACGCTGCGCCGGCAGGCCTTCGTGCCGGCGCCCAATGCCGACATGGTGCATGACTTCGCGATCACCGAGCGTTATCTCGTGTTCGTGCTCATGCCCTACCGCTACACGCCGGAGGGTGAGCCCTCGCTGTCCTTCGTCGGCCACTATGCGTGGCAGGCCAACCAACCCGGCTATGTGCTGGTGGTGGACAAGGCCAGCCTCACCCCGGTGGCGCAGATCGCCTGCGATCCGATCGGCCTGTTCCACCTCGGCAATGCGTGGGAGATGGGCAACACCGTGCGGGTGGGCGTGGTGCGCTACGCCGACTTTACCGACGGGCTGCGCCGCAGCGGTGCGGCGATGGACAACTCGATGCTGCCGTGGAGCGAGACCCGCTGGACCGAGCTGGAAATCGACCTGGCCGCCGGCAGCGTGCGCACGTCCACACCGTTTGCCGGCACGGTGGAGTTTCCGCGTTACGACCAACGCCGCACCGGCCAGCCGACGCGCTACACCTACCTGCTGGCCAGCAGCGCCGCTGTCGATGCGCCGGTGTTCGGCTTCAACCGCTTGCGTTGCTTCGACCAGCAGACCGGCCAGGTGCAGGACCACGACTTCGGCCCGCAGTTCGTGGCCGAGGAACATGTGTTCGTCCCGGAGCCTGGCTCAGAGCAGGAGAATCGGGGCTGGCTGGTCGGCACGGCCCACGACTGGGTTCGGCGGCGCACGGTGATGTCGATCTTCGACGCGGCCCATGTGGCCGCTGGGCCGATCGACCAGGTCACCTTGCCTTACAGCCTGCCACTGGGGCTGCACGGCCAGTTTTATTCGACGTAGAAACCACTTCATGACACCGCCCCGCAAGCTCCAGGTTTTTCTGCGCGATGCGGCGATGGTGCTGGTGCTCAACAGCGTGGTGGCGCTCGGCCTCACGTTGTTCGTTGTGGCGGGTGCGCCGCAGGTGGACCGCGCGCTGCTGACGCGTGTGCTGCTGGGCGAGCTGATTTTTTCGCAGGCCATCGGCCTGCCCATCTTCGGCCTCATCGAGCTGCCCCGCCTGACCTGGTGGTGGCAGCGTCAGCCGCCGTTGCCCAGCCTGGTGCTGGTGATGGCGCTGGCCATGCCGCTGGGCTACGTGGTGGGCGGGGTGATCGCCACCGCGGTCACGTCAACGCCCTTTCAACCGATGCTCAGCCTCGGCCCGACCGCTTTGATCTCGGGCGCGGCCACGCTGGTGACGTCGGTCTTCGCGGTTTACTTCATCCTGCAGCGCGAACGCCTGGCTGACGAGCGGCGTCGCGCTGAAACCGCTGATCTGCTCGCGCGCAGCGCACGGCTGCAGCTGCTGCAACAGCAGATTGAGCCGCACATGCTGTTCAACACGCTGGCCAACGTGCATGCCCTGATCGACGAGGAGCCCGGCCGCGCTCAGCAGATGCTCGAAGCCTTGAGCGGGATGCTGCATGCGAGCATGCAGATGACGGAGCAGCCGCTCGTCAGCCTGCAGCAGGAATTCGCCCTGCTCGCGCACTACCTGAAACTGATGTCCATCCGCATGGGGCCGCGCCTGGGCCACACACTGAGCCTGCCGCCCGAGCTGGAGCAATCGATGGTGCCGCCACTGACGATCCAGCCGCTGGTGGAGAACGCAGTGAAGCACGGGCTGGCACCCAGCGTGCGCGGTGGCACAGTGCGCGTGATCGCCCGCGCCGACGGCGACCGCCTGCTGGTGGAGGTCAGCGACGACGGGCTCGGGCTGCAAGTGGACGACCCCTTCGCCAACGGCCGTGTCGGCCTGGTCAATGTGCGCAAGCGCCTGGCCTTCGCCTTTGGCGAGCGTGCGAGCCTGCAGTTGAGGCCGAACCAACCCCACGGCGTGATCGCCACGCTGGCCTTGCCGAGATGAACATCCCGATCCTGCTGGTTGAAGACGAACCGGTGCTGGCGCGCCGCCTGGAGCAGCAGCTGCGCGCCTGCTGGCCCGACATCGACGTGCTGCCGCACGCAGACAACGGGGCCGCGGCCATTGCCCTGGCGCTGGAGCACCTGCCCCGCGTCATCTTCCTGGACATCCACATGCCGGCCTGCTCCGGCCTGGAGGCGGCGGCCGCGATCATCGAGGACTGGCCCGACGGGTATGACCTGCCCGAGCTGGTGTTCGTCACTGCCTACAACCAGTACGCGCTGCAGGCCTTCGACCATGGCGCTGTCGACTACCTGCTCAAGCCCGTGAGTGCGGAGCGCCTGGAGAAGACCGTCACCAGATTGCGCCAGCGACTGGAAGGCGGCGCGCTTCGCACGCAGCCAGGGCCGGGCCTGGACGGCCTGTGCGACGAGATCGGGCGCCTGTCGGCCGCCATGCAGCCGGGCGCGCCGCCCGCGGCCCCGTTGACGCTGATCAACGCGGCCATCGGGCCGGTGACCCACCTGATCCCGATCCACGAGGTGCTGTATTTCGAGGCGGCCGAGAAGTACCTGCGGGTCATCACCCGCCAGCGCGAGGCCTTGATCCGCATGACCTTGCGCGAGCTGCTGACGCGCGTCGACCCGCAGTCCTTCTGGCAGGTGCACCGCAGCGTGGTGGTGCAGGCGAGCCAGCTGTCGCATGTGGAGCGCACCGAAGACGGCAAGCTGCTGCTGAGCCTGCATGGCCACCCGACGCGCCTGACGGTGAGCCGCCTGTTCGCGCACCGGTTCAAGGCGATGTAGCTCGGCTGAGCAAGTGCTTGGGCGCCATCGAACGACGCTTCGTGGCACGCCAGCAGGCTTTTGTCGCAATCGCATCGCCGTGCGCCCGGGCGGTTCCTAGAGTCCCACCACCGCGGCGCTCATCGGTCGAGCGCCGCTCATCTCACTTCAGCAGGGACTCGCACGGTGGACAACAGAAGCAACCGATATTCGTGGCGCGCCGCATGGGCCGTGGCAGTCGCAACCAGCGGCTTGGCCGCGTGCGGCGGCGTGGACGATCTGGCGCCGGGGCCGGCCGACAAGTACGCCGGCACCTGGGTGTCTGCTTGTGAATCGGCCGACGACCTCAACGCCGTCGACCAGCCCGACCAGCCGCTGAAGGCCACTTACCAGCTGACGCTGGCGCGGGTCGATTCGCACAAGCTGCGCTTCGCGGTCGACTACCAGGTCTACCCCTCCAGCGGCTGCAGCGGCCACCCACTGGCCGTGCACACCAACAGGTCGGACGACAACACCTACGTCATCGACGGCGACCAGGCGATGGCGGGCTCCGATGCGGACAAGATCACCGTCAACATGGCGGCGCTCGGTGGGCCCACGAACGGTGGCGCGCCGGTGGTGGTGAATGGCATCCGCTACCCGGCCGACTTCTTCATCAGCAGCGTGCACGACAACAAGGACCTGATCGCGCGGTCCGGCAGCGGCTTGCGCTTCGGCAGCGGCGAAGCGGTGGACGCTGGCGACTACCCGGTGACGCTGGATGCCGTGGCGCGCCTGAGCAGGCGCTGAGGGTACCGATCGGGGTGGGCATGGGCCGGTCTTTGATCGCGCGCAGGGTGCCGTCGTGCTTGGTCAGGTTTTGATCAAGCTTTGAACGCCGAGGCTGCCTAGCATCGCGCCACTCTCGTGCAGATGCCGAGGCGGTGGTCGCCGTCCGGCGTCGACCCATCCACCGAACGACCCAAAGGGGCAAGCCTCATGCACCGATTCTTCAAACCCACCCTGGCTGCAGCGGCCGCTGTGGTGCTCGCCACCAACGCCATGGCCAGCGAAGCCGATCCGCTGCACCAGGGCACCGGCTTCGACGACGGCAAGAGTGCCGGCTGGCTCTATCAGCGCAATGTGCCGGGCATCATGTGGGTCGACAAGCACCTGGGCCACACGGCGCCGGCGATCCACCATGTGCAGGGCGGCGCCAACGGCTCGATGATGTTCCAGCGGCGGGCCAGCTGGCTGCAGCCGCTGAAGGCGGGGCTGCCCGTGCGCATCCAGCTGGACACCAAGGCCCGTCTCGTGAACTTCCTGGGCGCGCCGACGCGGCGTGAGCTGGTGGTCGAATTGCGCGACTACGACAACCCGCCGAAGGACCACCCCTACGCGTCGGTGTGGACGATCGTCGGCTACCTCGATGCGCAGAATCTGCCGGGCTGGCGCACCTGGTCGGTGACGATCGCGGACCCGAAGTCGCCGACACTGCCCGAAGGCTGGGGCGGCTACGGGGCCGAAGACAAGAAGGGGCGCCCGTACCTGCCGGCCGACCGCACGTTTGCCGACGTGATCGCCGGCGTCGACGAGATCGCGATCACCACCTACCAGCCGGGTTACATGTACGGCAGCGACCACGACTTCGATGTGCTGTACGACAACATTGAGGTCGGGGTCGTCGCGCGATAGATCCGGTCACGGGGTGGGGTGGGCGCTGTGTCGCTGCGCAGGCCTGCGCAGCGACCGGCAGTACACCGAT
>Ga0307515_10021959_pt1 | contig 11281 bp, 10 predicted proteins | sample 17_EM_MG_FD_194513 | JGI IMG/M metagenome (GOLD analysis project Ga0307515, IMG submission 194513) | Populus trichocarpa ectomycorrhiza microbial communities from riparian zone in the Pacific Northwest, United States - 17_EM | ecosystem: Host-associated > Plants > Roots > Unclassified | place... | reverse complement strand
TGCGGGTCCGGTGTCATCGTTACACCATACCACGCTAAAAGGCTCGCTAAGGCTCGCTTACCTTAGCGCACTACTACGTAGCATCACGCGTAAAAGGAGGTTCTCAATCCGATCTAAGCCGGATTGAGATGGATAACCTCGTAGATTGATTGGATTGATAGGTTAATTTTTGGATTAGCGATCCGTCGATTGATTGATTACGGGTTAGCCGCTTAATTAGCCACGCTGCGCGTTTTTTTCCAGTCCCCGCAATCCTTTAGAATATCCCCAAAACGGACAACGGACCTATGCTATGATATTTTCCGTGCGCCAACTCTAGCATATGAGCATTCTAGATGTTTTTCCGGTTCATCCATTCGGCAAATATTAATAATCCAACAGCAAGCTCAAATTATCGTGGTATAAGTAATCAGACCGAGTTCGTACTACTTAACCTCCTATTATTAGTCTTTCGTTACCTCGAAGCTTTTACTGTTCCCTTTTCTCTCAACACATCACTAGAAACTAATTAAACATCCGTCCTCTCTACAATGGCAACTAACAGTCACAAAATGCTCCTCGTCATTCTCGGCGCAACAGGAGCGCAAGTAAGAATACTTTCAGCTCAATTGCTTCGTCTATCCTATTGAGTAGCTGACCTGAGTTGTCAAGGGCGGCCCAACAGCACGTTATATCCTCAAATACTCTAGTCATCTCTACCGTATTCGTGCCGTAACCCGTGACCCGTCCAAGCCAGCTGGCCGAGAACTTGCATCTCTTGGTGCTGAAGTTGTAGCAGCTGACTTCGATGATGAAGCATCCATTACTGCCGCACTAGACGGTGCACATGCTATTTTCGCTATCACAAATTTCTGGGACAAGAATTCACTGGAAATCGAAGTAGGCCAAGGAAAGCTGCTTAACAGGATCGCTTCCGAACTACCAGACTTGCAACATTATGTATTCAGTAGCCTGCCAGATCCGAGAGGTTTAGCCGGTGGTAAGTTTCAGGGTATTCTGCCATACAACGCAAAAGCTGCACTCAGAGAGGATCTCAAAAGCTATCCGGCACTACACTCCAAGACAACCGAAGTATGGATTGCGTACTACTTCCAGAACTGGGTCAAATATCAGGCGGTGTTTGGACCGGTGAAAGTACGGATTCCATTTTCCTATGAAACGGAAAGATTATCTAACCACTATGGATCAACAGCAAGATGACGGAAGTTTTATGCTTGCCATGCCTTACCCCGCATCTACAAAGATACCCACATGCTCGTCGGACGATACAGGAGCACTGATTCATTCTATACTCAGTGGGAGAGAGGAATATTATGGAAAAACGGTAGCGCTCATCGGTGACCTTCTGACTGAGGAGGACAGGGTGAAGATTTGGGCTGAGGGTGGGCTCTCTTCCTCTTGACCCAAGCATTACTGAAATGTCTAGGTTTGGGTGTCTCTGCAAGATTCTTGCAACTATCACCCGAAGAGCACCTGAGAAAGGTGAAGAGCCTGGGGCTGCCAGATGACTTAGCGGTTGCTGTGAACCAGCTTCAAGAAGCTCTGCCGTTAGAACAAGCGGTGATGGAGGCAACGGGAATCGTTCAAGGAAACAAAGTAAATGCGATTTTATCTTTACTCTGTCAAATTTATGAGGTGCATTAGACGCAGGCTAAGAGTAATACAGATATTACCCAAGGATTACAAACTCAAGACGTGGATGGAATATGTCAAGGAGGAGGACTGGTCTTCTTTTTGATTAGTTGGCCGCAGCTTACGCTTGAATTAAAGTTTCGCATTCTTGAGTCCTGGCATTGAGGGGTCTGGCTTGGCCAATACGGATTCGACGCTAACATTAGCGTGCTGCATTTATACCTTGCCATTACCTCAAAACGGAAATAAAGCCTACCAAGTACAGAACAAAAGGTCGATGATAATGCCCCCTGCCTAAACAGGCTTAGATTATTCCTGTTTAAATTAGAACGTCACGTCCATAGTAGTATCTTAACTTCTTAGTACAATTTTTTAATACTAATTACTGCCTATAGGGCTCCATGAAATCGGCCTCCGCACCTCCACGCGGTGGAGCCCGGGAACCTAGCAGCTACTATTGGTGTTTCATCAGGATCGTGCCAATAGACTACTAGAGCAAACGCAGAGACGTGCGTACGGCAGCGTAGCGCTGACGCTGGGACGTGGTGGTGGTGCGAAGAATTTTCTTGCTGGGAGGGTGAGCCCCAGCACACGACTATCACGTCTTCACATACACGTCTAGTACACTCGAACTACGGCATCTACTTACGGCGTCCCCCTTCCTCTTATACGGTATGGCGATATACCGTACGGCACCTACACGACCGTATATACCTCGCAGGCAGAGTCCGCCTACCCTCTCATCGTGTCTTCCTCTACATTAATCCCCCCAGCTTTATTCCATTACGTCGGCGGTGTGGGTACTTAGCCATAGGGGCTTGGTGTACCCCTATCGCTAGTACAATACCAGGTTGAGCATGCTATTGGATGCAGGAAGATAGGAGGTAGGTCGGACACCTAGGGAGGATCGCAGGAGGACGGCAGGCAGGTGTATACACGTATACAGGGCAGTAAGAGGCTAGGGACAAGCGAACAACATCTAACGGCAATCTACGACAATATGGAAGCATAGTACGAAGGGCAGACAGGGCAAGATAGGCAATCAGGACACTCCCTTACAGGAGTCTCAGAGGGGTACACACTGTATTACCTCTCACGTCGCCCTTTTTGGAGGTTTTTTGTACCTAACTTATCGGTATTCGTCTGCATGGACCAAGCTTGGGACCGCATCAGACGTTAAATAGAATTAATATATAATTACTGCCTATATTACTTATTTACTTTTAATTAATTAATTAAATTATATAGTAGCCTAAACATGAGCTAATTTAAATACCATTATTTTTACTTAATGCCTATAAACTGCCTCTATACCTATATCTACGCCTAATATATATAATATTTTACTTAAATACTAATGGCTTATAATAAGTTAAGGTATTAATGTGGTTTGTATTTTATAAAGCTGGCTATAAGGCTAAATTCACGTAATTTTTAAATATAAAATAGAAGAATCTGTGCCTAATTATGGAGGTGTATGTGTGTCGATTAAGGGGTGTATGATTATCATCGATCGAAAACTATACAAAACTCCCTAAACTTCGATTCCGGATGGATGGACGGTTTCGACAGCCTTATCTATCCATGTACATAAAGTCTTTAATCTAATTATTCAGCTCACTAATCCCTCTGATTACATAACCACCCTGAACCACCCATGGTGTCAAATTCAGTAATAATTTAGTGCAATACTCAACTATAAAACGACACTCAAATCCACGGACTTCAATGGTTGTAAACACTCGCAATCTTTCAGTCTCAGCCTAGTTACAACAAAAACTACACGTTCTCACACTTTCTCCTTTTGACAGATGCAGCGATGCTTACAATGTCAACTCAACAAACAGCACTAACTCCCGCCGTTATGCCTATCGCTACTTTGGCGATCTCGATTCCCCAAATTCACCTCTGATGTTCCTCCAACACTTCCGCAGCACAATAGACCACTGGGACCCTACGCTCATTAATCCTCTCGCCCTGACTCGCCCAATTTTCCTCTTCGACAACGCGGGTGTAGGCAAATCAGATGGCGAGGTCGTTGATAGCTTCCCCGGCTGGGCTGAACACGTCATTGCATTCCTTACTGCCTTCCTGCCAACCGTCGGGAAAGAGAAGATCAATTCATTTGGCCTCTCGATGGGTGGAATGTGCACTGAGATGGTCGCACTTAATGCTCATCCTTGGGGGACGGCGAGGAGGAAGTTGGGTTCTTGAAGACGTTTTACCCTCCCAGCACCGAGAAGCAAGAACTCAGTCGTACTTAGTGAAAACGCATGAATGAGCGAGTTCTGGATGGTGGCTCGCCGTATCTTAACGCTGAAGGAACCGGAAGGCAGATCGTGGCCGTGACGAAGTGAGGGAAACCGGAGGGAGCTATTATCGGCTTGGTGAGCTGAAGATGCCAGTTTTTGTGACAAATGAATACAATGATGTTTTGGTGCCAACAGAGAATAGTTGGGTACCGTTGAAGAAGATTAGTAATGTTCATTTGTATATCTATCCAGATGTTGGTCATGGGTATCTGAATGAATACGCTGCACTGTTTGGGAAGCACTTAATTATGTTCTTGGATTAACTAGGATGGCGCATACGATTCCGAGACTTTAGTGTTGTGGTAGAATTCGATTAAGACAGGAGATTACCTATCCCTTAACCCGTCAAAATGGGTCGTACAGTTATCGATAGGAGCTAGCCAATTGGATCAATTAGGTCAAGGCCCCGCACCAAACAACGTGTGGTCCTGACGGGTTAAGGGAGTAGTGTGTTACGCGTGGTTATCAAACTTTCGGGACATTTTCTTGATATTTCCAGGCTTCTATGTTTCATTTAAGCAGGGGGTTCTAAAATAAAAAAGGTTATGGTAGACTCTAAGGAATAATACTTAGCAAAGTTCATTATTGTTAAGTATCCCTGCGTCAATATCTTACAAGCTTCCAGGGAATCCTTTCATAATCCTTCTAGCACTGTTGGAATCTGACATTCCTCCTCTTCCGCATGACCCGCCCTGGGTGCTCTCTGGAATATATGTTTGTGTTCCAAAGCCCCTACGCGTAAATAAGGCACCCCAAAAAATATCGCAAAATGCAGTTGCGGTTGGGTGTTGCCTTCATGCGCGGTGTCAGTCGGACGAAACCATCAAGCAAGGTGCACCGGGTATGGGTACGGTCTTCCCTACGGACCCCACTTCGTCTTTAAGCCTCCAGAACTCTTGACCTGCATCTTTTTATCCGCCTCTTCCATCTGCTTCAACTGCTGCTCCTCGCTTAGTACTCTCCTTTCTAGACAGCACTCAAGTACCTCCCGCCACTGGACTCTCTTTCCTTTTCCCAACTTATCGTCATTACGGTCAAAATACAATGCCCACCTTAACCCATCTTTCTCCTCTTCCTCAACTGCTACAAAGCCCTCCCACCCCTCAAGCGTCAAGCCCGCCTCATCTTCCGTCCAGTCCCACTCTCCAACAATGTGTTGGATCGAAGCGGTGCGGTTTCCGTATTTCAGCTCTAGCGTTATGTTATCCACGTATATCCAGTTCAGCATAGGTGGATCATCTGATATCGTGCTAACGAGACCGCGTTCGCGCGGGTTGCGGTCTTCGTCCGGATACTGAATATAGAAGCCCGCAAATGGGTGGAGAGGCGGGGTAAGGTCTTCGCGGGAGGAAATTGGGAGCTGAGTGTTGGGGTCTTTAGGGGCAAGCCAGACCTATCAGGACCAGGTATCGTCAGCGCGTACATCTACTATGGCGAGATTTTTGGGTACGATGGCAGGAGCTTGGCTGAAATACCTTATCATTCCGTAGGACCACAATGCTTCCGTGTACCTCATCGCGATTCGGTGACTTTGCAGCACAGAATACATCCAGGTTGAATTTTACCATGCGCGTCTCGTTGGCGGCCTCTTCATTCTGCTTCTTTTGATGGGATACGCCTTCTGCAATTCCCGTTACAACAGGGATTGCGGTGACACAGCCACCAAGAAATAGGCCGAGGACCATGCTCATGACGAAAAATCTTGGCTCGGGTGACTTCGCAGGTTTAGTCTAAGTTCAGCTAGTTTAAATGTTGACATACGAAGAATATTTAGAGAAAGTCACTGGTGTTCTGGTGATCCTGCGATGTCGTCATTAGGCAGGAAAAGCTGGCCAGAGCTTTCCTAGGCGCATACTTCGTAGTCTGGGCGAACCAGAGTCATATAGCTGACCGTTTTCACTCCAAAGCCTACGATGGAGGAACCATAAAGCTAGGGCCTAAAAGGAATAGCAGCATCTAAATCAAAAGAAAAGAATCCTAGATTTCAAGTTATCAGGACCTCTGTAAGACATTCACAGTTGCGTGGGTGTCTGAGGATCAACGAATTTCAGGTTCTCCCTACCTTGCCTATAGTCCCCGAACGCCCAATTCACGATATGGCATCAGATAAGGTTCGTGATAGTCGCCGGGCGGGTTTTCAAGAAGGTCACAATATATCTCGTATCTACTGATTTACTCCCAGATGCTGGACATCCAAGCTGGATCTTTTGAGTTTCGAGTGTACCGGATCATGATCATTCGGAACAAGCTACCGTCATCTTGTATCCATCATGCGTCTCACTCCTCCACTGTATCCTCCTCAACTCCCTCCAAAAAGCTTTCCTTGAGGCCCGCAAAACCGTGAGTCTCCAACAATGTCTCACCCCTATAAAGCTCCAATTTATCTTCCTTCAAGTCAATAAAATAAGACCACTCCACACTCCCCAACATGCTCGTGTCATCTGGCATATGCTTCAACGTCCCGTCTAATATCTTTGGCAGCGCGTTCGCTCCTTGCACATTCCGCAGAAGGCAATACCAATCCGATAATTCCTGATTGCTAACCCTGGTGTCGGAGAAGCCCAACTTGGAGTACTTCTCTTGCAGCTCGGTATTTGGCTTGGTTGAGGGTTCAAACCAGGTGAGCTATTAGGTGCTTAGGGTTAGTAATGTACAATAATCAAAATGGAGAACGAGTCTTGAGCAAAACAGGGGCAATAGATAAGCCTCGTTGGGATGGCTATTATGGGTTCACCAAGCTTCATGGCACCAACTTGCTGATCTGGCAGTGAGAAATGGTGATACCAACTGCAAATGAGAATCTAACTTAGAGGACATACATTGTGGACATGTTCAAGCATTGCACGCTTCTCTCCTTCTTTGAGCCCAAGAATGAATTTAGCAACCTGAGCTCCCAAGCCGGATGGGTAAGAATCGAACTGGTTGTAGGAAGCCCGACGGCGTCCTGAAATGATAAACCCAAGAAGCCCTCGTGTCCCCATGGTCAGTTTGAGAAGACTAAGAGAAGTTAGATTTGTAGAATATTGCATTTACTAGAAGTACCTGTTCTCTGATTACGGCAAGGCGGGAAAGTCCTCGATGCAATGAAAAAAGTTAGTGAAAATTGAAGCTGTCAAAGGGGAGATCAAGAGTGAGAAGTCTATTAGCGGTGGCTCTAGGGCCTCTATATATACACTGGGTAGGTAGGCAGCAAGGTAGGCAACAGGATTGAAGCCTACGAAGGGTTCAAATCTAGTCTTGATATAGTCAAGCTAGTAGGCAGACATGCTCCACTTGTTCTCTGATTACGGGAAGGTTCTCGATGCAAAAAAAGTTAGTGAAAATTGCAGCATCTTCGAAACGGGCCAGCGAACTTTAGGTCAGAGCTATCGCTGGGTCTGGTAAGTGTCGTCTAGGGGAATTTGGGGGCTCATCCGAAGTGACTATGGTGTAGTAACCACTGAATGAATCACACCTGATACTGATCTCCTTTACAGCAAACCACAACGTATGGGGCGAAGCCAACGAGATGTCCGCAGTTAAATCATCTCATCAACTCCCCTTCATACCTTGATCAGAAGAATTACCTTTCGATGCCTTGTCTCCACTTCAATCCGAACTTTTCTCCATCCTGCAATTCAAAAGACTGGTTGTGAAAATATGGCTGCATCGGGCGATCTACCAACAATGGGGTATAAGGATAGCGAGCATAGGAACTGTGTCGGGTTTGGTGAATACAAGGGTGGTCTGCGTGTATTTAGAATGCATTTATTTTATTATGTTATCGGCTTAGGATCAATCAAATGCCTGACTCTATGCTGTCCAAATTCGCGTGTTCTTCTGTCATACATATCTCGAATGCTACCAGGTTGATGAAAGACTGTTGGACCACGGAAATCGTCGTTTTCGTCAGTCCAAATATGACTGCGCCAACATGGATCAGCAAGAGTGGCTCCAGGTCCAAGATCTTGCCAGATACGGAACACTACCCGGCCTGGATGGACTGTAATGGAGTAATCAGTGGGACACCGGCCGCATGAATGGTGCAAATCCTGCCCCATATTCGCAACTTTGAATGCTGTATAGACCACATCGATCAAAGGATTCCGCAATATCCTAGGATTGGGTTTGGAGACCAAACCTAAATGCGGACAGAATCTGAAAGCCGGTCTGGATAGGGTTTCGAGTGAAAGTGGTACAGTCTCCTCATCAAACTGCCAGATTGTGAACAAAATGAATCTGCCGTCGACGATATTTGGGTAGACAGAAAACTTGACGGTCATTCCATAGAAGCCTGATGAAGCCACCGAACTACTCTCCATTAATTTTCTTAGGTACACCTGATGGACATTTCCTAGGCGGGCATACTTAAGCGCCAGCTGCACATGGTAGTGTCTTACTGTATAGCAGATGCCGAAGTAAAGAGAATCGTAAAGGCGCGCAAATTGTTGACACTCATACCGCAGAAACAGGTTAGAAGGGGTATCATCCATATCCACAATGTGTAGTGCGTTGCAGCTGGTGCAAAGTCGATGATCTGGTAGGACGTCCGCCAGCCCGGCGAGGACTTTCAGGCGCTCATCATCAGAAAGTTTTCGAGTGGCGGAGGAGCACTTGGAATGTAAAAGAAGCCGCAGGGTTTTACAAGTCCGGGAGGCTATGATATTAGAATGCAAAGGAAGCTGGTCGAAAATGAGACGGAGGATATCAAGCGGTAAGTCGAGGAACTTGGGGCTTTGCTTGATAAAATATATTCGTCTGCTTCGGGTGAATAGTCTTGCCAGCCGCTGGTACAGAGACATTGCAGAAATGTGGCTCAGCGACGAGTCTGGTTTTGGAGAGAGGACAGTAGGACGTTTGATAGTCTTTTCCAGGGTAGGGATGAGGCGGTCTTTCACTAGTATAGCATGGTTGATATCTTTAAGTAGGAAATGATTGTAAACGCATGAGGCTTATAAAACTTCATCGAAAATCTAAGCCCTCAGATTTGTGGCATCACGGAGGAAGGTCGGACTGGTGTGTGAAATATCTAACAAAGTTATATCCGCAAGCGGATATCGCTAACTTTTTTTACTAAAACGTTAATTCTATAGTCTAGGGGACTTTCGCAAGATTTATTAGGGTACCTCCCCACTGCGTGCACGGTCCCACTCAATGCACACCGAAATTGTGAGGGGACTTTGTAGACAGGGGGCTATAAGGCACGATTGTAGGAACAGGATATATTGTGGAGGAGACGAATCCTTAAGGAGGTGAGGCCTCTAGGATCGGAGAGACTATATACTATGGGCACGTGCCTCCAGCACGTGACCGACAGCTATCCGAGGGGTGTCCGGGGGTTGTCCTGAGGGCAACCCGAGGTGACCGCAATAATATCCCTTACAGAAATCCACTATTGCCAAGCCTCGATTTGAGGCTGTAGAATCACATAGAGTTAATAAAATCTTTACAGTGCATTGCACGACCAGCTTCCCCCCTTTAGCGAGCGCTGCGAAATATCAAATTCGGTACGCGTTGTTGGCCACGGAAGTAGCCTTACTACAGAGGTGCGACGGGTGCTGTTCGACGTCCGTATCAGATGGTGTCAGTTTTCAACCTGTATCATCACTCCCTAGGGACCCCTGTAAGGGGTCAATTCTCTTATGTATATTAGGGCTCTTAGAGCCACCTTGAATAAGACAGATCAATCGTTTAATTCTGTGTCTCTACCTATCAGCTAGCTTATGTCATTCGTGATACAGCGATGTGCACGACCAGCTTCCACCCCCCCCTTTAGCGAGAGCTCCAAAATTTTACATTCGGTACGCGCATCCAATCTCGCCTGATTGCCACCAACTGTACATAGTAATTGTAGCGAAGCCTTATGCTTGGCTGCAAGAACCTTGCTTCTGCAGTGTCGTGATCTTCGTCAATATCGTGAGGTTTCCACCTATACGATATCACTAAATTTCATCGGCAATTGCAGAGACATTGTTGTATTCGCGTTTTGGCGGAGGCATAGGCAAAAGAGGAAGCGTATGTCAAGGAAGTGTACGTCAGGCAAGTTCTGAGTTGCTTCAATTTGATTCCCCTGGCCAACGAAGGCGATTCTCCAGGGCAACCAAAAAGGTCCTTGCGTGTAGCCATAGGCATTCGCTACAATTACTATGTACAGTTGGTGGCAATCAGGCGAGATTGGATGCGCGTACCGAATGTAAAATTTTGGAGCTCTCGCTAAAGGGGGGACATCACTGTACCTGCCTGGCTGAAACGCGTATCTAATCTCGCTTGATTGCTACCAACTGCACGTGGTAATTGTAGCGAAGCCGTATACTTGGCTGCAAGAACCTTGCTCTGGCAACATTCTTCCGCAGTGCCGTGATCTTTGTCAAATATCGTAAGGTTTCCACCTGTACGATATTGCCAAATTTCATCGACCTCTCTGCAGAGACAGCGTTGTATTCACGTTTTGGCGGCCACAAGGGAGGCGTAGTTAAGGGGGAGAAGGGGGAGAAGAGGAAGTGTACGTCTTCAATTTGATTCTCCTGGCCAACCAAGGCGATTCTCTATGGCAACCAAAAAGGTCCTTGCGTGTAGCCACAACCGTTCGCTACAATTACTACGTACAGTTGGTGGTGATTGAGCGAATTTGAATGTCGCTAAAGGGGAAGCTGGTCGTGCAATGCACTGTACCCCTACAGGGTTGTGTACGACCAGCTTCACCCCCCCCTTTACAGTGATGTGCACGACCAGCTTCCACCCCCCCCTTTGGCGAGGGCTCCAAATTTTTAAATTCGGTACGCGCATCCAATCTCGCCTGGTTGCCACCAACTGTACATAGTAATTGTAGCGAAGCCGTATGCTTGGCTGCAAGAACTTTGCTTCTGCAGTGTGGTGACCTTCGTTAATATCGTAAGGTTCCCACCCATACAATATTGCCAAATTTCATCGGCAATTGCAGAGACAGCGTTGTATTTGCGTTTCAGCAGAGGCATAAGAAAAAGAGGGAGCGTACGTTGAGGAAACGTACGTTGGGGGAGCGTCGTCAAGCAAGTTCAATTCTCCCGGCCAACCAGAATAATTCTCCATAGCAACCAAAACAGCCCTTGCGCGTAGCCACAGCCGTTCGCTACAATTGCTATGTACAGTTGGTGGCAACCAAGCGAGATTAGATACGCGTACCGAATTTAAAATTTTGGAGCCCTCGCTAAAGGGGGGGGTGGAAGCTGGTCGTGCACATCACTGTAGCGAGCGCTGTGAGATTTCAAATTCGGTACTCGCATCCAATCTCGCTCAATTGCCACCAGCTGTACATAGTAATTGTAGCGAAGCCGTATGCTTGGCTGCAACAACTTTGCTTCTGGAGATCGGCCTTCTTC
>Ga0307515_10021958_pt1 | contig 11281 bp, 5 predicted proteins | sample 17_EM_MG_FD_194513 | JGI IMG/M metagenome (GOLD analysis project Ga0307515, IMG submission 194513) | Populus trichocarpa ectomycorrhiza microbial communities from riparian zone in the Pacific Northwest, United States - 17_EM | ecosystem: Host-associated > Plants > Roots > Unclassified | place... | reverse complement strand
AGGAGAGGCGCCCGCTCGACCTCGGCGAACTCTGGGCCTTGCCGACCACCTTGCGCGTCGTGCTGATCGAGAACCTGCGGCGGCTCGCCGAACGGCTCGCGTGCAACAAGGCGGCGCGCGAACTCGCCAACCTCGTCTGCGACCGCATCGACGAATGGTCGCTCACCGATCTCGATGCGCTGCTCGCGCCGCTGACCCAGCGCGGGGTCGGCCGGGTCTTTCTGGTGCAGATGGCGCAGCGCCTGCACGACCATCGCGCCACCGGCCCGGCGCACTACCGCGAGTGGCTGCTGACGACCCTGCCCGACATTGCCGCGGCCCAGGTGCAGCAGCCCGCCGAACAAGCCGCCGACAACCTCAGCGTCAGCAACGCGATCGGCTCGCTGCGCGCGATCGACAATGCCGACTGGCTGACCGTCGTCTCCCACACCAGCGCGACGATCCAGCTGCTGCTCGGCGCGCCGACCTTCGAGTGCGAACGCGCCGACACCCGCGACTTGACGCTCCACGCGATCGAACAGCTCGCGCGCCGCAGCGGCCGCAGCGAGATCGAGGTGACGCGCACGCTGCTCGCGCTGATGCAGGGCACCGGCGAACCTGGCGCAGAGGCCAGTCGCGACGCGGGCCACTGGCTGCGCGGACCGGGCCGCCACGAACTGCTCGAGCAGCTCGATCTGCACGACACCGCCATCACGACGTGGCGCAGGCTGCGCCACCGCGCGGCGCTGCCGGTCTACCTCGGCACGCTGGCCGCCGGCACGCTCGGGCTGGTCGTGTGGATCATGGCGCGCCACGGCGTCGCGCTGCCCAGCGACGGCGCCCCGCTGTGGCTGACGCTGCTGGCCGCGACGCTGATGCTGGTGCCCGCCTCCGAGGCGGTCGTGGCGGTGATCAACCGGCTCATCAGCGAGTCGACGCGTGCCAGCCGCTTGCCGCGGCTCGCACTGGCTCACGGCATTCCGCCCGAACACCAGGTGCTGGTCGTGATCCCCGGCATGCTGACCAGCCCGGGCTCGGCCGCGGAGCTCGCGCATCGGCTCCAGCTCCACCACCTCGCCAACCCCGAGGCGCACGCGCAGTTCGCGCTGCTGACCGATTGGGCCGATGCCGAGACGCGCCACCTGGGCACGGATGCAGCGCTGCTCGATGCCGCGGCGCGCGAGGTGGCGGCGCTGAATGCGCGCTACGCGCCCGCCACCCCGGAGCCCGGGCGCATGCCGCGCTTCATCCTGCTGCACCGCGAGCGCGTGTTCAGCGAAACGCAGCAGCATTGGATCGGCTGGGAGCGCAAGCGCGGCAAGCTCGAGCAATTGATCGCATCGATCGCCGATCCCAGCCCGCCCGATGTGCGCGCGCCAGCGTTCATCGACCTCGGCCCAAGCTCGCGCGTCGAACCCGGCACGCGCTACATCGTCACGCTCGATGGCGACACCCAGCTGCCGCCGGGCCGGCTGCGCGAGCTCGTCGGCGTGGCCGCGCACCCGCACAACCAGCCGGTCGTCGACCCGGTCACGCGCGTCGTGACGCAGGGCTACGGCATCCTGCAGCCGCGCGTGGCCACGCCGCTGCCCGCGCCGAAGGAGCTCACGCTGTACCACTGGCTATTCGCCGGGCAGTGCGGCATCGACCCGTACAGCGCGGCCAGCTCCGAGGTCTACCAGGACGTGTTCGGCGAAGGCAGCTTCACCGGCAAGGGCCTGCTCAACGTCGCCGCGATGCACGCGGTGCTGTCGCAGCGCCTGCCCGGCGACCGGGTGCTGAGCCACGACCTGCTCGAAGGCGCGCTCGCGCGCTGCGCGTCGGTGACCGACATCAACATCATCGAGGACGCGCCGTTCCACGCCGACGTCGCGGCCTCGCGCGTGCACCGCTGGACGCGCGGCGACTGGCAGCTGCTGCCCTTCTTGCTGCGGCCGGCCGATTACCCGATGCGCGCGATCAACCGCTGGAAGATGCTCGACAACCTGCGCCGCTCGCTGGTCGCGCCGATGTCGCTCGCCTTGCTTCTGGTCGCGCTGGCCAGCGACGTGGTGTCACCCGGCGCAGCGCTCGGGCTCGTACTCGCGGCCTTCGCCGCCGGCCCGCTGATGGGCGTCGTCGCCGGCTTCGCGCCCAGCCACGACCGCATCGCCAAGCGCCACTTCTACGCCCAGGCCTTCGCCGACCTGCGCCGCGCCGTGGGCAGCGCGCTGTGGCTGATGGCGCAGCTGCTGCGGCTCGCGATGGCCGGCGTCGACGCGGTCGCGCGCGCGCTCTATCGCATGACGGTGAGCCGCCGCAAGCTGCTCGAATGGACGACCGCCGCGGCCGCGCAGGCCTCAGTGTCAACCGACCTCGGCGCGCTCGCGCGCCAGCACATCGCCGTGCCGCTCACCGCGCTGGGCCTGTGGCTCGCGTTGCTGCTGCTGGGCACGCCGGCGCCGTGGCTGAGCAGCGTGCTGTGCGCCATCTGGGCCGCGTCGCCGGTCTGGACCTGGTGGGTCAGCCGCCCGGTGCCGCAGCGCCGCGACGCCGCGCTGCCCGCGTCGGACCAGGCACTGCTCGAAGCCACCGCGCGCGACACATGGCGCTTGTTCGAGCGCTGCGTCGGCCCCGACGACAACCACTTGCCGCCCGACAACCTGCAGCTCGCGCCGCAAGCGATGGTCGCGCACCGCACCTCGCCGACCAACATCGGGCTGTACTTGCTGAGCGTGGCCTGCGCGCGCCAGTTCGGCTGGATCGGCACACAAGACCTGATCGCGCGCCTCGAGGCCACGCTGACGACGCTGGACCGCCTGCCGCACCACCGCGGCCACCTGGTGAACTGGATCGACACGCAGACCCAGGCCGCGCTGCTGCCGGTGTACGTGTCGACGGTGGACAGCGGCAACCTCAGCGGTCACCTGCTCGCGGTCGCGCAGGCCTGCCGCGAACTCGCCTGCGCGCCGGCGGATAGCAGCGCGGCTCGACGCGCACTGCACGCGTCCGAGCAGCGCCTCGCGCCCTTGCTCGCGACCGCGCGCAGCTCGATGCCCGACAGCGCCCTGACGCGCCTGCTCGCGCTGCCCGACCCGCTCGACGACGCAGCGCAGCTGCCCGACGTGCTCGACGAGCTGCTGCGCGCCGCGGCCGAGGAACTCTCGCCGCTGATGCCCGACGACGCGGTCGCGCTGGCCCCGAGCCCGATGAGCGACTTCGTCTCGCGCGCGGCCGACCACATCGCGACGCTGCGCAGTGCGCTGCTCGACGCCCGCGCGCACGCCGCGCACCCCAGCGGCATCGACGCGGCCGCGCGCCTGCGCGTGCTGGCCACGCTCTGCGAAGCCCACGCCTGGGCGCCGGACTTCGGCTTCTTGTACGACCGCAAGCGCCAGCTCCTGCACATCGGCTACCGCGTCGCCGAGCAGCAGCCCGATGCGAGCTACTACGACCTGCTGGCCTCCGAGTCGCGCCTGACCAGCCTGCTCGCGATCGCGAAGGGCGACGTGCCGGTCGCGCACTGGGCCGCGCTGGCCCGGCCGTTCTACGCGGTCGGCAGCTACGCCGGGCTGCGCTCGTGGTCCGGCTCGATGTTCGAGTACCTGATGCCGACGCTGGTGCTCGACGAACCGCACGGCAGCGTGCTCAACGACGCCGGTCACGCCGCGCTGCGCGAGCAGATCGCATTCGGCGACGAGCAGCACGTGCCCTGGGGAATCTCCGAGTCCGCCTACGCCGCCAGCGACCACACGCTGGCCTACCAGTACGCGCCGCAGGGCGTGCCGCGCCTGGCGCTGCGCCGCACGCCGCGCGACGAACTCGTGATCGCGCCCTACGCGACCGCGCTCGCCGCGCAGATGGCGCCGCATCGCGCCGTCGCCAACTTCGCCGCGCTCGAGGAGCGCAAGGCGCGGTCGCGCTACGGCTTCATCGAGGCGCTCGACTTCACGCCGACACGCCAATCGGCGCCCGGCGGCTTCATGCCGGTGCAGACCTTCATGGCGCACCACCAGGGCATGAGCATCGTCGCGATCGCGAACGTGCTGCTCGACGCCGCGCCGCGCCGCTGGGGCATGGGCAACGCGCACATCGAGGCCGTCGCCTCGCTGCTGCACGAGCGCGCGCCGCGCGAGGTGCCGGTGCTGAGCGCGCCGCCGATGAGCCCGCCGATCGACCCGCGCCAGCGCCGCGCGCCGGGCCTGCTGCGCGATGTGCTGCCGGGTGCCACCGCGCTGTCGCCCACGCACCTGCTGTCGAACGGCCGCTACAGCGTGACCTTGCGGGCCAACGGCGCGGGCTGGAGCCGCTGGGGCCAGATCGGCGTGAGCCGCTGGCGCGACGATGCGCTGCGCGATGTGCACGGCAGCTTCTTCTACCTGCGCTGGGACCGCCAGCCGCAAGCCGTGTCGATCACCCAGCACCCGGCGCCGGACCCGGCCGCGCACTACCAGAGCACCTACCACGCGGACCGTGTCTGCTTCGACGCGCAGTGGCCCGAGATCGGCGCGCACACGACGGTCTTCGTCAGCCCGGAGGACGACGTCGAGATCCGCCGCGTCGAGCTGCGCAACCTCGGCGACCGGCCGCTCGACCTGGAGCTGATGTCGGCCTTCGAGATCACGCTCGCCGACCCGCGCGCCGACGAGGCCCACCCGGCGTTCTCGAACCTGTTCCTGCGCGCGCAGTGGCGCGGCGCGCACCGGGCCCTGGTGTTCGAGCGCAAGCCGCGCCTGCCGACCGAGCAGGGCTTGCACGCGGCCCACTTCCTGGTCGAGACCGAACCGTCCATCAGCGCGCTGCGCGCGCAGCCGCAGCGCCTCGGCTGGCTCGGCCGCAACCACGATGTGAGCCGGCCGCTGGCGAGCTTCCCGCCGCCGCTGGCAGCCGACGCCGACACCACGCTCGACACCGGCCTCGACCCGATGTGCGCGCTCAGCGTGCGCGTGCAGCTCGCGCCGCACAGCAAGATCGTTCTGACCTTCTGCACGGCGGCGGCCGACGACCCGGCGACGCTCAGCGCAGTCATCGACAAGTACCGCCAGACCGGCCCGATCGCGCGCGCGTCGCTGATGTCGGCCACGCTCAACGGCATTCGGCTGCGCGAATTCAACGTCGCATCCGACACGCTGGCCGCGATCCAGACCCTGAGCACGGCCATGGTGATGAACGTGACGCGGCCCAGCATCGCCGAGTCCGGTGCCGAGCCGCCCGAAGGCGAAGCCTGCGATCGCCGCGCGCTGTGGCGGCTCGGCATCTCGGGCGACCAGCCGGTCGTGCTGGTCTCGGCCGGTGCGCCGCAAGGCATGGGCCTGCTGCGCTCGCTGGCGCAGGCGCTGCGCCTGTGGTCGTGGGCCGGCATCGGCTGCGACCTCGTCGTCGTGAACGCCGAGCCGAGCTCGTACCTGATGGCCTTGCAGCGCGGCGTGTCCGGCCTGCGCGAGCAGTTCGATGCGCAGAACGCCGGCCAGCCCGGCGCCGCGACGACGCGCTTCCATGTGCTGCGCGCCGACGAGCTCTCTGCGCTCGAGCTGGCGACGCTGCGCGCGCTGGCGCGCATCCATCTGAACGCCGACGGCAGGCCGCTGACGCACCACATGATCGAGTGGTCCGAGCGGCATGAACAAGCATTCGAGGAACGCCATGCCGAATCGATCAGCGCGCTGCCGGTCGTCGCCGTCACGCAGGGCGAGGTGCGCCGGCCGCAAGGGCGCTTCGCGCCGGGCAACGGCGAATTCCAATTCGACGTGAGCGCGTTCCAGCGGCCGGCGCGGCCGTGGGTCAACGTGCTCGCGAACCCGGGCTTCGGCGCGCACATCTCCGAAGCGGGCGGCGGCTACACCTGGGCGCTGAACAGCCGCCTGAACCAGCTCACGCCGTGGTCGAACGACCCGGTGGCCGACCTGCCGGGCGAGTGGTTCGTGCTGCAGGATCTGAAGAGCCGCGAGCTCTGGAGCGTCACGCCCTCGGCCTGGGCCGACCCGAGCGCGAGCTACCGCGTCACGCACGGCCAGGGCTACAGCGCCGTGAGCCACCGCCGCGGCGATCTCGATGTCGACGCGACGTGGTGCGTCGATGCGTCCAGCGGCGTGAAGCAGGTGCGCCTGCGGCTCGTCAACCGCAGCCAGCGCACGCGGCGTCTGCGCGCGATCGGCATCGCCGAGTGGGTGATGGGCGGCAGCCGCGGCGACCGCGGCACCACGACCACCGCGTCGTTCACGCAGCGCCTGACCGCGCTCGCGCACTCCGACGCCGACAGCGCGGCACGCAAGCTCATCGCCCTCACCTGCACGCAGCGCGACCGTTCGGCCGGCTTCGGCGAGGGCACCGCCTTTCTCGCGCTCGCCGGCGACGCCGACGACACGCCCGACTGGACCTGCGACCGCCGCGAATGCTTCGACGCGCGCGGCCGGCTCGCCGTGCCCGACCACTTCGGCCAGCGCAGCGGCGCCGGGCTGGACCCTTGCGCGGCACTCGCCACGCGGCTGGTGCTGGCGGCCGGCGCATCGGTCGAGTGCGTGTTCTTGATCGGCTTCGGCGCCAACCCGGTCGAGGCACGCCAGATCGCGACCAGCGCCGCCGCACTGCCCGCCGCCAAGCGCAAGGAAGATGCCCGCGCGGTGTGGGACACGCTGCTCGGCGCGAGCACCGTGCGCACGCCGGACCCGCTGTTCGATGCGATGGTGAACCGCTGGCTGCTATACCAGGCCGTGGCCTGCCGTCTGTGGGCGAAAGCCGGCTTCTACCAGGCCGGCGGCGCGTTCGGCTTTCGCGATCAGCTGCAGGACGCGATGGCCCTCGCCTGGGCCGCGCCGACCATGCTGCGCGAGCAGATCGTGCTGAACGCCTCGCGCCAGTTCGCCGAGGGCGACGTGCAGCACTGGTGGCATGCGCCCACCGGCGCCGGCGTGCGCACGCATTTCTCCGACGACTTGCTGTGGCTGCCGCACGCCGTGGCGCACTACGTGCAATGCAGCGGCGATGCCAGCGTGCTCGACGAGCGCGTGCCCTTCATCGAAGGCGAGCCCATCCCCGACGGCGCGGAGGATGCGTACTACGTGCCCACGGTCGGCGACGACAGCGCCACCGTGTTCGAGCACGCCGCGCGAGCGATCGACCGCAGCCTGCGCAGCGGCACGCACGGGCTGCCGCTGATGGGCACCGGCGACTGGAACGACGGCATGAACCGCGTCGGTGCGCAAGGCCGCGGCGAATCGGTGTGGCTCGGGTGGTTCTTGTGCAAGCTGATCGACGACTTCACGCCGATCGCGCGCGAGCGCGGCGAGACCGCGCGCGTGCAGCGCTGGCAGAACGCCGCGCGCGGCTGGCACGAGGCGCTGAACGATGGGGCATGGGACGGCCAATGGTTCAAGCGCGCGTTCTTCGACGACGGCACGCCGCTGGGTTCGCACGTCAACGCCGAATGCCGCATCGACCTGATCGCGCAGGCCTGGGCGGTGATCTCGGGCGTGGCTCCGCCGTCGTTGCGACGGCTGGCGATGACCGCGATGGAAGACCAGCTCGTCGACCACGATGCCGGCCTGCTCAAGCTGCTCACACCGCCGCTGCAGGACGCCCAGCCGAGCGCCGGCTACATCCAGTCCTACCCCAGAGGCGTGCGCGAGAACGGCGGCCAGTATTCGCACGCCGGCGTGTGGGCGCTGATCGCGAAGGCAATGAGCGGCGACGGCGACGCGGCCTACCGCTACTTCACGTACCTGAGCCCGGCCCACCGCGCGGCCCACGCCGAGCGCGGCGCGGCCTACGAGATCGAGCCCTATGTGATGGCCGGCGACGTCTACAGCCATGCACCGTATGTGGGCCGCGGCGGCTGGAGCTGGTACACCGGCTCGGCCGCGTGGCTGCACCGCGCCGCGATCGAGCATATGTTCGGCATGCGCCAGCGCGGCCGCGACATCGCCTTCGTGCCGTGCCTGCCCTCGCACTGGGAGCACGCCGAACTCACGCTGCGGCGCGGCGACCGAAGCCTGGTCGTGCTGCTGTGCCGCCCCAGCGCCACTGATGCGCTCGAGCGCGCGCAGCGTGCCGGCGCCGTCGAGCAAGCCATCGATGTGGCGTGGCGCTGGGACGCCGACGACGCGCCCGCGTGCGTGCTGCTGCGCCTGCCCGCCGTCAGCGCGGATGCCGCGCGCGAGGCCAGCGTCGACGCCGAGGCGGCCTTGCGGTCCCGTCCTACAGCGCCAAGCGCCCCGCTCCGATGGGCCGCAAACGACCCCGTCCCTACAGTTCATTCATCCACAAACCCCTGAGTTCAGCGCATCGCATCGCGCTGGTCTCTCGCACCAGGAGAACGCGATGCTGAAGTGGGCCTTGTTCTTCGCCATCGTTGCCATCGTCGCCGGCCTGTTCGGCTTCACCGGCATCGCAGCCGGGGCGGCCGGGATCGCCAAGATCCTGTTCATCGTCTTCCTCGTGCTGTTCGTCGCGATCGTGCTGCTCGCGCTGTTCGGCATCGGCGCCGCGAGCTAGCCGTCACCATCAACCCCGGATCGAACCCGATTCATCAAGGAGCATTCCATGTCAGCCAAGGACAAGTCCGACGACAACGTGACCACGCTGCCCGTTGCCATGCACGAGCGCCTGGTGTTGAACGACAGCGGCCTGGCCGCCGCGAAGCGCTCGCTCGAGCAGGGTGCCGTGACGCCGAGCTACGGCCCGTGGCGCGAGGACATCATCAAGCTGCTCAACGATGCACTCGCCACCGAGCTGGTCTGCGTGCTGCGCTACAAGCGCCACCACTTCACCGCGAAGGGGCTGTCGTCGCCACGGATCGCCGACGAATTCCTCGTGCATGCGGGCGACGAAACCTCGCACGCCGACCAGATCGCCGAGCGCATCGTGCAGCTCGGCGGCGAGCCCGACTTCTCGCCCGATCACCTGACGCAGCGCAGCCACGCCGACTACGACGATTCGACTGACCTGAAGGCCATGATCAAGGCCAACCTGATCGCCGAACGCGTGGCCATCGAGGCCTACAGCCAGATGATCATGCTGATCGGCGACAAGGACTCGACCACGCGCCGCATGCTCGAAAGCATCCTGAGCCAGGAGCAGGAGCACGCCGAAGAACTCTCCGACTGGATGGACGACTAGCGTTCCGCCCCGTGGGTGGTGGGGCCCATCACCACCCTGACTCTGCAGAACGACTCTTATCAACCTCAAGGAGACTGTCATGCGAATTCATACCAACAAGCTTGCTGCCGCGATCGCCGCCCTCGTCCTCGCCGTTGCCTCCGGCTGCGCCGTCCAACGTGGCCAGGAAACCGTCGGTGCCTATGTTGACGACACCGCGATCACGACCTCGGTGAAGGCCCGCTATGTCGACAACAAGGACGTCGACGCGTCGTCCATCAAGGTCGAGACGCTGAACGGCACGGTGATGTTGTCCGGCTTCGCGAAGAGCGCGAACGAGCGCATGACCGCCGAAGAGATCGCGATGAAGGTCAACGGCGTCAAGGCTGTGAAGAACTCGATCGTCGTGCGTCAGTAAACCGTCCGTCAACGACGACGCGCATGACCGCTCAGAACGTGCTGCGCATGAAGATGCCGAAGCCGCTGCGCCGCAGTTTGACGGTCATGCGCGCGTCCCCGGCGAGCCTGAAGCCCAGGCCGCCGTAGCCGATTTTCCAGTCGGACTGCGCGGCCTTGAACTCGATCCCGACCTTGCTGATGAGACGGTCCTCGCCGTCCAGGCCGAACCCCCGCACATGCGCCGCGTCGGCATAGATCGACGAACTCTCGGTGGTGCGGTAGCGCAATCCCAGCATCAGCATCGTGCCCGACCCCGCCGTCAGCGCCGCACCGTCGCCGAGCCGCCCCGGCAGCAGGCCGGTGGGTCGATCGACGAGTGTCACGCTGCCGACACCAACGCCCACGTCGGCGCGCCCATGCGTGGCCCAACGTTGGTAGCTGAGTTCGCTGAGATCGGTGCGGTAGCCCGGCAGGCTGCGCGTGGTGATGTTCGGCTGGTCGACCCGCGTGAACTGCGCCGGATCGCGGTGTGAATCGTCATCATCCGCCAGCGCCATGCCGCTGCCTGTGCCGGCCAGCAAGGCAGCCAGCGAGATCCCAACACAGCGGGCAGGTGCGCCGATGACCACGGTCCATCCTCCGACAGGGTTGACACTCAAGCCACTGTTCGACTCAATAGCGCATGCGAAGTTCACGGATCTGGCGCTTGGCCTCGTCGTTTCGAACCTCGAAGGCCTTGCGCATCCGGCCGGGCTGGCGCGCGTGTTCGCGAGCCTCCATCTGATGTTCGTGATCACCGATCTGGCTCCACTCCTTGCGAGCGTGCCTCGGGTTCTTCAGCTCGGTCTCGTGATGGTGATCGCTGGACATATCCGACTCCTGACACCCGGGTTCTGCGGCCGGCCCATCCGACCGTACCCGCCCCATGCGAGAAGATTGCCAATGCTGTCGTGCCACGACGATCGGACGCCACCGAATCCATCGTAGGACGACGCCGACACTTGCTACCTGGCACGCGCCGTCGCCTGCTTCGCGGGCGGGGGCAGCGGCTTCGCCGCGATGCGGTTCGCCAGCGCACGGCACTCGTCGGCACCGCGCTTCGCGTCGGCGCTGTTGCCGGTGTCGATCAACGGGATCAGCGCCGCCAGCGGGTTGACCAGCGCCAGCAGGGCAGCCGCGCCCAGCCGCGTGCCGAGCGGCCCCTTCTCGAGCGACACGCTCGGCTCGGCAAAGCTGCCGCGCACATGCAGCGGCGTGCGCAGCGCCATCGGGCTGAAGTCCTTGGGCGTAACGGCGACGCGCAGATCGAGCGCCTCGCTGGCCAGCGACAGCGAGCCCTCGAGCCACAGCGTCGAGTCTTTCGTGTCGAGCACCAGCACGCGCGGGCGCAGCACGCCTTGCTCGGCGACGAGATCGGCCGCGGTGCACTGCACCGGCAACGCATCGTCGCCCTTGATCAGCACGCCCAGCCCCTGGGCGATGTCCAGCCCCGCGGCCTCGATGGCCAGGTGCGAGATCGTGCCGCCGACGAGGTGCATGCGCACGCCGCCATGCAAGCTGCCGAGGATCGCCGCGGTCGACTTGCCCTGCCCCGCCACGCGCGCCTCGCCGTTCAGGTCGCCGGTCACATACGGCGGCGCATTGCCGGCGCGCGGCTGGTGGATCCAGCTCTCGAGCCGGACGCCGGCCCAGCGCAGATCGGCCGTCCACAGCGCCTGCGCGTCGCGGCCGTCGAGCTGCACGGTGCCGCCGAGCTGGCCCTGGCCGGTGCGCGCATCGAGCTCGCGCAGCGTGAGCACGCCGTCGGCGAGCACGAGGTGGGTGCGCAAGG
>Ga0307515_10021957_pt1 | contig 11282 bp, 12 predicted proteins | sample 17_EM_MG_FD_194513 | JGI IMG/M metagenome (GOLD analysis project Ga0307515, IMG submission 194513) | Populus trichocarpa ectomycorrhiza microbial communities from riparian zone in the Pacific Northwest, United States - 17_EM | ecosystem: Host-associated > Plants > Roots > Unclassified | place... | reverse complement strand
CCCGCCGGCGAATGCGGCCCTTGAATGAAAACAGCATCTGCGTCGGCGTCATCGAATCCCCAAGGCTCAACCCTGGCGAAGACAACCACGCCTAGGCGAACTCAACCAGCACCTCGTCGGCGGCGACCGGGTCGCCGCCCTTGGCGTTGACGGCCTTGACCACCCCGTCGCGCTCGGCCCGGATGATGTTCTGCATCTTCATGGCCTCCAACACGCAGACGACCTCGCCCTCGCGGACCTGCTGGCCGGTGACGACGTCCATGCTGACCACCAGGCCCGGCATCGGCGACAGCACCAGCTTGGAGGTGTCGGCGGCCTGTTTCTCGGGCAGCTTGTCGTGCAGGTCGGCCGAGCGCGGGCTCAAGACCAGCACCTTGGCCTTGGCGGCCCGGTGGCGGATCACGAAGCCCTCGGCGGCCGGGGTGACCTGTACCGTGAAGGCCTTGCCGTCCAGCTTGCCCCTGAACACGGGCTTGCCCGGCCGCCAGTCCAGGGTCTCCAGATGCAGAGTCCGCCCCTCGCCGGTCAGTTCGACGGCCAGATCGCCGTCCTCGCCCGACAGCGTCACCGGCCGCTTGGCGTGGCCCACGGCGACGACCCATTGCGTGCGGACCGGATTGCTCAGCCCGGCGTCCGTGTTGCGGGCCCGGGCGGCGTAGACCCGCTGCATGGCCGCGCCCACGGCGGTCATCACGTCGATCTGCTCGGGCGTGGGATCCACGCCTTTGAAGCCGTCCGCGAACTCGTCCTTGATGTAGTTGGTCGAGATGACGCCCGAGCGGTAGCGCTCCTGGTCCATCACCGCGGCCAGGAAGGGAATGTTCTGGCCCAGGCCCTCGATGTGGAAGTCCTCCAGCGCCCGGCCCATGCCGTCGATCGCCGCCAAGCGGGTCGGCGCCCAGGTGCAGAGCTTGGAGATCATGGGGTCGTAGTACATCGAAATCTCGTCGCCCTCGCGCACCCCGGCGTCGTTGCGGACGGTGTAGCCGTCGGCGTGTTCACCCTCGGCGGGCGGGTCGTAGCGGACCAGGCGGCCGATGCTGGGCAGGAACTTGCGGTAGGGGTCCTCGGCATAGATCCGGCTCTCGATGGCCCAGCCGTTGATCTTCAGGTCCTTCTGTTCGAAGGCCAGCTTCTCGCCCCAGGCCGAGCGGATCATCTGCTCGACCAGGTCCAGCCCCGTGATCAGCTCGGTGACCGGGTGCTCGACCTGCAGGCGGGTGTTCATTTCCAGGAAGTAGAAGCTCTTGTCCTGGCCAGCCACGAACTCGACCGTGCCGGCGCTGTCGTAATTCACCGCCTTGGACAGGGCCACGGCCTGGGCGCCCATGGCGGCGCGGGTGGCCTCGTCCAGCAGCGGGGACGGAGCCTCCTCGATGACCTTCTGGTTGCGGCGCTGGATCGAGCATTCGCGCTCGAACAGGTGGACGACATTGCCGTGCTTGTCGCCCAGCACCTGGATCTCGATGTGGCGCGGGCTCTCGATGAATTTCTCGATGAAGATCCGGTCGTCGCCGAAACTGGCCTTGGCCTCGGCGCGCACCGCCGGGAAGCCTTCCTCGACGTCCTGCCGGTTCCAGGCCACCCGGATGCCCTTGCCGCCGCCACCGGCGCTGGCCTTGATCATGACGGGGTAGCCGACCTGCTCGGAAATGGTCACCGCGTGAGCCGTGTCGGCGATCTCGCCGATGTGGCCGGGCACGCAGGACACGCCGGCCTTCTCGGCGAACTTCTTGCTCTCGATCTTGTCGCCCATGGCCGAGATGGCGCCGGGGTTGGGGCCGATGAACATGATCCCCTCGTCGGCGCAGCGCTGGGCGAAGCTGGCGTTCTCCGACAGGAAGCCGAAGCCCGGATGCACGGCCTCGGCTCCGGTCTGCTTGCACGCGGCGATGATCTTGTCGGCCACCAGATAGGACTGGTTGGCGGGCGCGGGACCGATGTGGACGGTCTCGTCGGCCATCTCGACGCCCAGGCTGTCGGCGTCGGCGTCGGAATAGACCACGACGGTCTTGATGCCCAGGCGACGGCAGGTCTTGATCACGCGGACCGCGATTTCGCCCCGATTGGCGATCAGCAGCTTCTTGAACATCCGGCCATCCCCTACGCGCTTCGTCGTTATCTTGTTGGGTTGTCTTGCTTAGTCACGAACTAGCAGGCCGCCGCAGGTTTGCAACGGCGCCGCGGCGTGACTTAGCGCGTGACACCGGTTTCCAAGAAACGCCATAACGATGAATGACGATCAGCATCCCGGGCGTGCGTTCGCATTGCAGCACGGCGCCCTGGCCTCGGCTGTTCGCATGACCGAGAGGAAAACGCCGATGCTTCGCCCCGCCCTGGCCCTCAGCGCCGCCCTGATCGCCGGCCCGGTCCTGGCCCAAACCGCCCCGCCCGCTCCCCCCGCGCCTGTGCCGTACGGAACGCCCGTCACGCTGGCCCAGGCCAAGACCGCCGTCGCCGCCGCCGAGGCCGAAGCCCGCAAACAGGGGCTGTTCATGGTCATTGTCGTGGTCGAGCCCAACGGCGCCCTGGTGATGAGCGAGAAGATGGACGGGGCGCAGTACGGCTCCAACGACGTCGCCCGCCGCAAGGCCGAGACCAGCGCCAACTTCCGCCGGCCTTCCTCCTACTTCCAGGAGGCGGTGAAGGGCGGCACGCTGAACGCCATCTTCACCGGCGCCCTGGCCATCGAGGGCGGCGAGTTGCTGATCGTCGACGGAAAGATCGCAGGTGCGATAGGCGCTTCGGGCGGCTCCGGCGCCCAGGACGGGACCGTGGCCCGGGCGGGTGTCGCGGCGCTGAAGTAGGGCTTCACGACTGGGAACATGCACCTGTGCATGTCCCCAGTTGAGCCCGGTCGGCGTCAGATCCCAAACTCCCGCGCGAACATCGCCAGGTACTCGTCGTGCTTGTCGCCCATCTCCGGCGCCACCAATCGGCCGATGGCGGCGCTGAAGGTCACGGGCGCCAGGCCCGAGGCCGTGACCAGCTTGCCGTCCGTCACCGCCTTGGGCGTGTCGACATAACCTTCGGATCCCGCATAGCCCGGCGCAGTCTTGGCCAGCCAGTCGCGGTCATTGGAGGTGTGAGCCTTGCCGGTCAACAGGCCGGCCCGAGCGGCCGCCACCGTGCCGGCGCAGATCGCGCCAATGATCTTGCCGTCGGCCAGGGACTGGCGCAGCAGGCCGAACAGCGCCGGGTCTTCGTAGGTGGTCCAGGCGTCCGAGCCGATCAGCAGCAGCACCTCTGCGTCGGCCAGCACGGGGTCGGCGAACTTGTAGTCGGCCGCCGCCAGGACGCCGCCGATCGAGGTCTGGGGCTCGCCGTCCGGCGTAGCGATCTCGACCTGCACGCCGCAATATTCGCGCAGATAGGCCAGCACCGCCCCGGCCTCCCAGTCGGCCCAGCCCGGTTGCAGGAATGCGACGGCGATGGTCATGGCGAGGTCCTTTCGGCGAATGGTCGGGTAACGCAACGGCCAGCCTTATGCTCCGCCCGACCATGACTTGTCAGCAGCTTGTCTCCCCCTATCGGTGAACCGCGCGAGCCCCTAAATTGTCGATCATGACCGACACAGCCCCCCTCTCCGCCACCGGCTTCAACCTGACCCCGCCTAACGAGGCCGAGCGCGAACGCCTCGAGGCCGACCTGACGGCCGAGGAGGCCCGCGTCCTGCTGCACCACGGCACCGAGGCCCCGTTCTGCGGCGGCCTGCTGGGCGAGAAGAGCCCCGGCGTCTATTGCTGCCGCGAGTGCGGCCTGCCGCTGTTCGAATACAAGACCAAGTTCGAGAGCGGCACCGGCTGGCCCAGCTTCTACGCCCCGTTCGACGAGGCCCACGTCAAGGAGGTGCGCGACACCTCCTACGGCATGCTTAGGATCGAGACCCTGTGCGCCCGCTGCGACAGCCACCAGGGCCACGTCTTCCCCGACGGCCCGGCTCCGACGCGGCTGCGCTACTGCATCAATTCGGTGTCGCTGCAGTTCGTGAAGAGCGGTGATCCCCTGCCCGACCCGCTGGGGCGTGGGGACAAGGTGGCGGGCTAGCGCGCCCCAACCTACCGCGCCACCGCGTTGCCGCCTTCGGTGACCATCGGCACGCTGTAGGTCAGGTAGCCGCGCTCGACCATGCGCCGCATGGCCTCGTAGACCTCGGCCAGTTCCTCGTAGGCCGCCCGCAGGGCCGCCAGCCGCGCCGTCTGCTCGGGCGACAGCGCCGCGCCGCTCTCGGTCATGGCCACGGCCTCGGCCACCCAGCGGGCCCGAGCCATGGCGGCGGCCACGGCCAGGCGCTGGAACTTGCCGGAGTCGCTCTTGCCGACGACCTGGGCGATCACCGTGCTGTTGGAGGCGAAGGCCGTATAGTCGATCTGCTCCAGGTGGCCGCGCAGGCGGCGCTGGGTCTGGGGATCGGTGTCCTGCGGCTCGAAATGGTCGTGAGACCGGCGAAAGCTGGATGTCACGGTCGACATGACGGTCTTCCCTGGGCTCCGCCCCAAAGCGGCATTTGAGCTGGCGGATTGGGAAATACCGTGCGCCCACAGGCTTAACGGCCGATTGAGAAGCGTGGCCGGTGTCAACCGCCGGCCTCGCCCAGCACCGACAGCCAATAGTCCCGGTGCGCCATGGGATCGTAACCTCGCTGCATCCACGACGGCAGCTTCCAGTCCGGGGCGTCGTCGCCGTACCAGGATCCAGATCCGCGCAGAGCCTCGATAAAGTTCCAGTGCACATGAGGCGGGCTACCGCGACGGCGGCGGAATTCCGCTCGCCGGGTCTCCAGCGCCAGGACGACACGCTTCTTCACGGCTCGCTCGCGCTCCTTCTCGGCCAGTTGCGCTTCCCGCTCGGCCTTGGCGGCGGCGCGACGCTCGGCCGGCGTGGACTCGGGCGGCGGCGGACACGGCCCGCCCAGCCGGTGGGGCCGGATACTGGGCGGGTTGCGGCGTGGGTTGGGGGTCATGGCGTTCTCCTTGATCAAGCGCGCACGGCTTCGCCCCCACGGGCCAGGCGGCGCGCGGAGCGAAAATGGAGAGGCGCGGGGCGCCGGGCCGCGCCCGGAGCAATGGAAGATGCAGTACCGTTTCGACGAAGCCAGGACGCCCCGCGCGACCGTTATCCGCAAGGCCGGGGCGCGCGGGCCTTTTCCGCCCTTCACCCCACCCGGTATCTCCCCGTGGATCTGTGCACCGCTTGAGGTCAGAGGCGGGAGTGAGCCGAACGAGGACCGGAGCGAACCCCACGACGGGCGGCGATCCTCCGACGGACCGCCGATGGGCGGGCTTACGTCCCCCGCCCTCTGATTAAGCCCCGCCGGCCATGCTCACGCATCTCCGAAGGACCCCGCTCGATCGCACCCGCCGCACGCATCGGGCCGGATCCAAACGCCCTCTCCCCGCGACGGGATGACCGTGATTATGCGGGCGGTTCGAGAGGGTGGGGATAAGTTTGGGTCGAGAAAGTTTAGGGCGTTGAAATCGTGGAGGTTTGGTGGCTATGCGCAGAGCATCGACACGCTTCCCTTGATCGTTGGAGCGGGGTGGCCGGTCGCCTCTCTCGCCAGGCTTGTATTATTACAATTGTAGCCTAACCTCGTCGAGAGCTTCACCGGAGACACGCCATGCGCCTCGCGCCCCTGAAGGCCGCGCTCGCCGCCGTTCTGCTGCTGTCCGCCGCGACACCGGCCATCGTCCTGGCCCAAACGCCGACGCCCGCTCTCACCCCGGCCCAGCAGAAGGCGGCCGATAAGCAGGAGGTCAAGGATCGCAAGGTGGTCGACAAGGCCCTGCGGGTCACATCCCTGGCCCAGTTGGAGCCGATGGTCCCGGAGCTTCAAAAGGTCGTCGTCAACGCCCCCGCCCATTGGCCCATGATCGACCGCCAGCCGGGCGTGACGATAGCCCGCGTCAGCGACAGCGGTGCGGCGCTGGCGGTCATGCTGGCCGTAGCCGCCGCGTCCGAAGACAAGACCACACTGCAGTCGGGCAAGGCCGTCGCCGTGACCAACACTTATGGCACAGCCGCTTTCCTGCTCGGTTCGCTGGCCGTCGAGAAGCGCCAACCCGAGGAGGCTCTGATTTGGCTGGAACGCGGTCTGGCCTTCCAGCCTGACAATCTGCTGCTGGTCACCGAGAAGGGCTCGGCCATGATCCTGCAGCACCGGTTCGCCGAAACCCTCGCCTTCTACGACGCCCAGCAGCCAGGGGACATGCTGACCCAACTCGCCAATCCTGGCGCCGAGGCGCGGATCCTGCGCAGCCGCGGCTTCTGCCTAATCGAGCTCAACCGCCTGGACGAGGCCGAGGCCGCTTACGTGAAATCGCTGGAGTTGGAGCCCGACCACGGCGGCGCCAAGGCCGAGCTGGACTACATCCGCAAGCTCAGGGCCGGCGGCGCCAAGCAGCAGGTCGACGTCTATACGGGCCAACAGGCCAAGGACCGCAAGGATTAACCGTCGCGGCCCTTCGATATCCGACGACGGCAGCTTAGCGCTCGATCTTCACGCCATGCAGCGCCTTCCACCCAAACGCCATCAACGGCCGGGCGTCCGCCGCGAAGTCGGCGATGATCTCCGCCAGACCCGCCCCGCCGATCTCCGCCCCGGTCAGCGGTCGCCGCACCAGCCACCGTGTCTTCTTCAGCGCCGCCTCCAGCGGGCCGCCCGCATGCTCCTCGAAGCCCTTGGGCATGCGCTTGGTCGGCTCGCCGGGTTCGAGCGGCAGGCCGGCCTTGGCCAGGGCCTTCTCGACCGCCGCCCAGCCCTTGGGGTCGGCGACGATGGCGTGGCGGAAGGCGTCGATGTGGGGGCGTTCGGACAGGTAGAACCCCGCCGCCGCGAACGGTCCGCCGCCGGCATAGCCGGCGTCGGCCGCCTGGGCCGACGGCAGGGTCGAGGGGTCCAGCGGGTCGATGGTCTCGGGGTCGAAGGCCGGCGCCGGTCCGCCCTCCGGCTCGATATGTACATAGACTAGGCCCGGCGACAGCTTCAGGCCGTCACGCGTCAGGGTGGCCGAGACGTGGGTCTTGTAGGGCTTCTTGTCCTTGGAGAACCGCACGTCGCGATGGATGCGGAACACGCTCTTCTTCGGATCTCCCGCCAGCGGCAGGTCGCGCGCCGCGAACGCCGCGTTCAGGGCCTCGATCAGCGCGCCGAGGGTCGGCTTGAGGCGGTCGTCATAGACGGCGCGGTTCGCGGTGAACCACTCCCGGTCGTTGTGGGCCGCCAGGCCGGTCAGGAAGGCGAGGTCGGCGGGCGCGAAGCCGGGGAAAACGTTGCGAGTCATGGCGCGATGTTAGCGGCGAACCTTGTCCGCGTCCCTGCTGACACCCGCTGTCAGCAACGCGCGCCCATATGAACATATGAAGAACAAACTGTCTTGCGCCTGTCGCTTTCCAGGTCGATGGTCCGCCCCGGAAAGTCCTCATTCCCGGAGCATCACCATGACCGTTAAAGACATCGCCGACGACCTCGTCGCCCTGTGCAAGGCCGGCAAGTTCGACGAATCCGGCGAGAAATACTGGGCCGACGACGTGGTCAGCGTCGAGGCCATGACGGGCGACATGGCCCGGGTCGCCGGCAAGGCCGCCGTGCGCGGCAAGGGCGAATGGTGGACCGCCAACCACGAGGTTCACGGCTTCGAGATCACCGGCCCGTTCGTCAACGGCGACCAGTTCGTGGTCGGCTTCAAGATGGACATCACGCCCAAGGCGACCGGCGAGCGCGTCACCCTGGACGAGGTCGGTCTGTACACGATCAAGGACGGCAAGATCGCGGAGGAGCGGTTCTTTTATTGAGGCATATCGACATTCACGCTCGGTGCGTGGTCCTCGTCCTTCGACAGGCTCAGAATGAGGACCATGTTCGAGTCCGAGCCGTGGAAAAACCTCATCCTGAGCTTGTCGAAGGACGAGGTTTTCGTCTCAAACGCTGAATGTCGATACGCCCTAGGCCACGAGATGCTGGCGGAAGAAGCCGGTCAGCTTGGCGAACGGAATGAGGTCCGCGCGGTCGTAGAGATCGACGTGGCCGGCGCCCGCCACCCAGACCAGCTCCTTCGGCTCGGCGGCGCGCCGGTAGGCCTCGGCGCTGAACTCCTTGGAGTGGGCCTGGTCGCCGCTGATGAACAGCATCGGGCGCGGCGAGATCGTCTCGATGTCGTTGAACGGATAGAAGTTCATGAACTTGACGTTGCTGGTCAGCGTCGGATGCGTCGTGGTCTCGGGCGAGCCGCCGACGGGCGTGAACGCGCCGCGCGGCGTCCGGTAGAAGTCGTAGAACTCGCGCTGGATAGGGTCGGTGTCGGCCGTCAGCCGGTGGGTCGTGCCGCCGGTGTAGGCGGTCTTGCCGCCTTCGAACTCGGCGTAGCGCTGCTGAGTGGCGGCCGCGATGATCGCCTTGCGCTGCGCGACCGTCAGCGAATGGTTCAGCGCGTCGCGGTTGGCCGCGCCCATGTCGTACATGCTGACCGTGGCGATGGCCTTCATCCGGGGATCGATCTTCGCCGCGCTGATCACGAAGCTGCCGCTGCCGCAGACCCCGATCGCGCCGATGCGCTCGCGGTCGACGAACGGACGCGTGCCCAGGAAGTCGACGGCGGCGCTGAAGGCTTCCGCGTAGAAGTCCGGCGAGACCGCGTTACGGGGCGAGCCCTCGCTCTCGCCCCAGAAGGGCAGGTCGAGGGACATGGCGACGAAGCCCTGTTCGGCCATCTTGGTGGCGTAGAGGTTGGCGCTCTGCTCCTTCACCGCGCCCATCGGGTGGCCGACCACGATCGCGGCGGTCTTGGCGCCCTGGTCGAGATCGTTGGGCAAGAAGAGGTTGGCCGCGACCGTCGTCTGGTACTGGGTCTTGAAGGTGACCTTGCGCACGGTCACGCGGTCGCTCTTGTAGAAATTGTCGGCGTCGTTGGGCATGGGCTGGGCCTTTGCGAGGGTGGACAGGGACACCGCGCCGAGGACGGCGAGGCCGGCTCCGGTGCGTTGCAGCAGGGTGCGGCGGTCGAATTTCGCTGCGTCAGGTCGCATGGGTGTGTCCTTGGATCTGGGGTGATCGGGGCGCGCTGAACGCCCCGGCGAGGGCGGCGGCGGCCAGCAAGGCGGCGCTGGCCGAGAAGGTGGCGCGGTAGCCGCCGGCGTCGAACAGCAGGCCGCCGCCGGCCGCGCCCAGGGTGATGGCCAGCTGGATCACCGCCACCATCAGCCCGCCGCCGGCGTCGGTGTCGTCGGGCAGGGTGCGGGCCAGCCAGGTCCACCAGGCGACCGGCAGGGCGGTCCCCACCAGACCCCAGGCCATCAGCAGGATCGCGATGGCGAGGGACGAGGCGCCGGCGACGAGAAGGGCCAGGGCCGTGGCTGCCATCAGCAGCGGGGCGGCGATCAGGACCCGGCGCAGGCTCTTGCCGATCACGCGACCGATCAGGGCCGTGCCGGCCAGGCCCGCCGCGCCCATCAACAGCAGGACGAAGGACAGGGCCGAGGCGTTCAAATGCGCGACCTGTTCGAGGAACGGCCGCAGATAGGTGAAGAGCGCGAACTGACCGGCGAACAGCAGGGCCAGGCCCAGCAGGCCCGCCTTGGCGCGCGGTCGTCTCAGCACGCCGAAGACGCCAGCGGATGCGCCGGGCGGCGCGCGCATCGTCGGGACCGACAGCCACTGCCAGACGAACGTGGCCAGGGCCAGCGGCACGACCAGGAGGAAGGCGCCGCGCCAGCCGATGAACTGGCCCAGATAGCTACCCAGCGGCGCCGCGATCATGGTCGCCAGGGCGTTGCCGCCGTTCAGCACCGCCAGGGCGCGTGGGACATCCTGGCCGGGAACCAGCCGCATGACGGTCGCCGCCGCCAGCGACCAGAAGCCGCCGATGACCACGCCGATCAGCGCGCGACCGGTCATGAACAGCAGCGCATTGGGCGCCAGCGCCACCAGCAGGCCGGATGCGCCCATCAGCGCCGTCAAGCCCAGCAGCAGGGCGCGGCGGTCGATATGGGCCACCCGACCGATGGCCAGGCTGGTGATCACGGCGAACAGGCCGGAGATCGAGATCGCCTGCCCGGCCATGCCTTCGCTGAGGCGCAGATCGGCGGCGATCGGCGTCAGCAGGCTGACCGGCATGAATTCCGATGCGATCAAGGTCGCCACGCACAGCGTCAGGGCGAAGACGGCGCTCCAGCCGCCTCGGGCTTGGGCGTCGTCATCAGGCAGCGGGGCGGCGGCGGCGTGGGTTGTCATGGTGCGGAAGATAGGCCTTCCGCCTGGAGGGTCGATCCGCCGCCGCCTAATCGCGGCGTTGAGCCTAGCTCATCATGGCCGCCCTACAGGCCCAGCGGACGCTGTTCCCGAATGTGCTCGATCAACAGCCGTAGTCCGGTGGGCAGCTGGCGCCGGCCGGGATAGTAGATGTGAAAGCCCGGTCCGACCGGCGACCAGTCGTCGAGCACCGTGCGAAGGTCGCCGCGCGCGACGGCGTCGCGCACGCAAGGTTCCGGCACATAGGCCAGGCCCGCGCCCTGCGCCGCCAGGCTCAGCGCGAAAGCCGTGCTGTCGATCATGATCGATCCGGGCGCGGCGACAGCGATCTCCTCGTCGCCGCGCTCGAATTCCCAATTGTAGACGCTGTCGTCGCCGAGCCGGAACCGCAGGCATCGATGGGCGGCGAGATCGCGCGGGTGTGTCGGTTCGCCATGGCGCCCCAGATAGGCGGCCGAGGCGACCACGACCCAACGGATATCGCCTGACAGGCGCTGGGCGATCATGTCCTGGGGCGCGGTTCCGCCGTAGCGGATCCCGGCGTCGGCGGCGACGGCGACGATGTCGACGAGCTTTTCGGTGATCACCACCTCGATCTCGATATCCGGGTAGCGCTCGGCGAAGGCGGGCAGCACCGGGGCCAGCAGCAGGGTGCTGGCATGTTCCAGCACGTTGAGACGGATGCGGCCGGCGGGATCGTCGCGATAGCGGTTCAGGCCTTCGGCCGCCGCGTCGATGGCGTCGAACGGCGCCAGGATGGCGGCTTGCAGCTCTTCGCCGGCGGCCGTCAGGGTGACGCTGCGATTGGTGCGGTTCAACAGCCGCACCCCGAGCCGCGCCTCGAGTCCCTTCAGGGAGTGGCTCAGCGCCGAGGCGCTCACGCCGAGCTCCAGCCCCGCCCGTCGGAAATTGCGGTGCTTGGCGAGGGCCAGGAAATAGCTGAAGTCGGCCAGGTCGCCGCGGCTCAAGGTCATGGAACAAGCCTGCGCTCATCGGCCCGGTGTTGGCAACGCCATTGAGCCTGGCTCATCGCGAC
>Ga0307515_10021956_pt1 | contig 11282 bp, 11 predicted proteins | sample 17_EM_MG_FD_194513 | JGI IMG/M metagenome (GOLD analysis project Ga0307515, IMG submission 194513) | Populus trichocarpa ectomycorrhiza microbial communities from riparian zone in the Pacific Northwest, United States - 17_EM | ecosystem: Host-associated > Plants > Roots > Unclassified | place... | reverse complement strand
GGTTGTTAAGATATTATATTGTGATTTTTATAATTTTTGGTGGGGAAATGGACTTGCCGGCTCGATGGTTCTGCCGGCTCGATGGTGGAATACGTTATAGTTTATATATATAGCTTAATAATATCTACTTTGCTACATATTATCGTCGCTTATACTTACTCCGTAATAGAATATCTATAAATAGAATATTTGCTAGTTATAGAGAGTACAGGCATCGGCGTAGGCGTTTAGTATTAGTAGTTATTACGCGGCTCGGTAATATAGAAGTGAAATTATAGCCTCTATCGCGGTGACTTCCTCTTAACATCATATAGGCATAAAGAACTAAGGATTATAATTTATAAAGTAGGCTTTTCTCTATAATTTAGTATGGTTTTTATATTAATAGGTATTATAGGAGGGTAGATTAATTTCGTTAAAGTTAATAAGGTCTTCTTATATAAATCTCGCTAAAGTCCCTCAGACCAAGAAAACGATTGCCGTCCTAAATCAGCTTAGCGGACGGTGCGGATATTCCCATAACGTTTTAGCCACCCAGTCGAGCCACCCTAAAACACATCAAAATCTACCAACTTTAACCTTTTATAACTCCACCCCTATTAAAGATATTTAAATAACATTTTTAATATGGCTCCTTATATATGGAAGTATTCCATTTATAATATTTATTAAAAAGGATTATATATTTAAGCTAATAAATACTTAATAAAAGCCTATCCCTTCGTGCGGCAGAAGTCACTTTTCGTATTGGCTGTAGGCACCCTAGCTAGCGCGATTTTATTAGCAATCCCCACCAAAACACGTCGATATTGCGATGCCGACAAAATGTTGTAGAAGGCCACCACTAAAGATACCAATATGTATTTGAGGAAGTTAAGCAAGAAGTCGTGATATATGACGCCATATCTGTAGATTTCTGCCCTTCTTCCGTTAACCAGCTGCTAATTATATAGGAAAATCCTCTATTAAAGTCTACTAAATTACTATTAGGCGGTATAAGGACAACATTTTGCTAATAATTTAAAGATTAAATAGACGGCGATGATATTAAAGCTTTTTAATTAACTATACTAAATATTATACAGGCTTCCTGGCCACTTTGCTGCTGTTTACTAAGCGTTAATAAGGCGTCGGCACCCCTGCCGCCGAGTAACCGCACTGACCAGAGGCTTCAACACCAAGCTATACACGGCATGGAGCCTCTAGATAGGCTTATAGGCGTGCATATACGAAAAGTGCAAGAAATGGTTGCTACACAAAGGGATATAGACCTAAAAGGAACCGAATTAGGCAATAAAATAGAATTAATAATGTAATACTTTTTCAAAAATATTAAAAATGGAAGTATTTTATATATAGGCAGCTATATTTAAATTTTTATTTAAATATCTTTAATAGGGGTGGAGTTATAAAAGGCTAAATTGGTAGATTTTGATGCGTTTTGGGGTGGCTCGATGGGGTGGCTCGATCGGGTGGCTGGCTCGACTGGTGGCTAGCTCGACTGAGTGGCTAATACGTTATCCGCAATCGATTTCTTGGTCTGAGCTTCTAAGGTAAAAACGGAATCACGTGTGACCTTGCTAAGGTAAAGCATACAAGTCACTCGTCTTTGAATTCCACACTACGACTCAAAGAGGCTTAGCGTAGGCCCACGAAGCTCGAAGCCCAAATCTGCGACTGCCATTCTCTTCTTTTCCCTCAAGCGGTCGTCCTCACCAACGCTGCGTTTCTTTGCTCACAAACAGACTCTGAGCTCGCCTCAGCCCGTCCCTTTATGCAAATGAGAAATTCGGAGTAATCTTCAAACCACACATACCACCTCGCTCTGCGGGCTCTGGCATCACTGCCCGTGAGGGCCTGGCGTGACTCACGTCTGCACTTGGCATCAGAAAATTCAGGATCCTTCTTAGCATCTTTATGCTTGCCTTCGGGCTCGCATTTGGCCCTGGTTGGATATCCTATGGGAGCCTGTGCGAAGATTGTGTGCTTCTACTCCAAAAAGTACGAAGTGACATTTTAGTGCAATACGCGGCGTGCTGGACCTCAAGTAGCTGAAAGGCGAAAGAGGAAAGGTATCATTCGATTCCGATTACTCTGGTGAGGACGACCGCTTCGCCCCATTTTTAAAATGTAGGTGGAGTCAACTTCAGCCACCCGCAAAGATAACTATGTGAGGATACTGCTAATGAGTATGAGATGCTGAGACCAGGGACTTTTCTTTCGATGCACCTAGAACAAAAACATCAATACCTCTAGCTGATGCACCCTCGCATCGCCGGTCATCGACACAAATACCTGCCACCCTGTTTTCCACGCTACTAATATATTTGTACCGATGTTACACCTCTATCCCCAACCTATAAATCTAGATGACCCTCGAGCAACTCTATCCACCATCAAATTGATCGCCAACTAGCTTATTCTTCAAGTTTCGGTTGACACAGCATTGTCTTTCTCTTCCTTTGCAAACATGATATCAGTTCGTAATGTCAGCTTAGTACCCTTCTGAACATCATCTCCAGAGTGCAAAAGGAAAGCATGCTGGAAGACCAAAACTCTGCCAATCTTTGGCTCGACATCAAGGCGCTTCGTCATGTTGTATGAATGGAATGTCGTAGCACCACCCTTCAGTGTTTCGCCTTTCGGATCTGGCATTGCATCGTTGAGATAAAGGTGTAGAGTGAAGTAAGACCTCTCCTTGCGGTCTGGTGTCGCGTAATTTCCGTCGCAGTGCGCTGGCCCGTGTTAGCAAAAAGAATGTGTGATTGCGGAATGGCATGGCATTACGCTTGAAGTATTCGCCTTTTGAATACTTAAGGAACCTCATCCTCTCATTACACCGTGTTAGATTCCATACCTCGTTCCGCCTGGTAGGCCCATTTCCAGTTACTTTCGGCCACTTCTCCAAGCGCTGTAATTCCGGAACGCTTGCTTCGACACGAGCCCAGATCTTTGCCACGATTTCTGGTGAATCCCAGATGATACGCCCACAATTCCTCGTGCCCTCATCAAGCCTTTGCCGACCTCCTCCAACGTTTACCATTGCTCGCTCCCATTTCCCGCCAGTGGTCGATTCTGCAGCTGCAACTAACATATTGCATTCCTCTGGAGAGAGGGCATTGTCGAGGATCACAGCGTAAAGGTCTTGGTATTCAGGAAGAGGAGTCTTTTTAAAGTCAATTCTTGAAATGATTAAGTTGGGTGCAGGGCCGTCGAGGAAGCCCGCGGGCAAAGGCGAGGGCTTGAGGGAGGCCATGGTTGCTAGCGGTGAATGCAAATAGGATATGTAGCAGGTCAAGAATGCTGAGCGGATGGTTTTAAATATAGCCTTAACACCTAACGATGAAGGAGGATGTATGCTTTTATATGCTGGGACTGCTGCCTGACACGCCAAGCATATATAGTTGCGCGGCGGTGAAGCCGTGGCTGACACTGGTGTGAATCACACTGAATGCTACTGGAAACGTTCAACTACTTTTGGTGGGTGTGAGTGAGAAGTTGGATGTAACGCAGGTGGTAGGGTTATGACGGTCGGCATAGTTATGACGGTTCCTCACAAATTTCGTCTGTGCGCAGTTTTAATATTTCAAACCGCCATAACCCTTTCACCTACGTTAGCTGAAGCGAGAACTCTGCTCCGGTTTCGAGGTCGAGCACCAACTCCAACTCCCCAAGACATCGGCCACCAACACGATACCACCGCCACCATTACTCGTTATCCACAATTGCATTGTTCGCCACAAAGCCTTCCCCCAGACCGTCGTTCACTCGTCGTGCAATTCCATTTCTGCCGTCTCGGCCGCCGTGCGTTTCCAATCGTCGCGCCAAGACCGCAACTTCACCTCGACCTGCTAATCTCCCGGCGCACGACATTTTGTCCAGAGCAAGAGGAGCCGCAAAACACCATCAGATCTGCAAAATCTACCCTAAACTCCTCGAATATCGCAGTAATCGCCATCAGAAACTCTCCTTCAACAATCACCTTCTGTCAGCATCGCGCGAGAGCTGGATCAAAGAGTCTAAGCGCATCGAAGCGCTCATATTCAACAGACCTGGGATGAGCCTCGACCTCCTCAATTCGCAGCTTAAGACCACGTTCCCAATTACACTCTTAGTCAAAGCCGTTCAGTCCATAACTGACCATGGCATCAACACCTTCGCCAGCGCCGGATCTCCACCGGAACCGATTGCCAACACTTTTCGAAGTTCTGAGCAGAAGGACGATGGCACCGGTTGATCTCTTCTCCTTCTATATATACATGCGAGACCAGCAGAAATCAGTGGATTATCTAGACTTCTGGTCAGTTCACGGGGATTAGAAGGGTACTTCTTGCAACTCACCAGCTAATAACATATCAGGCTCGATGTCTCACAGCATCTATCTCTCTGCCGGCATTACGTCCGGCGGCTTCACCGATCAGTCATTGATGATACACCAGAATTAGAAAAGGACACTAGCAAACGCTCCTCCGCCGCCCTTGACAACGCTGGTGAAGGTCCCTCCGGCGAAAAAGCCACAATAACACCAGATCAACGTCTCTCCGCATTCCTTCGGTCCGACCACGGTAGTAGGCAACACTCACCACACAATAGCCACGGGAGCAATAAGTCCACCCAATCAACTCCGGGAATGGAACGGCCTCGACCTAGTTTCATGACTACCGATAGCAATTCGCCTGCAAACGACTCTTCTCCAGGTCAGGACTCATCCGGTCCAGACAATGTGCCGAAGCGTGAAGATCTCCGCGCTTCCGCAGAGAAAATCCTCTACACCTATCTCCTCCCAGGCTCGGAGCGCGAGATTATCATACCACAAGGGATTTTGCATGACGTACAAGAGGCAATTGAGGGACCCGCTCAACGTAGTGATCCGGAATTATTCGACGCAGCAAAGGACTATGTCTTCCAGGCCATGGAGCGTGATGCCTTCCCAGGCTTCTTAAACAGCAAGGCGCTGGGTAATTTGGTTCCACCCAGCATGATGCTGCGGTTAATTATCGGGCTGTTAGCTATGTTCGGTGGCTTTTGGGCAGCGTTCATCTTAATATTTCTAAACGAACCAAGGTATATCAGATGTTGGGTGAGTGTTCTCTTCTATGGTTGTATTGTGAATAATTTAATTAACAAAATTATGACAGGTCGTCCTACCCTTCACGATCGGCACCTATGCCCTTACCTCCCAGCAGTATATGTTAGACCCAATCCTAGTATTTGCGGGCTTCAGCGAATACACCTTTATGTCATTCGCGCGCATCCGTGAACCCTACGTAAAGAAGCTGCTTTGTAGTCGCGCGTTGATGGCATTGGGGCTATTCATCTTGATCGATACGGCAACATGCTGCTTGTTCATTTTCGTACCAGGTAAGAGACTTTGAGGACGCAAATACTGGTTTTGAATTTGTTACTTTCTTCTCAAACGAAAGGCTTAAAGATGGAGATAATAGCCTGCGCTATTTACTTGCCTGGAACCTAAGTCGCAGGAAGTTTTGATGTCTTGCTTGACCATTTTTTCTTTCTAAAAGCTGACCTCCTCGGCACGCTGGCATGCTGTATGACATAGCGGATCACCCTGAGCTAGGCGTAGATACAGCTGTGCATGTCTCCTCTTCCTTTGTCTCAGCTCTCGATTTCCTTGGTTGCAAACATTGGTTCTAATACCCCTATCCTGGTTATATTTCACGCCCCTTCTATGTTTTCATCACAGCACAATTACTATGAGTGGGAATAATAATTAGAGAGGCCGTGCCGCTACTTGCTGGGGAAAGTGAGCAGCATGAGTCGGATATATGTGCTCAGGCGGGTCAGGATTGTAAGGCGTTGGGTAAGAAGCGCTTGTCTTGTACAATGAATGATTGCTTGATTGCTCTCTTGACTATAGTAATTAAAATGTAGAGGCCTAACCGTACTTTCGAAATGTATTCGCTGTGTTATGACAAAACTTCTATTCGCAAGACTTGTCGACTTATCAAATAGTTCTGCTTTGTATGCATTTCACATGGTTGATGCGAATTAGTGGTCTGTGCGGCTGGAACTCGGATGACGTCCAAGAGCGTACTTTAGCTTCCCTGTCTGCTTCACCAAGCAACAATGAAGCTCGCCGGCCACCAGACTTACTCTTCTCCAATGCCTGCCACCCATCGATAACACCCATTGATACCTCTCATAGCTCGCCATGAGCACTACCACCACCAAAAGCAAACGGGGCCCCACAGTTCTGGTACTTTGTCATCCTCGTTTCAGTCTTCCTCAAGGGCAATCACCCTGTCTATACATTCGCATCAATGGCCTAAATCTGCACCCTTTCTTAGGAATATGGAGCTAATGCTTTCCAATTCTGCAGGTGACCGATGCCCGTGACGTTCATCCGCACATACCTCAACGCGCACCCCTCCAGCGCACCGGGACAAAGCTCATCGGTGTGGACAATATTTTGCAATATGCATCCGAGATTCCCTCACAGCAGCGTCGGGGCCTTCCCGACCGCCATCCCCAAACGGGTGTACGCACACCCAGTGGTCGTCACCCACTCGACCCGAAGTTCTCTGGCCGTTTAATACCGCAACATATGCCTAGTCGCTCCAGTAAGGTCAGTGAGAAGTTGGTCCTGCTGCCGGAAACCGAGGTTGCAACAGAAGATGAGAAAGTATATTTTGGGGAGGACGATGTCGCACCGCCGCGGGATGAGCAGTTGGAGAGACGGGGAGTAAAGGGAGGACTAAAGGACAAGAGTTATGCGGAACGGCTACCAAAAGCCAGGAGAGCTGAACAACTAGCAAGGGTCACAGCATACTGCACGGCGCAGGCATACAAGATGAAGAGCACGGCAGAATTTGTTAAAACGCAACACCATGCTAGGACGAAGTTGTATGATGACTGCTTGTATACTGTGTATCGTTTACCCCTCCTACCAGGAAGCGATGGGTACAGGGTTAGGAGTAGTCCTGTGTTGAGGAGCCCAGGCGGTAAAAGCCTCTTGGATGAGGAGATTGAGCGTAATGAGAGGCGGGAGTATCACGAAGGCTATTTTGGGGAAACAGAACAGTACGGCGTCCGCGCGACCGAGGATGGCGAGAGCCCCAGCCCAAGTCCTCACGACCATCCGCAGTCTCAAGACCATCGCCGAGACTCCACTGACTCTCCACAACGGGATCCTTCTAACAACTCAGATAGGGAACGCCGGCCATCCTCTCCCCCTCGGATTGCTCCCAACGCTCTCTCGTTTAGCGAAATGTTCGTCTTCTCGTATGGAGTCGCTGTCTTCTGGAACTTTACTGAGCGTCAAGAAAAAGATATCCTCGCGGACTTGACATTTTCTGCATCAGACACGGGCATCTCGCTCGTTACGCGCCCGCAGCCCGAATCCGATTTCGAAACCGAAGAATTCCACTTCGAGTACAACCCCGAAATCCCGCGTCCAAGAGTCTACAATGACATGATAACGCTACGCAGCGGTGACCACATGATTAAATTAGCAATGAGCCATGCGATTGCGCAGAGCACCAAACTGAGCTTCTTCGAAGAACGAATGGCGAAAACTATGCTTGAGGCGCAGTACGTTCCGCGCCGCCTCGCTCTTACGGGGAAGCTGGGCATGAGTAGGCGCGAGGTGGTCAAAATGATTGGGAGATTGTTTACCAGCCGTGTCGATGTGAACCTCTGTAAGTGGCCCTCTCAAGTCGCAGCTTCTCGTTCTTCTATCTCGGAATATTATTCTGAATGCCAGCGTGCTAACCAAACGATAAAGCATCAAATATGCTCGACACTCCTAACTTCTTTTGGGATTCGGAACCGACCCTCCACCCTCTTTACACTGCTGTCCGTGAATACCTTGAGATCAAGCCCCGTATCCAAGTCCTAAATGAGCGCTGCCGTGTCTTCCTTGACCTTGGCGAGATCTTGTCTGACTCCATTTCGGACAAGAAAATGACGAGGATCACATGGATTATTATTATACTTATCGTATTAAGTATCGTAGTCACTTGTTTAGAGGTCCTATTAAGGTTTGCAATTCTGCATGGGAAAGGAAAGGAGAGTGTGGTAGGGAAGGCGTTGGGAAAAGGCGTTGGGCCCGCCGTGCCAGGGCCTGCGCTACTGATAGCTCGAGGGCTGTGGTGGGTGTTGAAGAGGTTTATAGGATAAGAATAAGAGCTAGGAGCTTATGCAACTTCCCAGACTGTTTTTGGTACATGTGCAGACAGCTATAGATAGGCGTTGGTCAGGTGCTGGAATGTAGACCGTGCCGATTTATTTGTAACATCTCAGTTCTCTGCATCTGCGGCGAATTTCTAAGTCGGACAAATCAACTCTGTCGAGCGTTTTCTCGTTCGTCATGTTTAGGAATACCCTAACCATCAGCCCTATCCACATGTATTATTCGCGAGTTATCCGTTCCACTTCCGTTCTATAATCATCCTTCTAGTTACTCTATATTATTGCGTAGACCAACACTAAGCTACTGAATCAGAGTGGTTAAATGTCAGATGTCAAATGTGGCTTAGTTCAGGAGTTCTAGGTAGGGGGGTTCCCCCCCTACCTATGACTCATACCTCATGTATATATAGTCTCTTTTCTTCATAGATCAATCTTCACACGAGTTCTCACATTAAAACTCGCTTTGGTACCACATTATCGTTATCACTGTTCCGAGCGTCGAAACCCTCCTTCTACCTGCTAGCGCAGGAACACCATTTACAATCGTTCGTAAGGCCTGCAGATCTTAGATCATTCCCCCCCGCTTGAGTAAAATCCAGAAACTCGTCTGTCACTACCGCTATAAACCTAGCATGTTAGTACGTAACTCATGAAACTGGCATAAGGATACGTTTGCTGCTGAAGGGGGGAGAGCAGCAGAATTATACACCTCTCAGAGACAAAGACGGTATCAGAAATGGAAAAGCATGTATAGGTTGATTTGATAGAGCTTACCGGCAACATTATGATTCCCGTAATTACCTGGTGGAACTTCAGTGGCCGTTGCGCAGAAAGCCGGTTAGGTGTTTTGTGGAGTGGAGCTGAAGGCGTTTTATGAAGACTGATGTTCCAAACCGAACGTTAGCAGACAATGCTTTGCTCCTTATTCGCTTGTCATATTCATTGATCGATGGGGAACAGTCTCAGAATTCCACAAGAGTAGATACAGAACGTTTCATACGAGTTAGACTAAAGAACTGAAAAGGAGAATAAATTATGAAAATGGGCAGAAACTGAAGTTAAAAAACATGATCTGAATGTAGGAAAGCCACAATTGTCGGATACGTTGATGTCAATCATGACGTTTACAATAGTGTGCAGCGTGTTCCCCCTTCCAAGAACCACACGGCATATCAACAAATCGCGAATACATCTAGGTGAGCATCGTGGCTTTGTTCTAGGAACTGTTAGTTCAGATTACACTTTTCTCATAGGTGAACTGACTCATAGTTTCTTAGGTTCACCGTCTTTGTTCCGAAGACAAAGGATGTCTTAAATCTATTTGAGGGGACCTTCGTCTATTATATATGCCACAAACGCACTTGAATAACCCCAATTAGGATCTCAATGAATATTACCCTCTGCCACCTACTGCGTTGCGGACAAAGGCCAGCGAGGTCATGGCTATGGCGAGAACTCCAGTGCCTCATGTTGTTCCGAGCTACTTTAGAGAGTTCTACCGGCCAACCATTTAACGTGACTCCAGTATGATGCGGGAAAGAAAATCGAGCATGGAACCCAATTCAGACTTGCTAAACCCAGACTTGCTGATAAGCAAGCAAGCAAGCAAAACACCCCCCTGCTTGCTTGATTGCCCGATTTGGAGGCCTTCCGCTTGCTTGCTTGCTTGTTAATTGCTTGCCAAAACAGTATAGAATCTGAAGTTGTATAGAAAATCCGCTATGGCTTCGCCTAGCAGCAGTATATTGCCCACTAAGCTCCTCTACTATTAATCAGTGCTCTTATTAATATCAATATGATATGTTTAATACTGAAAGATATTAAATATTAAAGATTTTTAAAGTTAAGGTAGTAAAATAAGGCAAAATGTATTAGTAAATAACTCTTGGACCTCCCAATAATATATATATATATATATTTTAAATTTGTTAGGTAAACCTATAGAAAGTAAAAATTACTAAATATTAAATTAGATCTTGCAAGGTATCACGTATAATATTATTAAGTTTATTAATTTTATTAATTTTATTAATTTTTACACCCCCCCTAACTACTCTACCCTTAATTAACGCTATACCTCCCTTATCTACTAATATAATTAAAGACAATGATATATCCTTTACTATTTCCAAGCTTAATTCCAATTAGTTTACCTACTCTAGCAGTAATAATAACGCGTTAAGTAACTCTATACTAAATATACTGACTATAACTACCCTAAAGTTGCCTTATAAAAGGCGCTAGTTAACTACTTCTATTAGCTGTTTACCCGTAATCCTTTCCCTTATAAAGCTATTCGCGACAGTAAGAATTAAATATAGTACTGCTTAATATGCAAATGGAACTCTGCCTTATTAATGCCTATTTATACCTACCTAGCTAAAAAGCATAGTATAAAATTTTAAGGTAGAGAGCTTTAAGTAAAGCGATTATAAGAGGAGCGCCTCTTAAATATAATGAATAGCTTATAAGCCCCCAGATAGCCCAAACGTAAAGCTTAAAAAGAGTAAACTCTTTAAGGTACTATTAATTGCGACGCCTTTAATAAAGCTCTTATATAGCTCATTACTTTATAAAATCTACTTTATAATATAGCTACCTAGCTAGAGCTATATGCGTTACTTATAATAGTTAATTATACTGCTAAAGAAGTTATAATTAATGCAACAGTAACTATACTAAAGCTAATTAAGTAATTATATATAGTATATCGCAAGATTCTAAAAGCAAAGCTTTAAAGCTCTCTCTTAAAAATCCACTTCTTAATTAATATATAAACATTACTAAACTACTATTCCTTTTAAGTACTTATTACTTACTTTATTAAAGCAGAAATAGGGCGGTTATAGAAGGCTCTACTTACTCTACTAGAGCTTCCCATATATAGTAGTAAGGACTAAACTATTACCTTTTGTTCGTACTAACTTAATAGCACGAGTGAGTCGTATCCACGGGCACGAAATACATGTAGTATCGTATGCTTGTTTGGATGGTGACTGTCGATTATATGAAGCAGACTACGTGATCTATATACTGATGCGTCCTCCCCCTGATTAGTCAGTGCTTCATAAGTGCACCAGACGCGTAAGCGAGTGGTTGGTGCACCGAACGCGTAAACGCGTACCTGGCGT